>Ga0256868_10000335_pt1 | contig 28497 bp, 26 predicted proteins | sample RVTome_13_FD_187341 | JGI IMG/M metagenome (GOLD analysis project Ga0256868, IMG submission 187341) | Soil microbial communities from uranium-contaminated site in the Upper Colorado River Basin, Wyoming, United States - RVT92D227 HiSeq ...
AGAAAAATTTCAATAACATTATTTTTTTAACTTTTTGAAATTTCTTCTTTTTCAAAGTCGGAGAGACTGCGATCCCCTCTTTCTTTGAACCTTTCAATCCAATTCCTAACACGATTCCTGCCATAAGCTTCTTCCCATGCGGACACAATCTGATCCACAGGAACATCGGCATAAACACCATGAAGAGCCACATATTCCATAAACCTTTGATTTTGCAAATTATAAGCCTGGAACAGAGAATCTTCACGACCGTTAAATTCAAGAGGCGGAACATGATGCCTCTTGCAGAGATCGCTGTTAAAAGCCGGTGTGGCTTTGACCCATTTCCCCTCAAGATAAAATTCTGCAAAACCGTGATAAACGAAAAAGTTACTCCCCATGAATTCAATAAGCTGCTTCGTGGCAAGATGATTACGGACATCTGCGAAACCAACGCGGGAAGGAATGCCGCAGGCTCTTCCCAAGGCACAGAGGAGGGAGGCCTTGGGTATGCAAAAACTCCTGCCACGCTCGAGCACATGGCTTGCACGATAATGCTCGGGGAGATAAAAAGGAGAATAAGGGTCGTAAAGGATCCCATCGCGGACGGCAAGATAAAGCTTCACGGCGATCTTGATGGGGTCTGTACTTCCATCTATGGTCTTGATGGCATAATCTCGGATACTCTTATGATCACTGTCAATAATGGCTGTCGGAACCAAATAAGGCAAGTGCTCCTGGTTCATCCTCATACTCCCTCGAAAAAATTCTTTAGGAATACTGTAACATTATAACCCAATATTGCAATATTCCAATATTCCATTCCGATCATTTTAAGATATGATTGAGATTCTAAATCGGATATGATATGAAAATAAATTATTGTCAATCTTTTTTGAAGGGGTGGATTTGAAGAGTATTCAAACTTTTCAAGTGAGAACATCAGCACAGACAGAATTCATTGATATCACCCGTTCTGTTCAAGAGGCCGTGAAAAAAACAGAGATAGAGGATGGATTCTGCATCGTCTTTATCCCTCACACCACTGCGGCGGTCACGATCAATGAGAATGCGGACCCAAGCGTCGTTCACGATATGGTCATGGCGTTGAACAAAATCGTTCTCTTTCAGGACCAATATCGCCACCTGGAAGGAAATTCCCCAGCCCATATCAAGGCCAGTTTGGTGGGGTGTTCTGAAACCGTCTTTGTGGAGTCAGGGAAATTAGTCCTTGGAACCTGGCAGGGGATCTTTTTTTGTGAATTTGATGGGCCCAGGAATCGGAAGGTCCATGTCAGAGTGGTGAAGACATAGGGAAAGAGGTGGAGTGGAAGGATCTTCTTAAAAAGGCAGAAGGAATATTGGAGAAGGAGCCACGGCTGATCCAACTCCCCTCGCGGGGGAAAGTGGTTTTTGTGGGAGATACCCATGGAGATCTGGAGGCCAGTCAGCAGGTTATCCAGCGATACCTTAAGAAACCTTATCACATTGTCTTCTTGGGAGACTATGTGGATCGGGGAAATTATTCCAAAGAGAATATTCAATACCTTCTCGGATTCAAATTGGAACATCCCGAGGAAATCTTTCTTTTGGCCGGGAATCATGAAGGATTTATGGTAAAGGAGGTTTATCCTGCGAATTTTTGGACTTCCATTTCTTTTGAAGAAAGAGAGGAGTATGGTCTGCTCTTCTCCAAATTCCCATTCGCCACCACCGCTCAAAATGGAATGTTAGCCCTTCACGGTGCACTGCCTGATTTGAAGACTCTTGAAGACATGAACCGGATCGAATTGGGAGATGAGCATTGGGACAGAATTGTTTGGGGGGATTTTGTGGAAAGCGACATCGACTCCATAGGCGACCTTTGGGGGAGACCCCAGTTTGGACGAGAGTATTTTAGTCGATTGATGGAGCGATTTCAAAAACAGGTTCTTATCAGATCCCATCAACCCAATGCCCCTTTAATCATGTTCAACAAGCGTTGCATGACCATCTTTAGCTCTCATGCCTATCTGCCGATCCGCACCGTGGCAATTGCTGATTTGGAAAAGGAGATTCGGACCTCCGAAGATGTGGTCTTAGAAAGAATATAAATTGTTAGATTGCAGATGGCAGATCGCAGATAGGAGAATCCCCCCTCACCCCATCCCTCTCCCCACAGGGGAGAGGGATGGGGTGAGGGGGCGTTTAGAATTTTAAAATAATCGATTGGAATTCATTAACCGAATGTCAGGAAGGAAGGATGCCGAAGATAATTTCATTCGATATGGATGGAACTTTGGTTGATCCAGAATTCACGGATTGGGTCTGGGGACACGGTGTTCCCACACTTTATGCTGAGAAGGTCGGACTTCCCTTCGAGGAGGCGAAAACCTTTGTGGTAAAAGAATATTTGAAAGTGGGGGAGGGGGCTGTTGAGTGGTATGACATCAAATATTGGTTAAAGTCTTTCCAATTAGAGGCGAATTGGAAAGTGTTGCTGGAGCGATATACGGATAAAATCAAAATCTATCCAGATGTCAATCACCTATTGGAACGATTGTGGGATAAGTTCGCATTGGTTCTGACCTCCAACGCAGGAAGAGAGTTCATCGACGTGGAAATGGAAGCTACGGGTTTGAAAAAGTATTTTGACCGGATTTTTTCTGCAACCTCGGACTTCAAGAAGGTGAAAAAGACAGCGGACTTTTACCAACGGATTTGCCAGATCCTCGGAGTCAGGCCTCAGGAGATTGTCCATGTGGGTGACCATCATGAGTTCGACTATCTTGTCCCCCGTTCATTGGGGATCCATGCCTTTTACTTGGATCGATCGGGCGAACAAAAGGGAGATTTTGCACTCTCAGATTTGGGAGATTTTGAGAAAAGACTTCCTGCTATCGAGGATTGAAAAATACCTGTCCGGGGCTGCTTAGGGTAAGCAGGACCAACCGGCAAAATCTAAAATCTGAGATTTGAGATGATGATCGGTGCAAAGTAACCCCTCCGTCTCTGGTGCGGTTGGATCGGGGTGTTCTCCCCTCCGAAACCTTGGCCGGAACGCGCCCCGTCCCGCCAAAACGTGATAGGCGGGTAAAGGGGCGCAACATGGATGCTAACACCTTGCCGGGAAGCCCCGCCTTCAAAAGCGGATCATTAGAGAGAGGGGAATGGGCGGGTGGTGCTGAAGAGGCCGTTTTAAGGGAATCTGCGCCTTGGCTCATCGCTCAAATGTGCCGCTTCAAGTTTTCTCCGGAGAAACCACCCCGATCCTGGGCATAGGATCTCCGCCCATCACTGAGGTATTTCGTCATAAAGATAAAGGGAGATGATTGAAAGGATTCTTCCTCTTATGGTAAGATGATATAGATTCATAGGAATGGTGGGGAGGATAAAAAGTGTCTGTGCCAAGAATTTTGGTTATCGATGATGAGATGATTGTTTGTGAGAGTTGCAAGCGGATTCTGGAGGAGGAGGGGTATGAGGTGGAGACCGCCCTGAGCGGAAAGGAAGCTTTCGATAAAATGAAGGCCAGCCCCTTTGATATTGTCATCACCGATCTCAAAATGCCAGGAATTGATGGCATGGAGGTTCTGAAGACATTCCGTAAGGAATATCCGGATTCGATCGTTATTATGATCACCGGTTTTTCCAATGTGGAGACTGCTGTCGAGGCTATGAAACTGGGAGCGTTCGATTACATTCCCAAGCCCTTTACGCCTGATGAGGTCTCCATTGTAGTGAAGAAGGCCATTGAAAAGAAGAGCCTCATGCTGGAGAATATTTACTTGCGTCAGGAGTTACAGGAAAAGTATGGGTTCCACAACATTGTGGGAAAAAGCAAAAGGATGCAGGAGATCTACCGGGTCATTGCCAAGGTGGCCATGACCGACAGCACGGTCTTAATCTATGGGCAGAGCGGAACAGGAAAGGAACTCATTGCCCGAGCTATCCATTTCAACAGTCCGAGAAGGGAAAAGCAATTTGTTCCGGTAGACTGCGCCGCTCTTTCAGAGAATCTCTTGGAGAGTGAATTGTTCGGTCACGTGAGGGGTTCTTTTACCGGTGCCGTCACCACCAAACCGGGGCTTTTTGAAGTGGCGGATGGAGGGACTGTCTTCCTCGACGAAGTGGGGAATATCAGTTTATCCATTCAAGCCAAACTTCTCAGGGTTTTACAGGAAAGGGAGTTTACCCCCGTAGGGGGAACCAAGGCCAAGAAGGTGGACATTCGGCTTATTGCCGCCACCAACAAGGATCTCGAAAAGATGATCAAGGAAGAGGTCTTCAGGGAGGATCTCTATTACCGTCTGAACATTGTCCCCATCTATCTTCCCGCGTTGAAAGAACGTCAAGAAGACATCCCTCTTTTAGCCGTCCATTTTCTCAAGAAATATGCTGAGGAAATGGGAAAGACGATCAGGGGGTTTACCCCAGAGGCTATGGAAAAAATGATGAAATACCCATGGCCAGGAAATGTTCGAGAACTGGAGAATGTGATCGAGCGAACAGTGGTGATGATCGAAGATGAAATGGTAAGGATGGAACATCTTATTCTTCCGGGTCAGCAAGATAAAGAAATTTTGGAAAACCAAATCCCCATGACCAGTGAAGAACTAAAAGAGATCAAGAAGCAGGTGAGGGAAAAGGCGGTTGAGGAGATTGAAAGGGCGTTTGTCATAAATGCCTTGGAGCGCCATCAATGGAATGTCACCAGGGCGGCGGCGGAGGTAGGAATGCTGCGGCCAAATTTTCAAGCGCTGATGAGAAAGTACAACCTCCGAGCGAGGGGAGAAGGTTGAGAGTTAGATGCTTACTGATTGAAATCTGAGAATTTATCTCCAACATTTAAAGCAATTTCCCTAAGAGCCTCCCCTCCCCACCGTGGGAGGGGATGAAGGGGAGGGGGAAGCAATCGATTTTGTCCACCCCCACCCCCTGCACCACGTAGGGTGCAGGACAATGCCCTGAACCTTACATGGTGCAGGGCTGACCCTCCCCCATCGAAGGGCGAGGGAATATACAGGGAAAATTTCAAATATCTTTGGTTAGGAGTTTTGAGTTATGAGTTAAGAAAGAATTGTCCTTTCGGTTACGGGTCACAAGCACGAATCGCGGAAAGCAAGGAGCCTCTCTTGTCAGATTTTTTTAAATGGTTGATTGTGGGTTGGTCGATTGTTGTGGTGGGGATTGCTGCACTCGGTATGATCTTAATTATTAAGTATGGAGAAGTGAAAAAGATTGAGACAGATGATGTAAGTCTTTGTTTTATAATTGCTTTTTTCTGTTGGCTGATTCCCATTATTGCCTTCACAATCTTAGCCCGCACCTTAGGGTTTTAATTGGATATTAAGGTGCATATTCTTATTATTCTTTAAGTAAATCAATTAATTCTACTAATTAGTGAATTTTTGTTCATTTTATTTCTATAAAATGTATATTTATAATATACATTTTGCCTCGAACCATTTTTTATATCAATTAATAAAAATTAATAATTTCAGCTAATTAAATTAAATTTATTTTTCGGTTTCACGATGGCACATGAAATGCAATAATTAGCGTCCAACCCGTTAGAAAGGGGGGAATGCGGTATGATAAATGGAAAAAAACCTTGGTTGGCTGGATTAGTAGTTTGGTTTATCATCATGATAGCCACACCTGCCTTTGCAAGGTCTGTCAGCTTTAAAGACGCCGGGGTTGCCCTTTGGATTTTCATCATTATTGGGGCTGTGATCGTCCTGCTTCAATTGATTCCAGCAGCAATTCTCTTCTTTTCCTTCATCGGAACTTCTTCAAGCATGGTCTTCAAACGCAAAAAGGAAACTGGGGAAGTAGCAACGGAAGAGGGAGCCGCACTCCATGGAATTGAGCCGGCGCCTGCTAAAAAATAGCAATTGAGAAAAACAATGTCTGGGAAAATGAGAAATATTATAATCCTTTTGAGTTTAATCCTGGTCCTGACCATTACATTGGTCTCTTTTGGAATTGCTTATGCTGGAGGGATCAGAGGAATAGGACTCTTAGGAGTCTGTTTTTTCTTCACGGGAGGGATCATCGTCGTTTTAGCCCAATTGATCCCTGCTGGAATTCTCCTTTCCTCCTTCATGGGGACAGCGTTCTCCTCTTTTCGTCGGGGAGAGATGCCCATCCGGGCAACATAGGAAGATTGGAATAATTAAGGAGTCCTGACTGAGGAGGAGTTTAGTATGAAATCGAAAACAATCCTCATTGCCTATCAGGATGACGTTTGGGCCAGATCACTCTCCACTTTCTTCCAAGGCATTGGTTATAGGGTTGAAACAGCAAAGATGGTGAGTGAAATGATCCGAAAGGTTCGAAAAGGAAGCATTCATGTTGCCCTCCTTGAGGATGAGATGGAAGGAGTGAAGGCTTGTGACTTAGTCCCGCTCTTAAAGAAAATTGACGATAAGATCCAGCTCATCGTCATCTCTTCAGATCTCTCTATCGGACTGGTGAAACGTCTCCGAGGGGCAGGAATCTTCTACCAAGCCATGAAACCAGTTGACCTGGAAGAGATCAAGTCGGCAGTGGAGTGTGCTTTTGAAAAGATTGAGAGAGAGAATTTAAAAGAAGGGTTTTTCCCTTTCCTCATTCCAAGGAGGGTTCCAGCATGAAACGGAGAGAAGATGGTGGCAAGGCTTGGAGTATCATCCGGGGAGGGCTTTCCATCTTCCTTATCCTGGGTTGGATGACAGGAGTGGCTTGGAGCGACAATTCCCTCTGTTTTAGTTGTCATCAGGATGAATCGCTAAAAAAACAAGATGCTCGGGGTAAAAGTGTTTCTCTTTTTGTGTCCGAACCAGAGTTTAAAAGTTCGATCCACGGAAAATTATCCTGCTGGGATTGCCACACCCATATTAAAGATGATAAACATGCCGAGGGCGGGCGGAAGGCGGCGGACAAAAGGGTGAACTGTGCGACTTGCCACGAGAAGGCGGAGAAAGAATACCTGCAGGGCCTCCATTCCAAGATGATCATGAAGGGGACGGAGAGGGCGGCCAATTGTTATGATTGTCACGGAAAACATAATATCTTTCCCAGCAAGAATTCCAAATCCATGACCAACGTTTCCAACATCGACAGGACATGTAATCGCTGTCATGCGGATGCGGTATTTGTCAAGGAACATGCACTGGGGACGGCCATCCCAAAAGAGGAATTTAAGAAAAGTGTGCATGGTAAAACCGGGGGGGTGACCTGTACGAGTTGCCATGGGAGCCATAGCTTGAGGTCCCTGATTGATCCCAAGTCAGCGATCTTCAGATCGAACATTCCCCAGACTTGTGGTGTCTGCCACCCAGATATTACCAAACAATTTATCGGGAGCGTCCACGGAGCACTCGCTGCCAGGGGGAGGACAGATTCTCCCACTTGCACGACTTGTCACGGTTTTCACGGGATCAAGGCAAAGTTAGATCCCGATTCCCCTGTCAATGAGAAGAGAATCGCCTTAACGACCTGTCCGCAGTGCCATGCGGCAGAACGGATTTCAAAAGAATATAAAATTACTACTTCACCGGTAAAATCCTACTACGATAGTTTTCACGGACTTTCTTATCGTGGAGGAGATACCTATTCGGCCAACTGTGCCAGTTGTCATGGAGTCCATGACATCCTACCCTCTTCGGATCCAAAATCTATGATCCACAAAGATAATTTGCAAAAAACCTGCGGAACCTGTCACCCCGGAGCCTCGGAGAACTTTGCAAAAGGAAAGATGCACGCCATTGCCTCGATCACCGGAGAAGATTTTGGAGAAAAGGTGGTTGGGTGGGTGAGGATTGTCTACATTTTACTAATAGTCGCTGTCATTGGAGGATTGACATTCTTTAACTTTATGGATTGGTTGAGAAAGACGATCGAAAGGATGCATCATTAATATAAGGAGCGGGTTGCCATGACGAAAAAATACCTCAGAATGACATTGAATGAGAGAATGCAGCATCTCAATCTTGCCGTTAATTTTACGCTCCTGGTCATCACAGGTTTTGCCTTAAGCTATTCGACCGCCTTCTGGGTTTCTCCCATTACGGATGCTCCTTTGGGAATGACCCTTCGAGGTTTTTTGCATCGCCTGTGTGGTGTGGCTACGGTTTTCCTGGGGGGTTATCACCTTTTATACTTAGCCTTCACGGAGAGGGGGAGAGGAATTGCAAAGGATATGATCCCAGGGTTGAAAGACGCCAAAGACCTCTGGGAGACGCTGAAAAACAATTTCTTCATCAACAGGCCTGCCAAAGCGCTTAAAATGCCTCGCTTCAATTTCCGGGAGAAGTTGGAATATCTGGGCTTGATCTGGGGAACGATCGTGATGACGGTGACAGGTTTCATCCTTTGGTTTAAAACGGAATGGTTGATGTATTTTCCCATGTGGACTTGGGATGTTGCCCGGACAATCCATTTCTATGAGGCAGTTTTAGCTACCCTTACCATCATCGTTTGGCATTTTTATTCTGTCGTTTTCAATCCCGATGTCTACCCCATGAGTTGGGCCTGGATCACAGGGGACCTCACTGAACATGAAATGGAGGAAGAGCATGGGATGGAATTGGAGAAGATCAAGGCCCAGCAAAAAGGAGAACTGAAGGAGTTTGCCGGGGCGGCAGCCGTCGGAGGGGGAAGGGTTTATCCTGGCCATCAGGAAGAAGGAGAGAAAGGTCCATCCATTCGGCGCTTCTATGGTATCGTTCAAAGTTTCAATGAAGCCATCAAAAATTGGAAGGGAACGTAACAGGGAATTCTTTATTGTGTCAGTGAGCATGAGTGAATCATATCGATTCTATTCGTAGAAGAAAGAAAAGAACGATTTAATCCTAAGAGGGGGTATTTTAAAAAGGAATTATGAGTGGTTAGAGTGAAAGATTCCGAGCATTGGAGGTTTTGCGCACCAGGCTCCCTGTTTAGAACAGTAAATTAAGTTTTTGGCCCTATATATCCTCTGACTCCCACCATCCAAACCCCACCCAAATGGAGAGGATATGTAGGGCTTTTTTTTATCCGCCTACGCAGAAGAACACGGGCTCTGCCCGTGGACGAATGCGGACTCTGCGGCTAAGTCATCCCTGTGCCCTTGGGTTAATGCTACGGCGGATTCCGCTACTGGCGGATAACCCGCCGAAGCCCTGGCACTAGCGTACCGAAGCGTTTCAGCGCCTATGGGCGTAGGCGGGTATTTCATGGAGGTACCACGGGCTTTGTCCGTAGGGCTCCATTTGAAGCCCCCATCCTGTGGATAGAGGGGTTTCCCGGCAATGAAATATCATTTCAATTGTGTCCCTTAGCTCCTTTATCTCGCCTAAATCCGTAATCGTTATCCTGAACCTTGGCCTGAAGAAGATCAGGCTCGTTTCAGGATCTATGGGTTATCGAATTTGAGAGATGCTGAAAAAAATTTCAGCATGACAGGGGTATTCGTAAGGTTTTTAATTTTGATTACAGATTATGGACTTATTTACCTTCTTGTAGAGATTATAGGAAAGTGTTAATATGTTAAACGGTTAGGCACAAAGATGGTATAAGGAATTCTTAACGGTGGGTTTTATCCGTTGTCCAGAAGGCAAGACTGCCTACCACAGACAAGGATTACGAAATGTTAACAAGAGTGCCTCAAAGAAAAATTCTATTTTGCATTATCCTGCTTCTTGTCACCCTCTTCTACTTTGGAAGTCTCATAAGATGTGCTGATGCCATCACAACAGAAGAAGAGAAGAAGTTAGGGAAAAAGGTCCTCCTTGAAATTGAGAAAGAGGCCGATTTCGTGAGAGACCTAAACATTCAAACTTTTATCGAAAAGGTGGGCTATTCCTTGCTGGATCAGGTGGGTCCAACCCCTTTCGAGTACAAATTTTATGTGATCAATGCGCTAGATCCCAATGCCTTTGCCATTCCGGGCGGTTATATTTTCGTTACCACGGGCCTCATTGTTTTAGCAGAGAATGAACAGGAGGTCGCAGGAGTGCTCAGTCACGAGATCGCCCACGTCACTCAGAGGCATGTCGCCAAAATGATTGAGAGATCGAAACGGCTGAACATTGCCACCCTGGCTGCTATGCTCGCAGGAATTTTCGCGGGCAGAGGTGGAACAGGTTCTCAAGCGGCTGTGGCCATGGCGACGGCTACATCAGCGGCTCTTACGTTGAAATACACGCGGGAAATGGAAACCGATGCGGATCAAAACTGCTTGCATTATCTGATTAAAGCGGGCTATGATCCCAATGGGATGATTACCTTTCTCAATAGAATCCACAGGGCGAGTTTGATTATGGCACCCAACATCCCTCCTTATCTTTCCACCCATCCGGCCGTTGAAAACCGAATTTCTCTCTTGGAGAACCTTCTCCAGCTGAGTCCGAAGTCTACAGGACCTTTCAAATCAATTGGAAATTTCGACAAGATTCGTACAAAAGCCTTTGTAGAGGAAAGAGAACCTCAGGGAGCCGTTGCCTATTTTCAGTCTTTGGTTGATGCCAACCCTCATCATTGGGAAGGATACTATGGTTTAGGTCTTGCCTATCGGAAGATGGGAAGATTCGATAAGTCGGTGGAAGTCCTCCAACAGGCACATTCCTTGGCCCCTAAGGATCTTGACGTATCCAGGGAACTCGGCATTGTCTATTTTCTCTCCGGGAAGATGGATCAGGCTATTGAAAACCTCGAAACTATACGGTCCGCTTCCGGGGCAGGTCAAGACAATGATTTAATGACTCTTTATTACCTCGGGAGGGGATACCAGGAGAAAGGGGACTTTGCCAAGGCTCTCCCACTCCTTCTAAAAATTCAAAAGGAGAGGCCTGAATTCATCGATGTCTACCACCACCTCGGGTCCGTTTGCGGAAGAACAGGGCAGAAGGGACTTTCCCACTTCTATTTTGGAAAACATTTCAAATTGAAGGGTGAGAGAAAAACTGCCCTCCTTCATTTCAGAACAGCCATTGACTCGTTGGAGAGGGGAAGCCCGGAGAGGGAAGAAGCCCAAAGAGAGATCAAAGAACTTGCATCACCTCAATAGCGGGATGTTGGGGCAAGGGCAAATACAGATTTTTTCTTCATTTCAAGAAGGCGAGATTAATATCAGAGACCCAAGACGATCGTCGGTTAAAGAAAGAGGAAGATAGAATGAGGCCGGTCGAGCTTTATTGCAAAGAGGTCTTAGAGATGGGGGTGGATGGAGCAAAGGTGATTGATCCCCGTTCTGTTGTCACTGCCGAGTGGGTGAGGGTGAAGTGTCAATATGGATGTCCTGGATTCGGGGCGAGCCTTTGTTGTCCCCCGCACACCCCGCCTCCGGACGTCACGCGAAAGGTGACGGATTCTTACCAAAAGGCTATTTTGCTACATCGTAAATTACGGAAAGGAGAAAAGTCAAAGCCTTTCAACGAGACCGTTGTGAATGTCGAAGTGAAGATTTTTCTTGATGGCTACTACAAGGCTTGGAGCATGGGTTCGGGTCCTTGCCGTCTTTGTAAAGAGTGCGACCCGACCACTTCTTGTAAACATGGTTTTGAAGCAAGGCCTTCGATGGAGGCATGTGGCATTGATGTCTTCAAGACCGTTAGGGACAATGGATTTACCATTGAAGTGGTAAAAACTCATGAAGAAGAAAGAAATATCTTCGGATTGATATTAGTGGAGTGACCACGATGCCCCCACGACGAGACGGAATGAGTGGCCTAAGACCTTCGGGACGGGTTTCAGAGGAGAGATGACCGGATGAACGGAGAGGCGAAAAGACCAAAAGAAGAAATTTTGAAGCTCAACCAAGAGCTCTCGATCCTCAATGCCATTAGTCAGACCGTCAACCAATCCACTGACCTGGATGAAATTCTGAATAAAAGTGTGGATAAAATAATGGAGATGATTGACGTTCACCAGGCCAGCATCTATCTTCTTGATGAGAAGAAAAACGACTTGGTGTTCGTTGTTCACCGAGGGTTTTCCAAGAGGTTTCTAGAATCTATGAAGCGCAGGAAATTAGGGGAAGGGTTAGCCGGAAAGGTTGCCCTTTCCGGGGAGTCCATCTTCATTGAGGACTACCCTAACCATCCATGGGCCATTTCTTCAGCGATTGAAGAAGGGTTGAAATCCGCGGCCGTCGTTCCTCTGAAATCGAGAGACAAAATCTACGGGACCTTAAACATCTCCAGGAAGGAAGTCTCTAAAATCGCCCCGTTTGAAAAGAATCTCTTCAACTCGATCGGACAGATCATCAGCGGGGCTTTGGAGAGGACTCTTCTCTATACGGAGAATGTCAAACGCCTGGAAGAACTGAAGACGCTCTATTCGATCAGTCAGGAGATTGCCTCAAAACTTGAATTAAAAGTGATCCTTCAGAAAATCGTGGAGAGCGCTGTCGGGCTCTTGGGTACGGAACAAGGAACCATTACCCTCTGGGACAATCGGAAACAGAAATATTCTATTGTCATTGTCCACGGAATGCCCGAGTCATTAATCGGAAGAGATGTTTCCCCACCCGGAGGCGGTGTGATAGGGGAAGTGATCGCCCAAAAGGCTCCCGTCCTCTATAAGGATTATGAGCGCCATCCGAACCGGTTGACGGAATTGGATTCCTATCATATTCAAGAGGTTCTCGGCGTGCCTTTAATCGTCAGGGAAATGATTATTGGAACGATGGCATTAGGGTCTTCTGATCCTGAATTCCATTTCCAACAGAAAGAGATTGATCTTCTTTACAACTTTGCCCACCAGGCGGCCATTGCCATCGGAAATGCCAAACTCTACGAGGATTCTTTGGCAAAGATCAAACAATTGACCACCCTTTACGAGATTGGAAAAACCCTCTCCTCTACCCTGGACCTTGACGATTTGTTCAAAAAGGCCCTGGAACTTCTGGAAGATCGTTTAGGCTACGCAGCCTATGGAATTCTTCTCCTGGATAAAGAAAGGGACGAACTCTATATCAAGCAAGTCATCGGCAGAAATTTGGAGGAGGTCAAGAAATCGAGATTTAGAGTCGGGATCGATGGGATTGTGGGATGGGTGGCCAAAACCGGCGAACTTGCTTATGTCCCGGATGTCTCGAAGGATTCCCGGTATATTGCCATGGGGTCTTGCATCAAATCGGAAGCAGCCTTTCCTCTCAAGGTGAGGAATCAGTTGTTCGGAGTTTTAAATATTGAGAGCGATGAACTCAATGGGTTCGACGAAGAAGATTTGAAGACCCTTTCCTCCTTTGCGAGCCAGATGAGCATTTCCATTGAGAACGCTCAACTCTTCTCCGATCTGAGGCGGACGCTTCAAGAATTGAAGCAGGCACAAGACCAGATCATCCAGGTTGAGAAATTGAGAGCCATGGGGGAAATGGCCAGCGGAGTGGCTCACGATTTCAACAATGTCTTGGCGGTGGTTTTGGGAAATATTCAGCTACTCCTCCATCAATTGGATCACCTCAGTCCTGAAGAAATTCGTGAAGGCTTGAAGGTCATCGAGCGTTCCTCGAAGGATGGAGCGGAGACGGTTCGCCGGATACAAGAATTTACGGGTGTGAGAAGAGATAAGGAGTTTATCACCCTTTCTCTGAACGAGATGATTGCGGAAGTCGTCAACATCACTCAACCCCGCTGGAGGGACCAAACACAAAAGAAGGGAATACAGGTCGAATTGACGACCCAATCGGGAGAAATCCCCTTGGTCATGGGGAATCCTTCCGAGTTGAGGGAGGTGCTGACCAATATTATTTTTAATGCGGTGGACGCGATGCCCAGAGGAGGCGCACTGACCCTCACCACGCAACCACAAGCAGAGGATTGGGTGGAAGTAAGGATTGCTGATACAGGGATCGGAATGACCGATGAGGTGAAGAAAAGGGTTTTTGACCCATTTTTCACCACAAAGGGGGTGACGAATTCTGGATTAGGAATGAGTGTTTCCTATGGAATTATTAGGCGCCATGGAGGAGAAATCCTGATCGAAAGTGAACCAGGAAAGGGGACAACCTTTGTCATTCATCTGCCCACGGGATACGAGGAAGAGCAAGCCGCTGTGAGAGAGGTCACTCCCGTCAAGGAGTCACGGCAAGCGCGAATCTTAGTGATCGACGACGAGGACTCTGTCCGAGATGTTCTTTCCCGGATTCTAAAGACCAAAGGTCATCGGGTGGTGGTTGCCTCCAACGGCGAAGAAGGAATTGAACGATTCAGGTCTGAGCTGTTCGATCTGGTTTTCACGGACCTGGGAATGCCAAAGCTATCGGGATGGGACGTGGGAAAGGCGATCAAAGGGATAAACCCGAAAGTCCCCATTGCCATGATCACCGGATGGGGAGTGGAATTGGATAGGGAGAAGCTGAGTGAAAGCGGGATCGATCTCATCGTCTCCAAACCTTTCAACTTTGATCAAGTGATCCGTTTGGTCTCTGAAGCCATGGAGTTGAAGGAAAGGATCTGATGGCCAAGAAAGATGAGAAGATAATGCTTTGAAAGCATTTGCGTCGTCAATCTCCGAAACAGGTTTCTAAAGAACGTGCAACCTTTATCATTGGATGATTTAACGGGACTAATTTGGGTCCTTTGGATACCTCTTTCAGGGAAACCGTAACAAAAGAGTTTCCTTTCACTCCCACCATCGACCCAAAATCATTATCTTCTATCATATCCACTGCCCGGGCACCCAATCCCGTCGCTAATATTCTGTCGAAAGAAGTCGGGGAGCCTCCTCTTAAAACGTGACCCATGACGACTGTCCGGGTTTCCACACCTGTGGTCTTTTCTATCTGTTTCCCGAGGGCAAAACCAATGCCTCCAAGGCGAATCGGATCTGAACTCTCTTTCACGATCCTTTGTATGATGATATTTCCCCCTTTGGGTTTCGCCCCTTCAGCGATCACCACAATGCTAAACCTTTTCCCTTTACGATTTCTTTCTTTTACCTTTTCAGCAATCGCCCGGATGTCATAGGGAATTTCAGGAATGAGAATAATATCCCCTCCTCCAGCCACTCCAGCATAGAGAGCAATCCATCCCGCCTTATGTCCCATGACCTCTACAATCATGATTCGATGAAGGGATTCGGCAGTGGTGTGGATTCTGTCAATTCCTTCCGTCGCGATGGATACGGCAGAGTTAAAACCGAAAGTGATATCCGTTCCTCTTAAGTCATTATCGATTGTCTTCGGCAATCCCACAACAGGGATCCCGTCTTTAGAAAGTTGATAAGCAATCCCAAGTGTTCCATCCCCCCCGATACATACCAGACAACTCAGACCGAGATGGTTTATATTTTGAACGACCACCTTTGACATATCTCGGAATTCCAATTGATTCCCTTTTTTAACCGCATAGTGATAGGGATTTGCCGTTTTCGAGGTTCCCAATATGGTACCGCCCAAAGTCAGTATGCCCGAAACATCCTTATCGCCAAGGGTTCTCCATCGTTTATTTATAAGCCCGTGATAGCCATCTTCAATGCCGATCACTTCCATGTTTTTTTCATGAAAGGCCTTCTTCGCCACGGCTCTGATCACAGCGTTGATGCCCGGACAGTCCCCCCCGCCCGTAAGAATCGCAATCCTACTTTTTTTTCTCATATCTTCCTTCCCCTTTAATCACTTCATGGAGGGCCTGGTCCAACTCAACCATAGCCATCAGGCCATCAACTTTCTTATTTCAAACCAATTCCTGGCAGTTTCAGGAATAAATTCTCTACCCTGGCACCCAGCAGGCATTCCTCTGAAACCATTTAGGGACGACCCCTCCGACGATTCCCGCCGAGCGTACCCGAGTCTTCAACGCGGAACTCGAAGGTAATGGGCTCCGAGCCCATATCCGAGAACCACTTCACACGCTCGTCGACGAGATCCACAAAAAATTTGTAGCGCCCAGATTCGAGAGTAGCTGGAATCTCGATTTCTAACACGACTGATTCACCTGGTGCAACGGTGAGATTCCGGAAACCGCCACGCAATTCGAACTCCTCCTTTACGTTCGGCTCGAACAACCGAACTTTTGCACCGAGGTGGACACCCCGGTTGGGATCGGAACGGAGCCTCCAGGGCTGGGGGCTTGTGTTGGTCGCTCGGAAACGCATCAGCACCCCGGTACCCCTGACGATAGAAACCGGCACATCCAGAGGTTCAAGCCGAGCGCGATAGAAGTAGGGAACGTAGTCGTTCTCCACCCAGCGACGGAACCGCTCAGGAGTGTGGGCCCATCCCCGAACAGCCAGCCATTGTCCATAATCATCAAGCACCTTCAGAAGGTCCGGCTGGCAGATCAAAGGCACAAAGCCGTAAGTCAGACCGAACTGTTTCCGCGCTTCAGCGATGTTTCGCCCCGATAGGAGTACGGCCACTGCCGAGGCAATACCGCTTCGTTCAACGCCCCTCTCACAGTGGAGGAGTAAGGGGCGCCTTGCGGTGTTAAGAAGGTGAACGAGCTGCTGGAGTGTCCCGCGAGGCGGCATGAAGACACTCAACCGTATGAGATGAAGATCCACTCCGTGGACTTCCGTAACCTCCTGTTCACCCTTGAACCAGGACGTTGTCTTCTCGTTGGTGCGCAGGTTGATCACCGAGCGGAAGCTGAGCTTTCTGATCCGGCGCTCAAGCGCCTCCGGTGATAGCTGTGCACTTCGATACACCTCATTCGGGATCACCGTGTGAAAGTTTCCGCGGAACAGGAGTCCGCGGAACAACCAGAGCCCTGTCACTGCAAAGAGTGCCACCCCTGCGAGTGCATATCCTGCAATTTGTAATAGGGGCCTTCGGTGCCTTTGAATTTTTAACTCATTATATGAAATCTCTGCCATCCGTTGATAGTGGCCCTAACCTTTGTCCAGGTGATTAAGATAGCCCCCTGAGTATGTCAGGAAAGGTTGCCTCCCCCTTTGTGATATTTTAACTCTTAATTTATAGATAGAGGGATACATATCGTTTTTGAGCCTTTATTCTTAAACCATGCTACTTTCTCTTTCACCATATCCACTTCCAGGTAATATTCCCCTTTTTTTGAGGGTGCATCCACCATGAGGTCCACCTTCACGGATTCACCCGTTTCTATCCTCTTATTAAAAGAGGTTCGAATGTTATCGTGTTCCACCATCTCTCCTTTTGCATTCAATAGATGATAACTGATGAAAACAGGATGGTCTTTATATTTTGAGTCCCAGGTTGCGGTGCTTTTATTGGTAACGGAAACGGGTATGAAAATGGTCTTGGATGGGTTTGTCTCTATATGCCTCCCATTATAATCTATCGATGCAATGAATTCTGTATTTCCCCTCCAAGGGCCTATTTTGAAGTCATCCACAAGTCGAGGGACAAGAAACGAAATAAAAACTATGGATAAGACACCATGCATTATTCCAAGGGTAAAAATATTTCTGTTTCTTAGGAATAATATACAAACCATAAGACCGAAAATAAATGAAAGAAACATCAGTCCAATATTTGGGGAATGAGCGAGGGAAAATAGCAATGCGGCGCCGATCAGTGAAATTGATTTTTTTTCAACTATCTGAAGAAATCTGATCAAGAAAACGCTTTGCAAAAGGAATTGCTGAGCTATTCCTTCGGTGATTCTCCTGGTTATTCCCCATGGAGTATATTTGAAAAAGCCTGCCAAATACGAGATAACACCATGAGGGTAAGATTCATCAGAATAGAAAATCGAAAAGAATAGGATCGTGACTATTGAAATCAGAGAAATAGTTGCACATTCACGTCCTGAATCGCGGAGGTTATCAAATCGTATCCCTAATTCTTTCAAAGAATCCTGTCGCACCAAAGAACTCAGAATAAGAATGAGTAGACCAAGAGTGATCGAGATGAAACCGATAAGAGCTGTTCCGTGCCATAATTTATAGAAGAGAATGTTCAAACCTTCCGGGAATGCTATATTGAGACGATAAATACCCCAGAACCAGAATGGAACGATCCATACATTGAATACAAAGAGCCCCGTATAAACCGCAAGCTCTATGTAAGAGAAGGCTTTGGGATATTTTTTGAAGAGTCTTTTAAAATGGCTATAGACTTTCATCTTTCCAACGATCAAAACCGCCCTGCGGGAGATTTAAAATAGGCTGAATCTAAAATAATTCTTTGGGCGCCCCTTCATGTCTAACGATGAAAAATGTTTTGAAGGATTGGTATTTATTTTCTCCGATACCTTTTACGTTTTTCAGTTCTTCAACGGATCGAAAACCTCTCCTTCTTTCTCGATAGGCTATCATCTCTCGGGCTAGGGCCTCACCGATCCCGGGAATCAAACAGAGATCCTCCATAGATACTTGATTGAGGTTGAGAGGAATGGAAAAGACGAGCAGTTTATTGGCGGCCATCCTGCTGATGGTAATCTTTACCTCCCCATGTGGTATCCCCTTATATTCCTCCTTGCGTAAGGGGCCTTCACTTTTCTCCCTCTCCCCTGGCGGGAGAGGGGAGGGGTGAGGGGGAGATCGATCGATTTGAGAAAATCCTTTCGTGACAACGAGGAGAGTTCCTGTTTCCAAGATTTCTGATGGTGAGGTTGTATCGAATTGGGCTGTTTCTTTCAATCCTCCTGCCCTTTCGATGGCCTCTCTTAAAGTGGGTGGGTTTTGGAAAAGATAGATACCGGGATGATGGACCTCTCCTGAGACTTCCACGACGACCTCTTTCACGAACTCTTCCGAAGAAAGGGGGGGAGGCTGATAAAAAACTTTATAGTAGAAACTGCCGAGGAGGAGAAGGGCGATAATAAAAAGAACCCATTGCTGACGCAGGGAAAAGCATTTCATATATTCCCCCGATGGAAGAGGGGCTTGGGACAAGCACCAAATACCAAGCCCTGTACCTAATATGGTGCAGGGCAAGTACCAAATAACAAACAATTTCCAATATTCGAAATTCAAGACCTCAAAACAAATCATTTTGGTCATTGGAAATTGGTGCTTGAAATTTGTTTGGGATTTGGAATTTGTAATCTGGTGCTTACTCTTTTTCTTCTTTTAAAAGCTTGTAGTCAATCGAGTCTACTAAGGCTTGCCAGCTTGCTTGAATGATGTTTTCAGAAACTCCAACCGTTCCCCACTTCGATTGTCCATCCCACGATTCAATCAGGACCCTCGTTTGGGCTCCCGTTCCATCCTTGGTGGAGAGGATCCTGACTTTGTAGTCGAGCAGCTTGACTTCTTTCAATTCCGGATAGAATTTTTCCAGCGCCTTTCGTATGGCATTATCCAAAGCATTGACCGGGCCATTTCCAACGGCGGCGGTATGCTCTACCTGATTCCCCACACGAACCATAATGGTGGCTTCTGAAAGAGGGGCTTCTTCCTCCGTCTTCTTCTCCACGATCACGCGAAATCCCATCAGTTCAAAAAATCTTTTATGTTGCCCGAGAGCCTTTTTGATAAGAATCTCAAAGGATCCTTCTGCTCCTTCAAATTGAAAACCTTCATTTTCCAGCTGTTTCAAGTCATCGAGGATTTTTCTGACTTTTGGATCTTTGCTCTCCAAATCAATTTTATACTCAGCGGCTTTGTAAAGGATGTTCGATTCGCCTGAGAGGTCAGAGATAAGAACCCTCTGACGATTTCCAACCCGTTCCGGAGGAACATGCTCGTAGGCGGCACCACTTTTTCGGATTGCGCTCACATGCAGGCCACCCTTGTGGGCAAAAGCGCTATCCCCCACATAAGGGAGGTATTTATGATGGGGGAGGTTGGCCAGTTCTGAGACGAAACGAGACACCTCGGTGATCTTTTTCAACTGGTCATCTGTGATACAGTCGATTCCCATTTTCAACTTGAGATTGGGGACGATAGAACAGAGATTGGCATTCCCGCATCGTTCCCCATACCCGTTAATCGTGCCATGAACCATCCTGACCCCTTCCTTGACCGCCAGGATGGTGTTCGCTACTGCCATCTCGGTATCGTTATGGACATGAATGCCCAGAGAGACGGCGATTTTCTTTTTTACCTCTTTGACGATGGATCGGATTTCATCGGGGAATGTCCCACCATTGGTATCGCATAAGACAATCCAATCAGCCTTGGCTTCCTGAGCTGCCTTTAGTGTTGAGAATGCGTACTGGGGATTGTTTTTAAATCCGTCGAAGAAATGTTCCGCATCAAAAATGACTTCCTCGACCCGATCCTTAAGGAACCGAATCGAGCTATGAATCATCTCGAGATTTTGATCAAGCGTAATATTTAACGCCTCAAGCGGATGAATATCCCAGGACTTTCCGACGACGGTAACCACCTTCGTGCCAGCCTCGATCAAAGCCTGGATGTTTTTGTCATTCTTGGGCAACGTTCCTGCCCGGCAGGTGCTTCCGAAAGCAGCAATCTTCGCCTGAGAAAGGGAAACTGATTTGATTTCTTGAAAAAACTGGAGGTCCTTTGGATTGGAACCGGGCCATCCCCCTTCGATATAGTGAATTCCCAATTCATCCAGCTTTTGTGCAATCCGGACCTTGTCCTCAACAGAAAAAGAAATGTCTTCTGCTTGGGAACCATCGCGGAGTGTAGTGTCGTAAATTTTTATAGAATCGGAATGAATCAAAGTAAAATCTCCTTAATTCAAACGATGAACAATGGACGATAAACGATGTAGGATAGACGATGAACCATGAGCTTTAAACCATAAACCAATACCATTATTCATCGTTCATAGTTCATGGTTCATCGTTCCTCTGTAATGACAGACTTCTCCAGTTCAAAGGCATCGTGGAGGGCTCGGACTGCCAGTTCTGTATATTTGGAATCAATGATACAAGAGATTTTGATCTCTGAAGTAGAGATCATTTGGATATTGACTCCTTCCTTTGCCAAGGCAGAAAACATCTGAGTGGCCACATTGGAATGGCTCCTCATCCCTACCCCCACAATGGATACTTTTGCAATATCTTCATTAGATTTGACTTCTTTTCCGCTATACTCCTTAATGGTATCTTTGACAATCTGAAGGGTCTTCGCGAAATCGGATTTGGGGACGGTGAACGCCACATCGGCGCAGCCTTTCTCAGTGCTGGAGGTCTGAATGATCATGTCCACAACGATATTGGCGTCGGCAATGGGTTTAAATAATTTAGCGACCACTCCTGGGATGTCCGGAAGACGCATGACCTCGATCTTTGCTTCATTTTTATTGTAAGTCACACCGGAAACCACAACCTTTTCCATCTCTTTGTCCTCCTTGCAAACGATTGTCCCAGGATTGTCATTAAAGGATGATCTGACATGGATAGGGACATCATATTTTTTGGCAAACTCTACGGAACGGATCTGCAGCACCTTCGCCCCGAGGCTGGCCATCTCAAGCATCTCATCATAAGAGATTTTTGACAACTTTCTTGCCTTGGCGTAAACATTAGGATCCGTCGTGTAAACCCCATCGACATCGGTATAAATTTCACACACATCCGCCTCCAACGCTGCAGCGACGGCCACAGCAGATGTGTCAGATCCTCCCCGACCGAGGGTGGTAATATTGCCTGAATCATCCACACCCTGAAAACCTGCCACTACAACCACCCGTCCCTCCTTCAAATCTTGACGCATCTTCTCCGAATCAATACTCGTAATCCGGGCTTTGCCAAAGACACTGTCTGTGGCAATCTTGATCTGAAAGCCTAAATAAGATTTCGAATCGCAGTCCATGGACTTGAGGGCCATGGTGAGGAGAGCAATGGAGACTTGTTCTCCCGTGGAGACGAGGACATCCATTTCCCTCTCATCCGGGCTGGGTGTGACTTGTTGGGCCAAACGAATCAGTTTGTCTGTTTCTCCAGCCATCGCAGAGACGACGACCACCACCTCATGGCCTTGGTTCTTGGTGTTGAGGACCCTTTTGGCCACGTTTCTGATCCGCTCAACGTCCCCGACAGAGGTACCACCATATTTTTGAACCACCAATGCCATTCAAACACCCCCTTTTCAAATGCGTATTGCGGATTAAGAAATATGATTAAGTGATTCCGCATTCCGAATTCCGCATTCCGAATTCTGAGAGTTCTTTGACTAAGTCTTCGTAGCGCTCTCCTTTCCCCGAGATTTCTAAAGAACGGGTATTTTCCCCAGTATAATGGATCTTAATCCATAGAATTTCTTCAGGAAGGAGTGAGGGAATCTTATCTGCCCATTCGATGGCCGTAATCCCTCTGCCTTGGAAACAATCGTCCAAACCTAATTCTTCAGCTTCCTTTTCTCCCTTCAGGCGAAAAAGATCGATATGGTAAAAGGTTGTTGTCCCCGGATATTCGTTAATCAATTTAAAAGAGGGACTTGAGACATAAGTTGGGTTCCCAATTCCTACTCCTGCAGCCAATCCCTTGATGAATTGGGTTTTTCCTGCTCCCAATTCACCCACCAAAGCCACGACATCTCCGGGAAGAAGACGGCTTCCGATACTCTTTCCAATTAGGATCGTTTCGGATGCGCTTTTGGTGTGGAAGACCATTTGTCCAATTTCAAATGGAAGATTTTTTCAATTTGAAATTTGCAATCTGCAACTTGAAATCTCTTAGGCTTTAAATTTAAAGTCATCAGGATTGAGGCTTTCGAGCCATTCCTTTAACTGATCTCCCTCTTTCTCCATATCGATGGTTCGTGCTTTTTCGATGACTTGTTCAGATACAAAAATTGGGGCGTCCACAGCCAAAGCGATGGCCATGGCATCGCTAGGACGGGAGTCGATGATGATCTCTTCTCCCCCTCGGTTAAGGTAAATCAAGGCATAGTAAGTATTTTCTTTCAGGTCATTGACCACAATTTTCGCCACCTGAAATCGAAGCGTCTTTAAAATATTATTGATCAAATCATGCGTCGATGGCCGATGGGAACCCATCTTCTTCAGTTTCATTGCGATGGCGTTGGCTTCGAAAGGGCCAATCCAAATGGGAAGTCCTGTTTTATTCGATAAATCCATCAGGAGAACGACAAATCCATTTGAGGTGGAATCAAACGTCAAAAACTTCACTTTCATCTCGAAATACATCCTGCCTCTCCTTTCGTTCCTTTGGCCTTTGACCGGCAAGTGCCCCGTCCCGCCAAAGCGGGATAGGCGGGGTCCTGCCAACCGGCCCCGGTCCCGACCGAGGGCGGGGAGGAAGGAGCACAATTAAAAAGATATTTCATTTGCTCGCTTTTCGCTCGCCACTACGTGTCCGGGAAGCCCCGGCGTGCCTGTCCCGCCCTGACGGGATGGGCGGGGAGCTTCATAAAAACTTTCTCCCAATCCTCTCAATTTTTGAATTGATCCAAGACTTTCCTTAATTCTTGATCATAGGACGGATGCTTTTCTGCTGTTGTTCGTCACCCCATCCATCCTACTCATCCTTATCCGTCGCAGGCAGGTGCTACGGAAGAGGATGGGTGTGGAGAAAGAGAACGCTTTCACCAAATAACACTTGGTTTAGTCTATCTTAAATGAAGAAGAAGTGAAAAATCAACCCTTCGGCTTTCCCCGGTCGAAAGCCCTGGGTTTGCGGAAAAGGCAGCGCATTTGACCCGTCTTAAAGGACCGGGTTTGGGGCCCTCCAAGTATCAAATCCTTCCCTTGAGAAGGCTGGGAATTTTTTCAATGATGTCCGTTGCGATTAAGGATTTCTCTCCTATGTCTTGGGCGCCCTCATCACCGGCCATTCCATGGAGATAGACAGCTATTTGAAGAGAAGGGAGAATATCAAATCCCTGACAGACCAATCCACCGATCATCCCGGTGAGCACATCCCCTGTCCCTCCTGAGGCCATTCCCGGATTGCCCGTTGGGTTGATATAGACCTCTCCTTTGGGGGTGGTGATCAGGGTGGGGTGCCCTTTGAGGATGAGGTGAACATGCTGAGACTGCGAGAAATTCCGGCTGAGTCCGACTCGATCTTCCAGGACGTCTTTAACCTGGGATCGAATCAGTCTTGCCATCTCTCCTGGATGGGGGGTGAGCATGAGCGAGCGATTCTTAATGGGAAGGGTTTTAGGTTGTGTCGCTAAAGCGGTCAGTCCATCGGCATCCAAGATGATCGGGAGATCCAATGTCCTGATCAGTTTGAGGATGAGCGATTGGGTTTCTTTAAGCGTTCCCAGGCCGGGACCGATGATCACAGCTCTTTTGTTTTCGCAGAGACGGACAATGGCGCTGAAGGCCCGGAGGCTAAGAGTTTGTTTGGGGGTTTCTGGAAGAGGTTCTGTCATGACCTCGGTCAATTTCATCTCGAGGATAGCATTGAGGCTCTTCGGGATGGCCAGGGTGACCAGGCCTGCCCCCATTCTGAGAGCAGCTTGACAAGCCATGACTGCAGCTCCTGTCTTGCCAACCGATCCCGCAATAACCAACAGGTGTCCGTAATCTCCTTTGTGGGTATCTGGATTCCTGGGAATGGACAACCATTTTTGAATTTCTTCTTTTTCTAAAAGATAGGTTGGGATTTTTTCCTCCTCCACCAATCTCTTGGGGATACCGATATCGATGACTTTTACTTTTCCCACATAATCGAGTCCTGGTGGAATGAGATGCCCTATTTTGGGCAAACCAAAAGTGATGGTAAGAGAGGCTCGGATTGCTGTACCAAGAGGCTTTCCTGTATCGGCATCTAACCCGGAGGGGATGTCAATGGCGACGATGGGCCTTTGAAGCGTATTGAGATGGTCGATGACTTCTCTGTAGTAACCTCTGACCTCCGCATCCAATCCTGTACCAAAAATCCCGTCAACCAAGATGTCAAACTTTTCCAGATCCCTTTTCACCTTGATGTAATCTTTGGAAGAGGGAACGGAAACGACTTCCCCTTTTATACGGTGGAAGATGCTAAAATTGGTTTCCGCATCTCCTCGGAGACCTTTCGGGTCGGTGAGGAGATAGACTCTCACACAAATTCCTTGATTCAGAAGGTATCGAGCGATCACAAACCCGTCTCCCCCATTGTTTCCTTTTCCCGCAATGATCGCCACCTTCTTCTTGTGAATCTCGGGGAAAAAATTGGAGATCACTTCTGCCGCTCCCCTCCCTGCATTTTCCATGAGGACGATTCCGGGAATCCGATAGGTTTCAATCGCCTTTCGATCCAATTCTTGCATCTCTTCAGCGGTCGCTACTTTCATCATTTCCTTCCTCTAATAGCACATGGGCCACGGCGTAGGGTCGGTCGTGGGAAAGGGTGAGAAGAGCCTTTTCAACTCGGAGGGTTTCACAAACCTCCTTTGCCTTTCGATGGAAGGAGAACATGGGTTTTCCCACGGGATCGTTCTCCACTTCGATATCCGTCCATTGGATGCCGTTTCGAAGCCCCCATCCAATGGCTTTGAGAAAAGCCTCTTTTGCCGCAAATCGGATGGCAAAACATTCAGGCGGCCGGGCCCTGCGTTGACACCAGGCGATCTCTTTCTCTGTAAAGACCCGACCCAGAAAGAGATCTCCCCAGCGAGACATCAGATGCTCGATCCGGTCAATATTCACAATATCAATACCCGTTCCGATGATCATCTTCAAATAGAAGGCTTGAAGGATTCAAGGGTTCAAGGGGTTGTCCCAAAAATTTTTACTTGACTCCTGGAACCCTCGACTCCTCGGACCCTTTCATTATCTATCGAATAAGAGCAATCATTTCCCGAACGGCTCGATCCAGACCTACCAAAACCGCCCGCGCAATAATGCTGTGACCAATATTGAGTTCTTCGATTTCCTTTATTTCTGCAATCCGTCGGACATTGACATAATTCAGACCATGTCCTGCTGCAATCTTGAGGTCTCGGTGAGAGGCCTCGGCGACCGCATCGAAAATTTTTTTCAACTCTTCATCTTGCTGAGAAAGGGTTTCTGCATCGCAGTATTGACCGGTATGAATTTCGATGACATCAGCGCCTGCATCTTCCGATGCCTTGATTTGATCCTTTTGGGGATCTACAAAGAGGCTGACTGGGATTCCTCCCTTGTGGAGTCGTTGAATCGCCTTTTTAAGAGAGGGGAGGGATTTGATGACATCGAGGCCACCTTCTGTCGTCAATTCCTCCCTTTTTTCGGGAACAAGGGTAGCGATGTTTGGTTTGGTGGCCATGGCAATGCGAATCATCTCTTCGGTAGCCGCCATTTCAAGATTTAATCGAGTTTGGATGATCTCCCTGAGTATTCGGAGGTCTCGATCCTGAATGTGGCGCCGATCCTCCCTCAGGTGACAAACAATTCCATCTGCTCCAGCCAATTCGACGATTCCCGCTGCGGTGGCAGGATCAGGATACATAACCCCTCGGGCTTGTCTGATCGTAGCGATATGATCGATATTGACACCCAATCTCGGCATAAGAAATCTCCGATTTACAATAAACAATGAACTGTAAACGATGGACGTTTAACGATTATCTGTTCCAATGTATTGCTTGACCAGTCGCACCGGGATGCCGTCCCCAATTCTTTCACAGGCCCTGAGGGGGAGGTGGTATTTTGTAATTGGCTTATCATAATTCCTAAATAAAGGTCAAGTAGCGTCAGCATTCACTGCTGACTTATTTTATTCGCCCCCATCAATAAGGGGCGTTACGCTTATCCCGCCAGACGAATGGCATCGGCGACAGCAAGGGCTTTTTTTGCTTGAAGTACATCGTGACTACGAATGATATGGGCCCCGTTGAGGACACCAATAGCCATACTTGAAAGCGTCCCTTCCAGTCGATCTTCGACCTCGGCATTCAGGATTTTCCCGATGAAGTTTTTCCGTGATGTCCCCAATAGGATAGGCTTACCAAGTATTCGGAATTCATGCAGATTTTTTATAATAAGAAGGTTATCTTCCAAGGTTTTTCCAAAGCCAATTCCAGGGTCGATAATGATCTGCCCAGGGTCCAATCCGGCAGATTCTGCTCTCTGAATGGAATCCTTTAAATACTGGAGTATTTCAGAGAAAAGGGAATCGTAATGGACATTTTTCTGCATTGTTTCAGGGGTTCCCCGGATATGCATCAGGATCAAGGGGATATTCCCCTTTGCAGCCACGTTCGCAAGGCCTGGATCAAAGTGTAATCCACTGATATCATTTATTATTTCAGCTCCTGCTTCAATCGCTCTTTGTGCTACCGTCGATTTATAGGTATCTATCGAGATGGGTACATCTGCTTCCTTGGCAATAGATTCGATGACAGGAATGACCCGGCGAAGTTCTTCTTCTAATTCAATAGGTTTTGAACCTGGCTTGGTCGACTCCCCCCCGATATCTATGATGTCTGCCCCCTCCTCAACCATCTTCACTCCATGAGAAACAGCGTTGTCCTTATCAAAAAAGAGGCCGCCGTCTGAAAAAGAGTCTGGGGTGACATTGAGAATTCCCATCAGCAGAGTTCTTTTTCCCAGTGTCAATGTCCGCTTTCGGCAGTGTATGGAGTATTGGGTTTTAGAAATGTTCTTAAGAGTTTCTTTTATGGATTGGCCAAGAGAGTCGAGGTTTGGATATTGTTCCAATTTGGGAATCAATTTTTCGAAATGTTTTTGAGTCCCCATCAGGAGGGCATCCGTCTGTCTGGCACTGCAATCGAGCCCGCTTCCATCCACAGCAACATCCCCGCCCAGGGAGAGCATTTCTTGTTTGAGGAGATTAGCCGTTCGGGGTTCGATTCCTTCGACCTTGAGATTGAAATGGAGAGTTTTCCCTTCCATCAACTTGACGCCGGTGGGGTCCACTCCCATCTTCTTCATTTGACGGATGGCTTCGTTGGCACTTGTAATGTGAAGGCATCGAATCAGATTCATCTCGCCTAAACATTCTCACCCTTTATAATGGCTTCGATCTGGTTTCCGTCGAGGACCTCTTTTTCAAGAAGGGTATTTGCCAGTTTATGAAGTATGGCCATATTCGTCTGGATAATCTCTCTGGCTCTTTCATGACCCTGGGTCACAATGTCCCTGATTTCATTATCGATCAACCGAGCCGTGTCTTCACTATAATCTCGGTGCTTAGCAAATTCTCTTCCCAAGAAGATCTGTTCTTCTTTTTTACCGTAGGCCAAGGGCCCAAGATTATCGCTCATTCCCCATTCGCAAACCATTTTCCTGGCAATTTCTGTGGAACGTTCGATGTCATTCCCCGCACCGGTGGTTTGACTGTTCAATACCAATTCTTCTGCTACCCTTCCTCCCATCATGATTGCAATATTGTTCAGCAGGTAGTCTTTGGGGTAGGTATGCTTTTCATCTATCGGGAGCTGTTGTGTGATTCCAAGAGCTCGGCCCCGGGGGATGATCGTCACTTTATGGATGGGGTCTGTTCCAGGAATCATTTTAGCCACCAAGGTATGGCCCGCCTCGTGAAAAGCGGTAATTCTTCGCTCTTCCAGAGGTATGATCATCGATTTTCGTTCCACACCCATGAGCACCTTATCTTTGGCCTGTTCCAGGTCAGCCATCTCGACTCGTTCCTTTCCCAATCGAGCGGCCAATAAAGCGGCTTCGTTCACCAGGTTCTCTAGATCCGCTCCAGTAAATCCAGGAGTTCCTCTTGCCAGGAGGGCAAGATTGACGTCCTCCGCTAACGGTGTCCTTTGGGAGTGTACCTTTAGGATTTCCTCTCTTCCTTTTACATCGGGGACAGGCAC
>Ga0256868_10000337_pt1 | contig 28335 bp, 23 predicted proteins | sample RVTome_13_FD_187341 | JGI IMG/M metagenome (GOLD analysis project Ga0256868, IMG submission 187341) | Soil microbial communities from uranium-contaminated site in the Upper Colorado River Basin, Wyoming, United States - RVT92D227 HiSeq ...
CAAAATTCAGTGTTTGAAGTATCAGTTTTTTCATCGATAAATTACCCTCGTTTATCACAACTTTTTTGGTTATATTAGCTTAATTCAATAACTTCGTCAACTCCTCTAAAGTCTAAACTGTTGAATAATTCGCCCAAGAGATGTAAACTATTTTTTAAGATTCAACATGACCCAACTTGATTTCGCAAAAAAAGGAACGATCTCGCCGGCCCTCAAGAAAGTGGCCCGGGAGGAGAGTCTCCACCCTGATGAGCTCCTGGCTCTCGTCGCTCGAGGTCAGGTCGTCCTCCCCTTTAACCCTCGCCATGTCCGGCTTCGGCCTCTGGGCATCGGTCGGAAACTGCGAACGAAGGTCAACGTCAATATCGGCACCTCACGGGACTTCCCCGGCCTCGAAGAAGAACTCAAAAAGGTCGATGTTTCCCTGAGATACGGTGCCGATACGATCATGGATCTGAGCACGGGGGGCGACCTGAAAAAGATCCGGAAAACGATCCTCCACAAGGTCCCGATCCCGCTCGGAACCGTGCCGGTCTACGAGGCGGCGATCGAAGCGATCGAAAAACGGGGCTCGATCCTGGCCATGACCGTGGACGACCTCTTCGCCGTGATCGAGGCCCAGGCCCGGGAAGGGATCGATTTTATGACTGTTCACTGCGGACTGACCTCGAAGGCCATCCAGCGGTTGAAGAGCCAGGGCCGCGTGGCCGATGTCGTTTCGCGCGGCGGCGCCTTTCACCTGGCCTGGATCCTTCACAACCAGAAAGAGAATCCCCTCTATGATAATTTTGACCGCCTCCTGGAGATTGCCCGCACTCACGATATCACCCTGAGCCTCGGCGACGGGCTCCGGCCAGGCTCCATCCTGGATGCCACGGACAGACCCCAGGTCGAAGAGCTTCTGACCCTTGGAGAACTCGTCAAATGCGCCCGGGAACAGAATGTCCAGGTCATGGTCGAAGGGCCGGGCCATATCCCCTTAGACCAGGTGGAGATGAATGTTAAACTCGAGAAACGCGTCTGCCACGACGCGCCGTTCTACGTCCTGGGCCCCCTTGTCACGGACATCGGAGCCGGCTACGACCACATCGTGGCAGCGATCGGCGGCGCCATCGCCGCGGCCGCTGGGGCCGATTTTCTCTGCTACGTCACCCCGGCCGAACACCTCGGCCTTCCCTCCGTGGACGATGTCCGGGAAGGCTTGATCGCCTCCAGGATCGCCGGCCACGCGGCCGACATCGTCAAAGGCGTGCCGGGCGCCCTGGACAGGGACTTGAAACTCTCGCAAGCCCGGAAAAAATTGGACTGGGACAAACAAAAAGCCCTGGCCATCGATCCTCATAAATTCGAAGACATCCGGAAAAAAAGAAAATCCAAGACCGAGGCCTGTTCCATGTGCGGCGAATTCTGCGCCATGCGTCTCGTCTCCGAATTCCTGAACTCCCATGGAGGGCCGGATGCCATCCGCTGCTAAAAAGCTTCTGTTCGGAACGGCCGGCGTCCCTGATTCCTCGTCCCAGGCCACTTCGCTTTCGGCCATCCAAGAGCTCCACGAACTGAGGCTGGACTGTCTGGAGATCGAGTTTGTCCGGGGCGTCAAGCTCGGGAGCGACACGGCGGCGAAGATCAAGGAGAAAGCCACGTCCCTCGGCATCAGTCTCAGCGTTCATGCACCCTATTACGTCAACCTCAACTCCCCGGAACCGGGCAAACGCTTCCAGAGCCAGGACCATCTCCTCCGCTCGGCCCGGGCCGCGGAGCAGTGCGGCGCGAAATGCGTCGTCTTCCACGCCGGCTATTATGGACCATCCACGCCGGAACGGACCTATGCCGTCATCAAAAAAGATTTGGCCGAAGTCACGTCCATCCTTCGGTCTGAGAGAAATCCCGCAGTCTTGCGCATCGAGACTATGGGGAAGAGGTCCCAATTCGGTTCTCTCGATGAAGTCCTGTCGCTCTGCCAGGACATCGAAGGGCTCGCGCCCTGCCTCGATTTTTCCCATCTTTACGCCAGGGAAGGAAAAGCCAACTCCTATCTCGACTTCCACCGCATCCTGAAAAAGGTCGAAAAAAGGCTCGGCCGGCCGGCCCTTATAAATATCCACGTCCACATCTCGGGGTGTGAATACAACCAGAACGGAGAGATCAAGCACCTGAACCTGGAGGACTCCGATTTTCACTACGACGCATGGATCCAGGCCCTCAAGGATTTCGAAGTGGAGGGGAGCGTCGTTTGTGAAAGCCCGAGCCGGGAAACGGACGCCCTCATGCTCAAAAAACTCTACGCCTCCTATCGGCAGAAAAGCTGAATCTTCTTCTTGTCCTAATATTCCGCCCCGAGTAGGATTTCATCCTGCGCCGCGTTTCCTCCGTCTTGATCGTCCTGATTTTTGTTGACGGGGCGAGGTGCGGATGGCAAAAATCCCGTCCTTTTTCTTTTACTAGTACAAACGCAATAAATAAAGTGACAATGTATGAGCGGCGCCTAGGCCGCCCTCAAGCCCCCGTAGCGGAGGGGGGCCCCGTCGGCTTTCCCGACGGGGGGAACCGACGGGACTGGTTCCCCGGGGCCCGGGGGCTGCGGGCGGCCTAGGCGCCGCTCGAACGGGGATGTCATTTTAATTAATGCGTTGATATTAGTTTAGACGAGACTGAAAGAGACGAAGTGACCATCAAAAGTTTAGCCCTCAGCGGCTCCGTTTTTGAGGGAGCCTTGCGGCGATGATGTTTGAGCGCATCTTGAAGCAAGTTCATCGCCGCCGAAAAAACGGAGTCTCTGAAAGCGTAAAGAACTTTTGAAGGAACGAGTTCTTTCAGGCGAGTCCCCCGGGCGCCCCTTGACAGCCCGCCTTCCGCGGCCTAAACTAAAACACTAAAGGCAGTCCTTCCTGGATCATCCTTTAGTCTGAATTATTCATGAATTACGTTATCTCTGCCGTCGTGGATTTGCAGACGGGCGCTGAACTCGGCGCCATCTGTGAATTCTCTTCTCGAGGAAACGACTCAATTTATGAATAATTCAGGTGAGGTCCCTGTCATATGTTTTTTTAATCGATCTTCATCATAAGGAGTCCCAATGATCGAAATTCGTTTTCATGGACGAGGCGGCCAGGGGACGGTGGTGGCCTCGAAAATTCTCGCCGACGCGCTCGCCAAAGAAGGCAACTACGTCCAAGCCTACCCCGAGTTCGGGGTCGAGCGGCGCGGCGCTCCCGTCTTTTCCTTTATCCGCATTGATAACAAACCGATCTACGACAAGAGCCGGATCTACACCCCCGACCATGTCGTCGTCGTGGACCCGACGCTCGTCGAAGCCATCGACATCACCGAAGGGCTCAAGGACGGCGGCTGGATCATCATCAACAGCGACAAGCATCCCTCGGAATTCAAGTTCCCCGCCAGGTTCAAAGTGGCAACGGTCAATGCCACGGGGATTGCGGTCAAAAACAAGCTTGGGACCCTGGCCGCGCCCATCGTCAACACCGCCGTCGCCGGCGCCGTGGTCAAGATCCTCGACCTGGCCAAGCTCGAGTCGCTTCTCCAGGCGATCGGTGACGCCATCTCGATCAAGCCCGAAGACAACAAGAAAGCGGCGGCCGAAGCATACGAACAGGCCGCGGCATCCGCCTAGGAGACAAACACCATGCCCAAGAAAAAAGACGCTAAAAAGATCGTTTTTCAGTCCGCCGACGAGATGCCGATGATGCCCATGTCGATCGGCTCGATGCTTTACAACAAGACCGGCTCCTGGCGGAACATCCGGCCCGAGATCAGGCTCGAAGACTGCATCCAGTGCGGCATTTGCTGGAAGTTCTGCCCGGACATGTCCATTGGGATCGAGAACGAGCTCCCGGTCGTGGACTATGATTACTGCAAAGGATGCGGCATCTGCGCCGAGGAATGCCCGGTGAAGTGCATCGTCATGGTGGAGGAACGGAAATGAAGAAAGTCATGATGGGAAACCACGCCCTGTCCTACGGGGCCATGCTGTCCCGCGCCCAGGTGATCGCAGCCTACCCGATTACGCCCCAAACCCAGGTCGTCGAGCTCCTTTCGGAAATGTGCGCCGATAAGACTCTCGACGCCAAGTTCATTAAAGTCGAATCCGAGCATTCGGCCATGGCCGCCTGCATCGGCGCCTCCATCACCGGCGCCCGGACATTCACGGCAACCTCGGCCCAGGGATTGGCGCTCATGCATGAACTGCTGCACTGGGCTTCAGGCGGCCGGCTGCCGGTCGTCATGGGCAACATTAACCGCTCCATGGCACCCGGCTGGAGCATCTGGAGCGATCAGAACGACAGCCTCTCCCAGAGAGACACGGGATGGATGCAGTTTTACTGCGCCTCAAACCAGGAAGTCTTGGACACCGTCATCCAGGCTTTCAAGGTGTCGGAGGCCCTCGCCATTCCGAGCATGGTCATCCTCGACGCCTTCACTCTCTCCCATACTTATGAGGTCGTCGACATCCCGGACAAGGCCAAAGTGGACGAATATCTCCCGCCGTTCAAGCCGCCCTATCGCTTGACGCCCGACGATCCGCATGCTTTCAACGGCCTCACCTCACCCGAACACTATTTTGAGTTGCGCTACAAGCTCCAAAAAGACATGGAAAAGGTCCCCGCCCTGATCGAGGAGACAGGACGGGAGTATGAGAAATTGTTCGGACGCTACCTCGGCCTGGTCGATGATTATCTATGCGACGACGCGGAGATCATCCTTGTGACATCGGGGACCGCGGGCTATACGGCCCGCGTCGCCGTTGACGAGCTTCGCGGAAGCGGCGTCAAAGCCGGAAACCTCCGCATGAAAGTTTTTCGGCCCTTCCCCTTCGAAGTCGTCCAGCGCATCCTGATGAGGGCGAAAAAAGTGGCCGTCGTGGACCGCAACATTTCTTACGGCCATCACGGCATCTTCGCCCAGGAAGTGAAATCGGCCCTCTACGGGCAGGCCGGCGACATTCCCGTCTTCGGCTTCATCGCCGGGCTCGGCGGCCGGGACATCACGCCGGCCTCGTTCCGGGAAGTCGTTGACTACACGCTCTCCCATGACACACCCGAAGACAACATCCTCTGGATCGGAGTGAAGAAATGAAAAAAGAAAAAAAGATGACCTTGACCCTGCCTGTCGAAGAATATGCCGGCTCCGGCAACTTGGCCTGCCAGGGCTGCGGGGCAGGGCTCGCGATGCGGTACGTGCTCAAAGCCATGGGCCCAAGGACCGTGCTTTGCATCCCGGCCTGCTGCTGGGCCGTCATCGATGGGCCCTTCCCCCACTCCAGCCTCAGCGTACCGATTTATCACTGCGCCTTTGAAGCCGCGGCCTCCACGGCCACGGGTGTCAAGGCCGGCCTTGAAATGGTCGGGGACGACAAAACGACCGTCGTGGCCTGGGCTGGAGACGGGGGAACGTTCGACATCGGACTGCAGGCCCTCAGCGGCGCGGCCGAACGCAATGACGACATCCTCTACGTCTGCTACGACAACGAAGCCTACATGAACACGGGCATTCAAAGAAGCTCTGCGACGCCTTACGGCGCCTGGACGACCACGACGCCGGTCAAATTTTTCAAGAACCAGCCTAAAAAGGACATCAACGCGATCATGGCCGCCCACCGGATTCCCTATCAAGCCACGGCGTCCATATCCTATCCCGAGGATTTGTTCAAGAAGGCCAAAAAGGCAAAAGATATCAAGGGAACGCGATTCCTCCATATCTATGCTCCCTGCCCCACGGGCTGGAAGAGCCGGCCCGAAGACGCGGTCAAGCTCGGACGCATGGTCATCCAGAACTGCATCTTCCCCTTGTATGAGATCGAATACGGCGAGAAGTACACGCTCAACATCAAGGTCAAGGACAAGAAGCCGATCAACGACTACCTCAAGCTCCAGGGACGATTTCGCCATCTCAAGCCTGACGATATCCGGACCATGCAGGAGGAAGTGGACCGCAACTGGGCCCGCCTCCTCAAGAAGTGCGAAGGAAGCTAGGGAGGCACGGGACAGAAGGATTCGTCGGCTTGCCAATTTCCTATAATTCCTATATAATATATACAATAAGGCATATATTGGGATACAGTATGAAAAAACGAGCGCTATATCTAATAATCGTTGCTCTAGCAGGATGGACTTCTCTCGGCGCCCTAGTCCAGAACCAGCCCGCGCCGGCGTTTTCCTTGAAAGACCTGAATGGCAAAGCGCTGGCACTGGCGGATTACAAAGGGAAGGTCCTTATCCTGAACTTCTGGGCGACCTGGTGCCCTCCCTGCCGAGCCGAGATCCCGGATTTTGTCGAGTTCTATAACCAGAATAAGGCCAACGGACTCGAGATCATCGGCCTATCCGTCGATAAACTCACTCCCGACGAGCTGAAATCGTTCGTCACAAAGAACAAGATGACCTATGCTGTGGCTTTCGCCCCCGAAAAAACCATCAAAGATTATGGACCCATCGACGCCATCCCGACGACATTCGTCATCGACAAGAAGGGCGTCATTCGCCATGCGCAGGTCGGCGTGATGGACAAAAAGACTCTGAACGGGATCTTCCAGAAATTGTCGACGGAGAAATAGAGGGTCGGCCGGCTCCTGTCAGGGACATCCCTCTCACGCCCTCGCCGCAAAAAAATCGGTGAAGCTCGAAGGGCTAAGAATCTCCGATGGAGCAAGCCCTTCCCGACGAGCGCCTTACCAGCGGTAGACGACCGAGGCCCAGGTGAAGCCGGCGCCGAAGGCATCCAAAACAATGATCGTTCCCGGCTTGATCTTCTTTTGCTGCCGCAGCTCATGGATGGCGATCGGGATACAGGCTACGGACACGTTGCCGTAGCGGTCGATATTGACGAAGACCTTTTCCTTCGGGACCTTTAAGCGTTCGCCGACAGCATCGATGATACGGATGTTCGCCTGGTGGGGGATAAAGATATCGATGTCGTCTTTTGTCAGCCCCGCTCTTTTCAGCGCCTCTTCGGCCGCTTCCCCCATACGCTTGACGGCATGCTTGAAGACTTCATTCCCTTTCATATGAAGACAATGCAGATTTTCCGCGACGGTCTGTAAAGAGGCCGGATTTCTCGTGCCGCCGGCCGGCATCAATAAGAGGTTCGCCAGGCTCCCGTCGGCCTTCCAATAAAAAGAAAGCATGCCGGAATCGTCTTTGCTTTCCTCAAGGATGGCCGCGCCGGCGCCGTCTCCGAAAAGAACACACGTATTCCGGTCCTTCCAGTTCGTGATCTTGGACAAGGTCTCGCCGCCGATCAGGAGAACGCGCCGGGCCGTGCCGCTGAGAATAAGGCTTTCGGCGACGATCATGCCGTAGAGAAAGCCGGTGCAACCGGCGACGACGTCAAAGGCGGGGATATGGTCGGCCTGAAGTCCTTGTTGGACCCAGCAGGCCGTCGCCGGGAATAGGGTGTCGGGCGTGTTGTTCGAGACGAGGATGAGATCTATGTCCTTGACGCTCAGATGGGAGTTTTTCAAAGCCCGCCGGGCGGCCTCGAGGCATAGGTCCGAAGTCGCCTGTTCGGCGCTCGCGATGCGCCGCTCACGGATGCCGGACCGGCTGACGATCCACTCGTCCGTCGTATCGACCATCTTCTCCAGGTCGGCGTTGGTCAGGATCTGATCAGGGACATAGAATCCCGTCCCGATGATCTTTATTCGTCTCTTGTTGTCCATGGGCTGCTTCTCTAAAAGACCATACTTAATAGCATAATACGCCTGGATTTGCAAATCCCAGGGAAGATGAGTAAAATCTATCGTCGATGAGAAGGAGGTGGTTTTTTTCAACTTTATGCCCGATGGCGGTTGCCCTGTCCTTTTTCCCCGCTTTTGCCTCCGGCCAGCTCGTCCTCGGCCAGTATGAGGACGAAGCGCCGTTCAGGACCTGGAACACTCACCCCTATACGGCCGCGGCCGCCCTCGGCCGGGGAGAGACGGCATTCACCCTGGCTTCGGACGCCTCAGCGGCCCTGGCCAACCCTGCTCTTCTCCCGGGTCTTCCAAGATTCACGTTGACGTTCAATGGCTATTTCCAGAGTGCATCCTTTTTCAAATATGGCCCCCTGAACACCGGCGTCCTGGGAACGGACAAAAATATCACCCAGGGTTTCCTCGGCCTGGACTTCGCCGGGCTGTCTGTCCGCCTCGGCGGCTGGACATTAGCCCTGAATGTCTCCCTGACCGAGCTTTATAACCGGCCCGAAGCCAAATATGAGGAATACTATCGCGGGACGCTTGTTTACATGTTTAAGTTTACCCAGGACGGCATCCTCAGAAACGTCAATTTCTCCCTGGCTCGCCGTTTCAGCTCCCATCTCAGTGTCGGGCTGGGGCTGAATTACTCGACGGGAAGTCTTCAAAGAGAATTTCTAGAACAGTCGGCCTACTCCGGCTATACGATCACGGACAAGAAAACGCAGAATTTTAGCGGCTTTTGCGTCAACGGCGGGCTCCTTCTTGAGATTACGGACAAGTTTCACGTCGCCGCCGTTTTCCGGACGCCTCACTTGAAGAACGCGGAAAATAGCAGCACTCTGCGCTATCTGGCCCCGGCCGGTAATACCGACATCCTCATCGCCGCCTCCTCCAAAGACGCGGCCAAACAGCCGCTTGTTCTCGGGCTGGGCGCGAGCTACGCCATTCTTCCCGAATTGACTCTCGCCACGGACATCTCCTATTACGCCTGGTCAAAGTATTCCCTGGATTATTTCGGCGAGAAACAGACCCGGGATTTCAAGGATATATTCAAGATCGGCGCGGCCGCAGAATATCTTGCCGCTCTCAATCTCTTCGGAGGGCGCGCCTGGATCCCGTTCAGGGCTGGCCTCATTTATGATCCGCAGCCCATGAAAGAACCCAACTCAGCCTATCTGGCCTTTACGCTCGGAACCGGGAGCCATTGGAAGGGCCTGAGTCTTGACCTGGGGGCCATGTTCGGCCGGGAATCGGGCTCTGGGAACGACTTGACCGTGAAGAGGATTGCCCTTTCCCTGGGCTTAAATCTATGAAAGATGACCCAAAAATTCACCCCTTGATTCATCGCTGCGGGGGATTGATGCCCAATGGACATTTTGCATAATGGATATGATAAAATTATAAGGTAAAATGTTGAAAACGAAGACCGGATTTATCTTAGCCATCGCCGTACTTCTGGCGAGCGGGACCGCCTTGCGGGCCGAGAATCCCGAAAGATCGGTCATCATCAGCATCGCCAAGAGCATATCCCTGGCCGACAAGATTGACGCGCTCGACCTTGATCTCCTCGGCGAATGGAACGGAAAAGTCTATGTCCTTGCCGGACCCGCAGACCTCGAAAAGCTCGAAAAAGAAAACATCGCTTACATTCAGGAGACGCCCAGATCATACCCGCCCTCCAGCCCGGTCCTATTTCCCCAGGGAGGGATCAACGGCGCGTACCACTCCTACCTCGAGCTCGAAACGGATATGCTGGTCCTCCGGCAAAAATATCCCAATATCGTCAAGGTCTTCGATATCGGCGACAGCCTGGAAAAAAGAAACATCTACGCCATGAAGATCAGCGACAATGTCGCTCTCGAGGAAGATGAGGCCGAAGTCCTCTTTCTTGGCTGTCATCATGCCCGGGAATGGATCTCGGTCGAAGTCCCGTTCCTCCTCGGAAAATATCTGGCTGAAAACTATGCCACAGACCCTGATATCAAACGCCTCGTGGACCAGAGCGAGATCTGGATCGTCCCTCTCGTCAACCCCGACGGCCTGGAATACACGATCCACGTCTATCGCTACTGGCGAAAGAACAGGCGCGACAACGGCAAGAGTAATTTCGGCGTGGACATCAACCGGAATTACGGATACAAATGGGGAATCGACAACGCCGGCTCAAGCCCGAATCCCGCTTCGGACGTCTATCGGGGAACGGCGGCTTTTTCCGAGCCAGAGACGCGGGCCGTCCGGGACCTCTTTCTGAACAAAGATTTTCAGGCGATGATCTCCTTTCACAGCTTTTCCCAGGTCATCCTCTATCCCTGGGGTTATACAAAGCTTCCTTCCGATAAAGACCCCCAGATGAAAGAAATCGCGGCCGAGATGTCGGCAAAGATCCAGGCCGTCAACGGCCGGCTCTATGACTACGGCCAATCCGGAACGTCTCTTTATTTGACCAACGGGGATACGACGGATTGGACGTTCGCCATGACCGGCATCCCATCCTATACGATCGAGCTCCCTCCTATCGACGAGCTCGCCGGCGGATTCTTCAACCGCCAAGAGGACATCGACCCGGTCTTCCGGGAGAACCTGGCGGCCATGATCTTTCTCATCGAGCATTCCATCCAGAACTATCTGCCCGTCGTCCCGAACCCGTTCGACCTCCGGACCAATATCTCCAAGATCTTCAAGAAAGATTGACAAATCCCGCATTTTTCATTAAAAAATAAGCATCTCTTCCATTTCGTGTAAGCTATGGGGAAAGGATCACGCTTACTCAGACAAGATGGAAGAGTGCCAAAAAAAATATAAAGAAGACTTCCAGGAACAAGGAGAGATAGCTTCCTGAATACCCTCTTAGATCTACAGGCAGCACCTTCGATCGACCGGGAGGGACTTCCTTACTGGATCCTGTGGCTCCTCTTATGCGTCATCCTGATGTTGCTGGCTTTTATCTTTCTCCGCGACCGTGACCTGCGTCAGAGGTTGAACGAATTCCTCTCCGGAGCCAAGAAACGGATGAAGCGAACGCAGCTCCAGATCAGGCTGAATCGGGAAAAGCGCAAAAGGACCGTGCTCCTGAAAGAGCTGGGGAAAAAGGCTTGGGTCGATAAGGTCTCCGACGATAAATATAAGGCCTTCTTTCATGCCCTGGAGCATTTGGAAAAACAAGGTTCCGAACGCCAGACCGAACTCCAGGGCATCCTGTCGAGGATCACCGACCTTCAAAAGAAACAGGAAGACGCCCGGAAGACCACCAAGCAGCTCTTAAAGCTCAAAGAAGCCGGCGAGGTTCCCGACGGCCATAAGATCCACGAGGCCAAGGAAGAAGAAAAGCGCCTCAAAAAAGAGATCAAGGACGGCGATAGGAAGATCAAGGCGGGGCAGGAATTCCTGAAGGCCATCGACCGGCAGAAAGAGGAACAGTTCATCGAGATCGGCGCTTTGATCGACAGGGGCCGGCCGGAGCACAAGGACTTTTTGGGAATCTATGTCCAGATCGATAAGCTGAACCGCAATATCCTCCATTACCTGAGTGAGATCGAGAAATTTCGTTAAGCTTTACCTTCCTCCTTCTTCATCATAAAATGGAAGCATGGCCAAGCCCGGAATGCTCGCCCATATCTGCTGCGCTCCCGACGCATCGTATGTCATAGAGCTGCTCCAGAAAGATTTCAACGTCGCAGGTTTTTTTTACAACCCTAATATCTGGCCCGCCGAAGAATATGCCCTCAGGCTGGCGGAAACGAGGAAGGTCGAAGGCATCCTCGGCTTCGACCTGCACGAAGGCGAATATGTTCAGGATCTCTGGCTGACGCTCACGCGAAAATTCACCACGGAGCCGGAGAAAGGCCGGCGCTGCGACATCTGCTACGCCCTAAGGCTCGAGCGAACGGCCAGAAAAGCGATCGAGCTCGGCCTGCCGGCCTTCACGACCATCATGAGCGTCAGTCCCTGGAAAAAGGCCGATGTCCTCAATAGGATCGGGAGCTTGACCGGCCGGAAATATCACCTTCGTTTCCTGGAAGCCGATTATAAGAAGAAGGACGGTTTTCAAAGAACGATCGAGCTCAGCCGCCGCTATGGGCTTTACAGGCAGAACTACTGCGGCTGCATCTACAGCCGCCGAGAAAAACAATCATGAAAGGCTGTGCGCTGAGGATCACCGTTTTCGGAGTCGTGCAGGGAGTGGGGTTCAGGCCGTTCATTTACCGCCTGGCCCGTCATTATGGCTATAAAGGCTGGGTCAAGAATGCCGGCCGAGGCGTCGAGATCCATATCGAAAAGGGCAAAAAAGCTGAGTTCCAAAATTTCCTCCGGGCCATCGTCGAAGAGAAGCCGCCGCTGGCCCTGGTCGAGAGGTTGACCTTCAAACCGGCAGCGTTCAAGGGATTCAGAGACTTCGCGGTCAAAAAATCCAAACAGGGTAAAAGGTTTGTTTTTATCGCTCCCGACATTTCGACCTGCCCGAACTGCCATCACGATATCACGAACCCCAAGGACCGCCGTTTCCGCTATCCTTTCACGAACTGCACGGACTGCGGCCCGCGCTATACGATCGTCAAAGCGCTGCCGTATGACCGGTCGAACACGACCATGTCCGGCTTTCCGATGTGCCCGGAATGCTCGGCCGAGTACCATGACCCGCTGGACAGGCGCTATCATGCCCAGCCGATCGCCTGCCCGCGCTGCGGCCCATCGGTCATCCTCAGGAAGGCAGGAACGGGGAAGGAGATCCCGGGCGGGATCGAGCGGGCCGCCGAGCTGATCAAAAAAGGAAAAATCCTGGCCGTCAAGGGACTCGGCGGATTTCATTTGGCCTGCGATCCTTTGAACCCTGATGCCGTCCGCCGTCTGCGGAAGATCAAGGAACGAGAGACAAAACCGCTGGCCCTCATGGCCCTGGACGTAAAGACCGTCGAAAAATATGCCTGCCTCAAACCCGCCGAAAGGAAATGGCTCCTGTCCGAACGACGGCCTATCGTCCTCCTCAAAAAGAAAAGGGACATCCCCGGCATCGCCCCCAACCTCGACGAGATCGGCTTCATGCTTCCTTACACGCCGCTCCACTATCTTCTGCTTGAAGACCTCAAGCTCATCGTGGCCACGAGCTCGAACAAAAAAGATTCTCCCATCATGAAGGAGGAGGACGAGGGCATCTGCGGCCTGTGCGACTATGTCCTCGGCCACAACCGCCCCATCGAAATGAGGGCGGACGATTCGGTGGTCAAAGCCGTCGGCGCGTCGCCCCTTTTCGTCCGGCGGGCCCGCGGCTATGTCCCCTATCCCCAGAAAGTCCCGGCGGAGCTCCGGTCGCCCCAGGCCGTGCTGGCCCTCGGCGGAGAGCTCAAAGACACGGTCTCCATTTATAAGGACGGCTATGTCGTCACCAGCCAATTCCTGGGCGACCTGGATGAATACCAGAACCACCTTTATTTCAAAGAGACCATCGGGCATTTGATGACGTTGTTCGACGTCAAGCCCGCCTGCGTGGTCTCGGATCTGCATCCCGATTTCCACACGACCCGCTATGCCCAAAGGCTCGGCCTTCCGCACCTTCAAGTCCAACACCATCACGCCCATGTCCTCGCCGCCATGCTCGAACACGGGACCGCCCCGGAAACGAAAGTTCTGGGCGTCTCCTGGGACGGCTACGGCTATGGCCCTGACGGAGAAGCCTGGGGCGGGGAATTCCTCCTGGCCGATTACCTTGGATTCGAGAGGCTCGCCCATTTCGAGCCCGTCCCGCTTCCCGGAGGTGATCTGGCCGCGAAGCAGCCCTGGCGGATGGCCCTGTCCTATCTCCACGAAGCCGGATTCGCCTCCGTTCCCCGGGCTGGCATCTTAAAAAACGTGGAGATGAAAAAGATCCAAGGCGTGCTGGAGATGATTAAAAAACGGATCCGATCGCCGCTCTCGTCGAGCTGCGGTCGGTTGTTCGATGCCGTCTCCGCCCTGACCGGGACGAGCCCGCTCGAGAACGACTTCGAAGCTGAAGCGGCCATGCGGCTTGAAGCGGCGGCCTCAAGCCGCGTCCAAGCATCTTATCCTTTTGTCATCACCAAGGAAAACAGGCTCTTCCGGATATCTTTCACGAAAACCATCAAGAACATCCTGGCCGATTTAGACTGCGGCTTTCCTCCTCGCCTCATCTCATCGAAATTCCACAACACGCTGGCCCGCGTCATTGTCGTGATCGCTCAGATGGCCAGAAAAGAATCCGGCATCGACACCGTTGTCCTCAGCGGCGGCGTGTTTTGCAACAAGAGATTGCTTTCGCGCGCTTCCGACGAGCTCGAACGAAAGCGGTTCAAAGTTCTAAGGCCGGTCGTCTATTCCCCGAACGATGAGTCGCTTTCCGTGGGGCAGATCGCCCATGCGTTGGCCCGGCTGAAAGAAGGCAAAGGGCTCAGTCTTTGAGGCGGAATTCGCCCGGGCCGTAATCAGATTCCTTGTCTTCTTCTTTTTTTCTCCTCGTCTTTTGGGATAAAGCCTTTTGGACCTTGAACTTGATCCCCCCTACGAGAGAGAGGATAAAATTGACGATGACGGCCTTGAGAAAAGCGACGCAGGCGAAGGCCAGGAACCCGACGATACCGCCCGAAAGCCCATAGATGGCGCCGCCGAGGAGATTGCCCTGGAGATCGACGAGCGATTGGGGAAGAAACGTCAGGACCTTTGAAAAATAGGTTGTCGCGCCGGCAAAAGCACCGGCGAGGATCCCGACCAAAAGGCCCAAGACCCCGCCGAATAGGAACCATGACGACGGTTGGACCGAGCGGAGGACATAAGGTCCTTCGATATCTTCAACCTCTTTGATCTCTTTCAGACCGGCTGACGCCATCTCTTCCCCCGCTTCCCCAGGACCGAAGCCGCACTTCGGACAATTCAAGAAGGGCTCTGGAAACTTGGCGCCGCATTGGTGACATACGCGACGCTCTTCTCCGAGGTTCCCTCCGCAACGGGCGCAGGCGTCCTCTTCCAGCTTGTTCTCGAATCCGCAATAGATGCAGATCGCTTTTTTTCCTTTCTGAGACGGCGGCTCGTCCTGGACCCAATCCTTGCCATCGAAATAATACCACTTGCCGGTCTGGGCGCCGATCATCCAGAATCGGCCCCTGTCGTCCTTGATCCGCAGCTTTTTCATCTCATCGATGAATTCCTGGCGGGAGATCTCTCCGGCTTGGAACCTCGCCTTCAGATTGTTGAAAGCTTCGATGACCCGGCTAAGCGTTTTTTCCATCGATTCCACCTTTCATTCGAGTTATTCGGGCTCCTTCAACGCAACTTGTTTATTTACAGCGAATTCATATCTTATTCATTATCAATAGTTTATGAGACATGACGAAATATTGTGCAAATCGTCGTATCTTCAAGAATTTTCGGGAATTTGGCTCGCCGCCGGCGCATTTTTCCACAATTTTTCCACAGAATCTGTGAAAAACTTTCCCCATATTTTTATCGCCAAAATTGCTTGATAAGCTCGAGCCCATTATACCCTTTGATGGGATCGGGAATAAAGGACAGGATGAAAACGGCGAGGGTGAGAAATCCGATGATCTTCCTCTTGGTTCCCAAAGATGCGTCCTCGTCCCAGATCCGCGGATGCTTCAAACCCAGGAGCATGATGACGAGGGCCCAGACGAGCCAGCCGGCCCAGAAAAAAATGCCCATGACGACGAAGACAGCGAGGAAGACACGGCCGACGGCTTTAGCCCTGGGACCGAGAACCGCATAGGATACATGCCCGCCGTCGAGCTGGCCGAGCGGGAAAAGATTCATGGCCGTGACGAGGACGCCCACCCATCCGGCCACGGCGACGGGATGAAGGACAACATCCTGGTTCGCCCCGACATTCTTAAAAAAGATGGCCCCGATGATCTTGAGCAGGAGCGGATCACCGAAGTAATACGTGCCTTCCTTGGGCAGGGATGGGACGACCTTCGACAGCGCAACGCCGATGACCAGCGCCGGAAGCGACAGGACGAAGCTCGCCAGCGGCCCGGCGACGCCGATATCAAAGAGCTGCCGTTTTCGCGTGATAGGCGACTTGATCTTGATGAACGCTCCCATGGTCCCGACGAGCGTCGGGGCCGGGATGAAAAAAGGCAGGGTGGCGCTGATGCGGTAATGGCGGCAGGTTAAATAGTGTCCCAGTTCATGCCCGAGAAGGATGACCAGCAGAACCGCGGCATAAGTGAGGCTAAGCGAAAGCACCTGCGTATCCATCAGCATCTGCAGGGTCACGACAAATTCGGGATTCGCGCTGATCTCTTCGGCGTATTTGTAACTGGCGCTCCAGCTTGTGCCGACGACGAACGTGGAGAAGACCGTCAGGATGAAGAGCAAGATGTTGAGCCAGACGCGGTTCTTCCCGAAAAAGGAGACCGCCCTCCGCGCCGCGGGAGCCGCCGGTATTCCTTCGATTTTTGTTTCGTCCATGGGATTAAAAAAAATAGGAGTGAGAACCTCACTCCTACCGGAAAAAAGGCGAATGAAAGATCAGCCCTTCAGCCTTTTATGCTTGGCCTCGAGCTCTTCCCGGCTCTCCTTGTGATCGGGATCGGGAATGCAGCAATCGACCGGGCAGACTGCAGCGCACTGGGACTCGTCGAAGCTTCCGACACACTCTGAGCATTTGTTGAAGTCGATGACGTAGATCGTGTCGCCGGCCGAGATCGCCTGGTTCGGGCATTCGGGCTCGCAGGCTCCGCAATTGATGCATTCTTCGGTGATCTTGTAAGCCATGGATGATCCTCCTCTATGGAATAAAAAATAGATTATAGCCTTTTTTATCGAATTTACAAGCGGATGCCTAATCTCGTAAGCAATTCTTTTTCCGATGTCAAGCTAATATCACAGCGTTAAGTAAAATGACATCCACGTTCGGGCGGCATTTAGGCCGCCCCCAGCCCCCGGGCCCCGGGGAACCAGTCCCGTCGGTTCCCCCCGTCGGAAAAGCCGACGGGGCCCCCCTCCGCTACGGGGACTTGAGGGCGGCCCAAGCGCCACTCATACGTTATCACTTTATTTATCGCGTTTGTATTAATTTCGGGCGGGGTCCTGTCGCGGCTCTTCCCCGGCCGTGCTCGCCGCCAGGCCGCTGCGCGCGGGCGGGGAGCCCCTTCGCCGCGCCACCCCTGCTCGACTTTCCGGCGCCCCGGAAAAAGAATTGCCTACCCTAACCTGCCCCCACTTTTATGCCCCAGGTCCGCCTACTTCGCGCTCTCGAGCTTCTTGACCTTAAGCGACGCGTCATATCCGTAATACGTCTGGGCGTATTCATCCTGGAGCTTCTTATAGAGTTTCAGCGCTTCCTGGAGTTCACCCTTTTTTTCCAAAGCCTCGGCATGGCGGTAAAAGACAGCGTCCAGGAGATAATCCTTGGGCTTTTCCTCTTCGACCTTTTTCAGCACGTCGATCGCCCTGTCGTATTCCCCCTTCACAATCGCGATCTGCGCCTTAAGGTCCTGAGCCTGGTAGTAAAAGAAATCCTTGGTATCCTCGTTGATGCCGGCCAGCGCTGCCTGAGCCTTATCCGGCTGGCCCTGTTCCATCCAGTACGTGGCCAGGCTGATATAGGCGATGCGGGAGAATTTTCCCATGCCGGCCATCTGCTCCAGCTTGGCCACGTTCTGGGGCTTGCCAGCCAGGTCGGCCCGGAGGCCCAAGATCTCTCCGACCGTCCGGCTTTCCTTTTTTGCCTGCTGGGTCTTGAGGAATTGAAAGCCGAAGAACAAGAGAATCACGGCCGCCGCGGCCGCGGCGGCGATGATGACCTCTTTTTCCCATTTTTTGACGAACTGCCAGGACCTCGTCAGGCCGGATACGAACTCGTCTTCTTTGAGCTGCTTCTTGATCTTTCTTTTCATGTCGTCTTCCTTTCCTTGAAGGACGATTCAGGAAACGAACTCCATTGTTACCACATTCCCCCTGAAAAGCCAAGGGGTCTCAGAGAAAGCCCTCGTTCCCTCGGAGGTTCTTTATGCCATCAGACTCTCCATTTTTCGAGCGATGGCGAGAGAACGGTGCTAAAAACTCGGATGGGAGCAAAGCTGTTTCGAGATCTTCTCCACTGATCCTTAATCCGCACAAAATAAAAGAGAACCGGACAAGGGTAAAAGATCTATGACATGGGTAGGTTTGATCCCGTCTTCCTTCAGCCGAACAACTTCTTCGTCAGTGCGGCTAGGTTCCCAGCGTAGCGCTCACAGGATTTAAGCGACCGCTGGTCCGGCTTCCCGATCGATACCGGGCCGTAATGGTCTCCGGTCGGTTCCCCTTGGATGATCATACCGTGGATCAGGAGGGAGTTCAAAATATTCAGGACCGTAGTCTCATTGCCGCCGGCGATATTGGCCGATGAAGCGAAAGCTCCCCCGACCTTGTTTTTAAGCTTCCGATGGTATTTGACGCTCTCGTCCAAAAGCTTCTTTAGCGGCCAAGCCATGGTCCCGTAATATGTGGGCGAGCCAAAGATCAAGCATTCATACCCCAAGAGGTCGGCGGGATCCGTGTCCTCAACCTTTTTGAGATCGGCCTCCAACCCATTCTTGCGGCACGCCTCGGCGATCTTGATCGCCATCTTTTCGGTGTTTCCCGTCCTCGAATAATAACAGACAAGCGCTTTGGCCATCGTCACATCTCCTGGACGATATCATAACATTAAAACGCGGGTCATGAGAAGGCACGGGTGGAGCCTGTTGCCTTGACAAGAGAAGCCGATTTCATATCATAGGGACGGACGGATCGCGTTCCCATCATGAAGACTCCCGGACGGCGAGGTGTAGCATGCCTTCATTAGCCGAGATCTATCGGACCGCGAAGTCGCGCAAGCTCGTCCGGACCGCGGCCATCTACTTTAGCTCGTCGATGACGTCCCTCGGCGTCATCGATTTAATCAGCAGGCACTACGGCCTGACAACGAAAACCTTCGATGTCCTCCTGACGTTCCTTCTCTGCGGGTTTCCCTGCGTCCTGCTCGCCGCGTGGCTTCATGCCGGCGAGCAAAAACGCAAGATCGGGAAGAAAGAAATCTCGGTCTACGGCGTCCTAGGCCTGCTGGCCGTCGTCATCAGCGTCACGATCATCGGGCGGGCGGGACTGCCCCCGGGAGCACCCGATCCAAGATCCGTTGCCGTCCTTCCCTTCCAGAACCTGAGCGATTCCAAGGACGACGAATACTTCAGTGACGGCGTCACCGAGGACATTATCACCCAGCTCTCTAAGATCGGGGAATTAAAAGTCATTTCGCGGACGTCCGTCATGGCCTATAAAAGTACGACGAAACCTCTGCGCCAGATCGGAAAGGAGCTGAACGTGGCCGCTATCCTCGAGGGCAGCGTCCGGCGCGAACGTGATCGCGTCCGCATCGTCGGGCAGCTCATCGACGCCCGGAGTGACAAACACCTCTGGGCGGACACATACGACCGCCTCATGACCGACATCTTCGCCATCCAGAGCGAAGTGGCCCAGAAGATTGCGGCGGAGCTCAAGGCCGCCCTTTCCCCCGGCGAGAAAAAGCTGATCGCGAAGAAATCCACGGAAAACATCGACGCCTATGCTTATTACATAAAAGGCCGGGAGTATTATTACCGCTACGCGAAAGAGGACAATGACAAAGCGATTGAATTCTTCCGGAAGGCGCTCGATCTCGACCCGAACTACGCCCTGGCCTACGCGGGCCTTGGCGACGCATTCGTCCGAGACTACCGATACTACGGCTATGAGGACAAGGCCCTCGATCTGGCCTTGGAGTTCAGCCAAAAAGCGATTGCTCTCGATGCCGACTGCGCTGAGGGATACAAAGCGCTGGGATTCGTCCAAGAAACAAAGGGATCGATCCGAGAAGCGCTGAATTCTTATCATAAGGCCGTCGAACTCAACCCCAACTACGCCCCGGCGATCTCCAACATCGGCGCGATCAACGCGAATTTTGGCAAATACGACGAAGCTCTGGTCTGGTTCCGGAAAGCTTCTGTTCTTTCTCCGGGATCCGCACGGCACACTTCTCTCGTTGCCTGGCAATATTATTACTTGAGCTTCGACGGCCTGTCCATAGCCTGGTTCCAAAAGGCGCTCGAGTTCCAGCCGGATTATGTCTTTCCTCAGTTCGTCCTGTCCTACATCGATGTTTTTGCCGGAAAATACGATGCTGCCAGGGCGAGAATCGCCAAGGTCTTTCGGACAAACGCCGATGAACTGAACGCCCTGGATGCGGCCGGAGATATTGAGCTGGCGGCCGGCAACTGGGTTGAATCCGGAAAATATTTTGAAAAACTTATATCCCTGACTTCGCCTCTCGGACCGCCGGGTAACAAGCGGGCGTTCTCACTCCTTAAGCAGGGGAAAACGGCCGAGGCAAAAAAGATCCTCGACCATAACCTCGCCGCATATCTTGAGAATCCCGGCCTGGACGCGGAAGGGTCTCCTCTCAGCTTTTACGTCGCCGAAGTCTGGGCCATGGAGAGGCAAATCCCTGAAGCGCTTGATTGGCTCGAAAAAGCCGTCGAGCGCGGCTATTACGACCGATGGATGGAGATCGATCCTCTCCTCGAGAATATCCGCTCTGAAAACCGGTTCAAGCAGATCATGGCTAAGCTTCAAAAAAAACTTGAGGCGATGCGGAAGCGCGTCCGGGAGCTGGGGTTGGACCGCTCAATTTAACGGCGAACGAGGAGCGTTGATATTCTCCGTGAATTTTTTTACACTTCTGCCATGAAAATAATAACACCTTTAATTATATTCATTATTTTCGGCCAGATAATCCCGTTCCTCGGCGCGGCCGAACTTCCGCTCCAGCCCTCGCCGCATGACCTTGTCTTCCAAAGCCTTGCTCTGCGCTGGGACGAAGCCGTCCCTCTGGGCAACGGAATGGTTGGAGCGCTGGTCTGGAAGAACGGCAGCCGGATCCGGATTTCGCTCGACCGGGCCGACCTCTGGGACCTGAGGCCGATGGAGAATGTGAGCGCGCCCGAATGGAAATTCCGCTGGGTGGTTGGGCAATGGAAAAAAAACGACTACATGCCCGTCCAGGAGAAGTTCGATAAACCCTACGACACCAATCCTGCTCCCTCGAAAATTCCGGCCGGCGCCCTGGAATTCGAGCTCAGCGGCTTCGCCTCTCCGGAAAGCGTCCGGCTGTTCATTGGCCAGGCTCTTTGCCAAGTCACCTGGCCGGGAGGAAAATCCCTGGAGACATATGTCCATGCGACCAAGCCCATAGGCTGGTTCCGGTTCAAGGGCCTTGGAAATGACTTTAAACCGACACTGATCATGCCGCCCTATCAGACCGACAAGGACAGCGGCGACCAGAATCCCGTCACGGGTCAGGACTTGCGCAGACTCGGCTACGACCAGGGGCAAGTCAAGAAGTCTGAAAATCTCCTCGTCTATCATCAAAAAGGCTGGGGCGGGTTCTATTATGATATCGCCGTCGGTTGGAAATTCACTGGCCCTGACGAACTCGAGGGCGTGTGGAGCATCAGCTCCAAATTTTCGGATGAGAGAAAGGAACTGACCGCGGCAGAGAGAGTCAAGACTGAACTCGAGCGCGGTTTCACGAAGAATTTTGGCGAACACGGCGCCTGGTGGAAGAATTTCTGGTCGCAATCCGCCATCAACATCCCCGATGACATCCTCGAAAAGCAATGGTATCTCGAGCAGTACAAATTCGGCTCCGCCGCCAGGCGCGGCGCGCCTCCGATCTCGCTCCAGGCGGTCTGGACAGCCGACAACGGAAAGCTCCCGCCCTGGAAAGGCGATTTTCATCACGACCTGAACACCCAGCTCAGCTACTGGCCGTGTTACAGCGGCAATCATCTCGAGGAAGGCCTCGGCTTTCTCGATTGGCTTTGGGAGTTGCGCCCCGCGTTCAAGAATTACACGAAAGCCTACTTCGAAACGAACGGGTTGAACGTCCCGGGCGTTTCGACACTCGATGGCCAACCGATGGGCGGCTGGATCCAATATTCTTTCGGGCCCACGGTCGGCGCCTGGCTCGCCCAGCATTTTTATCTCCACTGGCGATTCAGTCTGGACCGGAAATTCCTGGAGGAGCGAGCCTATCCCTGGATCAAGGACGTCGCCGTCCATCTCGACGAGCTTTCCGTGCGGGATGAGCGCGGCAAAAGGAAGCTCCCCGCGAGCTCGAGCCCCGAGATTTTCGATAACAGCGCAAAGGCCTGGTTCGCCCAGACGACGAATTTTGATCTAAGCCTTATCAAATGGACCTATCAGGCTGCATCGGAGCTAGCCTTGGAACTCGGCCGCTCAGACGAGGCTAAAAAATGGAAAACGATCCTCGCCGAATGGCCGGATTTCGCCGTGGACCCGAAGGAAGGACTGATGTTCGCTCCGGGCGTGCCTTATCGCGAATCTCATCGCCACTTTTCTCACCTCATGGCTTTTCATCCGTTCGGCCTGGTCGACCGGTCAAACGGAGCGCGCGATCAAGAAATCATTAAAAACACGCTCGCTACGCTCGACAGAATCGGCCCGGACCTCTGGTGCGGATATTCCTACAGCTGGCTGGGAAATTTGAAAGCTAGGGCTTTCGACGGCGAGGGAGCGGCACAAGCCCTCAAGATCTTCGCCGCTTGTTTCTGCCTTCCCAACAGCTTCCACGCCAATGGCGACCAGACAAAAACGGGAAAATCAAAATTTACCTACCGGCCGTTCACGCTCGAGGGAAATTTCGCTTTCGCGGCGGGCATCCAGGAAATGCTCCTTCAGAGCCATTCGAGAGTCATCCATATCTTCCCCGCCGTCCCTGCCTCCTGGAGGGATATCTCGTTCGACAAGCTTAGAGCCCAAGGTGCATTCTTGGTTTCCGCCAAAAGAATGCACGGCCAAGTGATGGAAGTGAGAATCGTTTCTGAAAAGGGCGGAAAGCTGAGGCTCTTGAATCCCTTCGAGTTCCCGTTCACGATCGACGGCCAGTGGCGGCGGGTCAAAGAGGACATAATCGAGCTTGAGACAAGGCCGGGACAAGAGATCTATTTGGAGGCCCACGACGAATAAACCCGTGTTTTTTCCCTTCCAGCCCCTGTCTGAAACGGAATTCGCCGGACACGACCTCGCCTCGGCGAAGAACATGAAAATATCTTTCGAACTCGCCAGCGGCTCGGCCAAAAGCCTGACCGTGCTCGGGAAAACAAAAATTACTGCGCTTAATCGTCAGTAATTCGTTGGACAATCTTGGCGAGGGGTGGAGGCGAAGAAGGACATACCGAGGCGAAGCGGGCACGGTTTCTCGACCCAATGTCGAGAAGAGCGAGCCGAGGAACGAGCCGGTTTCCGCGCTGGGGAAACCGGCGTGCCTTCGAGCCTCCACCCCAAGCCTCCCCACTCCGAGCTTCCCTTGACAGCCCACCAGCCAAGTGATAGAAAGAAGCCATTATTTTAGTTTTCAGGAGGCTTGGATGACAAAAGGATTGAAAAAATTCTCGCTCGCTTTTGCGGCCATAATCGTCTTGGCCGCCCTCCTCGGCGCCCAGACGACGCCCGAAGCGTTCCTGGGCTTCAAGGTCGGCGCGGACAAGAAGCTCGCCGACTACAACCAAATCAAAGCCTACTTCGAAAAGCTGGCCCAGGAAGCGCCAAAAAAAATCAAGCTCTTCACCATCGGCGAGAGCACGATGAAAAAGCCTTTGATCATGGCTGTCATCACGTCCGAAGAAAACATAGCCAAGCTCGACTCCTACCGCGAGATCACCAAGAAACTGCGCGATCCGCGCACGCTCCCCGTCGAGGAAGCCAAGAAGTTGGCCAAAGAAGGCAAGGTCCTTGTCCTCATCACCGGAAGCCTCCACTCGACCGAGATCGCCGCATCGCAGATGTCCATGGAACTCGCCTATAACCTGGTCACCGGTAAGACCCCGTTCGACGCCAAGAAAGTCCTGAGCGACGTCATCGTCCTCCTCTGCCCCACACACAACCCGGACGGCAACCAGATGGTCGTCGACTGGTATAAAAAATACCTCGGCACGAAATTCGAAAGCGGCAGCATGCCCTGGCTGTATCACTACTACGCCGGGCACGACGACAACCGCGACTTCTATATGATGAACCTCGCCGAAACAAAAGCCGTGACCAAAGTCCTCTACCACGACTGGCTGCCCCAGATCCACCTCGACGAGCACCAGATGGGCTCCACGGGCGCCCGGCTCTTCATCCCGCCGCTCATGGACCCGCCCCTGCCGAACATCCAGCCGCTCGTCTGGCGGACCGTCAACCTCTTGGGAACAGCCATGGCCTACGACCTCCAGCAAAACGGAAAGAGCGGCGTGGTCAACGGCCGGAGCTACACCGGCTGGTACATCGGCGCCTGCGACGACACACCCTGGCTGCACAATGTCATCGGCCTCCTGAGCGAGGCGGCCTCGGTCCGCCTGGCCTCGCCCATCTACGTCGAGCCGACCGAGATCCCGAAGTCCTACAATGAAAAGATGATGGATTTCGTCGATCCCTGGCCGGGCGGCTGGTGGCGCCTCCGGGACATCGTCGATTACGAGCTCGTAATGTCCCAAAGCTTGATCAAGACGGCCGCGCTCCATAAGGAAGACTTCCTCTTTAACTTCTACCAGATGTCCAAGACCTCGATTGAGAAGGTGGACAAGAACCAGCCGTTCGCATTCGTCATCTCCGCCAAGCAGTACGATTACCTCACCATGCTCAAGATGCTCGACGTCCTGCAAATGGGCGGCGTCGAGATTCATCAGGCCAAGGCCGACTTCGTCGCTGAGGGGAAGTTCTTTCCCGCCGGCTCTTTCGTCGTAAAAATGGCCCAACCCTACAAGCCGTACGCTTGGGCGCTCCTCGAAAAGCAGAAATATCCCGACATGAGGCAGTATCCCGGCGGCCCTCCACAACCGCCCTATGACAACGCCGGCTGGACACTTCCCCTCCAGATGGGTGTCGCCTGCGACCGGATCAACGAGCCGTTTGAGGTCAAGCTCGAGAAGCTCATTAAAACTCCCTATCCTCAGGTCCCGGCGAATCAGGGCGGCGCGAATTATTTCGTCCTGGGCTCGCAGATCAACGCCTCGTATTCGATCGCCTTCGCCCTCCTCAAGGACGCCAAAGCTGAAGCCTGGCGGACCAAGGCAAAAATCAATAGGAAGGGCTATGACATCCCCGCTGGAAGCTTCATCGTCAAGAACACACCCGATGTCAAGAAGGCTCTCCCGGCCCTTCTGTCCAAATATTCAATGACCGTCATCGACCTCGATGATGCTGGCGACGTCGCCAAGGCGCCGTTGAAGTTCCACCGCGTCGGCCTTTATCAGTCGTGGCGGGGCAATATGGATGAGGGCTGGACGCGCTACGTGTTCGACGACATGAGCCTCCCCTTCAAGACGCTTCATAACGAAGACATCAAGGGCACTAAAGAGAAGAAGATTGACCTTCGGGCCGACTACGACGTCATCGTCTTCGCCGACGAAAACGGGACCACAATCAAATCAGGGCAGCGCGGCGGGTCTCGCGGCGGCCCAAGCGCCGCTCCCGGCGCAGGTCCCGGCGGGACACAGGCCCGGCAGCCGGCTTCGACCACGCCTCCGGAGTATGAAGGCGGGATCGACCAGGAAGGCGTGGATGCTTTAAAAGCGTTCGTCGAGAAAGGCGGCGCCGTCGTTCTGCTCAACCAGGCCTGCACCCTGGCCTTCAATGAATACGACGTTCCGGCGCGAAATGCCCTTCAGAACGTAGACCGGACGACGTTCTTCTGCCCGACTTCGATCCTGAAGATCCTCGTGGACAATGAGACGCCGATCGGCTACGGCATGCCCAAGGAAGCCGGCGCGATGTTCGTCAACAGCCTGGCCCTGGACACGTCCATGCCCGGCTTCGAATGGGACCGGAAGGTCGTCGCCTCCTACCCCGAGGACAATATCCTGCTGAGCGGCTGGTTGCTCGGCGAGAACGTCATCGCCCGCAAAGCGGCGGTGGTGGACACGAAATACAAGGACGGGCACATCATCCTCATCGGCATCCGCTGCCAGAACCGCGCTCAGTCCCACGGGACGTACAAGTTTCTGCTCAACGCGCTGCTCTACCCGGATAAGGAATAAAAGAACTGCCACATCCCCCTTCTTCTCCCTTTAAAAAGAGGGGATGGAGGGGGATTTTTATTTCCACTCCTCGATAATGGCCACGATGAGGTTCGTCAAAGCCTCAAGGTCGCTCTTAACGATCTTCTCGATGAACGAATGGGCGTAAGCCCCCGGCCAGGACAGCGGGATGTCCACCGCGCCGTCGGCCACGAACACCGAGCCATCATTCCCGCCCCGCGAATTCCGGATCTGGATGGGAATCTTGCGCGCTTCGGCGATCTTCGCGACCTTTTGGATCTCGGTCTTGGGCGTGACATTGCTCGTATCGATCGAGCGAAGCACGGCGCCCCTGCCCAGCACGGCATAGCCGAATCGTTTGCTTTCCAACGGCGAGTCCGTCGAAACGAACGTGTCGACGGCGAAGACGTAATCCGGCTTGAGGATCTTGGCCAGCGCCTGGGCGCCGTTGAGGCCGATCTCTTCTTCCACGTCCCAGGCGATAGTGACCGTCTTTGTCTTGATCTTCGACCAGTCGATCCGGAGCGCCGCAGCCAACAGCGCAGCGCAGCCGGCCCGGTCGTCCACGGCTCGCGTGGACATGATATCCGGCGCGAGGTCCACGATCTTTTTCTTGATAAGGACTTGGTCCTCTTCTGCCACGCCCAAAGCCCGCGCTTCCTGTTCTGAGGAAACGCCCAGATAGACCTCAAAAGCCGCGGCCGGAGCAGCTGTCCGGGCCTGGATCTGGCCTTGAGGGGGAGTTTGGACCTGAGCGGGAGCGGGTTTTTGGGCGGGACTCGGAAGCGGTTTCTGAGCGGGGACTAGGGCCGGGCTGGGCTGGCTCTGCGGAGGATTCTGAGCCGCCGTCTGCGCCCCGGCTCGATCAAGAGCGGTCTGGCTCAGATAATAATCCGGCCTGGGCTGGATGATGCCCTCGACCGGCCCCTTGGCCGTGTGGATGACGAACGGCCGCGCCTCGCAAGTCTGGGCCAGCAGCCCGCCGCGGGCCCTCAGGATCGCCGTCCCCTGCGGCGTGATCTTCTCGACGATATAACCCAACTCATCCGAATGGGCGACGAAGAGAATATGAGGCTTGCCTTCACCGACCGTGAACCAGACATTGGCTTTCGCATCCCGCTGGACCTTGAGCGAAGACGGCAGGGTGGACTGGATGAAGTCCACGACCTTCCCTTCCTGGCTCGAAAGGCCCGGGATGAGGACGATCTTTCGGAGCAGGTCCCAGCCTGAAGCGGGCTGGCCGTTCTGCGGCGAGGACGCTGCGAAATTCAAGACGATCGCGAACGCGAGCGACGACAATAAGAGTTTTCTCATTTGACCCTCCCGGATTGAAGAAGCTGGAGGATGATCGTTTTCAAAGATTGGACGTCCTTTAAGTCCACGACCTCCGAAGGCGTCTGGGCGAACTTGACCGGCAGCGCCAGGGTGAGGGCCTCCTCTCCGGCAAAAGCGTTTAGGAGCGCAGATTCAGCGCCCGTCTGAGATTGAAGCGAGATCTGGTTCTCGGCTGCGATCGCCTCGACAGCCTCCTTGAGCTTCAGCCCGCCCTCCTTCGGAAGGATGAGGACCGGGCCTTTGCCGAGGGCAGGGCTTTTCTCGCCGCGGTCAGCCGGCACCGCGTCCACGATGACGATCCTTTTCGGCTGCAGCGTTCTCCTAACCCGGATCGCGCCAAGCGAGGAACGGGCCCCTCCGGAGCGGGCCGAGAATTTCGTCTGCGCCATCCAGGACAGAACGATCTCCTGGGAGAGTTTCGCCTTGCCCAGATCTTCGGCCAAACTTAAAACGAGCGCGCAGGCAGCTTTTTGCCCGAGCGAGGGGCCGGCCCACTTGTCATTGGCCAGCACGCTGAGGTCGGGCCAGAGCGTCACAGGGTCGAGGAACTCGATGCCTTTATTTTTGGCCTCTTCCTCCGAGCGGACGCCGATGTCCACGTAGGCCATATCGAGCGAGAAATTCCTGAGTTCCTCCCGCCTCTCCCGGGTTAGGAGATGCATGGCCGGCTGGGAGACGACCCCATAGAGAAGCCCTTTCTTCGTTGAGATGACCACGGGATGCCCAAGGAGATAATTATCGAAATTCGGATGAGGCTGGCCGGACCGGTCGAGCCTCAAATAGCCGTCCGGCGTGATGCCGCTCACGAACCAGCCGTATTCGTCGAGCGGCGTGAGAACCGCGATCTTCGGCTCACCCGTTCCGAAACGGGCAAAAAGGCTCCCGAGATTGTCCTTCTCCGTGATGTTTTTCGGAAGATACGACAGGATTTTCGCCGCCAAGGCCTCTTCGTTCCCCAGAACTGCGGGAATGGAGATGAGATCCCGGATCAAATCTTTGATCTCGAACGGGGCCGCGGTCGCCGTGCCTGAAACAAGCAAAAGCGCAGCTCCCATAAAAACCCAAAAAGTTTTTTTTCTCATCCATGCCTCCCTATGATCAATGATTATAAATATCCATAAACAAACAGGCGTGTTTTCACAAGGGAATCGTCTTGAAACGAATTTCTTGGCTCAATTCCCTTTGCTTATATCAAAGGGGAAAAAACCTGTCAAATGGGCTCGGACCTGACCGTATATCACTTTC
>Ga0256868_10000340_pt1 | contig 28143 bp, 25 predicted proteins | sample RVTome_13_FD_187341 | JGI IMG/M metagenome (GOLD analysis project Ga0256868, IMG submission 187341) | Soil microbial communities from uranium-contaminated site in the Upper Colorado River Basin, Wyoming, United States - RVT92D227 HiSeq ...
GGGGCCCGCTGAGCGCTGGCTTTCCGGGTCGAAGCACCTCATGCCCTCTATTTGGTTGCCGAAGAATTCGATGCGAACCGGCAACTGGCTGGAGGGGGGAAAGACATCGATAATGCCGCCCCGTTTGCTCATCTGCCCGGGCACCTCGACAACGTCCTCCGTTCCATAGCCCATGCTTTGCCATCGGCGCAGTAGCTCCAGGGGCTCAGCAGCCATGCCCGGCTTTAGAACATGACAGGCAGCCACGAAATCCCTGTGCGGGATGGTTTTGCTCATGATTGCCAGGGCTGAGGTCACTATCAAGGGAGGTTTTGTCACCCTGAACCCTGAACAAAGTGAAGGGGAAGGGTCTTCGGACTCTTTGAATAGACTGCTATCAGGGAGATTCTTCGGTCGCTTCCCCTTCGCTGTGCTCAGGGCTTCGGCTTCTCCCTCAGAATGACAGGATGCACGGGGTTGGTAAAGGGCTAAGGTGGCTAACGCCCTCAACCTCTCTATCATCTGATAGCTGACAGCCGATAGCTGAGATTTGTCATAAGGCAGGAAGTCGAGTTCAGGGAGACGATGCAACTCTGCCGAGGGCGAACACCAGACCCGGAGCTGCTCATGAAGCTTTCTGGTGGTTTCAGGCTGACCAGTCACCACTATGAAGGGCGAATTAAGCTCTTCGTAAAGAGCGGCAACCAAGTAGGGCCTGGCGGCATCCAGTATGACTGCCTTATGCTCCCGCTTGGCCGTGGACAGCTCCCCTGCCAATTCCCTGTAGGCAGGCACTTCCCTGAGCAAAGAAAGCAAACAAGAGAGACTCATTTGTCGTCCTTCGTTAGACATCGAAGATCATTATTATAGTGTCGGACAAGAAGGGCTGCGAGTTTTCCGTACGCCGTCAGGCTAGTTCATTCTGAAATCGAGGACTGACTGTCACAATACCACCCTTAGGATAAGGGGGATAAAGGGGATTATGAATGCTTTCCCAGGTTTCTCATAACTCCCCTGACCCCTCTTATCCTTCGACTTCGCTCAGGACAAGCCTTAAGAGGGGAAAATGCAGAAATAAGGCTCAGGTCGACTAACCCAAGTCATAGCTTCTTCTTGAGCGAATCCACTTTCTCCTTGATGCCCTGGGGTTTGTCTCGCCGGTCGTCAATCTTAATTGTTGTCAACACCCTGGCGACCCCTTCCCCAAAAGTCCCTTCGTGCATCTTCCTTACTACCGCTAGAATCCTGTCTAAGTCCCCCTCTATAATTGTCCCCATTGCGGTCATTTCGTACCTTATGTCCTTTTCCCGTTCCAGTACCTTAACCGCCCTTGCCACATATTGGCTGACTGAAGGAGTTTTTGTTCCTAACGGGACAACGCTTACCTCAACTATTGCCATGCTCTCACCTCCTCACATATCTAGATTGTTATGTCAACTAAAGAGGGCCTTAATACTACTCGTCGGAGAGCCTTCGCGCCAACTTCTATTCTATCGGCAATGATAAGCCTGCGAGAATTCACAGCCCTCTTTCGAAGACAAGGTCTTTCTTCTTTACCCCAAATCCGACTTTCTCGTACAGTCTCCTCGCTTTCGTTGGATTGTAATCGTCTACGCCCAACATCGCCTTGGTTGCGCCTTTCGCCTGCAGCGCCTCAAGGCCCTGCAGCATGAGCCTGGCTCCTATGCCTCTTCGTCTACGCTTCTTCAAAACCCCTATAGTAAAGATGTGCCCCATCTCTACGTTCTTCTCCAGGTTGTATCTCTCATCTATGCCAACACCGATATAACCCACGGTCTCCGCATCCAGGATGGCGAAAAGAATCTCTTTCTCCTTCTTGTAGTAGAGATCGGAGAGCAGGAAATGATGCATCTCCTCTAACGTATTCGGACGGAAGTTGAAGTGTTCTTCGAACGTTTCATTCAAAAGCCAGGTCCATAGCTTTATGTCCTCTTCCTGATCCTTCCGGAGGGTCCTGATGGCTATTTGTCTGTTCTCTCCGATGCCCTGTGGGATGTTTGCCAGATCCATCTCCATAATACTGCCCACCCGAACCTGCTTGAAATCCAGGCCTTCGAGAAGCGGTATGTAGTCCAGTTCCCTGGAATCAACCGATGCCTGTGCGGTTGCCATGCCGCGGGCCTTGAGCTCCCTGAGGGCAGTCTCCACAAGCTGGTGCTCGATTCCTCTGCCACGACATTCAGGAATAACATAGAAACGAATGAAGCCCTTTCTCTCCTCTCTCAGCTTCTCCACGTTGGCATGCACTGCGCCGACCGGCCTTCGCTCAAGCTCCGCGATGAATCTCCCCTCCAGGTCAAAGCTCGGATCTTCCTTCTCCTGCAGAAGCATCTCCTCTGCCGTGATGGCTCTCCAGTTCTCGCGATCTTTTTGGGATGCATTGAGCACGTCGACCCAGACGGGCTCATCTACCCCCTGTACAAAACGTCGTATGTTCAGCATAGTTAACTACCTCCCGACCTATGATAGCCAAGTGCACCGCAAACTACAACGTCCCCCGCTTGACATCTGCGGATCCTGCAACTGGTTTCGATGAACACGATGTCTGTCTGAGAGTGGTTGATAGTTGCGTGCAAGACGCAATTATAACAGTGACGGAGACAGCTTTCTACTCACCGATTTGAATCCTCTGAAATCCGACCGAAGATATTTAGGATGCAGCCTGATCAATGCCTTAGCGTAGAATAACTACGGCCCCTCGCCCGTCATTTCGAGAACCCCTATGTTTAGTTCCATTTTTGGGAGCAATGCTAAAATAACCATAAATATGAAGGAAAGAGAATTAATTGAGAGCCTGGCCAGAAAGGCTGGTGATACCCTGATGAAGCATTTTCGCCAGGATTGGACTTTGCTTAAAGAGCGCAGCACAGCTAAGGAAGCCGCCACGAAATATGATGAGGAAATCGATAAGTTAATTGTTGAAGAAATCAAGAGACATTATCCTCGCCACAGCCTGCTCACCGAGGAAAGCGGTTTTCTCCAGGGTGACTCTGACTGGCTCTGGATTGTAGATTCCCTGGATGGCACAGGCAATTTTGCCGATTTCAATCCTTTCTTTTCCGTGTGCATAGCGTTGATGCACCAAGACGAACTTCTACTGGGGGCGGTCTATGCCCCGGCAATTGACGAGTTCTACTTTGCTGAGAAGGACAAGGGGGCTTACCTGAACGGGGTGAAGATTCAAGTATCCGGCGTATCAGACCTAAGCCAGAGCTACATATTCTACTGTGAAGGTGGAGACAAAAACAGGGGAAGAACCGGCGGGCTTCTGCACAAGGTCTACCCTTGGGTCACCGATATACGCAAGCTGGGCTCGGCCGGGCTGGAGACGGCCTGGGTTGCCGCCGGCAAAGGAGAGGCTTACTTTACCACCAGAATTGAGCCCTGGGATGTCGCCCCCGGTGTTTTATTAGTTCAGGAAGCTGGTGGCAGGGTCAGCGATTTTCAGGGCAAACCCTGGCAGCCCCAGACAGGCGACCTTTTGTTCTCCAACAAGAAGCTTCACGAGAAGATATTGGGTGTACTTTCTGCCGGATGATCGAGATGTCCAAAAGCGTGGTTGCCCAGTTTATTGAGCTTTCACCTGCTCGTCATTGCGAGGAGAAAAGCGACGAAGCAATCTTGTGGGGACGTAATGAGATTGCCACGCCCCGACAAGTCGGGGCTCGCAATGACAGGATGTGCCTGATAGATCAGACGACCACAAGAATGCCCGGAATTGGACAGAAAATCAAGACTAGATGACGTAGAGGCACGTCAAGGAGGGGGAATGAGCGACGCGAGAGTTTTCATCGTTGCCCGGTCTCAAGAAAAGGGCTATGTTAGACTTATATTCAAGCCCGGCGTCACGCCTGATGAGCTTGAGCCAGAGGGGGCAAGGTTCGGACAGTGGCTATTGGACAACGGTTCAACTTCTTTCCTGAAAGGCCTGCACCATTTATTTGACGAAGCCGAAATAACAAAGAAGATCGGCCTGGGTTACTAGCGGCTCTTGTTATGTCATTCTGAGCGTGTGAGCCGAAGCCCTGAACGAAGTGAAGGGGAAGAATCTCGTGTGACTGAGGGCAAGCTTTGTCAGAGGATAGGATTATTGAACATTGTAGCGCCATGTCAGTAGAGAAAGCAATAATAAAGACACTGGGAGGGAAAGAGATTACCATAACGGCACAAACTCCCATCCCCTGTTTTCGTTGTGGCGTCTGCTGCACCTGCTATCAACCTCCGCTTGCCACTGAAGACGTAGACAACATTGCCTCAGTCCTGGGAATATCACGCTCAAAATGCATCTCCAGATATGCTCAGAAGGCACCGATAAAGGAAGGTTACTTGCTCAAGCACACGGAGAAAGGCTGCGTCTTCCTGGCCTGGGATGAGGATGGGAAAGCCCGTTGCATCATGTATCCCTCGCGTCCCAAAGCTTGTCGGGAATGGACTCCCAGCCTGTCCAAGCCCGAATGCCTCGAAGGCTTAGCTAAACTCAAGTCCGAAGCACAAATGATGCTGCTGGAGGAACTCTTCCCGTCTTATGAGGAGAGAAAAGAACTGTACCTGTCTCTGAAGAAAGTCCTTAACCGACCAACCAATCTCTGAGTATACCTCAGCAACCTTACCTTGTAACCCAATGGTCAATCGAATTGTCCTGGTGCCTTGGTCAGCCCCTCACGCAATATAGCACCACTACTGTTGTTGGGCTTGTGCTTCGTCTCCTATCCACCTTACCCAGCACAATTTTCCCTGCAGGGAATTAATAAGGACTTCATCCGCAGTCCAGAATTCACAGTTGCATAGCCTGGACAGAGCCAGATAAGCCGTGTCATAAAGGGTGGGAAGTCCTAATTCCTTAGCCATGTCCCAGGCTTCCCTGAGTAACGTCTCTGGCGTTAATACAACGAAATCAAGCCTGGCAAAGACATTAAATGCTCTGTTTGCTTCCTCGGCGGTTAGCGCATTCCTGACATACTTGTTCCGAATGACTGAGGATACTTCAAAGGGAAAAACAGGAGGAGCAATGGGCTGCACACCGCTCTCCACCCAATTCTGCCAAAGGTTCAAGGCACGGTCGCTAAAGGACTCCCGGACAACCAGCTTAATTGCCAGGCTAGCATCAACGCAGACTCTAAGAGCCACGACGAGCTCGCTCCTCTCTTAAGGCACGAATCTCCCCGGCCGAACTTGGCAACGGCTTGCCCAGCCTTTTCTCCATCCTAGCCTGAAGCCTCCTGGCCTCCGCAAGAACAGCCAGTTGCTGCTGTTTTTTTGAAGTGGCGGCTTTCTCTGCTTCTGCTCGTGTGGCTGTTTCTTTCACGACTGGTGACCGGTCTTTCCTGCTTGCACGCCCTTTGACCCCAGAAGAGTAAATTGAAGCTTCTTGCTTCACGGTAGACTTGGCCTTGAGCCATTGGTCAAGCTGTTTCCCATAAAACCTGTAGGTCCTGGTTCCCACCTTGACCGCCGGGATTTCCCCCTTCCTCGCCTTCCGAAGCACTACCTCTCGGTTGAGCCTCAAATACCTCGCCACGTCATCAACGGTCATAAGCCTCTCCATGTCTTCACCTTCTATGATGATTATACAGGACTTTTGCTGACTTAACAAGACTGCAAGGGAAACCACAGTTAATCGCACAAATCTCTACACCACTGACATTGTTGGGAGCCACGGCCTGTCAGGGCGTGCGAATCTCGAAGACTGAGAGGCATGCCCATATTGCGGTTGTGCGCTCGTCGGTGATAAAGTTGTCCAAAATCCACGCTAAGATGACACAGACTCCGACATCGATTTAGTGAGCAAAAAGGAGGCACAAGATGAACACATTTGCGGGAAGAGTAGCGCTGGTAACCGGCGGGAGTTCCGGCATCGGCCGCGCCACGGCAATCAAGTTTGGGGAACGCGGCGCCAAAGTGGTGGTGGCTGCCCGCAGGGAAAGGGAAAGCAAAGAAACTGTGGACATGATCAAAAAGGCCGGTGGGGAAGCGACGTTTGTCCAAACCGATGTGCGGATTGCCTCACAGGTTGAAAACATGGTGCAACAAACCGTGAAAGAATACGGCCGTCTGGATATCGCCTTTAACAATGCCGGAGTAGGCGGCATCATGGCCCGGATGATTCGGACAACCGAGGAGATCTTTGACGAAGTGGTGGATACCAACTTTAAGGGCGTCTGGCTGTCCATGAAATACGAAATACCGGTGATGCTGAAACAGGGTGGCGGGGTCATCATAAATAACGCCTCCATCGCCGGGGTGTCCACTGCGGAAAGACTGTCCGTCTACAGCGGAAGCAAACACGCCATCGTGGCAATTTCCAACGCAGCAGCCACCGAGTATGGCAGGGACAACATTCGGGTAGTCACCATCTGCCCGGGCTGGATCAAAACCCGCATGACTGAAGAACTGCGTGCCCAAAAGAACGCCGATGCCATTATTCAGAGCAGTGTACCTTTGAAGAGAATGGGCGAACCTGAAGAAGTGGCTGAAATGGTAATCTGGCTGGCCTCGGACGCTGCCTCCTACGTCAGCGGCGGCGCCTTCATCGTCAGTGGAGGGATGGGGATCTAGCGCGCGACAAGACTATCCTGTAAGTCCCAAGAGCCTGGCGGCGTTGCCGCCCATTATTCCTGCGATCTCCTCGTCCTTAAACTCGATGCCCTGCTCCTTGACGGAGTCGGGAATCTCGGTAAAGGCCTTGACCCACCTTTCTTGATTAATCAGCAGCTTCAGAAAGGGATAATCACTGCCAAACAGCACTCTCTGCCAGGGCACCGAGTCCAACAACGTCCTCAAAGCTCTGTAGAACGCCAGAGGGCGGAGGAGCCGCGACTGCCAGATAGATAGATCGAGGTAAACATTTGTCGTGTTATTACAGATTGCCACTGCTTCTGAGTACCAGCACCCGCCGGTATGTGCCAGGATAATGGGCAAATCGGGAAAGTCCACGGCTACCTCCTGCGCATAAATGGGCTGGCAGTACTTAAAGTAAAGTGGCTTAAGCACTTCCCCTGTATGGAGCAGAACAGGGACCCCATATTCCAACGCCTTCTCATAAATAGGGTAACACGCCTTATCGTTGGGATAGAAACCGGCAGCCGTATGGAATTTAATCCCCTTCATACCCCATTCCTTGAGAAACCTCCCGACCAATTCGGCAGCTTTATTTCTCCTGGGGTCTATACCGGCAAAAGCAATTAATCGCTGGGGATGTTTTTTCACCGCATCAGCATAAATCCTGTTTATCTCCTCAATGCTCAGCTTGGGGTCGCTGAGATGGCGAGCCAGCCCCCAATCAATGGCCAGCAGCACACTCTTATCAATCCCGGCAGCATCCATATCCTTGACTATCATGTCACCGGAAATATCCCACAACTCCGGCAATCGTCTTTGCACCCTCTCTAGTGGTCTATTAACCCTCAGCGCTGAAACCTCTGCCCAACCATCCCAGAAAGGTTTGGCCACACCATCACGATCACAAAGGTGAGTATGAATATCGATGATCATATCGTCCTACTTTTCAATGCTGATACTACCCCAACAGGGTCAAACTGTCCAATAAGACCCGAATTACTTACTGAATGGACCTAGTCATTAATAGGCAAGATGTATAAAAAACACGTGTAAGAAGTAATCCGTGAATCTTCATTCTCTATTATGGCAGGTGTTGTCCCTTGGGTTGAATTTAGTTCCAATATTAGGTATTCTTTTACCAATTAGAGGTGATATAAAATATGGATTTAATTGGCAATTACCTGAAAGAGTTTAGGAAGAGGTTTCAAGACTCTGGTATACCGATACGAGTAAGCTTCCGCCTACTTTGTTCGGATTGGTCTTGGGCAAAGAGGTCTGATGTATATACCCACTTGATGCATAAGTATCCAGCCAAGATATTGCCCTATATACCCATCTTCTTCCTTTCCTCGGAAACCTACGCCGGGCAAGATGAGTATGTGCTGGATAACTTTGCAGGTACAGGCACGGTCCTTCTGGAATCAATCATTCACCCCCATTTGAAGCGAAATGCCATTGGGGTAGAGATTAACCCTCTCGCTAGGCTCATTGCTAAGGTGAAAACGACCCCTCTATGTATGGACAAGCTAAAAGAAGAGACGAAGAGCTTAATTTCTAGAATCAAGTCTTTTTCTGGCGATGCCGAGATACCTGAGTTTCCTAATAAAGACTTATGGTTTTCCAAGCGAATACAAAATGAGCTGGCTAAGATACGCAAGTGCATAGAGGATGTCGAGGATTCAGATTTCAGGGATTTCTTTCTGGTTTGTTTCTCCTCCATAATTAGAGATGTATCACTCGCTGATCCTAAGATTGCTCCTCCTGTCATTCTGAGGCCTGAACATTTTGCAAACAACCTTGAACGACAAAATGAAGCAGCAGCTTTGCTCAGAAGTAAAAAATGGGCAAGACCACTGACATACTTTGTACAGGCCACAGAAAGGAATATGAAAAGGATCGAAACCCTCAACTCCATTGACGAATTGCGCTGTAAGAAGGTCAAGGCTGAGATCATTTGGGATGACGCGAGGGAGCTTAAAAGCGGTAGGCTGACTCTAAAAGGGAAAATTAATAAATCTAACGCCGAACCTGTCCAAAGCGAAAGCATAGGTTTAGTCATAACATCTCCGCCTTACATAAACGCCCAGAAGTACATTAGAACCACAAAGCTTGAGCTCTTTTGGCTAGGGCTAGCAAGTGAAAAGGAACTGCCTGCTCTGGATAGAACGTTTGTTGGCACTGAAAGAGTGTTCTCGAGCGAATATGAGGAACTATCTTTAACTGGTGTTGAATCAGCCGACAGCGTCATTGAGCGCATATATGAAAGCAACAAGGAAAGAGCCGGTATTGTATCCCGCTACTTCATCGACATGCGCCAAGTTATCAGAGAAACTCATCGTGTTCTCAAGAAAGGTGGTAGATTTGTGCTTGTGGTGGGTGACAACACAATTTGCGGCCTCAAGGTGGAGAATCACCGAATTCTAGCCGACATTGCTATTCAAGATTCAGGCTTTGAAGTAGAAACCACACTCGTAGATAAGATTCGATCACGAGGCATGATAACAAAGCGACATGAGACGGGTGGCATGGTATTGGATGATTGGGTTATCATACTTCAAAAGAGGTAATTGATATGCATTTTGTTGCTCAAGTATATAAGGAGGAGCAGGAAAATATTAGAGAACAAGGTAAGGAGGCCAACACTATAGTTCTAAGAGGATATAACCCTAAGATTTGGGTTGGTCCTGAGTTGATGGAGGTCAAGTTACCGGTTAACGCAATCGCATATAACCTTTGTATCACAGGTCGAGATCTTTATCTCGAAAGAATAAAAGGGGTTAGAAGTCCAGAAACGTGGGAGCGGTATACGGGGAGGGTAATTGATTCAGTATACAAGCTATCACATGAATTTTGTGAAGCCTATGTTTTGCGGCAAGCAAATATCAATTCCAACCTGGAGACGTATCTCGTGAAAAATCAGAGTAGGATAATAAATCGAGCAAAGGAAGAACATTCATCTGTATTGAGTAAGATAAGCTTTCAACCCAACCAAAGCCTCATGTGCAGGTTCGATAGCACTCTACAAAAAATAATTAGATCGGAGGGCAGGATTGCCTCATCTCTAATTGATTTCGAGATTGGTAGGGTCGAGGGTGCAACCCCGAAGGGAATATTTAATGAGTATCTGGGTTTCAACACTAATGTTGTTTTGCGGAGCCCTCACTTGGGTTTCACTGGGAAGGTGTCGCCGGATTTTATTTATAGACATGAGGTCATCGGCGATATTAAGACCGGTACATGGCAGGAGTTCTTTATGTATACGGCTATCGCTTATGCTTTGGCCTATGAAGAGCATACTAGAAGAGACATGAATTATGGCACTATACTATATCCAGAGTTCCCAAGAAATCAGAGGATACCTGTTTACCGCCACACTAGTATTGAATTCCTAGGTGACCTCATGAGGCTAGCATTCAAGGTTGTTCGTGACAGAAAACTTCAGATTGTTCATGACAAAAAAGATCCAGGCAAGCCAGATAGCAAGGATAAATGTGACTTAGGATGCCCATTCCTTCCAAATTGCTGGGGGAAAAGACGATGAGTAAACATCTACCTTCGTTGAAAGCCAAACCTGAACTAATTCCCTCCGTGTTACGGTGCATTCGTGATAATCCGGGCAACTACAAAAAGATGGAAACTTGCGCAGCGACTCTGTGGCAGGAAAAGAGCCGGAGGGTTAAGAGGCCTACGCTAAGAAATTCCCTCAGAGCCGTATTTGGCCCGTCTCTCCGACACCTACAACTAGTAAGAGGTGAGGGTGACAGCTTAATCCTTATGCCCGAGGGAAACAAACTGCTTAGCATATACGAAAGCGAAGGCGAAGCGGCATTCAAGAATGCGTTTGCAAAGCATTTCATAAGGTTAGATAGAGACGAGGGTATGGGTGTTCTCTTTGACTTTCAGAAATTAGGAGAGCCGGTTTCAGTTGAATACCTATTGAAGCAGCTAAGGGTGGAGAACCCTGACTCTCTGATAACCGAAGACAGACTCCGAAAGTTCCTTCTCTACTGCAATTATCTCAGCCTTATCAAATTTGGAGATGGAAAAATCGAGCTTCGTAAATCTCAATTTGAGAATTACCTCCACGGCATAGATGTAAAATTATCACCGGACGAATTCATAGACGCCTTAATGAGACAGTATGATAAGCTCCGGTCTGGAATACATGGTAGTCCCTATGTAGCAATACCGGACCTTAGGGACAGCGTCTGCGCAGCGACGGGCATATCCTTGGACTATTTCACTGAGACGCTTAAAAATATACCAAAGGAGACATCTGAGTATTTGATTCATTTAACGGAGCCAATGCAGCGGAAATCCGGTGGTATTCGGTTAGCGAGCAGATATTTATACTATATCGCTGTATATAAAAAATAAAAAGAGGCAAGGAAATGAACAAATTTGAGAAGTATGCTTTGAAGGAGAACCCGTTCGACCTATTTTCGTATGAGCACAAAATGGCAAACAGGGAAAAAGAATGGAAGCACATAACAACCTCCCTCGTCTCTGCTTTTGAAGGTCGCGGGCCTGTATATTTTGTTCTCTTGGGAGATTATGGAATGGGCAAGACCTATATGCTTGAGCAGATCTATAATTGGTTATCGGAAGGGAAAGAAAAGCACGACGTTTTTGTTATCTATACCAAGAGTGATGTCTTATACGAGAGACGGCTCGCCTTAATGGAAAGCGAGCCTAAGTGGTCGAAGTTTGGGCTGGATCTTATAATGCGGATCTTCGACAATATTGAGCGTGAAAAGCTGGTGGATGTTTTACGGCGGGCAAATCTAAATGATTTTGAGTCGAGGTTCATAAAAGTCTTCGAAGCTCTAAGAAAAGGCAAGGAAATCGGTTTCAGGTATATCGAGGGTCAAAAATTGGGAACAAAGGATTTCCAGCAATTGGGCGTTGATTCCGCAATTACGGATTCACCGACCAGCCTAGCTCTATTTTTTGATTTCCTGAGAATGATCAACCGAGCGGGCTACAATAACTTCCTAGTGTTGGTTGATGAATTTGAATATCTTGCTGCCCAAGGGGAGAAAAAGATCATACAAATACTCAATACTTTCAGGGAAATATTTGATGACTTCGGTGATTATAATAAGAGATATGCTGGAGCAATAGCCAAGCCTCACTTCCTATTCGCTACTTCGCCTGGCGGGTGGGATAGGCTTACTGATCTTGAGACTGCTCTAACAAAGAAAATAGGTGGTGCTGGGATTGCTCCATTTATGAGGAGGCTCAGCAAGCGTAATATGATAACTCTGGAGGCATTCACAAAAGAGAACACCTTGGAGCTAGTCAAGACCAGACTTTCAGAGACCTGGACGAAAGAACTCAAAGACCCGCTATTTCCGTTTACAACAGGGGCTATCGAACATGTTCACGCGGTATCACTTTATAGACCCGGAAATGTTATCCAGTACTGTGGGATCCTTCTTGAGGATGCCCTGAATGAAGGTCTTGAAAACATAGGCGAAAAGGATGCCAAGAAGATTTTGCAGAAGTATGGTATCGTTTCCAAGGAATCTTAGTAGGTATTAATCGTATTATCGCCCTTGAGCCATTCATTAACTTGCTCTCTATAAAACCTATAAGTTTTAAGTCCCACCTTAACCGCCGGGAGTTCCCCTTTCCCTGCTTTTCGAAGCACTACCTCCCGATTAAGCCTTAAATACTCTGCTACAGCATCAACGGTCATAAGCCTTTCCATTTCTTCCCCCTATCTGGATTACATAGGATTTTTATCGACTTAATAAGATTATAAGGAATGAAGGCTGTCTTATCTTGGAAAATGGCTTCGGTTTTTCGGCAACTCTTTCGGGCAAGGTATCAATGACTCCACCGCTGCTTCAACTACCATGCCCAGCGGTTTTTCGGTATGCATCCAGAGCTTTCATCATGGCCAGGTAATCCTGCTGTCCCGAGCTCTTCTTTCCGCCCAGCCACTGCTCCAGCGCCTCGATAATGATCTCTCGAATTGGTTTGTTCTGCTCGACAGAGGCAAATTTTACCGCCTTGAGAAGTTCCTCACTGCCCAAATCCACAGTTATCCTCGTTCCTTTAGCCATGCTCACCTCCTCCATCTGATTTTATAGCATGAAATCACAAAAACATAGAACCTTCCCAATATGGTTGATTTCGGGTATGACAAGAGCTATACTCATGACGCCGATTTTAGGAAGTCAGGGACGTGGGGTAGCGAGTTGTTGGCTGATATATATGGGAGTACTGCTACTGAGCACACCACACCCACTGGAGGAGAGCCCACTGCCTCCGCTCTCTTTAAGTTATCTAGCCGGTGTCCTTGCCCAAGAAGGTATTGAGGTCAAGATTCTGGACTTCCTGGTGACCCACTACGATCCCAAGAAGCTAAGGCGAGAACTGGAGGAGTATCGACCACAGCTTGTGGGCGCCACCTGCGTTACACTGAACTACCCCATTGCCCGGAGGACGCTCAAGGTATGTAAAGCTTTCGACCCCCACATCTTCACCGTTATCGGCGGCCCTCACGTCACCTTTGCCCCGGAGGAGACACTGCTCCAGTCACCATGGATTGACGCTATAGTCATCGGTGAGGGCGAGACAACCCTGGTCGAACTGGCCAGGGCAATGGAAGACGGCAAAGACATCAGTCAGGTGCCGGGGATTGCCTTTGCCGATGGAGGCATGGTGATAAAGACACCTCCCCGAGCTGCCATTGAGAATCTCGACCAGCTACCTTTACCGGCCCGCGAATTGTTGCCCATGGCGAGGTACCGCGCCCTGGGCACCCCATGCACCGTGATAACCAGCCGCGGCTGCCCCTTTAGCTGTATTTTTTGCTCAGGACGTCGAATGTTTGGCCCCAAAGTCCGTTTTCGCAGCCCGGGGCTTGTGGTGGATGAGATTGAGAAACTCCAGCATGATTTCAAGCTGGCCAAAATCAACATCGTTGATGACACGTTTACCCTCAACCATCGCCACGCCCAAGCCGTGTGCGAGGAGATGCTAAGGCGTAACCTGAAGCTAAAATGGAGCGTTTTCGCCCGGGTGGACAGGATCAGCGAGGACCTGGCGCAGCTAATGAACCGGGCCGGCTGCGAGTGGGTGCTATTCGGCGTGGAGTCGGCGGACGAGGGAATACTGAGGACTATAAGGAAAGGAATCACCCCCGATGACGTGAGGCGCGGGGTAAAGATAGCCGCTGAGGCTGGCATCAACGTCTTCAACTCCTTCATTTTTGGACTTCCCGGGGAAAGCCGGGATACGGCCCATAAGTCCCTGGCCTTTGGCGATGAGCTTTATCACAAATATGGCGCCAAGTATGGCTTCCATATGCTATCCCCGCTCCCCGGAACCGAAGTATATGAGAGAGCTAAAGACTATGGCATTCGCATCCTCAGCCGAAACTGGGCACGCTATAACGCCAACGAGCCTATCACCGAGACACCAACCATGAGCACAGAGATGGTAAAAGAGGCCATGTCTATCTATGACCGTGGGATCGAAGCTGCCTGGGATGATATAAAGCGCCGGGCTAAGGACGGAGACGCCCAGTGCGCTGAGATAATCGAAGGAAAGCAAAGAAATGAATTCGTGTGGGCTTTGTTCCAGGGAGATATCATCGAGAAACTCGGAGGCATGGCATCAGCCGCTATCCTGAATCCGTGTAACGCCGAGTCCGAGCTGGCCCGCCGAATTTCCGAGAAGCTAGGCATTGACATTGCATTAAGCCGGCGTCGAATAGGCGAATTGATAGCCAAGGGAGTTTTGCGACTGGAGTCGAAGGGAAATGGCCTGCGCTGGCAGTGGACCGATACTCAACAGCTCAAACTGGCCAACAGGGTTACGCCTGCTGCGCCTCGCCACGCCTGACGCCCGCTTGCGGCAACTTCCTGAGAGCCCCCTCTCTATCCACGACGAGTCGTCCATGATAACAGATAACACCTTTTCAAGAACCTTTGATCCTTCTTTTGCCTGACCAGAAAACCAGACAACAAGGAATCACATGTGAAGTGCTTGACATTCCTGCACAGCGGTCATAGACTGTGAACCGTGGGGAGGGGTGTTAATCATGAAGTGTCCAAAGTGTCAGGCTGATAATCCTGAAGGCGTGAAGTTCTGCGGTAAATGCGGTCAGCCGCTTCAAGCAGAGTTTACTTGTCAAAGCTGCGGTCACAAGAACCCCAGTAGTGTTAGGTTCTGCCACGAGTGTGGCCATGCTCTTGTTGAACTGGCACCCCCGCCACCCACCCCAACCCTCCCTCCCATTCCTACCTCCTTTGCCGGTGGCCGTTATCAGGTGAAGAAGTTCCTAGGGGAGGGGGGGAAGAAGAAGGTCTACCTCGTCCATGATACGCTTCTCGACCGTGATGTGGCCTTTGCCCTCATCAAGACCGAGAAGCTGGATGATGCCACTCGAACCCGCGTCAGCCGCGAAGCCCGGGCCATGGGGCGACTCGGCGACCACCCCAACATCATTACCATCCACGATCTGGGGGACCATGAAGGACAGCCCTACATCGTTATTCCTGTCATGCCCGGTGGTGATGTCGAAGGCTTGATTGAGAAAGCCCCGGAGCGCCGCTTGCCCATCGAGCAGGGAGTGGGTATTGCCAAGGCCATCTGCCGGGGCCTGGAATATGCCCACGGCAAGGGGATTATCCACCGCGATATAAAACCCGGCAATATCTGGCTGAGTGCCGATGGCACCGCCAAGATCGGTGACTTCGGTCTGGCTCTAGCAGTGGACCTCTCACGGTTGACGCAGTCTGGCATGATGGTCGGCACGGTGACCTATATGCCGCCGGAGCAGGCCATGGGCGGAAAAGTGACCGCCAAAGCCGACCTCTATTCCCTGGGGGCGATGCTCTATGAGATGGTGACTGGACGTCCGCCCTTCGTGGGGGATGATTCGGTAGCCATCATCGGTCAACATATCAATACGCCGCCGGTATCACCCACCTGGCACCGGGCCGACCTGCCCCCGGCTCTGGAGACGCTCATTCTGCAATTACTGGAGAAAGACCCTGAGAAACGTCCGGAGTCGGCCGCGGTTGTCCTCCAGGCCCTGGAAGCGATCGAGGCAGGCAAGATAGAAGAGCCATCGCGGGAAGCCCCCGCTGAAAATCCCCTGTACCGAAGGGTATTCGTCGGCCGCGAGCCAGAGCTGAAACAGCTTAAGTCAGCCTTCGATGGCGCTATATCGGGGCAGGGTGCCCTGATGATGGTGATGGGCGAGCCAGGCATCGGCAAGACCGCTTTGTGTGAGCAGCTAGCGACCTATGTCACCCTGCGCGGCGGCCGGACGCTGGTCGGCCACTGCTACGAGGCAGGCTCGCTATCGCTGCCCTACCTGGCCTTCGTCGAGGCGCTGCGCTCTTATGTGCTCACCCGCGAGGTCAAAGACCTGCGGGAGGAGCTGGGCAGCGGTGCCGCCGATGTGGCCCGCATCATCTCCGAGATAAGGGAGCGGCTCAAGATAAAACTCCGACCCCAGAAAGACCCCGAAGAGGAAAGATACCGGCTGCTGCAGGCGGTCACCGAGTTTCTAAGTAACGCCGCCAATGTCCAGCCGATGATGGTTGTCCTGGAAGACCTGCACGACGCCGATAAGGGTACCCTGGAAATGCTGACCCATGTCTCTCGTAATCTTGCTGGTGCCAGACTACTGATAGTAGGTACATACCGGGACATGGAGGTGGACCGCAGCCATCCGTTATCGGCGGCGCTGGCCGAGCTGAGGCGTGTCTCCACCTACGGCCGCGTCCTCCTGCGCGGCCTGAATGCCGATGAGGTCCGGCGGATGCTGGAGAGCATCACGCGGGAAAGTGTCCCCTGGGGACTCGCCGAGGCGGTGCACCGCCAGACGGAAGGAAATCCCCTTTTTGTACAGGAAGTGGTGCGCTATCTCGTCGAGGAGGGACTCATTACCCGGAAAAAGGGAGGCTGGCGGCCGACAAAGGATACCCCGCTGGAGATGAGCATCCCCGAAGGATTGCGAGATGTCATCGGCAAGCGCCTGTCCCTGCTCAGTCCGGAGTGTAATCAGCTTCTTTCCGTGGCCTCCGTTATCGGACGGGAGTTCGCCCTGGAGACTCTTAAAGCCGTGGCTGGCATAAATGAAGATGTCTTTGTCAACGCCCTCAAGGAGGCTGTGCGACTGTCGATACTGGAAGAGCGTTCCCAGAGGGGCCTGGTACGCTACCGCTTCACGCACGCCTTCTTTCGCCAGACCCTGTACGAGGAGATGATTGCCCCACAGCGTCTTAAGTTGCACCAGCAGGTAGCACGCTCCCTCGAAACCTTGTATGCCAAGCGCCTGGAGGGACACGCCACCGAATTGGCTGAGCATTTCTCCCATTCCACCGACCCGGCTGACCTTACGAAGTCGGTTGAATACGGCAAGATGGCGGCCAAAAGGGCTACGGATGTTTACGCTTATGGCGAGGCGGTAAGGCTACTGGAGCAGGCGCTCAAGGTGCAGGAGGTGCTTGATCCGGACGACAAGGCCAAGCGGTGCGACCTGCTCCTGGCTCTGGGCGATGCCTTAATCCTCGCTGGGGGGCATCGACACGTTATCGACACCGAGGCGCCCCAGGCGCTGTCCCTGGCTGAGGCTATCGCTGACAACACGCGGGCTTCCCGGGCTTGCTTGCTGGCGATGCAGGGGCTAACAGCCTATGGAACGACATTGTTGACTTCTCCCGAGGCAGCACAGTGGGCCGCTCGAGCCGACCGCCATGCCGAACCAGAGACGGTGGAGCGTGCCTGGGCGAATGCCATGCTAGGCCTTGTAAAGGGGTCTGGAGTTAGCTCCTCACCAGAAGGAGTTGCCCTTCTCAGCCAAGCCCTGGACCTGGCCCGTCGTCTGGGAGACCCTGACACGTACTGGTTGATAGCTGGGCTCTGGGTCTTCGCCTTAGAAGCACCACAGCATCAGGAGGAGCGGCTGCGCCTGGCAGAGGAGCTGGCGGAGCAGTCCCGGCATGGCGTGAACTTATTAATACTCACCTGGGTACTATGGTGGATTGTGCACACTTTTGTGCAGTTGGGTCGGCGCCGCTGCGCTGAAGACATCATGGCTGAGATGCGGACACTGGCTGAGCGCAGCGGACAGCCAAACCTGCTTATCATCTCGATGGTGAATGACGCCATTATGGCCATCTGGGACGGGCGCCTGGAGGAGGCGGTGGCAATCCGGCGCCGCATTTTGGCCCGCGCCGGGGAGCTAGACATCCTTGAATTCGCAGCGGTGTGGACAAGTTGGGTTCTGCCTGCCCGGGTGTATCTCGGCAACGCTGGCCGGGCCCTTGAGTCCGCGCTTCAGGGCTCGAGAAACTTCTCCCGGAACGTGGCCACTGACATGCTGATTTTGTATTGCCTGGCGCACCTGGGCCGCTATGCCGAGGCGGCGGAGATGTTGGAACAGCTGGTCGTGGCACGTCCTGGCATTGGCTCAGCCCAGGACGAGACCATAGTATCCCAGGATATCGTATCACTGGAAGCCGCGGTGCTGGCGGGACATCGCCCGGCAGCTGAGCTGCTCCTTCATCGGCTGGCTGGCAGCAGCAGCAGCATGAGTGGAACATGGCTCACCACATGTACAGGCCGCCATCTAGGCGGGGCAGCGGCTTTCTTGGGGAGACATGATGAAGCCCGCAAGCATTACCAGGAGGCCGTCAAGGTCTGCACAGAGATGAGATTCCGCCCTGAACTGGCGCTTACTCGGCTCCAGCTTGCCGAACTACTTCTGGAGCATTACCCGAAGGAGAAAAAGGAAGCCTTGGAGCACCTGGACTTTGCCATCAAAGAGTTCCAGGACATGAAGATGCAGCCCTCACTGGAACGAGCCCTAAGACACAAAGACATACTGAAGGCGTAACTGAAGCTAAATCTTATTGAAGGAGGTGTGAATGGCTACAGCAAAGGTTGGCGACATCAATATCTATTATGAGATCCATGGTAGGGGAGAACCTTTAGTTCTCATCTACGGTTATGCGGGTCACTCAGGGTTGTGGTTCCGGCAGATTCCAGTTCTTTCAAAGAACTACCAGGTCATTGCCTTTGATAACAGAGGAATGGGGCGGAGTGATAAACCTGATATTCCATATACCATGGCGATGATGGCGAGGGACACCTCGGGATTGCTTGATGCCATAGGTATCGACACCGCCCACATTTTTGGGATTTCCATGGGTGGGATGATTGCACAACATTTTGCTCTTGATTATCCACAGAGGGTGACCAGTCTCGTACTGGGTTGTACTTACTGCGGTGGCGTCCGCAGTGTCCCCCCTAAACCTGAAGCATTGGCGGCTTTCGCTGACTTTGGGCGCATTAAAGAGATGACCCCCGAACAGTTTGTAAGGCAGTTAATGCCGTTTCTCTTTAGCCGCGAGTTCATGGACAGGAATCCCGACATTGTTGACCTAACAGTAGCTAAACAATGTGAATACCCAATACCTCTTCATGGGCTCGTGAGGCAGGCAGAGGCTATCATGGGCCACGATACGTACGACCTCCTACCGAGCATGAAATTGCCTACTCTTGTAATTGCTGGGGATAATGATGGACTGATTCCTTTCGAAAATTCCCGAATACTAGCCTCGAGGATATCAAAGTCTGAATCTGTGACAGTGAATGGCGCAGGCCACTTATTTTTCATAGAGAACGCACAGGAGAGCAACAAGGTAGTTCTCGGTTTCTTGGGACGGCATAACAAAGGCTAGAAGCCGTAATTTACCTTGACTTTGCCATCAAAGAGCTTCGAGAGATGAAGATGCAGCCCTCACTCGAGCGCACCCTTCGACACAAGGACATTCTCAAGGCATAAGTCCTTAGCTGAGAGTCGTCGGGTAACAAGGAACCAGTTAGCAGTGCAGTTTTCTCCTAGAAGACCGCGAAAAGTTGCCAAAAGAACGCGGGGGATAGCCTTAGCCCTTCCGGCTCCTGGCAGGTTCTCTTATCACCATTGCCAGTATGAAGGATATGCCCAACAGTCCGGCGATAAATGCCAGCGGCAAGGTGTACTGCCCCGTGATGCTATGCATGGATTCCATTATGGGGACGATGGCTACGGCAGCAGCGTTGCCGAGGAGCTGCAAATAGCCAACGGAAATACCGGCGAACCGGGCGCCGGTAATCTCAGCAGACATGGTCAGCATTATGGGCAGTGCCGAAATCAGGAAGAAGCCCAAGAATATGCCGTTGACCGTGTTCGCCGCATAACCTTTGGCCGCCATCAATGCGACGATGCACACGGCTCCAACTGCCGATGCCAGCAGTAGAAATGGTTTCCTCTTCCTTATCCTGTCCGAAACCATCGGGATGACGATGCAGCCGATTATGCCACTGAGAATCAGTATTGCCGAGATGATGCCAGCGTCAGTCATGGGAATCTGATGGAGTTCATTTAGTATCTTCTCCAGCCATGTAGCCAGCCCGTTGAAAACTCCGATACCTATCAGGGCTATAAAGCCGAGCATCACAAAATCTCTTATCTTGAGAATGTGTTTAATACCTTGCCAGCCTGTGATTTCCTGCTGGACTTCTACTTCTCTGGGAGGGGTTGCGGGGTGAGGTTTCACCAGTGAGAAGAACAACAATATACCCAAAACGCCCAGGACGCCGTATATCAGCAGCATGGTCTCGAATCCCAGGTATTGCACCAGCGCCGGCGTCGCTCCTAGCCCCACCATCATGCCGACCAGCAGCGCCAGGGAGCCTAACCCCACCGCAGTTCCCTCTTCTTTCTGCGGGAACCAGGTCACCACCAGCTTGGTAACACCGTTCAGTACAAAAGGCTGCCCTATGGCAATTCCTATCTGCGATATCAGAAGAAGGGTGAATGAGTCAGTATTCGCCAGGCGGAGCATGGCAAATACACCCGTAAAGAGTGCACCTATGCCAACACCGTACTTAAATCCTTTCTTATCGATGACCATACCAGCCGGCATGGACAACAAGACCTGCACCAGAGGAAAAACGAGTGTGAACCACATAACGCTGCTCGGTAATATGCTGAAACGTTCTTCGATAAATGTCTCGATGGCTGCGAAGTTCAGCCAGTATAGCTGAGTGAGAGCGGATATATACATATAGACAGCCAGAACGACCCATCTATATTTATAGCTTTTGTATTCGCCGATTGCCTGTTCCATCCTATCCAAACAAATTCACTGTCTGCGACTTTCCGTCCTTATCGATATGCTCGATTACAATAGGAAAACCTTTACCGCCGCCAGTCTTTACTTTAGTCTTGGCAAGCTCAAGCAAGTCCATAGGATTGACACAGGCTTCCGGCGGCAGAACACCCTTCTCTCTAATCTTGCCGGTAGCCATAATTATGACGCCTATCGCCGCCGGGATACCGGTGCCTTCACCCATCCCCTGTCCTCTCGAAGACATTGAGAAAATATAGGTGTTCCTGCCACCGTCCTTATGACCCTTCACCACAATCTTCAGGCAACCCATGGGCTCGGTAATGCCTGCTTCTTTCATCAGCCTTTTTCTCTGAGCCAGTATGAAAGCAACGGCGAACTCAAGGGGAATAACCTTCTGCCCCTGGACTTCCACCGGTTCTTCACCGGTGACTCCCAGCCTCACCATTCCCTTAATCAAGTCTGCATAAGCCGGCGGGAGCACCAGCCCCAGATTAGTCACCCGTTTCACACCCTTCAGATAGTGAGGAAGAGTTATGGTCTCAGGATGAGGATAAGCATAGACTCTGTAGGTGCCGACATTCTGAAATTCGGTCTCCTCTTCCAGTGCCCTGCCACTTTCTTCAAAGAGTTTGACAGCGGTAAACTTGCCATCGAGGAACACCGGTATGTCCATTTTCATGGAATGAATTCTGTGCTTCACCACCGCTGCCCCTTCTATCTTCTCGCCCCCATGGGCATGATATATATCCACCGACTCTACCTGATCAAGCAGGGAGTCAGTACAGAACCTGACCAGCACGTTCGCCACACCGGGAGAGCTGCCCATTCCGATAAGCGCCGAAACGCCAGCCCTCTTCGCCTTTTCATCCATGGCCAGAAGCGCCTCGGTAGCGTCAAAATCATCGCAGACATCAACATAATTTATGCCGGCCCCTATCACTGTCTTTAGTATGATGGGGCCATATTTATAGAAAGGCCCGACGCAGTTGAGGACAACCGTCGAGCCAGCAATCGCCTTTTTGATGCTCTCCGGGCTTTCGGCATCGAGCTCAACAGTAGTGAGTTTAGCTCCTTTGGCTTCCTTGACCACCTTCCTGGCCGCGGCCATATTGATGTCGGCGACCGCTATATCGGAGAATACGCCGCTTGATGCCAGCGTATTCGTGGCTATGCTGCCCACCGCACCCCCACCACCTAAAACTGTTACCTTGAACATTCTCCTCCTTTCTAGAATCTAAAACGTTATGCCCTTGCTGAACGGGTCTGCCCATTCCTTAAGCGAAATCGCCAGCTCCTCGTGGTGTTTGGCATACTCTGACAAAGGTATGCCTTTCATGGTAGCGTCTATTGCCTGACGGAATGCTTTGCCGCCTGCGACTGGCCCCTTGGGATGTGCATGGATACCGCCGCCAGAGCCGATGACGATGTCGTTGCCCAGGGCTGCCATCACCGTCGGTACCATCGACGGCGTGATGCCTCCAGAGGCCATGGGAAAAGTCGGTTTGAGGTGATACAGGGGAAATGTCAGGTTTCTAGCCACATTTCGGAATTTGTAATCTATCACCGGCGCCTTGCCGTAAGGGGCAGGAATGACGACGATGTCAGCACCAGCGAGGCGCGGCAGCTTGCCCAGGACAAGATGAGAGCTTAAGCCATGCCATGGTGACATATACAGGGCACCGGCGACATCCATGTGGGCAAGGATGGGAACGTTGATACTGGGGTCCTCAGCCAGCGCCTGCATCACGGGAAAGCCAACGGCCAGATAGTTTATCATCAGCGCATTACATCCCAGCTCCACAGCACGCCTGGCATTCTCGAAAACATTGGGGATCTTGTCGGTTACGTTCACGGTGTAGAGGGTATGTTCACCCTTCTCTTCATACACCTGTTTCTCAATCTGCATATAGCGCTTGACTCGCCCCAGTACCGAATTGAAGGAAGCATCGGCTATCAACTCATCATCCTTGATGATGTCGCAGCCACCGAGCGCCGCCTTTTTGAACAATTCTGCCCCAATCTTCAGGCGATAGCCAGTGCAGGGCTTAATCATGTTGTTGAGCAGAGGGCGCTTCTTTACTCCCAGGATTTTTCTTATCCCTTCGATGCCGAATTTAGGTCCTTTGAAGCCGGCTACAAACTTCTTCGGGAAGCGTATGTCCACCAGCTTGATGTCGCCGCCCATGGAGATATTGCCCACCACCGTGGTCAGCAGCATCGGTATCTGCTCGCCGATGTTGACTTCCGGGTAGGCTATTTGCACAAACCACTGCCTGGTCTGCAGGTTAGGAGGCACGGCAAACTCATAGTCCGGCACCTCATAGACCCCGATTACCTTGGCAATGTGCTGGCAGCGAACCTCGAGGGTCTCACCGGGCACCGGCACCCAGGTGCCTGTGCTCTGCTCCACCGCCAGCATAGGGGCTATAATGGGGATGGGAAGCGCTGCCGAATAAGACACTAAATATGTGCCGATGACATAGTCGTCATAGTCCACACCATCCGGCAAAGCTATGGGAAGTCCAAGAATTTCCTGCATTTCCATCTCAACACCTCCTTATTGATGTATCAGACTGTTTAATTTTGCCGCAGCTTTCGATCCAGATTTGTCCAGTCTCTCCCAGAAATTCCTCACCTGCAAATTTTATAGTGCGACCCTTCAGGGTCGTGCCGCCCGAGGCTAAAGCCTCGCACTACATTCTAAAACACCATCGGGTTGACATATTTCACCGGTCGCACCTGTCAAATCTTTCCTTGTTCAGCTTTCTATAGAAACTCCGCAGGTTGCGATAGACCTCCTGGTAGCGGCGAAACAGCGAATCGTACATCTCAGAATTTCCTGCCTGTGGCTCGTAGACGCTATCAACCTTGACCACTTTCCTCAGCGATTCAAAATCCGGATATATGCCCATTCCCACGGCTGCCACCAGCGCCGCCCCAACGGCTCCCGCCTCCTGTGGCTCACGGACAGTCTCAATCTTTCTGTGAGTTATGTCGGCCAAAATCTGCATCCAGGGCTTGCCCTTGGCCCCGCCACCTATGACTCTGAGACAGGGCAGGGAGAACTTGAACTCTTTCTCCACGATTTCCACAATCCACTTGATATTATAACCAACGCCTTCGTAAACTGCCCGCAGCATGTCTTCTCGCGTATGCTCAGCACTCAGATTGAGGAAGGTGGCACGTACGTAACAATCGTCTATGGGCGCCCTTTCGCCGTAAATCCAGGGAGTGAACAGCAGGTAGTTCGAGCCGGGCGGGATTCTGGCGACCTCGTTATCCATAAGAGCGTAGACGTTGGGTATGTTGGGGTCGTTTTTCTCAGCTTTGTAGAACTGGTCGGCAATCCACTGGATGCAACCTCCGGCCGCCTCCGTTTCAGCGAACAAGAACGTTTTATCAGGGTCTGCCGACTGAATGGTAGCGGCGCCGCACTTGCCGCGCGGCGTGCGTCTCGTCACCACGCCCACCCAGCCGGATGTGCCGAGATAGACATGTCCCTCGCCTTCGCCAACGGCGCCAGCCCCAACCGCAGCACAGGGCGCATCTCCGGCCCCGGCGATAACCGGCGTTCCCTGTAATAGCCCGCACCGATCGGCAGCTTCACGCGTCAGGTCGCCGACTTTGTCGATCGGCCGCACCAGGGGAGGAAACTTGTGAGTGTCAAGCCCGACATAGCGAAATATACCTTCCATCCAGGTCTTCTTCTTGAGGTCAAGTCCGAAGACCGAGGCTCCTGTCCACTCCATGACCATGTTACCTGTGCTCCGGTAAAAGAGATAACCGCCAACATCCAGAAAACAGGACATTCTGTCGTAGACGTCAGGCTGTTCGTCCTTGAGCCATAATAGCTTGGGTATGCCATCCTTGCCACACAGCGCGGTGCCGGCAATCAGGGCAAAAATACGTGGGCCCAGGAATTTCCTCATCAATCGTTGGGCCTGTTCCCCCGCCCGGCAATCCATCCAGATTATGGCTCGCCGCAACGGGCCACTCCTGAAATCCATGGGCACAATGCCCAGCAACTGGGCAGCATAGGTAATGCACATCACATCGCTGGGTGATACCCGGGTACGTTCAAGGAGAAGCTTGGTAGTCTTTGACACCGCCCGCCACCAGTCCCCAGGTTCCTGTTCCACACACCCCGGGCTAGGATAATAGGTCTGATAAGGCTCAAAACACTTGCCCTGGACACGCCCTTCAGTATCCACCAGCACTGCCTTATTGCCGCTGGTCCCCACGTCATGGGCAACTATGTATTTAGCCATTTCCCCCTGCCTCAAAGCTTGCCGTGAGGCATTTCACGATGGCTTAGTTTCCTTGAGATTCTGACTTATCCTATATCACCCCCCTCACACTGTCAATGTTCTTGCCCAGGCGACTGCGAACTAAAGGTTGGTGACAACCTCAATGGTTATCAAGCTAGACCTGGGAGATCTTGCGAGTCGCAGTCCGCAATGAGTGAAGCGACAGGCGAGTGTGCTATTCGCGTGGCATGGTCCTGGTGGCTATGATATTCGCCCCCGTGCCGGCAATATCCGTCATTACCACGTCCAGCATATTGACCGGAGCCTGCAGTTTAATGCGTGTCAGTTTCTTCATTATACTGGGAAACAACCGTTTGGGAACCGCCTCATCGGTGCGTACGGGGATGACCGGCCACCTCGACCCTTCGATGCGGACGGTCGTGGTTAATATGCGCATCGGCTCAATCAGTTCCTGGGTCACGAATTCTTCAGACTTCTCGCACTTGTTTCCTTCCATGGAGATGATTTCACTGCCATCGTGGACCACATCGATTTCACATCCGACAGGACAGACCACGCAGACAAAGTGTCTCTTCTCGGCAGCCATGCTACTTCTCTCTTATGCTGACCATAATGAGGTGCTTAACCTCAGCGAGCTTCTCTTTCGGGATTTTTATTCTCAGCATCTCGTTGGGTCGAGCATATAGTCTATTGATTTTTGAACCAGGCGGCGCTACTTCTATAGTCACAGGTTTTTCCACAGGTTCTGCGGCGCGAATGAACAGAACCAGATCATCCTGAAAACTGTACCTCTGGGGAAAGAGTAATCCCACGTTTTCTCCAGCTACGACGTCCACAGGCTGCCTACCGGCGCTCAGACTGCCCAATCCATACCGCGCAGCAAAGGTGCCAGCAGCGGCACCTGTCTGGGCAACATAGTCAACAAGGTCAAACACCGTGGAGACATTGCCACAGGTGAATATCCCCGGCACCGAAGTCTCCATAGCCTCCGTGGTGACAGGACCTCTGGTAGCGGCGCTGAGTTCGATGCCAGCCTTCTTTGAGAGTTCGTTCTCCGGAATCAGTCCCACTGAAAGCAGTAACGTGTCGCACTCAATTGACTTGTCACTCCCCGGCACGGGACGCAGATTACCGTCAACCTTAGAGATGACAACTCCCTCCACCCGTTCCTTGCCTCTTATTTCAGTGACCGTGTGGGATAGGTGGAGCGGTATGTCGAAATCATTGAGACACTGCACGATGTTTCTCTTCAGGCCGCCGGGGTAGCTCATTATTTCATACACCCCGAGGACCTTAGCTCCCTCCAGAGTCAGCCTTCTGGCCATGATGAGACCGATGTCACCGGAGCCCAGGATGACTATCTTTTTGCCCGGAAGATAGCCGTCGATATTGACGAACCTTTGCGCCACTCCGGCAGTGAATATGCCAGCCGGGCGTGTACCCGGGATGCCGATACTCGGCCTGGTGCGTTCACGGCACCCCATGGCGAGGACTATGCTTTTCGCACTGATTTCAAGGGCGCCATGCTCAGGACTGAGCGCCGTTATGACTCTGTCTGAGGAGAGGTCGGTCACCAGAGTATTCAAGAAGCATTGCACACCTGTCTTCTCCAGCTCTTTGATAAGACGCTCGGCATACTCAGGTCCGGTGTAGTCCTGCTTGAACTGCTCCAGGCCAAAGCCGTTATGGATGCACTGCTTGAGAATGCCGCCCAGCTCCTCCTCTCTTTCCAGGAGCAGAACTTTCCGAGCGCCGCTCTTATGAGCCTGTATGGCGGCCGTAAGCCCGGCGGGACCGCTGCCTATGACCGCTACGTCAACTTCCATCATTTTAAAAGCCAGAAATGCGCTATCTCAGCTTGGGATAGTTTGTTATCTCAGCAATCCGGTTGTGAAGTGGAGAGACCGCAGGATACATCTTGACATACACTTCCCTGAACAACCGGTCGTAGATTCTGGTGTTCTCCTTCACCGGCTGGAACGTGGTCTTGACCCTGACCATCTTTTCCACGGCCTCGGGAAAGCCTTTGTGGACTCCCAATGCCACCGCAGCGTCAATGGCCGCTCCCAGCGCTGCCAGATTGCTGGTGTGCATCCTCATGGCTGGCAAACCGAAAACATCAGCCGTAATCTGCATAATCTCGTCGCTCTGTGAACCTCCGCCACCAACCCTCAATTCGATTATAGAATTGCCCGAGTGCTTGACCATCAATTCACCCAGTCTGCGCAACTCGTAGGCAATTCCCTCTATGATTGCCCTGTAAACGTGCTTTCTGGTGTGCTCGCCGGAGAAGCCAATCATAGCCCCCTTCGAGAGCGGGTCATTTTCTCGCGGATGCCAGTAAGGCTGCACCAGCAAGCCCATCGAACCGGCCGGGATATCGGTCAACTGCCTATCGAGCACAGCTTCTGGCGACACACCCAGTCTCGAACCCTCATCCTCCTCGCACTTCCCGAATTCGCCCTTAAACCACGAGACCATCCAGTATCCCCTGCCCACAAAACCCTCCAGCGCCCAGTGTCCGGGAATAGCGGCTCCCCAGGTAAAGAAGTCCATCCTCGGGTGGGTTACATATTTGCTGGATAACAATTCAATCACTGCCGCAGTCCCATAGCTGATTTCCGCGACACCACTGGCCGTCACCCCTGCTCCGAGTAACTCCGATTGCTTGTCTCCAGCACCTATGATTACGGGAAGACCCCGCGGGACACCAAACCAGCGGGCACCCTCCTCGGAGACCCTGCCAGCAATCTCCACAGGGGAAACCAGCACGGGCAGCCTATCACGCTCCACGCCGAAAATCTCATAGATGATCTTCCACTGATGCCATTGGAGTCCCTTCAGGTCGATGGGGAACAAGCCCACAATCATCGAGGAACAGTCCTTGAACTCACCGGTCAACGAGTGCAGGATGTGCGATGAGACGGTGAGGAACTTGAATGTCCGGGCATAATTGTCAGGCTCATATCTCTTAAGCCAGTTGAATTTCGACCTCCTCTGATACTCCCTCAGCCTTTCTTCCATTCGAGCAGCTTTGAAGGCTAGCGACATAACGGGTCCGCCGGGCAACCTCAATCCTTCAGTCTTGCGCTCGTCCAGCCAGGTGATGGCAGAGCGAACCGGATTACCATTCCGGTCAACTGGGACAATGGTGCTTCTATGTGTGGTGA
>Ga0256868_10000342_pt1 | contig 27985 bp, 30 predicted proteins | sample RVTome_13_FD_187341 | JGI IMG/M metagenome (GOLD analysis project Ga0256868, IMG submission 187341) | Soil microbial communities from uranium-contaminated site in the Upper Colorado River Basin, Wyoming, United States - RVT92D227 HiSeq ...
GTGCATTATCAAGATCATAGCCACCCAGGATGCGAGATGGTGCGAGGTAGATGTATGCAAGATGTGCGGCACGATGTATCCGAGGGGCAGACCGGCTGAGAAGAAAGCGAAGGCCCGCAAGAATAAAACCTCGAAGAAATGAGATGTCTTCGGGTTGCTGGCTAGCCCAGAACAAGGCCTTTGCACCATCAGCAACATTTATGAACCCAATGCCCATAGAGGGGGCCCGAGAGAGATGGAGTTCAAGCTTCTAGAGAAGAAGAAGGACAGCATCAAGCTGGAGATACACGATGCTGACGACACCCTGATCTACCCGCTTATCCACGAGCTTTTGCAGGACAAGAACGTGGAAGAGGCTAGGTATATCACGGGCCACCCGCAGCTGGACAAGCCGCACCTCTCCGTCAAAGTCAAAGAGGGGAAACCTCAGGCGGCGATAAAGAAGGCAGCCAAGGCGCTTTCGAACCAGTCCCTCGAGGCCAGGCAGCTAATAGAGAAGCAGCTGGGCTGACGGGAAGAACCTTCTTACACCCACTTGTCAATCCGCTGATAGCATGAGAGACAGCGAGCTTGGTCTGGAGCTGTATGTCACCGAGGGGATCCCTGGGATCGGGGGAAAGCTGAGGAAGACCCCTGATGACTTCATTGTAGACGAGATCTCCGTCCTGCCCCCGAGAGCCGAGGACGGGAACGTCGTAATAGCGAAGGTGTGGCACCGGAACTGGGAGCAGAACCGCCTGGTCCGCAGGCTGGGGTCCAACCTGCACATAAGCAGGTCGCGGGTCGGCTTCGCAGGCACAAAGGACGGAAGATCGGTCTCGACGCAGCTGATGTCATTCCAGGCACCTCTGGAGCAAGTGCAGTCCCTAACCATTCCCGACGTCAAGATTCTGGAGGCGTACACTGCCCGTAGGACGGTCTCCATAGGGGACCTGATAGGAAACAAGTTCAGAATCAAGGTCTCGGACCTGGATACCTCGAAGGATGTGCCGAACATCTGCAGAGAGGTGAGAGAAAGGCTCGAGACACTGGGTGGCTTCCCGAACTACTTCGGTGTCCAGAGGTTCGGATCTGTCCGGCCCATCACGCACTTGATAGGCAAGGATCTGACACGGGGTGATTTCGAGGGCGCCACGATGAGGTACATCGCGAATCCCCTTGAGGAGGAGTCTGAGGCGAACGATGCGAGGAGAACCCTCCAAAGCACCAGAGATTTCGAGAGAGCCTATCGGGAGTTCCCGATGAAACTGACCTTCGAACGAGTCATGATAGGCCATCTCAAGGACAACCCGGGGGACTATCTTGGCGCGCTGAGAAGGCTCCCCGCGAACCTCCTGATGATGTTCGTGCACGCGTACCAATCATACATGTTCAACCTGATTCTGAGCGAGCGGCTGAGACAGGGGATCTCGATAGCCGAGCCCGAGGTAGGCGACCTTGTACTACCCCAGGACAAGCTCGGACTTCCTGACCACGATAACCCTATCGAAGTCACCGAGGACAATCTGGACAAGGCGCGAAAGAATGCACGTGCTGGTAAGGCCTTTGTCAGCGGACTGATCTACGGCACGGACTCCACCTTCGCCGGAGGAAGGATCGGGGAGCTCGAGCGCAAAGTCGTCGAGAATGAAGGCATCTCTAGGATGGATTTCCAGATTGTCGGCCTGAGAGAAGCCTCCTCGAAGGGCACGAGGAGGGAGCTTCTGGCCCTGTTCAAGGATTTCGGCATGGAGAGCGCCGACGATGGAGTGACGTTCATGTTCGCCCTAAACAAAGGGTGTTACGCCACATGTCTTCTAAGGGAGTTCATGAAGGCGGATGCGAGCCAATACTGACCGGCGACCTAAACGCCCTTCCGCTTCTTCACTTTCTTGATATAGTCCGTCATCCTGCGGTCGACTTCCCGATCGAGTGGCGCAGATATCCTGTGTTCCCTTATTATCTGCTCCGCGGCCTCCCTGGCTTTGGTGATGACATCCCTGCGCCCCTGCGATTCCCAGAGAGTCCGGCTCCCTCTCCAGAACGATGATGGGGAGTATGTCTCCGTGCGGAAATGTCTCAGAGTGTGCGGACTGCTCAGGAACCCGCCCTTAGCGGCAGCGACCCCAATCACGTCAACTGCGAGGGACTCCTCTGACAGGTCTATGCCTGATATGATCCGCTTGACCTCGCCACAGACGTCATTGTCCAGCACCATCTTCGCATAGCTAGCCGTCAGGCTGGACTCAATGCTTCCCGCGGCGTCGTACACGATGTCCCAGCCAGATAGGGCAGCCATCAGGAGCGTGCCCATGCTCTCCACGCCCGCCTGGTAATCGACGGACATCGATTCTGTGTTCCCGCCAGTGCCCCTGCTGGGAATACCGTAGAACCGAGCGAGCTGGGCAGCGCCTGCCATTATGAGGCCGACCTCAGGGGCGCCCAGCGCTATAGAGCCTGTTCTCATGTCCATCATGCCGGAGACGCTGCTGTAAATGGAAGGAGCGCCCCGCTCCGCAAGCTGCGCAACCGCGATGGAAACCAGAACCTCCGCGTTCTGCTGGACAAGTAAACCCGCCACCGTCGCCGGAGAAGTGCCGCCTGCAAGGCACTCGGGAGGATAGACGCAAGGCTGGCCGGCTTTCGCGTAGCTGATGAGCCCCTCAGTCGCCTCCTTGGAGAGCGTCAGCGGACTCACAGGGTTTGCGAACCCAAGCAGCATCGGCTTCTCCTTGAGTTCCTCTCTTCCTCCCGCGACAATTGCCGCTAGGTCAATGCTCTCTTCGGTCATCTCGCGGCCCCAGTTCCAACCGTCAAGGGTTTTTGTCGAGTGTCTAAACCCGAGGTATATCTCATACAGATGCGCGAGCCGCTCAGGAACATCCCTGGGCCAGCATGCCCACCCGGAGTGGTCGATATTCGGGAGCGCGTCTGCGAGCTTGTAGAAGTTCTCAACATCATTCACGGTTGAAGGCCTGACGACGCCGTCCAGACCCTCGGTCATGACAGGCGTGCCCACAGTGCCGGTATAGACATTCCCCTCTCCGAAGAGGAGGTCGTGCTTCCCTTCCCGGCCACAGAGCCTGAACCTGCGGGGGGCGCCCTTTAGGCAGTCCCTGATCAGGCTCTCGGGGATCTTAGCGATCCTGGTCTTCTTGTCGAACTTCGCCCCAGCCTTCTCGAGGAGGGAGACCGCTTCCGATTCCAGCACCTTGACACCCGTCTCCCGGAGCACCCTCATGGTAGCCCCATCGATCCTCTCCAGCTCTGCATTAGAAAGCGGTTCGTACCTCACACCCATGAGACCACCAAAGCTCTTTTGTAGGGACGGACCGGTAACCGCATAGGAGTGTTATCAAGCTTGGCGAAGGAGAAGCGCAGGAAGACCTCGGTTCTCACATGCCCGCAATGCGGCTCCGCAGACCTCTACTACGAGACGGCGCTCATAACCGGCTACAAGTACCACTGCAAGAAGTGCGACTACATCGGGGCTTTCGTGATCGAGAAAGACCTGGAAGAAAAGTAGAATGGACAGCGCAAGGCGCCGTCCTCGACTCGTGTGCGGATTTAGGCGAACATCGGGCCCGATTCCATCGCTTTCTGGACGCCTTCGTCTAGGACCTTGTTGATGGCCTTCTCGAAATCGCCCATGAAGACGACATCCCTGTTCTCCCGAATGGCGAACATGCCTGCCTCAGTGGCAATGGCTTTGATGTCCGCGCCCGTGGCGCCATCTGACTTGGCAGCCAGCTCGTCGGTGTTGACCGTCTCGTCCAGGTTCATGCGCTTGGTATGTATCTTGAATATAGAGGCCCTGGAGTCGTAGTTCGGGATCGGAATATCGATGATCCTGTCGAACCTGCCAGGCCTGAGCAGTGCCTCGTCCAGTATATCTGGTCTGTTGGTTGCGCCTATTATCTTGACCTCTCCGAGTGGGTTGAACCCATCCAGCTCGGCGAGTAACTGCATGAGCGTCCTCTGAACCTCGCGATCGCCCGAGGTGGCCATCTCCAGCCTCTTCGCGGCCACGCTGTCAAGCTCGTCTATGAACACTATCGACGGCGCTTTCTGTCTGGCGAGGTCGAACAGCTCCCTAACCAGCCTCGCGCCCTCTCCGATGTACTTCTGAACGAGCTCTGAACCCACGAACCTGATGAACGTAGCATTGGTCTGCTGGGCGACGGCCTTCGCGAGGAGCGTCTTGCCTGTGCCAGGAGGACCGACGAGCAGGACGCCCTTCGGCGGGTCTATGCCCACCTTCTTGTAGAGCTCCGGCCTCAATAGCGGGTCCTCGACCGCCTCCCGAATCTCGAGTATCTGCTCCTGCAGCCCTCCGATATCCTCGTACGATGTCTCGGGCTTCGTAATGATCTCCGCGCCGACCACTATCGGGTCGAGCGATGGCGGGAGCACGCCCATTACTGCAAGGGTCTGCTTGTTGAGAGCAACACGAGCGCCTGCCTCGAGTAGCTCAGGAGATACATAGTCAGATGTACTCACGACGAAATCCGGCCCGGTCGAGCTCTTCACAACTACGCGCCCGTCCGCGAGTATGTCCTTGATCTGTCCGATGATCAACGGAGGGGTCTTGAGGCGTTCTAGCTCGGCCTTCATCCTCCTGAGCTCCTTCTGCATCCTGATGAGCTCGCCCTCGATGAACCTCTTCTCTCCGTCTACGCGCCTCGCCTCTTCGACTAGCTCGAGGTTCCTCTCCTCGAGTATCGAAATCTTGCGCTGGAACTCGTCATACATCTCGCTGGGTTGACTGTTTTCCAAAGCTTTGCACCCCGGTTTTTATCGACCAGTCCGAGCTGGTGATGATATAGGTTAAATACTCTATTTATCCTTTGCTGACTCGCTTCAGCAGTGTGATTTTGATGCTCTGTGAGATGTGCGGGAAGCAGGTCACTTTCTGTAAGAAAGTGACGATAGAGGGAGTACAACTTGAAGTTTGCTCCGAATGTGCAAGATTCGGCAAAGAGCAGAAACAGGCCGCTCCCGCGAAGCCCGCAGCGCCCAAACCGATCATCGCGCAAAGGCTCGAGGTCCGAGAGAGACGGGGCAAGCCGAAGGACATCCTCGAGGGCATAGACCGGGAAGAGCTCGTTGATGACTACTCAAAGCGCGTTCGCGATGCGCGCTCTAGTAAAGGCATGTCGCAGAAGGAGCTCGCCGCGAAGCTCAACGAGAAGCTGAATCTGATTGCGAAGGTCGAGCTGGGAGACATCAGGCCGGACGAGAAACTCATAGCCAAGCTCCAGAAGGAGCTTGGAATCGTCCTGAAAGAACAGGTTGCCACAGTGCTCGCAGCGAAGGAGAGCAAAGGCAGAACGCTCACCCTGGCTGATCTCATTAGGATAGAGAAGAAGTAGCGATCGGACCTATCTCGCCGAGTAGTCCCTGCTCAGTATCTCTGAGGCCGCGCGGTCTATGAAGGCGTGTTCCAAGGAGACTCCGTAGTCTGAGGCGACCAACAGTACTGCGGGTTCGACGTCGATACCGAGCATCTCCTGCTTCTTGTTCACGCGCGAGACAACTTCCCGCTTGGGCACCGACTTGGTCTTCACTATCCTCTCGACCACCTCGGAGAAGAGGTCCCTGGGCTTTCTGACCGCCTCGTTGAAGATCTCCTTAGAGGGACGATAATCCAGTGGCACATCTATACTGCTGCAGTCGAAAGTCGGTATCAGGCTGCCGTTCCGCTTCTCAAGGTAGCCACCAGTAATGCTCGCATCCAACAGCCGCTGAGCGTCTTTGGGCGGAAACCATCTGAGGTCGAATGACGCGGACGACACAAACTCTCCCTCTGTCAAGAGTTCCTTTCCTTTTCTCCTGAACAGGACTGCGATGCTCTTCTGCAACTCACTCATCGTGGTCAATTCTCCGGAAATCCTCTGTTACGATGTAGTCCACGCCGAGCCCTTTCAATCCGGTCTGCTCGGCCATCGTCGCGAAGACTCCGAGGGAGAATCCGTGCTCCTTCTTCGCTTTCGCAGCTTCCTCAGCCAGATTCATCGGAACGACGAAGTCGGAGACGCCAATCTGCGCCGTCTCTCGATAAAGGTCGAGGAAGGCCCTGCCAGCGATTGCGGGGTCAAAACTCATGATCCCATCCCGGTAGTCTACTTTGAGAGTAATGTTCTCTGAAAGCTTAAAGGCTCCTCTGAGGTCGTTGAGGCTCGCGAGAGTTGCCGTGCCGATGACGGCCTTGTCCGCGCCTGCAATCAACACATCAATCACGTTCTGAGAATAGCGGACGCCGCCCTCGTACATAGTCGGGATCTCGTCGCAAATCTCTTGCGCGATGTCGAGTTGTGGTTTGTTCCTGCTCGCCCCGTCCACGTCGAAGAGATACAGCCGCTTGTAGCTGTCGGATAGCTTGGACGCAAGCTTGCGCATCTCCCCTCGCGGGTGCGAGCGCCTTAGGGTCGTTCGGGCTTTGATCGTGACATAGGGGACGACAATCATAGACAAAGGGGCACGGAGAGAACACGACCTACATAAAGGGTGGCTTTGCACAGGAAGCAGAGGAAGAGGACCCAGGAAGGGGGATAGAGCACGGGGCGGGACCAGACAGATACTGCCAATCACTTATTAAGAACCAAGCGAATCTGCCGGCCATGGCCATGAGCAAGAAGAGACTATACACAATCATCGCACTGATCGCGGTCGTCATCGTGGTCCTTGCCACGGTGTTCTGGTTCGTGGGAACCTACAACAGCCTCGTAAGAGAAAGCGAGAGCATAGACAGCCAATGGGCTTAGGTCCAGAACCAGTACCAGAGGAAGATAGACCTCATACCGACCTTGGTGGCCACGGTCTCAGCATACCAGCAGTTCGAAGCCTCCACGCTGACGAACATAACGTTGCTGAGAACGCAGTGGATGAACGCGAACACCACGGAGCAACAGGTCAATGTCACGAACCAACTGGATTCTCAGTTGGCGACCATCATAGTGACCTACGAGAACTACCCTGAGCTCCAATCGATCACTGCGGTCCGTGACCTCATGTACGAGCTCACGGGCACCGAGAACAGAATTGCGACCGAGAGGATGCGATACAACGATAACGTGTTGGACTACAACTCCCACATCAAATCATTCCCAGCCAGCATGATCGCGGGATGGGCAGGGTTTGACGAGAGAGAGTACTACCAAAGCTCAAACGCTCCTCCGCCTCCATGAACAAGAGCGCGGGGCGAATAGCAACAATTGCCGTTCTTGTGCTTTCGGTGAGCGCAGGCTTCGCAGCGGGGGACTACCCGACCCTCGAGTACTATGTCACCGACCAGGTCGGAGTGCTCACGTATTCCGATATCGTCTCGATCGAGGACTTCTGCGTTCAGGTTTATGAGAGCACAGGCGCGGAGATCGCGGTCCTCATCGTCAACACGACCCTTCCTGACGGAATCGACCTCTTCGCGGTTAGGACCTTCGAGCTGAACGGGCTTGGGCAGCAAGGGGTTGACGATGGCCTGCTCATCCTCGTGTCCGTTGCCGAGAGCGCTTGGAGGATCGAAGTGGGATACGGCCTGGAGGGAGTCCTTCCGGACGCGAAGGTCGGTAACATCGCCACGACCTACCTCGAACCGTACGTAAGCGTAGGAGACTACTACTCCGGGCTTTTCTATACGACCGAGACCGTCGCGCAGGAGATATTGGACAACTATGAGGGCACTCCTCACGAGAGCCGGTCCCCGTATCCGATCTCGTGGATCCCTCTCACGACTTGGCAGCTCATCGCCGTGATGGTCGTCGTTGGCGCGGTTGCGGTCCTGACGAAGGGTCAGGTCTTCCTGTGGGCACTGTTCTTCCTAGGGCGTTTCGGAGGGGGGAAGAGGTGGGGCGGGGGGCGGTCTGGCGGAGGGGGAGCCAAGGGCAGATGGTAACAGCTTTCCGGGCCCAGAGGAGCCTGAACACGCCTGAGTAATGCTTATATAGAAGTTCTAACATATACGAAATCTCGGCCCGCGGAAATGGTTGGGCTGTATGACACAATCCAGACAGATTGACATGGAGGTATAAGATGTTAGGACAAACGCCTATTCTCATCTTGAAAGAAGGCACCAAGAGAGAGAAGGGAAAAGGAGCGCAGTTCAGCAACATATCTGCGGCTAGAGCGATTGCCGACGCCGTAAGGAGCACACTAGGCCCAAGGGGCATGGACAAGATGCTCGTTGACAGCATGGGCGATGTCGTAATCACCAACGACGGCGTGACGATTCTGAAGGAGATCGATGTAGAACACCCGGCAGCCAAGATGATAGTCGAGGTCGCCAAGACCCAGGACGAGGAGTGCGGAGACGGAACGACCACTGCGGTCATCCTCGCTGGCGAGCTGCTCAAGAAGGCCGAGAGCCTAATCGAGATGAACGTGCACCCGACGGTCGTTTCCGGAGGGTACAGGATGGCGGCGACCAGGGCCAAGGCCGTGCTTGATGAGATGTCAATCAAGGTCTCCATGGACGATAAGGACACGCTCATGGACATCGCGAGGACCGCGATGATCTCGAAGAGCGTCTCCGCGTCTAGGAATCTCCTCGCAGACGTCGCAGTGAAGGCAGTGACTGCGATTGCGGAGAAGAAGGAATCCGGGGGCTACGTAGTCGACGACGACAACATCCAAATCGTGAAGAAGCAGGGCGGGTCGACGGATGACACCCAGATGATTAGCGGTATCATCGTCGACAAGGAGGCCGTGCATCCCGCGATGCCGAAGAAGGTTGAGAACGCGAAGATCGCTCTGGTCGACTCAGCGCTGGAAGTGAAGAAGACCGAGATCGATGCGAAGATAGAGATTACAGACCCGAGCCAGCTGCATGCCTTCCTCGACGAGGAGGAGAACATGATCAGGAAGATGGTCGACATCGTCAAGAAGAGCGGTGCGACCGTTCTGTTCTGCCAGAAGGGCATTGACGATCTCGCCCAGCACTACCTGTCGAAGCAGGGCATATACGCCGTTCGCAGGGTCAAGAAGAGCGACATGGAGAAGCTCGTTAAGGCCACAGGGGCCAGCCTCGTGACCAAGCTAGACGACCTCAAGGCGGAGGACCTGGGAGCAGCCAAGCTTGTTGAGGAGAAGAAGATTGCGGACGACAAGATGACGTTCGTTACCGGCTGCAAGAACCCGAAGGCCGTCTCGATACTGATCAGGGGCGGCACAGAGCATGTGGTCGACGAGATCGACAGGTCGCTCAACGACGCGATAAGCGTTGTCTCAGTCGCGGTCGAAGACGGAAGGCTCGTCACTGGTGGCGGGTCTGCGGCAATCGAGATGGCTCTCAAGCTCCGGGATTACGCAGCCTCGATTGGAGGCAGAGAGCAGATAGCCATAGATGCGTTCGCAAGCGCTCTCGAGGTAGTTCCCACAGCACTCTCGGAGAACGCAGGCCTTGACCCGATCGATGTGCTGATCGAGCTCAGACAGGCCCACAAGGCAGGGAAGACCTTCGCCGGCATCAACGTGTTCACTGGCAAAGTCGTGGACATGAAGAAGGAGAAGGTCCTAGAGCCGATCAGAGTCGGCAAGCAGGCCATCAGCTCCGCGACGGACGCGGCGATCATGATCCTGAGGATCGATGATGTGATCGCTTCCAAGGGCGGAGCTGGAGGCAGGGGCCCGAAGATGCCCCCAGGCGGGGACGAGGGCGGCCTAGACTGAGCAAACCCATTAAACCCCTTCAATTTCTTAGATCACAAGAGAGCGGACTAGGCTCAGAGGGTCTGGACTGGAGGCGGTGGAAGATGTCTGAAGACGACGAAGAGAAAGCGGCTGCTCCCGAGCTGGAGCAGCCGGTTTCACCACAGCCCGCGGAGGACGCTCTTGCGGCAAAAGACAGGCAGATCGACGAGCTCACGAATACGCTCAAGCGCATCCAAGCGGAGTTCGAGAACTACAAGAAGCGCAGAGACAAGGAGTACGCCGACAGGGTCAAGCTGGCGGGGGAGATGGTGATGACGGCCCTGCTCCCAGTCCTCGACACATTCGACAAGGCGCTGGAGGACGCGAAGAACAACGGCGACGCCCAGAAGCTCAGGAAGGGCCTTGAGAGCGTGCACAGGCAGCTCATGCAGGCGCTTCGGGGAGAGGGGCTGAAAGAGATCAAGACAGGGGACAAGTTCGACCCGTTCATGCATGAGGCGCTAATGAGAGAGGAAGACGAGAACGGCGAAGACGGGAAGATACTGGAAGTGTACCAGAAGGGGTACACGCTAGGACCGAAGGTAATCAGGACCTCGAAGGTGAAGGTCTCCAAGAAGAAGGAACCCGAGGCAGCATCCGAGGAACCGCAGACTACCAAGGATCACGATGCACGAGAATCACAGGATGAGAAAGCACAGGATCAGAGGTGAATGAGAGATGGCAGAGTCAAAAGGTAAGATAATCGGGATAGACCTAGGAACGAGCAACTCCGCAGCAGCGGTGATGGAGGGCGGACGGCCGACAATCATCCCCAGCGCGGAGGGCACGAGCCTAGGAGGCAAGGCGTTCCCGTCCTATGTGGCGTTCACCAAGGACGGGCAGATGCTCGTAGGGGAACCAGCGAGGAGGCAAGCCGTGTCGAACCCCGAGGGCACGGTCATGGCCATCAAGCGCAAGATGGGCACGGACCACATGGTCAGGGTTATGGGCAAGGAGTACACGCCCCAGCAGGTATCCGCGTTCATACTGCAGAAGATCAAACGAGACGCTGAGGCATACCTCGGAAGCAAGGTCGAGAAAGCGGTCATAACCGTTCCTGCGTACTTCAACGACAATCAGAGACAGGCGACCAAAGATGCGGGGACTATCGCGGGCCTGGAGGTCGTCAGGATCATCAACGAGCCGACCGCAGCGGCGATTGCCTACGGCCTGGACAAGGCCGAGAAGGAGCAGAAGATAATGGTCTTCGACCTCGGCGGGGGCACGCTCGATGTCACAATAATGGAGTACGGGCAGGGTGTCTTCGAGGTCATATCCACGAGCGGTGACACGCAGCTGGGCGGGACGGACATGGACAACTCGCTCGTAGAATACATCGCAAAGGAGTTCAAGGCGGATACAGGAGTGGATATCACAAAGGACAAGATGGCCACTCAGAGGATCCGCGAGGCAGCTGAGAAGGCGAAGATAGAACTCTCGTCCACGCTGGATACGGAGATCAATCTGCCCTATCTGAGCGCTGACTCCTCAGGGCCGAGGCATTTGGCCATGAAGCTCACCCGGGCGAAGCTGGAGGAACTCGTCAGGCCGACGATCGAGAGGTGCCGCAAACCCCTGAAGCAGGCCTTGGAAGACGCGAAGCTGACGCCGGAGAAGATCGAGAAGGTCATCTTGGTCGGCGGTCCGACAAGGATGCCAATCGTGCAGAAGTTCGTCGAGGATATGGTGGGCAAGAAGATTGTGAGGGGGGTAGACCCCATGGAGTGTGTCGCGATGGGCGCGGCCATCCAGGGAGGGATAATCGAAGGCACGGTCAAGGATCTGCTCCTGCTCGATGTAACACCGCTCTCCCTAGGCGTGGAGACGCTCGGAGGAGTATTCCACAAGCTCATCGAGAGGAACACGACCATCCCGACACGGAAGAGCGAGACTTTCAGCACCGCCGCAGACGGACAGACGAGTGTAGAGATACACGTGGTCCAGGGTGAGAGGCCGATGGCCATTGACAACGTCACTCTGGGTAGATTCCACCTGATAGGCATTCCGCCGGCGCCCAGAGGGCTTCCGCAGATAGATGTCACGTTCGACATTGACGCGAACGGCATCATAGACGTCAGCGCGAAGGACCTGGGAACAGGCAAGGAGCAGAAGATAACTATCACGGCAACCACGAAGCTGGACAAGGGCGAGATCGACCGCATGATCAAGGACGCTGAGAAGTTCTCGGACGAGGACGCGAAGCGGAAGGAGAAGGCGGAGCTCAAGAACAAGGGAGAGCAGATGACCTACGAGGTCACAAGGGTTCTCGAGGAGACCGGGGACAAGGTGCCTCAGGACCTCAAGGATAGGATCAACAAGTTGAGCGAGGAGCTGAAAGCCCTTCTGCCAGGCGACGATATCGCCGCGATCAAGCAGAAGATGGACGAGCTCAACAAGGCGCTCATGGAGATAGGCAAGAAGGTCTATGAGAGCGCAAGGGCTCAGCAGCAGGCTTCCCAGCAAGCCCCGCCTCCGCCAAGCGACGAGGGTGGGCCGTCAGGGGGAGACAAGGGCTATGTCGACGCGGACTACAAGATCGTGGACGACGAAGACAAGAAGTGAGCCTTCCCCAAACCTCTTTCTCTAATCCAATCCTATACTCACGAAGGGACCCACGGGGCTAACCGATGGCTGTGAAGCGCGACTACTACGAAGTGCTCGGAGTGTCCAAGAACGCGACCGAGGACGACATCAAGAAAGCCTATCGACGTCTCGCGATGAAGTTCCACCCGGACACGAACAAGGACAACCCCAAGGCCGCGGAAGAGAAATTCAAGCAGATCTCAGAAGCATACGAGGTCCTGATAGACAAGGACAAGAGAGCGAGGTACGACCAGTTCGGACACGAAGGCGTCTCGAACGCCTTCAGGACAGGCGGGTTCGACTGGTCCGATTTCACACACTATGGGGACATCAGCGACATCTTCGGTGGATCCGGGTTCGGCGGGAGCATTTTCGACCAGTTCTTCGGCGGGAGGGCTAGAGCCGCCCCTCAGGAAGGACGGTCTCTGAGGTATGATGTAGAGATCACTCTCGAGGAGGCTGCGAAGGGCATAGAGAAGGAGCTGAGGATCCCGCACTCGGTCCAATGCGAGGAATGCAGAGGCGTGGGGGCTAAGGCGGGGGACTACAAGACTTGCCCGACCTGCAAGGGCTCGGGACAAGTGCAACGCGGCCAGAAGAAGGGGTACACGAGCTTCGTAACGATATCCAACTGCCCGACCTGCAGGGGCACTGGCAGGCAGGTCACCAAGCACTGCGCCAAATGCGGCGGAGCTGGCGTCACGCAGGCCACGAGCACTCTCCAAGTATCCGTTCCGAAAGGGGCTGAGGAGGGCATGAGGCTGCGGATCAGGGGCGCGGGCGAGGCGGCCCCGAATGGAGGCACCCCAGGGGATCTGTATATCGTGGTCCATGTTGCCGAGCACGACGTCTTCTCAAGAGAGGGGATTGACCTGATAGTGGATGCGAGCGTGTCCTATACCCAGGCGGCGCTCGGAGCGGAGATACATGTTCCGACGCTCGACGGCACCGCGCTGGTGACCATACCCCCTGGGACCCAGACAGGGACGGTCTTCAGGCTCAGAGGCAAGGGGATGCCAGACATGCGGGGGCGCGGTAACGGAGACCAGTTCGTCAGGGTGACGGTCGTGACCCCCACCAAGCTCACGTCTGAGCAGAAAGACCTGCTGAAGCAACTAGGAAGGTCGCTCGGAGACTACGAGAAATCACCGAAGGGAAAATCGGTGTTCGACAGATTTGGCAGGAAGTAGGCTCCAAAACATATTTATGCGTGGCCAGACAGATTATGGCGCGAATGAAACTGATAGGGCTCCTGACTGAGGACCCGAGAACGTATTTTGAGATGCTCCAAGCTCTGCGCGGGCAGGGCGTGAAAGCAACATCCTTGGAGTTCTCCGACCCAATCCCTGCAAATGTGGGCGTCGTCATCACAACTGAGAGGGAGAAGGACAGAGTCATGTTCGACAGAGTCGTCACCGACTCAAATCCCGATTCCGCAGTCGCGAAAGCAAAGAAGATGCTCAACGGCGAGCGGAAGGTAAAGGAGCTTATGATCGGGATAGACCCTGGAAGCAGGCCAGGGATTGCAGCTCTAGGAGACGGAGTGGTCCTGGGCAGTGCGGTTGCCCAAAGCCCAGAGGCGGTCTGCGGCCTTGTTGAGAGCCTGATCAGGGAGTATCCTTCGACCAACGTGATGATAAGGGTAGGGAACGGGGACAGGACGAATCGAAACAGGATCTTCAACACACTGTGGGACTGTGGGTACAAGCTGGAGATTGTAGACGAGAGAAACACAACCACGCGTTCTCAGACGCCAGACGAGGACGCAGCAATCGAAATCGCAATGACCCCCGGCTACAAGCCCTGCAAGAGGCAGAAGGTCGAGCCCTGCGAAGGTGAGATCAGGAACATACAGAGGCTCAGCAGGCTGCAGAGCAACGGCTCGCTCACTGTCTCGAAGAAGCTGGCGAGCATGGTTGCAACGGGCGAACTCTCCATGGAAGACGCGATCAGACTCCAGAGAGATTCCGGGCAGGAGAACTAGAAAAGGTGTTTCCGGACGACACTAGACGCCCCGCCCACCTTACACAACATCGTCTCAACGCCAAGTTCCCTCAACCGTCCATCGACCTCGCGCACGTGCTTTGGTTTCGTGTTCACGTAGACGGTCGCGCCCGTGTCGATGGAGAAGTATGCCGGGAGCCCCTCGGCTCTCATCTTGCGGACCTCGAGGATTACCTTCACAGTCTCTGGCCTCCACAGAATCATCTCGTCGAGGCCGGTCATGGTGATCCCGTGCAGTATGAGAGAATCCTTCTCCGCTAGGATGCCGATTCTCTCGATATCCCTCTTCCTGATCGCACTTTCCATTTCAGCCAGAGCCCCGTGAACATAGGCTAGGCGGGAGTGGAAGAACGGGGATCCTAGTACTGCCCTGTGCGCGTTCTCCGTATACTTGAAGGCTGGGATGAGCGCGACGACAATCCCCATCTGGAAGTCCTCCGACGCGAGCTGCTTCGAGAACGATTCTTCGTCTTCGTGCCCCGCATACCATCTCGAGAAGGCCCCCGTCACGGACCTGCTCGCTGAGCCGGCCCCTCTCCTCGCAATGGCCGATATCTGCTCGAGCGACAGCCTGAGCCCAGCTGCCTTACATGAAGCAACGGCGAGCGCGGCAAACCCCGAGGCGGATGCGCCAAGGCCGACGTTCGACGGGAAGTTGTTCTTCGATACCATCTTGAGCTTGTCCTTGACTCCCGCACGCCTCCTGACCTCATCCACGACCGCGAGCACGCGATCCATCTCCCTTCCGGACAACGCTCTGTCGTCCACACTGGCCGCGTCCTTCTTGAAATCACCGAACTCGACCGTCGTGTGGGATACCGTGGGCGCAGTGGTAACTGAAATTGAGTCGTGATAAGGTATTCTCAGCACTTCGTTCTTGAGCCCGTGGTACTTGATCAAACCCTGGATTGGATAGGCAACTGCGGATGCCTTCAAGCAATCACCTTAGACGTCGAAGAGCACAGTAAGCGTATTTTCCCTGTCATCAAACTCCAACCTGTGATACGTGACGCCCTTGACGACCGAGCGCTTGGCGTGCCTAGAATTGTCAAACTCCTCCCCTCGGACAATTGCTTCGAGTTTTCGGCCGTCGGTCTTCACTGAGAACTCGCTGAATACGAGATTCCCGGAATCGTGCAGGAACAACAGTTCCTGCAGGAAATCTACGAGGAGCTGCTCCCTGCTGTCCGCGTTCAGGAGCACCTTCATCTCTCCTCTGGGCTCGACCTTGGCCACGTCCGTCATCAGATCGAACATGGCGTATGCCGCGTTCTCGAACCTCTCCTCTAGAGTGCGGCCATGAACCTGGACCATCGCGTCGGCCGTGTGCTCCAGCAGCTTGTACTTCATCAACGCGAGAGATGGGTTGAGCATATATCAAGCCTATGCTCTTCGGCGATTTCGGTAGTATTTGCACAGCCTGGATATCTCGCACTTCTCGCATTGCGGGTTCCTCGCGCGGCAGACGGCTCTCCCGTGTTCGATGAGATTGATGTGGAAGTTGTAGAACTCGGCTTTCGGAACGAGCTTCACCAGTTCCGTCTGAGCACCCTCCCGCGAGGTCTTCTCCCCAATAAGTCCCAGTCGTCTAGTGACCCTGTGAATGTGAGTATCCACAGGGAACGCTGGCATTCCGAGGGAGAAAAGGAGCACAATGGACCTAGTCTTCGGCCCCACCCCTTTCATCTGACCCAGCCAGGCCTCTGCGTCTGCTGGTGACATGCGACTCAGGAACCCTAGGTCGAGCTCACGCCTGGTGTCCCTGATGAAATCAAGCGCCGCAAGGATTCTCCGCGCTTTCATAGGAGCCAAGCCACCAGACCTGATGATGCGCGCGATCTTGTCCGGATCCTCGCCAAGCATCCTTTCCCATCGTGGATACTTCTTCTTGAGGGCAAGGTAACTGCGGTGAGAATTGGCGTCCGTGGTGTTTTGCGACAGTATGGTCTCAACGAGAGTATCGAGAGGGTCTCCTCCGGCCTCCGCCTCCTGCCTGCCGTAAAGGGACGTGAGGATTTCATCAATTCTGACAGCCTTCTTGGCTAGCGCGCCTGTTGCCGGCATCTGACCTCAGCCTGTCGTTATCCTGACGTCTCTAAAGGACATCGTGGGCATAAGGCTGCCTCCGAAATCCTGCACTTCCGACCCGATGATGTCTATGTTTGCCAGCAGCTCGATTATGTTGCCTGACAACATTGCTCCGCGCACGCCTCCGACCAGCTCTCCCTTCTCGATTAGCAGGCCAGGGCTCGCGACGAACGAGAAGTTGCCTGTCTCGAAGTTGCTCGTGTGGACACCTTGGCATCCCCAGACGAAGTATCCGTGGTCTATCCCAGATATGATCTTCTCCATGTCTCCTCTCCCAGGTTTCACCTGAAGGTTTGTCGGCGAAACGGACACGGACCCCGTGGACCTATCCCTGATGGCGTTGCCCGTCGAACCCGCGCCAGAAATGGAGCCGAAGTAATTGTCCCAGAGGAAACCTTTGAGAACGCCGTCGGAGACCAGTTCTGTCCTGCGAGATGGGCATCCTTCGTCATCAAATGGACGAGAGCCCGATAGGCCCGGGCCGAGCGGGTCGTCGACCAGGGTGAGCTTCTTTGAGGCGATCCTCTCACCAACCTTCTCCTGCAGGAAGGAATTCTTGCGGAAGATGCGCTCTCCTGATAGGCCCCTCGCCATCAGTGTGCTCAGGAGGCCCATGTCCGAGAACCCGACCGCCATAGGCGAGAAGACCACGCTGCATTCCTCAGTGCGAGGTTTCTTCAGGGTCGAGGAATGCAGAGCGATGAGAGCGCTCGTCTCTCCAATCTTTTCGAAGTCTATGTCAGGACGTCTTGAGGCCCTAACGTTTGTGCAATCAGGGGTGACCGACTTGCCCTTACCCCTGACGGTCCAGCAATACGCGTTCACGAGCGTGTCCTTCGAGAGCGCATCAAGGCCGTTCAAGTTAGCTACACCGGTGGCCTTTCGGGATACCTCGACGCCAGCGATGTTCACGATAATCCCCTTCGCGGTTCTTGTTGCGCCGTCGATCATCAACTCGAGCATCCCTCGCTGGTCATCAGCTGAGAGTGACTCGACGCTCTTGTTGAACAATCCCTGAATCCTCGGATAGGCGCCAGGGTTCGGAGCGAACCCGGGCCATTGGCTGTCCTTCTCTGCAATCTTGGCGAGATCGCGTGCATCCTCCACGCACTGTCGGACCCTCCTAGCATCGAAGCTGCTGGAGAACGCAATCCCGAGCCTTCCATCTTCCACAACTCTCACGAAAAGAACATTCTCGCTCAGAGATGATGCTGCCGTGATGCTCGACTGCTCCGCCGTAATCCTCTGCATCCGACCACAGGACGCATACGCCTCGACCTCCGCGCATTCCAGCTTCCTGCCGGCCCCGAGCGCCTCTTCGAGGGCAGAGGACACCGCTTCTTCCAGGTCCTGTTCCCGAGCCATCATCCCGACCCCCCGAAAACTATGGCCCCTTTGCGCAGCCTGATGTCGGGACCTCCATCGCTGGTGGCCATGCTCTGGTTGATCTTCCCACAATAACTGGATTCAAACCCAAAGTCCTTCCCGAGCCCGTCAATCAGCATGAGTGATTTCACTGCCATGCCGCTGATTGCGAGGTCCCGGACGGGGCCGGCAATCTCTCCGTTGAGTATCTCATGGCATTCCTGTATGCCCACCTGGAAGCTCGAGTTGGCCTCTGCTTGTCCCCCTCTGATATCGCCGCAATAATAGCCGAATTTGATGCTCTCAAGGAGTTCGTCCCGGCGCATATCCCCTCGCTCGAAGTACGTGTTGCGCATTCGAATGATAGGCGGGAACCTGTAGGATTCGGCCCTCGCATTGCCCGTTGGTTTCTTACCCAACTTGCGAGCCCACTCCCTGTTTGTCATCTGCTCCCCAAGCACGCCCTTGTCTATGACCACTACCTTCCGAGGAGAGACCCCCTCATCGTCGACCTCGATATTGCCGAACCATCCCTTGACGAACGGTGAGTCAACCATAGTGACCATTTCGGGTGCGACCCTTTTCCCCACAAGGCCAGCGAAGGCGCCGGAGGCGAAGAAATCAGCTTCCGACAAATGGCCAAGCGCTTCGTGCGCAAGCATGCCCGCAACCTTCGGTCCGAGAATGCATGGGAACGAACCTCTCTTGCATTTGGCGCCGCTCATCTCGTTTTGTACCTTCCTCTTGAGACGATTGCCGATCACCTCGTGGGGCTCAACTCGCTCGAAGTGCTCCCATCCACAGCCAGTAACCGCCACTTCGTCTCTAGAAGAAGCCGGAGAACCGTTCTCCTTGCCAGAGGCGGATGAATAGAGGTACAGCATCGACACGTCTGTCTCGACCTCGGCTCCTTCACTAGTCACTAGGTACCTCTTCCCGCAGAAATCCCGATACATGCTCAGTGCCGATGTCATCCGCTTGTCCGTACCCACGACATACGAGCTCAACCGTTTGCAGAAAGCAGCCTTATCGGCCGTCCTCACCTGATCGAGTGGGGTCTCGGCTACGGCCTTGGCGTGCTTTCTGACGGGCCTGATGTCTGCGAGCTCGACAGATCCGGTGTTCTTGCCCCCGGCGAGAGATCGCGCGACCTTAGCAGCCTGTCCTATCGTGAGCGCGACATTCTTCGAGCCATCGGCGACCGCGAACCCCCAACAGCCATTGAGGAGGACGCGCGCAGAGTGCCCTGACTCAATCCTCTTCGAGATGACCTCCACCCCTCTCTCCCTCGCGTCAATGGCTGTCTGCACAACGTCGTCTGCCCTTAGCTCGACATATTCGATGCCCTTGGCCTCGCGTGAGTCGAGCCCTCTCCGGAGCGTGTCCAACAGAACCCTCATCCCCTCTAGCTGGGTGAAAAGCTTCCATGAAGAAATACTATGCGAAAGCCAGCAACACTTGCGTCTTCCACGACAGTAGGCTCAGGTTGGCGGTCAAAGCTTTTATAGGGCTCAGTCTTCTGTTTTGTCCGTGAACATCTGCGTCATAGGCTGCGGGGCGATTGGCACTACGATTGCGAGGGCTGTTGAGCAGATGCCGCACATCAAGACCGTCTATCTGACCGACCGGTCCAAGGAGTGCGCGACCAGGCTCCAGGCAGCCACCACCAAGGTCACATACGTTTCTGACATAATCCCGATTCTGCAGGACATCAAGCTCGTGGCGGAGGCTGCGAGCCAGGACGCGGCTAGATACTACGTCCCTCTGGCTCTCTCGGCAGGCGTGGATGTGCTCATAATGAGCGTCGGTGTTTTTCAGGATGAGACATTCCAGCACGACGCCTTCATGTTGGCCAAGAGAAAGGGCGCCAAGATATACCTGCCAAGCGGCGCGATCGGCGGAATCGATGCTCTCAGCGCGGCGAGCCTGGAAGAGATGGAGGATGTGACCCTGACAACGACGAAGCCGCCATCAGCATTCGGCCCAAATCCATATCTTGAGTCGAAGAAGATAGTCGCAGCCGAGCTGAGAGAACGGACCGAGCTGTTCTATGGCACAGCGAGAGAGGCGGTCAGACACTTCCCGCAGAACATCAATGTCGCCGCGACCATATCTCTTGCAGGGATCGGTTTCGAGAAGACGAAGATAAGGATTGTCTGCGACCCTCAGGTCAAGACGAACGAACACCACCTGAAGGCCAGGGGGAAGTTCGGCGAGTTGGACGTCGTCACTAGGAATGTCCCGTCCCCCAGGAACCCCAAGACCAGCTATCTAGCAGCGCTTTCCGCGATCTCCGCGATAAAGAAGATAACTGGCTCGCAATGGGTCGGCGTGTAGCCAGCATCAGCTCTTTATATGGTCACGTTCATTTCCAGCGCGTGATCCTGTGCCCACAAAAGAGAAGTGGATATTTTCATCGATGAAGAAGGACATAGATGCGATAGTCCTCATGAACGGAGTCGACCCTAACGTCGACAGGAGCTTCTTCTACGCCACAGGGATTCCCAACGGACTGTTCGAGCACTGCGTAGCTATACTCACGAGGACCAGAGCAGAGGTCATAAGCTCTGAACTCGAGGAGACGAGCGCACGAGAGGCGGGCGTCAAGACTTCCGTGTTCAAAGACCAGAAGCACTTCGATGAACTCGTGAAGCGAGGACTCAGGGACTTCAGCAATATTGGCATCAACTCCAACGAGCTCACTCACGCGAATTATAGGCTAATAAAGAGACTTGCACCCAAGGCCAAGCTGGTCGACGTCTCCAAGGGTATCGAGGACGCAAGACTCATCAAGCAGCCTGATGAAATAGAAAGGATCAAGAAAGCCTGCCAGATAGCTTCGAAGGCGGGAGAGATGATACCCGAGTTCGTGTCTGTCGGAATGACCGAGAACGAGGCTGCCGCAGAGCTCAACTACAAGATGATGATGCTTGGGGCGACTGCCCCCGCTTTCGAGACTGACGCGGCCTTCGGCCCCAGCAGCGCAGAACCTCACTATCTTCCTATGGCCAAGAAGCTCAGACGGGGCCAGCTGGCGCTCTTCGACTTCGGGGCAGTCCACAGGAGATACGTCAGCGACGTGACCAGGACCTTCTCCGCAGGGCCCCCCACCGCCAAACAGAAGGCAATGTACGAGACGGTCTTGGAGGCGCAACTTGCCGCCTTGGACGCAATCAGGGAGGGGGTCAACGGCAAGGAGGTCGACGGTGCCGCGAGGTCCGTCATCGATAAGAGCGATTTCAAAGGGAAGTTCATACACGGCACTGGCCACGGTATTGGAGTATCCGTGCACGACCCAGGCGGCCTTTCACCGCGCAAGGACATGGTTCTGAAGGAAGGCATGGTCCTCACGGTCGAGCCAGGCGTGTACATAAGGGGTTGGGGCGGAGTGAGGATCGAGGATGACATCCTGGTAACGAAGTCCGGATGCAAGATCCTTACGCCGTGCACCAAGGAATTCAGACGTATCTAGAACAAAGACAGCAGCTGAACGTCCACCACCGCTCTGGATACTGCGTCCACGACATAGATCAGAGCAACGGCTATCAGAGAGACCACAATCGCCGCGAGCCATTCATCCGATACTGGCAGCTCCTCTATCAGGATGAACCTGACGACTATGACCAGGATTACGAACGCCAGGAGCAGACCGAGGTCTCCGAGATCTATGCTATCTGCTGCGCTCCTGAAGACTGGGATTACGACCACCGCGACGAGCGCCACGACCAATATCCTCAGGATGTAGCTGCCATCAAGGGACCAGTCGCTCCCAACAATGGCTGCACTGATGTAGAATATTACCGAGACAAGCACAAGGGCCACGATCAGCAGGATGAGCTGTTCTAGGTCCACGGTCTCACCGAAGTTAACTCGTCTGCCACGATGATATTACTTTCGATTCTTCTCCCTCTTCAGACGGGGGATCGCGAGTATTTCCCTGACTTCGAAGTTGAAAAACGAGTTCGCGTGAGCGGGCCTAACGACAACTGCCGTGTCTGCTCCCCAACCCGTACCTGCGACCGCAATCACCTCGACATCGCCGCAGGGGATCGCTGCGCTGTCAGCAGCCATAACCGTGACCTCCACGCAGACCTTCATACCCTGGCCGAACAGAGCTCTAATCGCCTCCGCGACCGCCTCCACCCTCGAGCTGCCTCCGAGCTTTCGCGATATCGACCGCTCCAATCCCGATAGAACGTGAGAGGCACGAACCACCTTGACGCCTTTCGTGGTCAGCTGGTCCTCGACTTCCTTAGACATCGAGATCTCGCCCTCCTTGTCGGAACCCGCCTGGGAAGTCACGACGACTATCCTGACGCCTTTGCCCTTGAGCGTCTCGATCGCCTTCTTGGCAGTGAATCCGGTGTCGCTCGCCACCACAACATGTTTGATCCCTCCTTTGTTGATGCGCTTTCGAACGGCTTCAAGTACCGCATCCGTGTTCTTCTTGCCTGGAGAGTCGAAGTACACAATCTCTGACATCCTACAGACACCCGTATAAGGAACAAGCTGGCAGGACAAGAACTTTGCGCACTCAGAATCGTGGCTGGATAATGCTTATCTATGGATAGCCGGTTTAGGGCATTGTGGCCACATTTTTCAACGAGGAATTCTACGGTCATATGCAGGATCCGTTCCACCCGGAGTCTGCGGAAAGGCTAAGAGGGATCGTGCAGAAGCTCAAGGATCACGACCTTTGGAGGGACGTCAAGGCTTCTAAGAGCGGGAAGAAGGAGCATTTGATGCTGGTTCATGACGAGGATTACATCGACTTCATGAAGACCTGCGGCGAATGCAGCCTGACCATGGACACGAGGGTGCACCACGAAACATATGGGATTGCAGCCCTCTCGGCCGAGTGCGCCATTGACGCTGTGCAGTGGTCCAAGGACAGTGGGGAGCCATGTTTCGCCTTGACCAGGCCGCCAGGACACCACGCAGGCCCGAACTATGGGATGGGGTTCTGCTACTTCAACAACATCTCGATAGCGGCGAAATATCTGCTCAAAACCAAGGACAAGAAGGTTGCGATTGTGGACATGGATGTCCACCACGGAAACGGGACCGAACAGGTGTTCGCAGCGGACCCGAACGTTCTTTACATCTCCACGCACCAGACAGGTATATTTCCTGGAACCGGGAGCATCGATTTCGTCGGGAAGGGAGCGGGCGAAGGATTTGATATCAACATCCCACTCGCAGCTGGCTGTGGGGATTCGACCTTCGATGCGGCGTACAGCGAGGTCGTCGCACCAGTAGTGGAGATGTTCAAGCCGGATGCGATACTCGTGAGCTTCGGGGTTGACAACCACTACAGAGATCCTCTCGCATCGCTCAGCCTGTCATCCGACGGCCATTTGAGGCAAGCCAAAGGACTCATCGATCTATCGAAGAAGCTGTGCAACGGGAGGATCACGTTCATGCTCGAAGGCGGCTACGATGTACCCGCGTTGTCCGAGGTTGTGGCCGCGGTCATAGGCGCGATGAGCGGAAAGGAGATACCCCTCGAGTTCTCCGAGATGATGGACAGCAACTGTCTTGGCAGAGGGACCATCGAGCGGGTCAAGAGGATAGTCTCGCAGTACTGGGACCTGTGACTACTGAGTGTGCTTCTTTAGGTCGATGCTCTTCCCGTGCTCCTTCTTGACGCTTTTTTCAATCATCTCCAGCACGTTGTTCATCGCACGGTACACATCCCAGTCGACGGATTTCGCGTAGTACATCTGCTTCTCGGTCGTGAGCCTCGCGCCCATGCTGTACTTGCTCTTCATCCCCTCGGAGTGATAGACGGTGGTGTGTATGGTGAAGACCCGCAGGGACTCGATCTTGTCAATCCTTTTCATTGCCTTGCCGATCTGCTCGTACAGGGCGTCGTACACCTCAGGGTCGTGGAAATCGAGTCCCGTCATCTGGACATACAGACCCTCCCTCGGTTTGAGCCCGATTATCTGTTCCATCAGGTCCGCTTGGGAGAGGACCCCGACAAGCTTCCCAGAATCGGTAACGAACAATGTCGAGAGCCCTTTCTCGAGCATGATCGAAACCGCTTTGCTCACAGTGTCCGTAGGTGCAATCGATACAGGGTTCCGGCTCATCACGCCTCCGACCTCTGGGTCTAGTGGCTCCCGCCCGCCCATAATCTCATTCGGGGGTTTCGGCCCTGCGCTCGACCAGATCACATTCATGACCTCGGTCATGCCGACCGCGCCAACCAGTCTGTTCGCCTCATCCGTGACGGGAAGGGTCCGAGCGTTCAGGCCCTTCATCAGTATCTGGGCCTTCCTGACTGTGTCGCGCTGAGTAACCGTTTGGGGAGAGCCGCTCATGAAGGACCCCACGGGTCTGTCCTTGAGCTCGTCGACCTTTGGGAGCATCTTCATTATGTCTGTTCTTGAAAGGAATCCGATCATCTTCTGGTTCCTGACTACAGGAGCTCCTCGAACTCCAGCGACCATCATTTCCTCTGCCGCTCTTATGACCTTCATGTCCTCCTCGAGCTTGGGGCAGGGGATCATGATGTGTTCGGCCTTCGCGGTCAAGGGTACGTTTCTCCTGGAAACGAAGGACGCGTAGCTTACCAGGCCGATTGGCTTGTCGCCTTCCAATATGGGCACTTCCCTCACCTTGGCCTTCCTCATCTTCGATATGACCTCAGCCACCGTCTCGCCCTTGGAGGCGGTCAACGCTGACGGGCTCATGACGTCCTTGACGAGGACCTTGTCCATCTCAACAGCCTTCAAATCAAACACATCCATAGAGTAGTTCCAGTGCGTCAAAAACACTGTGCAAATCCATCTTTCCCAACCTATGCTACTACCGTAACTAAATACTTTCTGTCCCGCTAGCAGCCACGATAGGTTCGTCAATGATTTATATCGACCATCCAATCTGGTATGCCGCAGGTGCTCTTTCGGGCGCACGATGCTCCCCGCCGTGGAACAGGTGTTGGCACGATGGATGGTGATTCCGAGGATTCCGTGTGCTGTCCAGGATCTGGACGTACGGGGAAGGGCTCGGTCGGAGATGGGATATCCGGCCCTGGCTCGAGAAGCTTGGGACGGATGGGGTTCTTCACACTCGATGACTTCAACGTCCGCGGGAGGAAGATACTCGTCCGAGTGGACATCAACTCTCCCGTTGACGAGAGGACCTTGAGGCTCGAGGACGGTTCTAAGATCAGGTCCTCCGTTCCTACGATCCGGGAGCTGATTGACAGGGGCGCGAGGGTCGCTATCCTGGCACATCAGGGAAGACCGGGGGACTACGATTTCATATCTCTGAACGAACACGCGCAGTACCTGAGCCAGTTCACTGGAAAGAAGATCAGGTACGTCGACGACATCCTTGGGCCGCACGCGATGAGGGCGATTCAGAACTTGGCCGATGGAGAGGCCATATTGATGCAGAACGTCAGGAACCTCTCGGAGGAGCAGGTGAAGAGAAGCCCGGAGGAACATTCCGAATCCCAGTTGGTGAAGACTCTCTCCTCCAAGTTCGACCTCTATGTGAATGACGCGTTCGGCTCCTCGCACAGGGCGCACGCATCTCTCGTGGGTTTCACGCCGGTCATGCCGTCTGCAGCGGGAAGGCTTTTGGAGAGAGAGGTCTCCACACTATCGAAGGTGTTCCAGACCCCTGCGAGGCCCTCAACATACATATTCGGAGGGACGAAGTTCTCCGACGCGCTCCAGGCGATTGAGAAACTCGCGGACAAGGACAACGCGGACAACCTGATCATCGCGGGGCTGGCTGGATACGCATTCCTGTGGGTCCTCGGCAAGAGAGTGGGGGCAAGAACCGAAGACAAGATCAAGAAGGACGTAGGCGAGGAAGTGGCCGCCGCTGCGAGGAAGCTCTACGACAGGAGAAAGGAAAAGATACAGCTCCCAGTGGACGGCGCAGTCGAGATAGAAGACCACCGAGTGGAGTTCGATATCGACAAGATGCCCGGCGACGCTGCGATTCTGGACATTGGCTCAGCTTCTATCGAGAGGTTCAACAAGACGATCATGGCGTCCAAGACAGTGTTCCTGTCAGGGCCACCCGGCATGTTCGAGCGGGAGGAGTTCTGCAAGGGGACGAAGGAGATGTTCGAGGCGATAATCGAGAGCGGCGCGTACTCTGTCATCGGCGGAGGGCACTCAGGTGCAGCGGCCAACAAGCTGGGACTCCTAGACAAGTTCTCGTATGTCAGCACAGGAGGCGGCGCCCTGGAGAGGCTCATGCTCGGCAAAGAAATGCCGGTGATCGAGGCTCTGAGAGCCTCGGCCAAGAAGCTCTAATCGTATGGGAAGCCTTTTCTGCCAGCCCCACCCAGGATAGTGCCTCCGATCGAACGAGCCCGTATCAGCCCGCGAAGCGGCACGCCGTCGATCTCGTTGAGGCTGCTCTTGTTCACGATCACTACCACAAGAATCGGCTCTCCGCCAGCTTCCTTTATGTCGGTGATCGAGCCCTTGATAGTTGCCCCAGTGCTGAGAACATCGTCCACGATGATTATCTTCTTGCCGCCTCCCACTGACGCGAAATTGGAGCTGAACGCTCCGCCTGACTGTGTCTCCGAATGCGGCCTGTACACACCGAAGTCAAGTCCTAGTATCTCTGACATCTTGGTGGCGAACGGCACGCCGTTTATCGAGATTCCCAGAACGACATCCGCGCTCTGGTTCCTCTTGTTGAGCTCCTCAAGGGTTATGTCGGCTAGTAGCTCTGCCATCATTCCCACTCTGAATCCTGATACGCCAACCGAACGCCACCCGATCTTCACATCCGACGGCGGGAGCCCCTCAGCTCCGTACTCAATCAAGTAGTTCACAGTGTCAATAGAGAGGTGCAGCTCATCGGCAATCTCTCGAACGCTCAGGCCTTTCTTCCTAAGGACCTTGGCATTCGCTGCCAACTCCTTTACATCCACCATCTTATCACGGGCTGGAAAAGACCCCTGTTACGATATTAACCTTTCTCCTCAGGCCCGAGAAGCAATCGCTTCGACAATCGCGACCAACGCACGGTTGAGAGGCGCTGGCACGCCGTGCAACGCCCCGGATTTCGCGATGATTCCGTTGATCTGATTTATCTCAGTCCTGCGCCCAAGCTCGATGTCGCGCAACATGCTCGACCGGTTCTTCGACGTCTCGCGGGCAATAGCGCGTACGCGAGAGATCATCGGATGATAGGGTAGCGAGACTCCCGAGGACTCCGCAATGACCTCGCACTCCCTGCAAACGTCTCGGACGAGGCGAGAAACCGATGGGCTCGTAAGAAGTGCGCCGTTCGGAATCCTCAGGAAAGCGGTCGTGGGATTAATGCACGCGTTCACAATCGCTTTCGCCCATATTTCGCCCCTGACATTGCCGCTAGTCTTCGATGGTATGCCACAGGAGGAGAACGCCTGGATTATCAGGCCCGCACCCCTGGGATTCAGATCGGACCCGACTGCCACCCTGCCGAGCCCTGACACCCTGACTCTCCCGGGAGCGGTCAGGGATGCGCCCATAGTAATGGTTCCACCGAACGCCCTTTTACCCTTCCAGCTCCTGAGAAGCTCGAGGTTGCCAAGACCGTTCTGAAGGGTAAGGACCATTGTCTCAGGCTCTGCCCAGTCCGAGCAGATGTCCACAGCTTCCTCGGTGTCGTATGCTTTCGTGGTGATGATCAGCAGTTCAGGGGGACCCGCCTCGTCGACTGTCTCATAGGCCTCCATCCTAACCCTTCTCGCGACAGACCCGGTCAGAACAAGCCCTTTCTGTCTGACTGCCCCGACATGCTGTCGTCTCCCTATCAACACAACCTCATTGTTGGCTGCGAGGATACCGCCCAAAGCACTTCCAAGAGAACCAGCGCCGAAAACACAGATGCGCATCCAACAACGCCACCGCCTAGCTGCTATTTGTCGTTTGCCGCCCGACGAGCGGCCTCGGATGCAATGTGCGCCAGGCGAGTGGGTTCAGGAATCCTGTGCCTTGACACGCCCCTCGATATCTGGAGGGCTTGAGAGGAAGATATCAGATGGCCGGGCGAAACATAGACTGGCCTGGAGCCAGCTCTGTGCGCCAGCGCAAAGCCTACAACGCGACCTTCGAACACAACGTTCCTGACCCCTCCAGAGGATGTGCCTGACAGCCCCCCGCACAATAGCTTCTTGGCGATTCCTATCGTCGGAACCCCGAACGCGACTCCTGCATGACATGCCACTCCGAAACCCTCGGGGTGTAGAATCCCGTTGCCATCGTACACGAGCACCGTGTGCTCGTCCAAATGACAAGTCAATGGAGCGACGACG
>Ga0256868_10000343_pt1 | contig 27931 bp, 27 predicted proteins | sample RVTome_13_FD_187341 | JGI IMG/M metagenome (GOLD analysis project Ga0256868, IMG submission 187341) | Soil microbial communities from uranium-contaminated site in the Upper Colorado River Basin, Wyoming, United States - RVT92D227 HiSeq ...
AAATTCATAAAAACCTTTATCTTTTGGGGTGCCTGTATATTTCTGAACTTATGTGTAACCTTTCTTTCTTTCGGGGCACCCAAAACCCAATTCAGTATCATCTACACCAATGATGTGATGAGTGAAGTTGAGCCCTGTGGCTGATTCAGGAATCCTCTTGGCGGTGTCGCCAAGAAGTCAACCCTGGTCTCCCAGATGAAAAAAGAAGGGAGGAAGCTCCTTCTTCTTGACACAGGAAATCTCTTTTTTCGAAAACCTCCTCAAACAGAAACCAAGCACAAGGATGCTCTTCTACGTATTGACCTCCTCATCCAATCCTATAACGAGATGGGATACGAGGTGGTCAATGTGGGGGAAAAAGATTTGATGATGGGGCTTAAATTTCTCTCCGAAGTGGGCCAAAAGGTGAAGTTCTCATTCGTCTCAGCAAACCTGGTGGACCAAAAAACTGGGAAACCGATTTTCAAACCCTACGTAATCAAAGAAGTCGCTAGTCTGAAAATTGGGATAGTAGGTGTCCTGGATGATCAATTCAATCCAACCCTTCAGGAGAATAATCCTGGGTTGATCATTCTCGAACCCATCTCGACAGTAAAAGCCCTGATCAAAAGCTTGAGGGAATATTGCGATTTAATTGTTGTCCTCTCTCAATTGGGGGAATCAAAGGATATAAAATTGGCGAGAGAAAATCGGGAGATCAACCTGATCCTTGGAGGAGGTGGAGAATCAAAAAGGGCTGTCGCAGAAAGACAGAATGGAGTTTCCATTTATCGTTTGGAACCCAGGGGAGGATATTTAGGTCGTGTGGATTACTCTCTTGCCGACACAAAAAAGCCCATTAAATTCTTAATCTCCAGCGAGAGGGAACAGATAGAAAAGAGGTTAGAAAGAGTAATCTCCCATTCCAAGCAGATTATAGCAGACATGGGAAAATTTGAGAAGAAGGATGAAATCAAAACGAAGGAACTCAAGATCCTGGAATCGAAACAGAAAGAATTGGAGAAGGCACTTCTTGCCCTTGAAGATAAAAATTTTTACAGGCACGCTGCTATCCCTGTTCAACTCGCTGTGGCCGATGATCCAAAAATTATTAGAGAATTGGAGACATATCGTGCTGAGTCGGCAAAGCTATACAAACCCAAAGTGGATTTTGAAGTCGGAAAGGAATTGTCGGAGAAGCAGATGCTCGCCAAAATTCCTAAAGCAAGTCCTTTAGCTGGAGCGATCTCTTGCAAACGATGTCATGAAGTAAATTATGGAAATTGGGTCAAGACCAAACATGCAAAGGCCTCCCAGACTATTGCTGCCTCGCCCAAATATTCCCAGGAGGAATGTTTGATGTGCCACTCCACGGGTTATGGAAAGATCGGAGAGTATGCGACTGTGGCAGATATCCCATTTTACCTTCAAGGGGTGCAGTGTGAAGCCTGTCATGGGGAAGGGAGAGGACATCCAGAAAAAGGGAAAATAGAAAGGAAAGTTACCCTTGGTGCCTGTCGAAACTGTCACACCAAAGATCAAAGTCCCACTTTTAATTATATGGCCTATCTTGAAAAAATCGGTTGCAAAATCTCAAAGTGACTAAGTTCGCATAACGAATTTTGCCAATGATACCGAATTTACCGAATAAGAAATTCGTTCTATTCATTGTCATTCGGGCGATTTATACAAGAAATTCCCATGCAATCAAGAAGACACAGAGAAGCCCAATGGCGAGCATGGCAAATCCCATAATCGTTGAGAAGAGGTCTGTCCCAACACTGGGATATTTATCCCGATAGGTCTCCAACTTCTTCTCCGCAAGCAAGCGATTGTATTGTTCTTGCCGTTCCTCCACTAATTCGTATTTCGGGAACCTCCCTGTGAAAATCACCGTATCGATCGGGAACTTGGAAGGTCGAAAATGGGTGTTAAAGAAATGGACGGTAAAGATGAAGCCGGAGGCCAATAGAGCCTCATCCGAGTGGACGATGGCGGCAATATTGAGAACCCATCCAGGTAAAAAGATGGTGAAGAATTCTGGAAGCCAGAGCATCAATCCCGAAAGCCCAATGGCAAACATCCCCCAGAAGACAGCAAGAAAATCAAACTTCTCCCAATAGGTCCATCGGTCAAACTGGGGTTTTGGTCCTTTATTAAAGAACCATTGGGTCATTCTGACAATGTCTTGAACATCTTTCCAACGCGGGCAGAGAGAATCTGGACCAAAAAGTCTTTGCAAGGGGTTGGGATTCCTATGGATCTTTTTAAAGAAGAGGAAATAGATAATATAGAGCATGGTTGTTCCGAAATAGGCAAAAGTGATGGTTGCACAAATGCGATGAATCATACCTGCCATCTTCGCTCCTCCCATAAAGTGCATCAGACCACTGGCCCAAGGGGCATTGGAGAATTTCAAGGGCAGTCCGGTCAGGACAAGGCCAAGAAAAGTGACCATCATCGTAAAATGAAGCACGATGTCGAAGATGCTAAATCGACGGTATATCTGGCCTGCCTCATCAAGTTTCATATGCTGTGGGAAAAAGATCCCTTTTGCCCTCAACTCCCTTTTTTCCCAGAAGTCCTTCCGCCACCAGAGGAACGTGTGAAGCCAGAATATTCCAAAGACCGCAACGAGGAGGGCCGTCATCAGGACGAAGGTTCCGTAGAGTACAGGCTCTCTTTCCGGATCATTATGGGTTGCATGAGCGATCCATAACACAAAGTTGGTATTAGCTCCTGGGTGACACTTACCACAAGTCTCCACCAACCGCCCCTCGGAGATGAGGGACTTTGGATTATCGGGAGGCAGGATGCTGTGAAAGCCATGACAGTCGGCACAACCTGCTACCAATTTTGGGTAGCCCAGATGTTCTACCTTTCCATGATAGCTTTCATAATAGGTCTGAGTGGCGATGAGAAAAACCTTGTTTCTCTCCATCATCTCTTCGTCTGCATGACATTTCTGGCAAACCTCTGTATGGAACTCCTTCCGGAATTCCACTGTCTGGGGTTCATCCCCTTTTAATAGGGGAATCTTATGGAGTCCATGGCAATCGCTGCAAGTGGCTGAATCAGGATTTCCATCGAGGACGGCCTTGCCGTGAGTGCTCTCAGCGTAACCATCATCGGAGTGGCAAGTGGTACATGTCTGGATGACTCGTACCTTATCCCCCTTCCACGGAGTTATCTCGTGGATGCCTTGATGGCAGTCTTTACATTGAATCTCATTGATGAAATGGGCGCTGGCATAATGTTCTACCCCTTCTTTTTTATGACATCGATGACAGGTGACTGGCTCGGTATGAATTTGTCCCCCTTTAGCTTTTTCATGCGCTTTGATATCCGTAATATCCCAGTGGCAACTGTTGCAGGAGTTAGCTCCATGAACGGACTGGGCAAATTTCCTTTCGCTGATATTCGTATGGCAACCCAAACATTCAGAGTTGTCAATGCATTCATAACAATATTCCCGGCCCTTGATGATGAATTTTTCTCCCTTTTTTACGTCTTCAGGAGGTTTGGCTACCTCTGCAGATTTGGTCCCTTCTTTTTTTTCAGGAGAGGGTGTTGCTGCCCACACCATACCTGAGACTAAAAAGAGAGCGACAGAGAGGGTGAGAAAAAAAGGGATTAATCTTTTCAATTTCGGTTTCATATTCCCCCCAAAAAGTCAAAAAACTTACTTTAACCCTCCTAATCGATAAGGGTTATTTCATTAGAATTTAAAGAGAATTTAAATTTTATGGTTTAAGTGCGGATGACTTGTGATTTTTTTAACACATTGAAAAATTGAAGTCAATATTTTTTTACCCCAACTTTTCACTCTTGTTTAAACCAACCAGGATCAACCTTATTTTTTAGTTGCAGCTATGCTTCGTTGTGATATTTATTTGGAATTTGCCCGCCTACCGGATAGGCAGGAACTTTAACATTTGACATTGCTTTTCTAACACAGGGTCTTCTCCCTTGACAATTTGAATGGAAGTATTATTTTTATATGCGTACGAAAGGAGAAATATGCCAACTTACGTTTACCAAGCTGTTGATTCTAAAAAAAGTTGCAGCCATTGTTGGCAAGGCTTTGAGATCATCCAAAGGATGACTGAACCCGCTTTAAACCAATGCCCTCATTGTAAAAATTCTATCTCTCGAGTTCTCTTCGCTCCTGCTGTGGTCATCAAGGGAAGCTCGTTCCCGGAAACAGATCGGAAGATTAAGGAGTTTGAAAAAGAGGGGAAATGGAGCCACGCTGCTGAATTAGCAGACAAGGAAGCGGAGAAGACAAAGCGAGAAGATTTGAAGACCCGTGCCTTGGAGGACTATAAGAAGGCAGGCTATAATTTTGATAAATATGATACCTAAATCCTACCCAAATGGAATGTCAAAGTCCAAATTCCAAATGAATGAAAACAACATCAAATATTAAATTTAAATTCTTACACATTGAAGTCTGAGAATTTGTTTCTAACATTTTTCCCCCTCACCCCCCCCTCTCCTCCTCGGGGAGAGGGGGGGGCGAGGGGGAAATTTTAAATATTTTTGGCAAGATTTAAACTTTGACATTTGGCATTCATTTGACATTGATTCACCTTTAGTTCATCACTTCGTGCGAGCTTTGGTATTTGGATTTATGATTCCATGATTACCCTTAACCATGTTCAGAAACAGTTTGGAAGCAAGGTCCTCTTCAAGGACTGTTCCCTTCAGATTGGAGTGAGGGATCGAGTGGGCCTCATTGGCCCCAATGGTTCAGGGAAGACGACCCTCTTCAGAATGATCTTAGGAGAGGAATCCATTGACGAAGGAGAGACCCTCATTGCTAAGGGAGTTAAGATTGGCTACCTCCCGCAAGAAGTGATCGCCTTTAGGGGAAATACCGTTTTGGATGAGGTTCTAAAAGGTTTGGCCAGGATCATATCCCTCCAAGACAAGATGAAAGTCCTGGAGGAAGAACTTTCATCCATTGATGATCCAAAAGAACAGGAAAGGTTGGCAAAGGAATATGGAAAGCTCCAGGAGCGGTATACCCTCCTCGGAGGATATGGCCTGGAGGCTGAGGCAAAGCGTATCCTTCAAGGATTAGGATTTAAAGAAAGGGATTTCGATCGGTTCACCGACGAGCTGAGCGGTGGATGGTTGATGCGAATTGCCTTGGCAAAAATCCTTCTTCAATCTCCCGATCTTCTTCTTTTAGATGAACCGACCAACCATTTGGATCTTACCTCCCTCGTCTGGTTGGAGGAATTTTTAATCAATTATCCTGGTGCCATGGTCATCGTCTCACACGATCGGGTCTTTCTTAACCACCTCATTGATCGTATTGCAGAAATTGAAGCTCAAAAGATTAACCTCTATTACGGTGATTATGATCATTACTTAGAAGAAAAAGAATCTCGAAGGCAAATCCTCGAGGCTACTTATAAAACTCAACAAAGGAAAATTGAGCAGACCGAAAGGTTTATTGAGCGATTCCGGGCTAAAAACACCAAATCGAGCCAGGTTCAGAGCCGAATCAAGATGCTTGAAAAAATTGAGCGGATTGAGCTTCCGGAGAATAAGAAAGAGATTCGATTCCATTTCCCAGCTCCTCAACGAAGTGGCCATAAAGTGGTAGAGGTTAGAAACCTTCATAAAAGTTATGGTGAAACACTGGTCTATCAGGGTATTGACCTCAATCTCTCCCGAGGCGACAAAGTAGCTCTTGTTGGCCCAAATGGGGCAGGGAAATCTACTCTCCTTAAAATCTTAGCTGGTGTTATCGATTTCGAAGAAGGTGAAGTTATTTTGGGAAAGGATGTGACCCGTGCCTATTTTGCGCAGCACCAATTTGATATCCTCCGTCCAGGAAATACAGTTTTTGAAGAACTCCTCTCCATTACCACGGATGAAAGCCAGACGGAACTTCGGACTCTTCTCGGTACCTTTCTTTTCACCGGAGATGAAATTGAAAAAAAGGTTTCTGTATTGAGCGGCGGTGAGAAGAGTCGATTAATCCTGGCAAAGATGTTACTAAAACCTGCCAACCTTCTTCTCTTTGATGAACCGACCAGCCATCTTGATATTCCTTCTCGAAATGTATTGGAGATGGCCCTGAAGCAATTTCAAGGCACAATTTGTTTAATCACTCACGACCGCCATCTAATCAATGAGATTGCCAATAAAGTGATCGAAATTGATAAAGGGATCCCTCATCTCTATCCAGGAAACTATGACTATTACCTTTATAAAAAACAGCAGATTCAATCGGAAGAGATTGAAAAAGATGTAGGGGCGATGCTTGCATCGCCCTCCTCTCAAAAGAAAAAAACCTCATTCAAAACCAAAGAGGAGAGGCGGAAAAGGGCTCAGGAAATGGATCAATTCAGGCGACAACTCTCCAGTCTCGAAAAAAGGTTTCAAGAGGTTGAAAAATCTTTACATAACGCCACACAAAAACTGGATCATCTTAATCAAAGACTTTCAGACCCCAATCTCTACTTGAATCAGCAAGAAACTTATGAAACCGTTCAGACTCATAAACAAGTTAAGGAACAAGTGAGAGAACTAACCCAACTCTGGGAATTCCTCGCTCTGGAGTTAGAAGAGCTGAAAATGACAGGCCTCCTGTCAAGTGCCAAAGACACTTAACGCATCGACATCGACCAATAATTGTCGATATTATTTTCTTATCAGAAGCCCTTTCACGAATCGGGGATCGACCTTCTCCTCCGGAGGAATCTTCCCATATCCCTCTTCAAACAGGTCCAGACAGAAATCTTGAAAGGCAAGAAGATGTTGACGCTTTGGTTCCTCGCCTTCAATCGAAACTAACCATTCTCTCATTTCGTTTTTGACCTCCACCTTGACAACCCCTTTCCCTTGGGCATTTCTTTCAAAGATCCGATCAAGGAAATCTTTCACCTGGGCCTGCCCAATCGCTTCAAATTGAAACATCCCGTTGAGAATTTGGTTCGCCATCGAGGTGAGAAAGATCGTGGAGAGGGTATTCTCCCGCCAATCATCAGGATAGCAGCCACTCAAATCCATTTCCTTCAGATAAAGAGGAGAGACATGCAATTCCTTTCCCATAAAAAAGATAATCGCTTCGATGAATTCCAAAAAGTCATCCGCCTCTTTTAAATCCTGCAGGTCCTTGAAGTCCTCATAAATCCAATCTCGATAAAGGGCAGGCCTTTTCCTCAAAATTCCTTCAAATTTTTCGAAAAAAGGGGGACCTAAAAACACGAGATTCTCCTGGTCATTTGAAAACCATGGTCCTTTTAAAATGGATCCTGCCTTTTTTCTTAGAAGGAGAGTAGTACTCACACCGCATTGAAATAGTTTTTGTATAGGAATAGATCGGAGGATCTCAAAGGCTTTTATTTTATTTTCCTTGCTCAAATATTGAAGGCCAAGATTCAGAGTGTGGTAGACTTTTTTTACGACCCTCTCCATGGCAGTCAAATTGGATAGGTCGATGGCCTCTGCGATAAGGGCATTATTGCAAAGCGCTGTGATTTCGTGCTTCAATCGATCTTGCTCATGAGGATCATTCATCTTAGAGAGGATGGAAGAGAAAAAAGGACCTTCGTTTTGGTGGGTGAGATAAAAGATTGGACTTCCTTTCTCAATTTCTTCCAGATCCCTGTCCTGAACAACCTTTTTTTCCAAGACCAGAGAGTCAGGGTTGATAAAACGGTAAATTTCTAAAGCCTCTTCAAAATCAGGGAATCCATAGTTACTCAAACGGCTGTTTCTGAAATGGTATCCTGTTTCCTCAAGTTCTGATTCGATTTCACAGACCAGAGACTCCATCAATCTTCGATAACTCTCATCGTGGGTGCGGTAAAGGATTTTTAAAAAAGGTTCAAAGACCTCTCTGGTCTTCTTTCCCATAAAATCAACGAAGTAATATTGATCCAAAGTAAAAAGAGGAATTCGGTCCATCCCTTCCAAGAGTTCCCCCTCAATGATTGTGACATGAAGGAACTTTTTCAGAAGAAGAGCGATGAATTCAGGATCTGAAGATTGAATAAATTGGGTGACTTTCTTTTCACCCGATTCAAGGAGAATCTCCAACCAGTGAAGGATTTTCTCTGGATCCAATTGGTCCCTCTTCCAGAAATCGAGATCGAGGATATATTGGAATTGTTCCGGAGTCGTGAGTGAAATCAGGTCGAGACAATCCTTCTCTCCCACTTCTTTCACCGTTAAAAAGACCTCCAATTCTGGAAGTTGTTGAACCAACTGTTCTGGATGTTCCGAAAGGAACAGGTAATGGAGACGCTCTTTTCCTTGAGACTGTAAAACAATATCCAATTGGTTTTGAATAGGAAGGGATTTGAAGACGCTCTGAGCCTCTTTGGGATCTTCTGGTAAATTCAAAGGTGGGTAGTCAACCATTTCAGACCCAGAGGGATTTCATGAGGAAAAAATAAATCCCTTCACCCCTGCCTATCACAGGAAGGGGTGAAGGGTGTTTTTTAATAAGCTGGAGGCATTGGGGGTGCCGCCGGTTCTTTCTTTGGTTTCTCAGCCACGACCGCCTCTGTGGTAATCAAAAGAGAAGCGACACTGGCAGCATTCTGCAGGGCAAATCGTACCACCTTGGTTGGATCGATAATCCCGGCTTCGATCATATCCGTATATTCTTCTTTATCGGCATCAAATCCAAAAGCCCCTTTCTCCTGTTTCACTTTATCTGCCACCACAGAGCCCTCCTGGCCAGCATTTTGAACAATCTGACGGAGGGGCTCTTCAAGAGCCTTAATAATAATATCAACCCCTGTCTGTCGGTCGCCTTCCAGTTTCATCTTTTTCAAGGCAGGCAAACATCTCAAATAAGCTACCCCACCGCCGGGGACGATACCTTCTTCAACGGCAGCCCGTGTGGCATGAAGCGCGTCTTCCACGCGTGCCTTCTTCTCCTTCATCTCCGTCTCAGTGGCCGCTCCCACTTTAATGACAGCCACCCCTCCAGCGAGTTTTGCCAATCGCTCTTGAAGTTTCTCTTTATCGTAATCCGAAGTGGTCTCATCAATCTGGACACGAATCTGTTTGATCCGGCCTTCGATCGCAGAGGCATTACCTGCACCTTCAACAATCGTGGTATTATCTTTATCGATGACCACTTTCTTTGCCCTGCCTAAATCATCCATCTTCATTTTTTCAAGTTTAATTCCTACATCCTCCATAATAGCCTTGCCATCGGTCAGGATAGCAATATCTTCGAGCATGGCCTTCCTCCGGTCTCCAAAACCAGGGGCTTTGACTGCAGCACATTTTAACGTCCCCCTAAGTTTATTGACGACCAAAGTGGCTAAAGCCTCTCCTTCTACATCCTCGGAGATGATGAGAAATGGGTTTCCTGCCTTTGCAATCTGTTCCAGAATAGGGAGAAGTTCTTTCATATTGGAGAGCTTCTTCTCATAAAGCAGAATGAAGGGGTCATCGAGCACCGCCACCATCTTTTCTGGATCGGTTACGAAATAGGGAGAGATATAACCGCGATCGAATTGCATCCCTTCAACAACTTCAAGAGTGGTCTCTATCGCTTTGGCCTCCTCGACTGTGATCACACCCTCTTTTCCAACCTTGTTCATGGCTTCAGCAATGATATCGCCTATGGCCCGATCGTTGTTGGCAGAGATCGTACCCACCTGTGCAATCTCTTTTTGTTCCTTGACTGGTTTGGAGAGTTTTTTCAACTCTTTGACAACCTCTTCCACTGCGGAATCAATTCCTCGTTTCACCTCCATGGGATTGATTCCAGCGGCCACCACTTTGTATCCCTCTCGATAGATGGCCTGTGCTAACAGGGTGGCTGTGGTGGTTCCATCTCCAGCGGTGTCCGAGGTTTTGCTGGCCACCTCTTTCACCATCTTGGCACCCATGTTCTGAAAATGGTCTTCGAGCTCAATCTCTTTTGCAACCGTTACGCCGTCTTTTGTGACCACAGGAGAGCCAAATGATTTTTCCAGAACCACATTTCTTCCCTTGGGTCCTAATGTCACTTTTACCGCATTGGCCAAGATATTGACCCCTTCTAAAACTGCATTCCTTGCTTCCTGATCAAACTTTATTTCTTTTGCCATGAACTACTCCTCCTTTCTCGTCATCCATCATTCTCATCATTCGATGATAGCGAGGATATCATCCTCTTTCATCATGAGATATTCTTCTCCATCAACCTTAACCTCGGTTCCTGCATATTTCCCATAGAGGACCCGATCGCCCTTTTTGACTTCAAGGGACATCTTTGTTCCATCCTTCTTGATCCTTCCTGTCCCGACGGCGATCACTTTTCCTTCAATGGGTTTTTCCTTAGCCGTATCAGGAATGATGATTCCACCTTTTGTCTTCTCCTCTTCTTCCAATCTCTGAACAATAAGCCGGTCATGAAGTGGCTTTACCTTCATAAAGACAGACCTCCTTTCTCTTAGAATCTTAAATAGATAATCATTGAATCTTCAGTTGTCAACCCTTCGGTTTTCACCAACAGCCTGAACAGCTCTATTGAGCTCGCCGAAATTTATGGCTGAAGTCTCAGGGTTGACCCTGAACGCCTCTTTCTCCATGCTCTACAAAACAGAGCTTGAGCGAAGTCGAAGGGTCAAGTTTCATATTTATAATCAATCGGTTATAAAGAGAGTGGATGATTCCAGTATTCCCCGTTAGCGCAATTCCATCATTCATCAAGTTCATCCTCTAATAGCTTCATGATTTTCTCTGGGTTTCGTGACTTGCATGTTTTCAGTAGTTTACGATACCCATTGAGATCAAACTCTTCCTTTTTTTTAAGGACGGGAAAGAGAAACTTCATTAATATGACTACGAGGAGGTGAATAGCTTCGTGTCGAGAACACTTCTTTCTGACCATGGCATTATAGAATTGAAATGCCTCGATGGGGTTGTGGTCCTCTACCTGTTTTTCTGCAACGGTATGTAAGGTAACATGTAGAAACGGATTGACCTCGCTTTCGGGATCGAACTGATGGTCGGTCATTACGTCAGAAAATTCAAATTGATTAAAAAACTCATCGGAGTGGGCAAGCATAACTTTTGCGAGTCTTTGCTCCTCTTCGTTAAAGCTGTCTAATTCCCCCTTGTTGGCCTTCTGCCAAAGATGATGAAAGTGCTGCCGGTTCAACTGCTGAAGTTCTTTAAATGCTGAATCCATGATCGCTTGAATTCCTTTCCTATAGAACTCTTTCCCTTTTTCCGAAAAAGAAAATTAGGCACCTTTTTCCATTTTGATAGATCGGGATAAATCGATGTCGATTCCATAAGGACCTAAAGTTTTCACAAGTCGCAAGGGGAACCATTTTGTCTCCAATCCTTAAAGCGCTTCATTATTGAACTACTATACCAGAAATATCCCATGGTGACAATAACTTGGCCTTTTGTGTGCAACAGAAAAAGAAGAGAGCAGAGCGTATAGGGTACTATACCACCCAAGTGGCATATTTTATTATTATCCCAACGGAATGGATTCCTATAAAAAGAAAGTGTCTTTTCGAAGACCTCAATGGAACTATTCAAAAATTTGTTTGACTTTTGTGTTTAATGCATTATGTGATAAAATAAGGCGAATGCAATATGAAAAATAAAGACAATTAGATATCTGTTTCACTGTAATAAGATAGATCAGGATAGGGTAAAGATAGCGATATGAGGATAATACGCGAAATAATGAAAAGAGCAGTATGTATCGCCATATTTTTTCTTATGACCACAAACTTATTCCCTGTTCTTTCCATCGCACAGGAGATGCTGCCCGAGACCCAGGAGGTCTTCAGGAAATATTCTGACCGTGTGGTGAAGATTCAAGTGGTCGAAAAGGACTCAGGAGCGAAAGCCGTTATAGGTTCTGGTTTTTTCGTGAACTCGTATGGATATATCATCACAAATTACCATGTCATCTCAAAGCTGGTCCTCCATCATGATCGCTATCGCGCCGAATTGGTCGAGACAGCCGGTGCCATCCGAGTTCTTTCCGTAATAGGTGTAGACGTCATTAATGATCTTGCCCTGGTCAAAGCTGAAGTGAACGATGTCCCCTTTTTCAGGATCGCAGCCAGAGAGCCACAGCAGGGTGCCCGGCTTTATTCGATGGGTTTTCCGCAAGATATCGGCTTAAGTATTGTAGAAGGGATTTATAATGGCTTTATGAAACACGCTTTTCATAAAAAGATACATTTCACCGCGCCGATAAACCGAGGGATGAGTGGGGGTCCGACAATAAACGCCTCTGGCGAGGTCGTAGGCGTGAACGTGTCATCAATGGGCCAGTCAATCAGTTTCCTCGTTCCAACCGAAGCCGTGGTAAGGATCATGAAATCAGATGGCCCTTCGAAAAAGAACCCGCAAGACTTTCTTGAAGATATCCGCAGCCAAATATTGGCCCACCAGGATATTTTCTTCTCGGAAGACCTCATACGATCCGGCCAGACAGTCCGAATTGGCGACTATAGGTTGCCCGGCCAGCTTTCTCCGTTCTTTAAGTGTTGGGGGGATTCGAAGCATCCGGAGCAGTTCCCATACCATTTTGTGGACCACCGATGCTCTATAGACGATTACATCTATATCTCAGACGAGCAGTCTTCAGGGATCATGCGTTTCAGCCACCGTTATATCATAAACGACGGGATGAACAACTTCCGTTTCCATAATCTGTATTCGGAGTTGTTTCAGGAAAAAGAGAATTACCTGGCCGGAAACGAGGAGGAGGTCACGAGGTTTGAATGCAAATCCGGGGCCATAAGGCATGGAGAGATAACCTTCAAGACTGCCTTCTGCGCACGTAGATACAGGAAACTCAGAGGCCTCTACGATGTCGTCTTCAAAGCGGCTGTCCTCGGTTCCGACAATTCCGGGCTTGAAACGGAACTCGCGATTTCAGGAATAAGCTTCGAGAAGGCGGTGGGCGTGACAAAAGAATATCTGGAAGCGATAACATGGGAAAAATAGCCTTTGTGGAGGTCCTCGACAAGAGAGGCAATGTTAGAGAACGGGTCAAGATCGACTCCTTTCCTGTCACGATTGGCCGCGGCTATGCGAATGCTGTGATTGTTGACGACCATCTTGTCGGCGTGGAGCACCTCAGGCTTTCGCTGGACAGTGAAGGCAGCATAATCCTGGAGGACCTCAACACCATCAATGGCACATGGCTGTCAAAGTTTCGTAAGCGCATAGATCGACACAGGGTTCCGGCCGGAGGTGAAGCTGTTATTCGTATAGGTCAAACGGTCCTCAGATTACGAGGGGACGACTTTCCGGTCGGACCTGCCGTCTCACCCCGGACATTGTTTGGACCTTTCGGCAGATGCTTCAACAACAGCGCAATCGCATTTATGGCCTTTGTCGCGGGCTTCGGCCTTTATGTATTCGTGTTTGCTCAGGAAATAAACAAGAAAATCGTATGGTCCGACCTGACCGGCATGTCCCTTATTCTTCTGATCGCCTTCGTTGTCTGGACTGGTTTTTGGTCTTTCCTCAGTCGACTTGTTGTCCATTCATTCCATTTTATGACACATCTTGCGATAGCGAGTATCGCTTCTGCATTTTTCCTTATGCTTCTCACTACTTTCGAGTATTTTGAGTTCATTTTCTCGGCGCCGGCGGCAGCTGAGATTTGCCAATACACGGGCTTTGCTGTGATCTTTTCACTCCTCCTCTACGGTCACCTATCCGTAATGTCGGAATTATCCGGTGGGAGACGCATGTTCTCATCAGTACTGATAAGTGCAGGCATTGTCGGCATGGTCATTCTCATCAGTTATACAAATAGGAAGGAGTTTTCGGATGAGCTCCGTTTTTCCTCTGTGATGAAGCCGTTCGGCCGTACGTGGGTGAAGACGGTTCCACCAGAGGAGTTTTTCGGTGACCTGGAAAAACTCAGGACAAAGATCGATGCCATGGCACAAGAAGGCCCCAAGGAAAAGACGCTTAAAGAATAAAGATACTTTATTTTCCTGTATTTTTATGGGGAGTCGGTGGTAGGCTTTTCATTCGTGCAAGAAACATCTCTGACCTATTATTCGGGAATTCAGAAAACAAAGAGTTTCCCTTTAGGGAGCGTTTTCCAGCGCAAGCGCGGGGAAACGGGCTGAGAAGAAACGATCGTTGCCCCTTCAGCAGGAGTATAATACAGGGAATAATACCATGGATCCTTGGTGAACTCCCGGAACCCATAGAGCAGGTTTCCGTCGGAAAAAAGGCAGGTCAGCGAGGAATACGTATGGCTCGTTTTGATATGGCGTGCCGCCCTCCGGAAGGCTTCCACCAGGCCCAAGGGAGCAAAATTCATCACATAACGGAAATAAACTTCACTGTCCATCGCCTCGGGGTGCGGCGGATTGTGGGTGATCTCTTTGCGCAGGGCCTTAAAATCTCGAATCGTTCCGTTGTGGGTGAAGAGAATATTTTCGGCCACAAATGGATGGGCGTGAGCAGTTTTAGAAGTACCGCTCCAGGCGGATTTCCGAAGGTGGAGGAGAAGGATCCTTGACGCCTTCACCCTTTCGCAGGTCTCAAAGAATTCCTGCTTCTCATCAACAATGGATCCTCCGCTCTTGTGAACAACCGCTTTTCCGTTCTTGTAGAACCCGATCCCCCAACCATCCAAATGGCCGGGTGTATCCCCTGGCAGGGTTTTTCCGGCTTCGGCCAGTCCGAAGAAGTTTTCCAGGATCTCCCTGTGTCTTCGAAAAACGAAGTTCTTCAAACCAAGCATCCTGCACATATCGAATCCATCAGCCTAAATGAAAAAAGAATCTCACGATGCCGATTGCAATGATGATCCCAACCAGGTCAGCGAGGACGCAGACCGGAACCAGATATCTTGTCCTCTTAATCCCCACCGCACCCAGGTAAACTGCCAACACGTAAAAGGTTGTCTCCGCGCTCCCTATGATGACCGCAGAGATCAGGCTGGCCAGGGAATCCGGACCGTTCGTTTTGACGATATTCGTGAACACGCCCAGCGAAGCGCTTCCGGACAAGGGTTTGATGAGGGCAATCGAGACCACATCGATGGGAACATGGAAAACCTTCAGCAGCCCCAGGAGAAGCTCCTGGGCAAATTCAAGGGCCCCGGAGGCTTGAAAAGCTTTGACCGCCACGAAGATCGCCAGGAGGTATGGGAAAACCCTGACCACCACGCCCACCCCGCCTTTTGCGCCAGAGATGAAGCAGTCGTAAACCCTCACCCTCTTGATGCACCCGTACAGAATCGCAAACAGGATGAAGAGCGGGATAATGACCTGCGAAATCAAGCTGACCGTTTTCATTTAAGAATCCTCCTGACCGCAAACAGGATCCCAAGAGCAAAGAGGGCCGATAGAAAAGTTGCTAGAAGGGTCGGCAGGACAATGGCCGAAGGATTTTTGGATCCATAATCCGCAAGAATTCCGATCACGGTAAAGGGGATCAGTTGAATGCTGGCGGTATTCACCACGATGAAAACCATCATCTCAAAGGTTATGGTTTCCCCGCCCGGATGCAAGGTCTTAAGGTCCTGCATGGCCTTGATTCCGAGAGGGGTGGCGGCGTTCCCGAGCCCGAAAAGGTTGGCCAGGAAGTTCAAGGTGATGGAAGTGATAGCGGGATGATCTGGGGGGATATTTTTAAAGAGCCGCCTCACAAAATATTGAAAGAAGCCGGAGAGACGATGGATCAGCCCCGAATCTTCAATGATCTTGGTGATCCCCAACCAAAGGGAAACGATGCCCAGCAGGAAGAGGGAGACCTCGACCGCGGATTTCGCCCCCTCGAAAATGGACTTTGTAAATTCGTCCAGCCTGCCGTTTAGGAAGGAGAAGAAAACGCTGATCACTATTAGCAAAACCCAAACCGTATTCATAGAAGGGTAAGCCCTTTTTTCATCGTGTTAAGCTCTACCCGGGCGCCAACGGGTAGGGTGATTTTGTTCTTCACGTGTCCGATATAGGGACAATGTACCACCGGGAAGTCGATCTTCATTTGGCTGGATAAGATATTGTACACATCTCGTTCCTTGATACCTCTGAAATCGCCCAGGATCAGCCCCTTCACTTTTCGCAGTTTGCCAGCGAGGATCCACTGGGTAAGATTCCGATCGACTTTATACAGTTTTTCGTCAACATCTTCCAAGAATATAATTGCATCATTCGTGTCCATTTCCCATTTCGTGCCGATCAGGGCGGTGAGGGTGATCAGATTTCCACCTTTCAGTCGCCCCCGGGCAATTCCTGAGCGGTGCACCTTTACCGGCACCCCTTCAAAAAGGTTTCTGTTGGGGAACCCATTCATCGCGTTTAAGAACGAGCGAGTCGTGAACATGGAAGGCGGGGAAAAGTTGATAATCATGGGTGAGTGGAGTGTGATTAGACCAGTCCGCTCATAAATTACATTTAGCAAGACGCTGAGATCGCTGAACCCGGCCAGAATCTTGGGATTGTTGCGGATGAGGTTGAAATCTAAATAGGGAAGGAGCTTCATGCAGCTATATCCGCCTCGCTGGGCAAGGATGATTTCCACCTTTTTATTCGAAAAGGCGGCGTGGACCTGCGCCACTTTTCTGCGGGTGGAAGGCAGTTTAGTCACCGGTCGCTTATTGATGACTTTGAATCCCAGCTTCTCCAGGTGTTTTACGCCGGCCATGAAGTCTTTCTTTTTTTTGATCAGCCAGCTTGGTGTAATCGTATATACGGCCTTCAACCAAACCTCCATTAAGCTAAATCCTGTTAGAAATTCCAGTCGTTCGACCCAGAGGCTCTCGACGGGCGGGGCATTATTTCTAACAGGGTAAACGGATCACCTCAGCTCATCATCCTTTAAAGGAAACCAGATATTCCAAGTCTAACCCCATATGTTTTCCAAATTCCGAATTTCGTAATCGCCATTCCGTAACTGTGTAGGAGGATGCGCCATGCTCTTTATTCTTAATTTTAATGACTTATTGAATGACTTTGTCTCCCCAACCCCCTGTCTCCCTATCTCGCCATCTTTCCTTTTTTGGGTTGGGCCAACTTTTTTATGGATGATACCCACTCATAAATGTAATATTGCAACGCCCAGGAACCCTTTGAAGCAGGGGCGGAAAAGTGTTAATTTTCAACTACGTCCAGTCCCATCAACGTCCCGTCCCGTCAAATACATCCTCAAGTTATTCTTCAAGGAACAACCTCTCAAAGGATTGTAAGAATTCTATTGGGCTTACCACCTTCAACATCACTTTCTGTCTCGTTTTTGGGTTGAGAAAGTGCCTCTTGTCTAACGTAATTAAAAAATCTACATTGGAATTCTGTGCTGCAGCCAGAATAGGCGCATCCTTCCGATCAACGATGGTGGCTGCCTTTTCCATAGATTCCAGTGTTGGATCTTCAACCATCATAGGTGATAAATTGTGCATGAACTGACGGAAACGGTCAACCAATTCAGGAAACTTTGCTGCGAAATTTCTGTCGGCTTCAATAAGAACTTGCCGGCTAACCACCATCTGGATAATTCCTGCTTCACATAAATCCAAGAGGGTTGCTGAGGCCCCAGTAACCGAATTCACCCCAGCAATCAGGACATTGGTGTCGATAAAAACCTTAATCTTCCGGGTAGGCTTCTGCAAGGTATTTCTCCCGTTGAACCCTTAGATCTGAAATGAGATCTTTCAAGGTCAATCCTTGACATTTCATTTCTCGTTCCACTTCCTTAGCCAACGAAGCCCGTTGCAAGCGTTTGGGAGACATAATCAATACCCTGCCAACCCGAAAAATGTTGAGACCTGTGTTCTCATCAAGACTTAAGGCTTCTCTAATATCCTGCGGGATGGTGAGCTGCCCCCTTGATCTGACTCTCACTAATTTAGGGGCAGTAGCAATATTTTCCATATAAATCCTCCTTATTCTGATTATCAGAATATATCAGAATATTCCCTTTAATTCAAGCTTTATTGCCTTTATGGCATGAGTTTAATAAGAGGAGTGAATTTACAAGCCTGCTATCTAAGATCTGCTGGTAGGTATGCGCTTTGCTCCATTGCTATTTTAATCTTTAATTTCGCATTTGTAGTGTAGTGGGCCAACTTTTTTATGGATGATGGTATGATTGCAAAGTCAAAGATAAAGATTTTACCCCATCCCGATGACCCCATCCCGATTCTGCTCTGGCTCGTCGAATGGGCATCCAGCAAGGCACCAGCCAACTTCTCAGCACTGTCGGAGGGGTATCGTTTGGTCAGTTCGTGAGCGAAGTATTTGGCGTGGTAGTCGGTTAGTTGCATTTATATCACCCACATCCGTGATCCGAGAAGAACTTTCTGGACCAGCCTTAGAGTTTTCGGAGGGGTTATTACATGGTTTGCAACATCTCTCTGTTTTCCTTTAGAAAAATGTGAATCATCCCCTGGAAGTTGAACTAACTATACCAAAAATTGAATCTTATAGCAATTTCTAAATGAGAACAGTAATGAATAAGGTGCAGACCGCCCATGAAAATGAAAAGATGGATTGAGTCAAAAACCACTGTTTGTAATGATGCTGAAGAAATTAAACTGAAATTAAACTTGAAAAGTCGAATTCGAATCGATTAGTATTTTATATTCTTCCCCTACTCCACCTTATATTAAAGGTAGGGGAATTAGCTAATGGAGTGAGTGGCAAATGGAGATGAAATCACTTTTTTTGGGTGTTGATGTTGGATCCGTCAGCGCAAATACCGTCATCATGGATGATAATCGGAATATCCTTGAGGAACATTATACCCGTATCAAGGGTCAGCCCCTCCAGACGGTTCAGAGGGTGTTGGAAGAAATCCTCCTGAGGATTCCCCTTGAACAATTTCATTCCATCTCCTTTACCGGGACAGGGGGGAAGCTCCTCTCTGAACTTTTAGGTGGTAATTTTATCAATGAGATTATCGCCCAGGCCAAGGCAGTTCAATATTTTTATCCACAAGCCAGGACGATTATTGATATGGGAGGAGAAGATTCCAAACTAATCTTCATCGAAGAAGAGGAGGGCCGCTTCAAGATCAGTGACTTCTCAATGAATACCCTCTGTGCTGCTGGTACTGGATCCTTTCTTGATCAGCAAGCCAGTCGATTAGGTCTGACCATTGAAGAATTTGGGCAACTCGCCCTCAAATCGATAAACCCGCCTCGCATTGCAGGACGATGCAGCGTCTTCGCTAAAACAGATATGATCCATCTTCAACAGATCGCTACCCCCGATTACGACATTGTGGCCGGCCTCTGTTATGCCTTGGCCAGAAATTTCAAGAGTAACATTGGCAAGGGGAAAACATTTGTGAAGCCAGTCTCCTTCCAGGGAGGGGTAGCCGCTAATGTGGGGATGCAGAAGGCCTTCCTGGATGTTTTAGAGCTTTCCGATGGAGAGCTCGTCGTCCCAAAATATTTTGCTTCGATGGGAGCCATTGGTGCCATTCTGGTGGCTCAGGGAGAAAAGGAAAGTAAAGGGAAATGGATTGGCCTCAGCCGCCTTAATCAATATCTACAAGAGCATCGAGAAGAACAGGCATCATTAAAACGCCTATCTCTTTCCTCCCATCATCTCGTTCTACCCCCACCCCATGCACCACGTGGAGTGCATGACAGTCCTGAACCTAACATGGTTCAGGGCCCACCCTTCCCCTTCAATAGGGAGGGGGATGATACTGAGGGTTTAGGGAGAAAGAAGATCGAAGCATATCTTGGACTGGATGTAGGCTCGATCAGCACCAATCTGGTTGTCATTGATCAGGAGAAGAGAGTACTCGCAAAACGCTACCTGATGACAGCAGGTCGACCCATCGAGGCTGTACGCATTGGCCTTCAAGAGATCGGTGAAGAGACAGGAGACCTCATCGAGATTAAAGGCGTTGGAACAACCGGCTCCGGTCGCTATCTCACCGCGGATTTTGTGGGGGCAGATCTGGTGCGAAATGAGATCACTGCTCAGGCCACGGCAGCGATCTATATTGATCCAAAAGTGGATACCATCTTTGAGATCGGTGGACAGGACTCAAAATATATCAGTGTGGATAACGGAGTCGTGATCGATTTTGAGATGAACAAGGTCTGTGCCGCCGGGACTGGATCTTTTTTAGAGGAACAGGCTGAAAAACTGGATGTCTCCATCAAAGGGGAATTCGGAGCCCTCGCCCTTTCTGCCGAAGAACCGGTGAGGATGGGAGAGCGATGTACGGTCTTTATTGAATCCGACCTGGTTCATCATCAGCAAAGGGGTGCCCAGAAAGATGACCTCATTGCCGGACTCAGTTACTCCATCGTTCAGAATTACCTCAATCGTGTGGTCGGGGACCGCCGTATTGGAAATCGGATCTTCTTCCAAGGCGGGACAGCTTTCAATAAAGGCGTAGTCGCCGCCTTTGAGGAGGTCCTGGATAAGGAGATCATCGTCCCTGAGAACCACGATGTAACAGGAGCCATCGGGGTGGCTATTTTGGCTATGGAAGAGCGGACATGGGATCGATCGGGTTTTAAAGGGTTTGACCTGAGTCAGCGCCGTTATGAGCAGACCTCTTTCGAATGTAAAGGTTGTCCCAATCTCTGCCTCATTCGAAAAGTGAGCGTCGAAGGAGAGAAGCCTCTTTTTTATGGAAGTCGATGTGAGAAGTATGATGTGATTAAACGGACGAAGGGCTCGGCCATACCAGATCTCTTTGAAGAGAGAGAGAAGATGCTATTCGCTCCCTATGAAGGGGAGGAGAAACTTCCATCCAATGCCCCGGAAATCGGAATTCCCAGGATTCTCTATTTCCACGAGATGTTTCCTTACTGGAAGGCATTCTTCACGGAGTTAGGTTATCGAGTGATTCTTTCTGATGTCACGAACAAAGAGCTGATCCGAAAAGGGGTGGAGAATGTGGTTGCCGAAACCTGCTTCCCCATCAAAGTGAGTCACGGCCATGTTCTCAACTTATTAGAGAAAGGGGTGAAACAGATCTTCCTGCCGAGCATTGTCAACCTCAAAGCCTCCCATCTAGAGATCCCTAATAGTGCGGCATGCCCTTATGCTCAATCCTTTCCTTATGCTGTCCCCTCATCCATTGACTTTAAAAGGATCAATGTGAAAATACTTCAGCCTATTTTACACTTCGGCTTTGGAAGGGAGCATCTGGAAAAGGAGTTGGTCGCGTTTGGGAAGTCACTTAGTCGAAGGTCGAAACGTGTAAAGAAGGCTTTTGGGAAGGCAGAGAGATTTCAAGCCTTGTTCTATCAATCTTTGCTCAATCGTGGGAAAGAGGTTTTGGATCAGGTGGGCGCCAATGAAAAAATCATGGTGATCATAGGCAGGCCTTACAACTCCTGTGATTCCGGAGTGAATCTTGAGATTCCTAAAAAATTGCGCGATTTAGGAGTGCTCCCTATCCCTATGGACTTCCTCCCTTTGGAGTCCGTCGCACCTTCTAAAGAAATTCAGGAGATGTATTGGCGATATGGACAGAGGATATTGGCCGCTGGAATGATTATTAAGGAAGATCCCAGGCTTTATGGGGTCTATATCACCAATTTTGGTTGTGGTCCGGATTCATTCATCAGCCATTTCTTCAGGGATTTATCTAAAGGAAAGCCTTATCTCCAATTGGAAATTGATGAGCACAGCGCGGATGCAGGGGCAATCACACGATGCGAAGCCTTCTTAGACAGCCTGAAAAATGTCAAGGCGAAACAAGTTACTTCTTTAAAGAGAGAGAGGGCGAAGACTGACCGAACAAAAAAGATTTATATTCCCTATATGTGCGACCACTCCTTTCCCGTAGCAGCCGCTTTTAAAGCCTGCGGGGTGGAGGCCGAGGTCTTCCCGGAATCGGATGAAGAGACTCTCTATTGGGGGAGAAAACTTACCTCCGGCAAAGAATGTTATCCTTGCATCCTGACCACAGGCGATATGGTCAAGCTGGTGAAGGATCCTCATTTCGATCATTCACATGCCGCCTTCTTCATGCCTTCTGGTAACGGACCTTGCCGGTTTGGACAATATCATCGTTTCCATCGCCTTGTCCTGGATGATTTAGGATTTCAACATGTCCCCATTTACTCCCCCAATCAGGATGAGACCCTTTACAGCGATCTGGGAATCATGGGTTCTCAATTCACCCGGTTAGGATGGCAGGGAATTGTTGCGGTGGACCTTTTGATGAAAAAGCTTTTGGAGACTCGACCCTATGAGAAGGAGAAGGGAAAAACGGATCAGGTCTATCAGAAGTCTTTAGAAAGAGTCTGTGAGGTGATCCTCAAGGGAGAAAATCTGGAAGAAGTTCTTCAAAAAAGCATTGAAGATTTCAACAGCGTCGAAGTGGATGGACTTGGAACGAAACCTCTCATCGGAATTGTCGGAGAGATCTTTGTCCGGCTTAATCGTTTTGCCAATGAGGATGTGATCCGGAAGATCGAACAGTTTGGAGGAGAGGCATGGATTGCACCTCTGACTGAATGGATTCTCTATATCAACACCATCGCCAAGAAGAGGAGTCTTAAGAACAAATCATTTACCAATCTTTTGAAAGTTTTTCTTACGGACTACTATCAGAAGAAGGATGAACACCATTTAGAAAAGATATTTAAAGGCCAACTCAAAAACTTTGGCGAACCGAAAACCCGGTCCATTTTTAAAAGAGCTAAACCCTACCTGGATTCCTCCTTCGAAGGAGAAGCCATTCTCTCCGTTGGAAAAACAATTGATTTTGCTAAGAGGGGCGCCAGCGGAATCGTTAACATCATGCCATTCACCTGTATGCCTGGGACAATTGTCAGCACCTTACTTAAACGATATCAAGAGGAGAATAATAACATTCCTATCCTTAATATGGCCTATGATGGGCAGGAGCAGACCAACACATTGACCCGCCTCGAAGCCTTCATGTACCAAACCAAAGAGTTTCAAAACAGAAAGAACAATAGAGCATAACCTATTGAAATTAAAAAGAAATAAATTTTTTTTGGACTTTGTTAAAAAAATCACATTTTTTTATTGACTTCTTTTTAAAGGAAGTGATATAAAGTGAATCAACTTAGCTACTATGAAGCTACTATAAAATCTTAAAAGATGAAGTGGTTTCAGTTTCTACTCATCCCTTTTTTACTTTTGAGCTTTCCTCCATTTCAGATAGATCAGGCCATTGATATTGATTGGCTGGTTTGCGAAAACTCCCTCGTTATAAAATCAGAATGGAGCGATCCCTGCGGAGGGGAATTTAAATTTGCGAACTTATGGTTCGGTTGTAAACCTCTTTTTTCTTTTTTCAATCAAATTTCTTTTTTCAATCAAATTAAATTTTTCTTTCAATTGAAGAACCCTTTATCTTTTTTACTTTCCTATTTTCAGGGAACTTCCCCTTTCTGGAGGCCCCCTCCCGCGTCGTTAATCTATTTGTTCATTCTTTAATCTTTAAAAAGTGAGGTCATCCTTTTTAAGTCATGACCTCCATATGTTATTAGGAGGTATCTCATATGGATAATTGGACATTTGGAATTACGATGATCATTGTTGGAATGGGTGGAACACTCTTAACCCTTTGGATATTGAGTCTCATCATGGGTGTTTTGAAAAAGGCCTTTCCTTATAAAAAGGAGGAATAAGGGAAGTTGGCTAAAAAGGAGGGATAAAACATGTTAGATGCGATTTTAGGTGGATTGAATGGACTCATTGCAGGATTTACCAACCTCCATTGGTCAAATCCAATTATGATAGCCGTCGGACTTCTTCTTCTCTACCTAGGGATCAAAAAAGGCTTTGAACCCTTACTGCTCGTTCCCATTGGATTTGGGGCGATTTTAGTCAATATCCCATTAACGGGGTTAATGGATAAAGAAGGATTTCTGAGGATTATTTATGAAGCAGGTGTTCTGACCGAGTTATTCCCGCTTCTTATTTTTGTGGGTATCGGTGCCATGACTGATTTCGGCCCTCTTTTAGAGAACCCAAAGATATTCCTCCTCGGAGCGGCAGGACAATTTGGAATTTTTCTAACCTTAGCCTTAGCATTGGCTTTAGGTTTTACAAAATTGGAAGCTGTTTCCATTGGGATCATCGGTGCCTGTGACGGACCGACTGCGATTTATGTGACTTCAAAATACGCTCCTCATCTTTTGGGTGCAGTTTCAGTGGCTGCTTATTCCTATATGTCTCTCGTTCCTGTTTTCCAGCCTCCGATTATGAGACTTCTCACCTCTAAGAAAGAGAGGATGATCAATATGGGAATGGTTAAAAAGTCGGTTTCAAAGACCACCAAGATCGTTTTTCCCTTGGTTGTTACAGTCATTGGAGGCCTGATTGCACCCAGAGGGTTGCCCCTTTTAGGGACGATTATGCTGGGTAATCTCATGAAAGAGTGTGGAGTGGTGAGTCGGCTGACCAAGGCTTCTGAAAATGAGATTGCCAACATTGTCACCCTCCTCTTAGGGATTTCCATTGGAGCCACAATGGATGGCAGGGTGTTTATAACGCCGCAGACGTTGATCATCCTGGGGCTGGGATTTCTGGCTATCTGCCTCGATACAGCCTGTGGCGTTCTCTTTGGAAAAGTGATGAGTATTTTATCGGGCGGCAAGGTCAATCCTCTCATCGGAGCAGCCGGAATTTCAGCCTATCCGATGTCAGCAAGAGTGGTTCAAAAGGAAGGCCAAAAATATAATCCCAAGAATTATCTCTTGATGCATGCCATGGGAGCCAACACGGGTGGTCAGGTCGGTTCCGTAATGGCCGCAGCAGTCATGCTCTCGATTCTGAAAGGCATGGGGATTATTTAATGGAGAAAGATAGAGGATGTTGGAGGTAGCTCAACATGGAATTGCTTCAGATCATTGCAAGTGTCATTTTCCTTGGCAGCATTGTCCTGGTAATTACCGGATGGATCGATAGCGTCATCGCGGCCATGCTGGGAATCATCATCATGATTCTCTTTGGGGTCATGACCGAGATCCAAGCCTTTCAATTTGTTGACTGGAATGTGATTCTAATCCTTCTCAGCATATGGATCATCTCCGGCTATTTTGGAAAGTCCGGTGTACCGGATTTTCTGGCCTCTATTGTTTTGAGAATGTCAAAAGGTAACGTGGCCATCTTTATAACCGCGGTCGGGATGCTTGCAGGTTTTATCTCCATGTTGATCGACAATGTCGTCGTTGTCTTGATGTTTGCACCGGTGATATTTCATGCCTGCAGACGATTCAATTTCGCTTCGTTCGGTCCTGTATTATTTGTTGGTCTTTGTGCCAACTTTATGGGAACAGCCATGCTTCTCGGTGATCTTCCCCCCCAAATGCTCCATAGTGTCTCAGGCATTGAATTCGGAGGCTTTCTTTGGCATTCGGGCAGACCTTCTTCTTTCTTCATTCTCTTAATTTCCTATGTCATTACAGTTGCCTTCTTCTACTGGAAATTTTCGAAAACGTACCGTGGAGTAACGATGGATCTCTCCACCATGGAGGAAGAAAAACCCCTTGACCACATTAAGGACAAGCCTTTCGCGATCATCGTCTGCCTGGTTTTTCTCCTCACAATTCTTGCAATGGCTTTCCGGCCAATTTTTGGCTACCCCCTCGGATTTATTGCACTTTGGGGGGCCATCTTTTTAATCCTGTTTTTTGAGATTTTTAAAAAATCCTTTACCTTAGAAATGCCCAATGTGGAGCAGGTCCTCTCTGAACTTGACTGGAGGGCCATCTTTTTCTATGTCTCGCTCTTCGCATTAGTAGGGGGGGTGGAACATTCAGGAGTAATCAAGCTCATCGCAAGCTGGATTACTCCTCTTATACAAAAAAGTCTCATAGCGGGCAGTTCCTTGCTCTTCTGGGTAACCGCACCTATCGTTGGCATCGTGGAACACGATGCCTATATTTTGACAATGCTTTATGTGGTCAGGGATCTTGGCACCATGCAGGGCATCAATCCGTGGCCTCTTTATTGGTGTCTCTTATGGGCAGGCACCTTGGGAAGCAACCTTACCATTGCGGGGGCTCCTGCCTTATTTGTGGCGAAGAACATGGGTGAAAAAGAGGATCAGAGAAAAGTAGGCCTAAAAGAATTCCTCAGTTTCACTCTTCCTTATGTCATCATTTCACTTATTTTCTGTTATATCCCTGCAATGCTCATTTGGGTCTTTCCTTTCGCAAAATAGAAGAAAATGGGAGAGGTCTTATGGCAATCTTAACAATAGCTCGAAAGTATGGAAGCGGTGGAAGAGAGATTGGAAAGGCCATCGCTGAACAATTGAACTATGACTATATCGATCGAGGAAGAATCCTCGATGACATGAGGACTGAGGGTAAACAATGGGAAGAACGAGCAAAATATTTTGATGAAAATTACCCCAATCTTTGGGAAAGGTATGACTGGTCTTTTCGAGGTTTTGTAGCACTGAACCAAAGCTATTTTCTTAATTATGCATTAAGAGATAAAGCCGTTATCATGGGAAGAGGAGGAAATTTCCTTCTAAAAGGCATTCCTTTTGTACTCAGGGTTCGTGTCATCGCTCCGATTGAAAAAAGAATAGAAAAGGTCATGGAAAAAGAAGGAGTAAATAGCGAAAATGCGCGCTGGTTAATTGAGAAGGCAGACAATGAAATGGCAAATGCCATCTACTTAATTTATGGGAGAGATTGGGATAATCCGGGAGAGTATGAGATGGTTTTTAATACAGGGATTCAATCGACCGATGAAATAATAGCGACCATTAAAAATGCGCTTTTTGAAAAAGAGAAGCTAAATAAAGAAAAAGCGAGAATTATTCTCCAATTGAGGGCACTGGCGTTAAAGATTAAAGCAGAAATATCGACTAACTCTCGATATTCTATTTCAGTATTAGATGTTGATCCCAAAGAAGAAGGGATGATTGAAAAGGGGATTATCATCCGAGGGATTGTCCATAATCAAGATGACATAAAAGAGATTGAAGAATCAGCTAAGAGATTGGCTGGAGATATACCCATCGAGTGTGAGCTCCAATATCGATGGTACTCCCGGTTAGGGCCCTGGAAGTTTAAATAGTCCAAAGGATATTCGAATCTGGGTCTAACATACCTGACCTTCCTTTTATACAATGACATTGTAATTTTCATTTGACTTCTTTTTCAAATCCATTAAAATCTCTTCAAATCAACTTCAGATCTCACAAGATAGGACTTTGAGGTCACAAAATCAGGATGAATCCACAATAAAAAGGAAGAGAATATGATTACGATATTTTGGGTTACCCTTTTATTAATTGCAGTAACGATAGGGCTCTCTTTGTACAGAGCAGTGGCTGGGCCCGGCGTGTTTAATCGGATGGCGGCAGTGAATATCATTGGAACCAAAACGATCGCCTTCCTCGTCGTCATGGGATATTATTTCGAAAGACCCTATTTTTTCGATATTGCCCTGCTCTACGCAATGGTTAACTTTATCGGCACTCTAATATTTGCAAAGTATCTCGAAAGAGGTGAATTATGTTAATAGTGCATATTGCCGTGACAATGCTCCTGGGGGCCGGGATCTTTTTTACCTTGGTTGGGTCCATCGGATTACTTAGATTTCCTGATTTCTATACTCGTCTGCATGCGACAGGCAAGTGTGACACGCTCGGGGGAGGACTCATTATCCTGGGTGCGCTGATTTATCATTTCTTCGCGTATCCTGAAACGCCCCTTGTGCCTGCAAAGCTCGCTTTCCTCATATTTTTTATTTTCATAGCCAATCCAACGGCAACCCATGCCATCATGAAAGCAGCGTACAAAACAGGATTGAAACCTTGGCATTTGGGGGAGGAGAGGAGATGAAGTTGAAAGAGAAGAGCTTCGGGATTCTCCTCACCTTTTGCATTATGGCCGTTTTCTGGATACTTCTGTCAGGAATTTTCCATGCCTTCTGTCTTATCTCTGGACTGATCTGCTGCGCCATTGTGAGCGTTATCTCCCATGACCTCCTCGTAAAGGGTGAAAACGAGAAAAAGCTCCTGAAATCGTTCCGGCTTCTCCTCTATATTCCCTGGGAAC
>Ga0256868_10000344_pt1 | contig 27892 bp, 17 predicted proteins | sample RVTome_13_FD_187341 | JGI IMG/M metagenome (GOLD analysis project Ga0256868, IMG submission 187341) | Soil microbial communities from uranium-contaminated site in the Upper Colorado River Basin, Wyoming, United States - RVT92D227 HiSeq ...
CGGGGCACGGCTGCGCATGGGGACGGATGTCCGCGACCCGGCCGGTCGCGTCAAACCACACGATGTCGAGCGGCATCAGGGTGTTCTTCATCCAGAACGCGAGGATGTCGTCGGTGTCGAAGACGAACAGCATCCCGTGACCCGCCGCCAGCGAGTCCCGGTGCATGAGCCCGGTCGCCTTCTCCTGATCGGTCAGGGCCAACTCGAGGACAAGCCGAGCTCCGTCAGGGACGACGCACGAAGGAGCGGCCTCCGTAGGTGCCGCTGCTGCAAGGACGAGCAGGAGTGCCAGCATGGTTTCGCCTCCGCCGGTATTGTAGCGGCAAGCTCTATACTCGCGCGCGCCGGTTGACGGAGGAGGCATGGCGCCGCCGCAAGACCCTCGCACCACCAAGACACTTTCACCGGGGAGCATCCACCCGCTCGGGGCCACGCTCACGCCCGAGGGCGTCAACTTCGCCCTCTTCTCGCGCAACGCTAAGGAGGTCCACCTCCTTTTGTTCGACGGCCCGGGGTGCGAGCCCACCGACGTGATCCGTGTGGGGAACCAGAGCCGGTTCATCTGGCACACCCTCGTGCACGGTCTGAAGGCGGGGCAGCTCTACGGTTACCGGGTCATTGGGGACCACGATCCTGCGCACGGTCTGCGCTTCAACTCCCACAAGCTACTCATCGACCCGTATGCCAAGGCGCTCACCGGCAAGGCCGTGAACACAGACAACCTGCTGCTGGCATACGAGCCGTTCGTGCTGGACCGCGACCTCTCCCTGGACACGCGCGACAACGCGCACATCGTGCCGAAGTGCATCGTGGTGGACGACGCCTTCGACTGGCAGGGGGATGCCCGACCCGACATCCCGCTTGAGCAACTCTTGATCTACGAGGTCCACGTCAAGGGGTTCACGGCCCACGCTTCCTCGGGGGTCGGGCACCCCGGGACGTATCTGGGCTTCGTCGAGAAGATCCCCCACCTGCAGCGCCTCGGCATCAACGCGGTGGAGCTGCTGCCGGTCCACGAGCACTACGTGGAGGACTTCCTGAAGGAGCGGGGCCTCACCAACTACTGGGGGTACAACACCCTCGCGTTCTTCGCGCCCGAGTTGTCGTACGGCACATGTTCCTCCCCCGGATGCCAGGTGCCGGAGTTCAAGACGCTGGTGCGCGAGCTGCACCGCGCGGGGATCAAGGTGATCCTCGACGTCGTCTACAACCACACCGCGGAGGGCAGCGAGATGGGCCCCACGCTGTCGTTGCGCGGGATCGACAACCCGACCTACTACGCGCTTGCCAAGACGCCGGACGCGCCCGCGCGCTTCTACCAGAACTACACCGGCACCGGGAACGCGCTCGACCTCGCAAAGCCAGCCGTGATCAGGCTGGTCATGGACTCGCTGCGCTACTGGGTGCAGGTGATGCACGTGGACGGGTTCCGCTTCGATCTGGCGTCGGTGCTTGGCCGGGAGGAGGACGGCGCGTTCCGCACCTCGTCCGGGTTCTTCGACGCGGTCTCCCAGGACCCCGTTCTGTCGCGCGTCACCCTGATCGCCGAGCCGTGGGACCTGGGGACGTACCAGGTCGGCAGCTTCCCCGTCGACTGGTCCGAGTGGAACGGGCACTTCCGCGACACGGTTAGGCAGTTCGTGAAGGGGGACCGCGATCAGGTACGCGACCTAGGCGCCAGGCTCACGGGCTCGGCCGACCTCTACCGGGACGACGGGCGCTCGGCCTACAACAGCGTGAACTTCGTGACCTGCCACGACGGTTTCACGCTGCGCGACCTGGTCACCTACGACGTCAAGCACAACCAGGCCAACCTGGAGGGGAACCGTGACGGCACCGACGACAACGACTCCTGGAACTGCGGCGGGGAGGGAGAAACCGCCGACCCGGCGGTGAATCGGCTGCGCAGGCAGCAGGCCAAGAACGTCCTGTGCACGCTGCTGTTCTCGGCGGGAACCCCGATGGTGCTGGGGGGCGACGAGTTCCTTCGGACGCAGCGCGGCAACAACAACGCCTACTGCCAGGACAACGAGATCTCCTGGTTCGACTGGCGCGAGGTCGAGCGCAACGCCGACATCGTGAGTTTTCTCGAAAAGGCCGTAGCCCTCACCCGCCGGTGCACGATCATCCAGCGGCGCAAGTTCCTCCTCGGGGAGGACTGTAACGGCGACGGCGTCCCCGACATCGTCTGGTTCGGCGCTAACCTCGACAGCCCCGCCTGGAACGACCCCGAACTACGCACGCTCTGCTACCAACTCGATGGCAGCGAGCAGGCCTCGGAGCTCGGGCACTACCGGCTGTTCTTCATCCTCAACGCCGACCCGGGTCTACAGCACGTGATGCTGCCGCCCCTCTGGGCCGGGGCGCGCTGGGGCCGCCTCATCGACACCAGCCTCCCCGCCGGCGAGGAGATCGCGCTGCCCGGCAACGAGGTCCCGCTGGACCCGCCCGGGTTCTACCTGGCCAACCCGCGCAGCACCGTGGTGCTGCTCGGCCGATGAGCGCGCGTCACGACGTGGGGCGTATGTTCTGATTCAGGCGGAACAGGTTCGTCGGGTCGTATGTGCGTTTGACCGCAACCAGGCGCTCGTAATTGTCCCCGTAGGTTGCCCGGACGCGGTCCTCGCCCTCCTCCATGAGGAAGTTAACGTAGGCCCCGCCGGCCGAGTGCGGGTGCAGCGCCGACCAGTAGTCGCGCACCCACGCAACGTTCTTCGCGGTGTCGGCCGGGTTCGGGTACATGGCGGCGATCACGTGCACGTACTTGGCGTCGCGGTAGAAGAACGCGGTGTCGCCCTTCCCGACCCGGTTCGCGGCGCCGCTCACCGGGTAGATGTGCAACGCCGAGTTGATGGTCGGGATCCCCGGCCCGTGGGTGACGTGTGCCTCGATCAACTCGTCCGAAAGCTCGTTCACGAAGTCGGCCTTCCAGTAGTTCTGTAGCCCCTCGGGCACCAGCGCGTCGAACATGCTCTGGACGACGGGGAACGGCAGGGGCCCGAAGAAGTCGAGTGCCGGCGGACCGAACTTGCGAAGCGGCGCGACCACCGCGTCGGCCTTGGCCTGGGGGCCCGTGTACATGGCCACAACGCCGCACATCGTCTTGTTGTGCAATTCTTTCGGGAACGGTGGTCCCGGCGGCACGATCAGGAACGCGAAGAACGCGTTGAAGTCCTCGGGCGCCTTATCCATGAAGTCGCGGTACAACCGCAGCGCCTCCCGCGATTTCTCGAGCGGCCAGAGGATCGGGCCGGCCATCACTTCGCTGACCGGGTGGGCCTTGAACTCGAACGAGGTCACGACGCCGAAGTTTCCTCCTCCGCCGCGGAGCCCCCAGAACAGGTCGGGGTTCTTCTTCTCGCTGGCGGTCACGAAACTGCCGTCCGCGAGCACCACGTCCGCGGAGATCAGGTTGTCGCAGGAGAGCCCGTACTTGCGAGTCAGGTGGCCGATCCCACCGCCGAGGGACAGCCCCGCGATTCCGGTGGTCGAGATGATCCCCCCGGGAGCCGCGAGCCCGAACACGTGGGTGGCGTGGTCCACATCACCCCAGGTGCACCCACCTTCGGCGCGGACGGTGCGCTTCTCGGGGTCCACGCGGATCCCCTTCATGTTCGACAGATCGATCACGACCCCGCCGTCGCAGACGGCGTTGCCGGTGACGTTGTGGCTCCCGCCCCGGATCGCGACAGGCAGCCCCTGCTCGCGGGCGAAGTTGACCGCCGCGATCACGTCGGCTACACCCGCGCAGCGCACGATCGCCACGGGCCGCCTGTCGATCATTCCGTTCCAGACCCTGCGCGCCTCGTCGTACCCCTCATCATTCGGGCGGAAGAGCTTCCCACGCAGCGCCGCCTTGAACGTGGCTATGACCCCCTCATCGGGAACCGGGTTGGCCGTCGTGTCTCGCATAGCGTCCATACCTCACCTCCTTGTGCTTGAAGCACTTGCTCGCACGAACGCCGATCGCGGTCCCGTAATTCCCGGCCTCGGCCCGTGGGTGCCACCGGCTCCGGTGGCGTAGGCTTTCGCGTCAGGCCGCCGTCATGCCCGCCCCCGTCGGGCCTCCAGCAGCGCGCGGAGGTTCCTGCCGATCACCGGCTCCTGGTACGGCTGCCCAAGCCGTTCGAGCTTGGTCTTGATGCCCTCCCAGGCCGGGCCCTCGTGAACGCCGCCGTCCCCCAGCAGCGCACCGGTCTCCTCGGCCGTGAACACCAACCCGGTCCTCTCTACCGGAAGCTCCGGGTTGGCGGGGCAGGGGTGCTGGCACAGCAGGCACCCGATGATGCAGTTATGGGCCGAGGGCGGGATCCATCCGGGCCACTCGCCGGGGCTCTCGTTGATGACCGTGAGGCACCGCTCGCCGTGGAGGAGGACGCGGTCCCCGCCGATCGCCCCGGTAGGGCACGCCACCAGGCACACCCCGCAGCCCTCGCACTCGGGCAGAAGCTCGGGCGTGCACGGCCGCCAATCATCGGGAAGCGGGAGCGCCGCGTCGGTGAGGTAGCCGAACAGTTGCAGGTAGCTGCCGAAGCCCGGGGCGTAGGTCACGTTGGTCCTCCCGAACCGCACGAGGCCGAGGCGCGCCGCCAAGGATTTCAGCGGCACGTTGACGCGCTCGACCCTGGCACCGGGCAGCCCGTGCTCCTGGAGGTCGAGACGGACGTCCTCGAAAAGCGGCTGGTAGCGCACGTACGTCGGCGGGAAAACCGTTTCGACCTGGCGCCCGCCCACGGTGAAACCCACCGCGTGTGCCGGCCGCGGCATCACCACGACTACCACCGTCGCGGGCCCTTCCCACGCTGCCTCGAACGAATCGAAGCCGGCCAGGTTTGCCTCGAAGAACGCGGCCTCCAGCTCCCCGGAGCGCCGCCGTGACAGGACGTCCTCGCGCGCCGCACCGATCGCGGACGGCAGGCCCCAGCCGACGCGGTAGCCTCGCTCCGCCGCCCACCGTTTGAGATTCTCGACCATCTGTCTCTCCCTTCTCCGAATCCGGCTCCTCGTCATTGTGTACGTAACCATCGAAACATTGTTTCGCTCGTTACCACTTTACACCCGAAGTGGACTGTGAAATAGTCAATAGGAGCGGACGGAGGTTACGCGCGTGGACCCACTGTGGGCCGAGCTGATCAACTCCGACTGGCACGACTACCGCGGCGGCGGGGGCCGGGAGGACCGCATCGAGAACCCCAGGTGGCTGCGCCAGTTCCTGATGCGCTGCAGCGTCGCGCCCCGGCCGCTTCCCGGTCCTGCCGGGTGGGAGGCGCTGCGGCGGCTGCGGGCAGTGCTCCGGCGCTCCGCCGCGGCGCTCATGGCCGGCGAGGCGCCGGGACGCCGCGACCTCGAGGCGATCAACCGGTGCCTCGCCGATGCGCCGTTGACCCGCCGCGTGGCGGCGGACGGAGAAGGGTTCGCCGTCGCGTTGGTGCCGCACGCCAGTGGAGTCACCCGCGCGCTTGGTGAGGTCGCGGCCTCGTTCGCCGAGCTGCTCGCCACGGGCGACCCCACCCGCATCAAGGTGTGCGCGAACCGCGACTGCGGCTGGTTTGTCTACGACGAGAGCCGCAACCGCACCCGCCGGTGGTGCGAGTCAGCAGGCTGCGGCAACCTCATGAAGGTGCGCCGCTACCGCCAGCGCCACGGAGGTTCGAAGCCATCGCCCCAGGCGCGATCGTAGCGTTTCGCCCGGCGGCGGGCGGCGAGGAGCGCGCTACCACTCCGATTTCTTCGGCGGACCCGTGGGTCCGGGGTTGACCTCCTCCTCATTGAAGTAGTTGGTGCTCAGGAAATAGACCTCGTCGAAGTTCCAGATGTACTGGCCCCACCGGTAGGGAAACCCAAGCCACTCTGGGAGGTCACCTGGCTCGTCGCCCGCCAGATAGTAGTCCCCCACGACCAAGAGCGGGCCCGCACTCGTGAGGTCGTACGTTGTCGCCTTGATTGGACCCCTGTGCCAAACGACCTCGTAGTAATGCTCGCCCGCATGCAGGTAGTGGGCGTGCGAATTGAGCGCCGCGTAGACGAGCGGCTTCACGCCGTCGCTGTGCTTCTCCAGATGACCGTACTGAGTCCATTCGACCTCGCCGTGGTGTGACAGTCCAGCAGCGAGCACGGTACGCGTGCCGTTGTCCACCAGCAGCGACACCATCTCCCAGTCACCCCAGTGGCGCCCCGCCTGACCGAACTGCTCGTACTCGCAGTGTTCCCAGCAGATCCTCAGGCGTCCCGGGCCGTTGAACGGATAGAAGAACCAGAACTGCACCTCCGTGAGGGGACCGCGCGGTCGAACGTGCACGACCGGCTTGGCTCTGGCGAGGTTGCCGTGGATCGACGCGTCGGGAATTGACAGCCAGATCCTGAAGTCCGCATCGTTGCTGTAGGGCGGGTAGGGCTGGTACTCGCTCTCGATGTGGGCGACGTCGGCCATCAGGGTTGCGGCGGACGTCGTCATCGCGTTCGGGTGCTCGTGGTGCTGCCCCCCGTACGAACCTTCGTTCCGCACCAGCGCCCACTGCAGTGTTGCGCCATCGAGGATTGGCTCCGGGTCATCGGGGAGATACTGCTCCCACGCGTGGAGGTGCAGGACCGGTGCGTAGGTCGCGATCAGAGTGCTGGTCTCCTCTTCGCTCAAAGACGTCGAACCGGCCACGCCGCGCGCATCGAGTACCGAGACGGGGAGTGTCGGTTTCGCATAGCCCTGGTCGCTCGGATACGAGCGCCCGGTGAAGGCGCCCGTGTGCAGACCGCTCCCACCTGCAGGCGCGATCTGCCAGCAGCCGAAGTCGCGGTGTGCCTTGCTACCGTCATCGTTCCAGACCTCACCTGCGACGTACCCTGGAGCCACGAGTTCTTTCCTGACGCAACGAACTTCGTCTAGAGGCGGCACACCCCATCCACGGCTCGCGACGACACCGAGGCACCGATAGCCCGGCCGCGGCAGCGGCCACCAGAACCCGCCGTCGTCAGTCGCGCCGGAGCCGGCGTCGATCCAGATCGACTCGTAACCGACCGGCGCCTCCAGGGCTCCGCTGGTCCGCTCCCTGGCGACGAGGAGCAGCCCGCGCGGGGGCCCATAGTCGCCCTGAGCGTAGTGGGCAACCGCGGCGAAACCGCCGGACGGCAGGGCCGCCCGATAGAACGCGCCGTCGTACACCGCGCCACTCCCGCTGTCATCCCACATCCACTCGAAGGAGGTCGCGTAGGCGACGTCCAGGGCGTCGGTCGCCGAGGTCGCCGTCTGCGCGAAAACGACCTCGTTTCCTGCCACGTCCGTTGCGATGATCGTGACGGGGGTGTGCCCGCTCAGCGGGATGTCGCAGCGGAACGCTGAACCGCTGACCGGTGTGAACGTTCCGTTGCAGGAGACGGCATCGAGGCCGGAGAGTGCGTCGCTGGCGACGCCGCCGAAGCTGCCGAGCGGTCCGATCACCCAGGTGTCCGCCGTGACCGCGGCTTCCCTGAGTACATAGACCGGCTGTTCCGGGGCGTTTTCGTACGAACTGCCACAGGCGAAAGTGCCGAGGTACACGCCGCCGACGCCGTTGGGCACCAGGTGCCACACCGCGAGGTCACGGTCGGCGCCACTTCCACTGTCGTCCCAGATCTTCCGGTCGATGGTGGCAGGAGTCGCGAGCTCCGTTCTGACACAGCGGACCTCGTCGAGACTCGGGGGGGCATAACCCGTGCCGAAGTTGTATCCGGTCACGACGACCCCCAGGCACGTGTACCCGGCGGGCGGGATTGGTCTCCAGAAGGCGCCGTCGCGGTCCGAACCAGATCCCGAGTCGGTCCAGATCGCCTCGTACCGCACGGGCCGTGCCAGCGCTCCCGGAATGAGCTCCTTGACCACTGCGACCACACCGTTGGGTGGGCCGTAGCCGCCCTGCCCAAAGTGGCCGACGGCAAAGAAGCCGGCAGGCAGGAGCGGCTTGTAGAACGAGCCATCAAGGTCCGCGCCGCTGCCAGAGTCGTTCCAGACAGGCTCGAAGTCGTCGACGTATCGGACCTCGAGCGCGCGATCGTTGACCGGGAACGCGGCCCCCCGAACCTTCTTTCGATCGAGGACCCACAGACCGCTCGCGGGAGGGGCGTAACCCCCGTTTTCGCCGTAGCCCTGTGCGGCCATCAGGCCGAGATGGACGCCTTCCTCGGTTGCAGGCGCGATGACCCACGTGCCGAGATCGCTTCCTGCGCCGCTGCCGTCGTCGTTCCAGATCGCCATCCATGCCTTTGCCGGGGCAACGAGGTCGCTTCTCACGCAACGGATCGCATCGAGGCCCGGGGGGGCATAGCCGGTGCCGAACGAGTAACCGGTCACCACGACACCCAGGCACGTGTACCCGACAGGCGGGATCGGTCTCCAGAGGGCGCCATCCCTGTCCGACCCCGATCCGGAGTCTGTCCAGATCGCCTCATACCTCACGGGCTCGGCTAAGGCCCCCGATCCCGGGATGTGCTCCTTGACCACCGCGACGAAGCCGTTTGGCGGGTTGTAGTCGCCCTGCCCGTAGTATCCGATGACGGAGTATCCACCGGGTGCGACCGGCTGGTAGAACGAGCCGTCGCGGCGTGCCCCACTGCCGCTGTCGTTCCAGACGGGCTGAAAGTCCCTGATGAACAGGACTTCGAGTGCAGGTTCCTCGGGTTGCGCCTGTGGAGCGATCGTCATGTCAGGCGGGGTCTTGTCCAGGTTCACCGTGACGTTCGTGCTGCTGGTGTGCCCCGCGCGGTCCGTGGCGGTTCCGGCAATCACCTGCTCCGCGCCTTCGTTGGTGATCAGCACGGCGTCCGAGCAGGACGTGATCCCGCTGGTCGCATCCGTGCACTCGAAGCTGACTGTCACGTTGGCGTTGTTCCACCCCGCCGCGTTAGGTGCGGGATCCACGCGGGCGCGGATGGTCGGCGGGGTCGCGTCGATGTTCAGGATCACCGATGCGCTGGCCGTGTTGCCCGCCCAGTCGACGGCCGTGCTGCTGACGTTCTGTTCCGCGCCGTCCCCGACCGAAACCGGTCCCGGGCACGACTGGATACCGCTGAGCGCATCACCGCACTCGAACCTCACGTTCACGCCGCCGGTGTGCCAGCCGGCCGCGTTGGGCGACCCGCTGAGCTGTGCGGCAATCGTCGGCGGGGTCCTGTCGAGGTTCACGACCACGGACACGCTGACGGTGTGGCCGGCCTTGTCGGTCGCGGTGCCGGTCGTCCACTGGTTGGCGCCGTCGCCCGTGATCGGAACAGGCGCACAACACAACGCGATCCCGCTGGTCGCATCCGCGCACTCAAAGCTCACGGTCACCTCGGTCCGGTTCCATCCCGCCGCGTTGGGCGGGGGATCGACCTTCGCCTTGATGATCGGCGGCGCCGTGTCGACGTTCAGCGTCACGGATGCGCTGGCCACATTGCCGGCCCGGTCCACCGCGGCGCCCGAGATGGTCTGACCCGCCCCGTCCCCAACCGATACCGACCCTGGGCACGACTGGATACCGCTGAGCGCATCGGCACACTCGAAGCTCACGGTAACGCCGCTCGTATGCCATCCGGCGGCGTTGGGCGGTCCGCTGAGGTGTGCCGCGATGTTCGGCGCGGTCCTGTCCACGTTCACGACGACGGACACGCTGGTGCTGTGGCCGGCTCCGTCGATCGCGGTGCCTGTCACCACCTGATTCGCGCCCTCGCCGGTGATCGAGACAGCCGGAGAGCAGGATGCGATCCCGCTCGTCGCATCCGCGCAACTGAAGCTGACATTGACGTCGGTTTTGTTCCAGCCGGCAGCGTTCGGAGGGGGCGTGAGAGCCGCAACGATCGTCGGCGGATCCCCGTCAACCCCGACGATTTCGATCGTCATCACGCTGTCGGGTTTGCCGTGAATCTCGACGGAAAGTTCGTTCTCCCTCGCAAGGGCAATCGGCTTTTGGATATACGAGACCGGCTCGATGAATTCTCTGCGCCCGGCACGTTCACCCATTTCATTCTTCCGGGAGCCGTCCTTGGGGTTGTTGATATCCAACAGGTGCTGATTAAATTCACTGTGCCTGACGACCTTGACGCCGTTCAGAGTTATGGCGGCGCTGAAGACTTCCCCTCGGGCCGGATTGCCCTTGCCACCGTTGTAGACGTGCAAGACGTACACCGCGTTCGGATTGAGGACCGAAAACCTCTCCTTCACGGACCCTGGTGTCCCCGCTGCCCGCGTGTAGTCCCTCGGGCCGAACGCCAGGAAGGTGTCCGCGCCGAGCACCGCCGAAACGGGAAGAGCGGCAAACACAAGCGCTGCCAGCAACGCTGTATGGCCAGATGCTTTCATGATCACCTTCGCCCTCCGTGGGCAGGGACGGAGCATGGTCGATGCCAGGCGTGGCACAGCCTCGGGCCACGCGGCTGGGCAGCCCGCTCGCCGGTGGCTACCGGGGCGATCATCTACTTCCTCCTTTAAGCGGAAAATAACGTCTCAAGTTACCGGTGTCAAGGGCGAAAACTATTAGCCTACAAAGGCGCAAGGCCACTCGCGGGGTGCCCAGGCACGGTACGAGCCCGCCCTGCCTGCGCCATGGTCTGGGGCGGGCAACAGCGACCTCGAGGCGGTCAACCGGTGCCTCGCCGATGCGCCCCTGACCCGCCGCGCGGCCGGGGATGGAGGAGGGTTCGCCGTCGAGTTGGTGCCGCACGCCAGTGGAGTCACCCGCGCGCTTGGTGAGGTCGCGGCCTCTTTTGCCGAGCTGCTCGCCACGGGCGACCCCACCCGCATCAAGGTGTGCGCGAACCGCGACTGCGGCTGGTTTGTCTACGACGAGAGCCGCAACCGCACCCGCCGGTGGTGCGAGTCCACCGGCTGCGGCAACCTCATCAAGGTGCGCCGCTACCGCGAGCGCCACCGGCGTTCGAACCGAACTCCCCGGTGACCCGCGCGGCCCGTCTGCCGTCAGCAGCCCGGTCAGCTCTTGTAGACCTAATGTAAACCCACAGAAAGGTAGCGTGGCTGCCAACAGGTCGCGTCCTGCAGTTCTCGCAGTCGGTCCCTACCGGTCAACCCGGCCAAACTAAGCGCGCAAGCGCTCAATGGATGTAACCGAGACTCTTCAGCTGCTCAAGGACGTCACGCGAGGGCTCGCGCCTTCGATCGTCGACGCCACCTACACTCTCCACGAAGCGTGCCCGCGCGACGGCCAGTGATTTCAACGTATTGGTCAAGACGGCGGCGAGGCTACGAACGCGATCGGGCTGGGCGACGGCGCGATTGTCCCGCTCCCCGGGATCGTGCGCGAGATCGTACAGCTCGTACCTCACATCGCTCGCGCTGACCTCGGTCGCTATCAGCTTCCACGGGTAGTCGATCAGCGCGCGCGACTCCACGTGGTCAGCGCCGACGAAGTCAAGATCCTCCGGGTACACGAACCGCGCGGCGAGGATCGGCCTCCTGGTTTGGCCTTCGTGCGACCCCGGCACGAGGCTTCGTCCCTGCAGACGCGTGGGGTCCACCGGCACGCGGCAGACGTCGAGCACGGTCGGCATGAGGTCGACCAGGCTGACCGAGTCGTCCACCACGGCCGGCGCCAGGCCGCCGGGCCAGTGCACGATCAATGGCACGCGCACCTCTTCCTCGTGCACGGAAAGTCCATGGCCCCACATCCCGTGCTCGCCGAGTGCCTCGCCGTGATCCGACGTGACGATGAAGAGCGTGCGTGAGGCCAGACCGCGTCGAACGAGGTGCTCGTACAGGCGGGCGATCTCGCGATCGCTGACGGCGACTTCGGCATCGTACGCGTCGAACGGGTCCGCGCCCGGCGGTATGGGCGCGCGAGGCTGGTGCGGCTCGAGCGACTGCACGTAGAGGAAGAAGGAGGCGCCCGCATGTCGGTCAATCCACGGCAGGATGCGCGCGTTCAACGCGTCGGCCGAGATCTTGCCGCGCGCCGCTCCGGACGGCTGCGCGAACGCGTCAGGCGCCAGGGTCAGATCGAAACCGCGATCGAGGTTCGACAGCGTGCCGCTGAACGCGTTCGCGGAGAACTGCGCCGTCTGGTAGCCCCGAGCGGCGAGTTCACTTTGCAGCGTGGGAATCACGTCGGGTAAGGGGTCCGTGTAGTAACGGGCGCCCAGGCGATGCGTTTCCGGAAAGAGCCCGGTCAGAACAGTCGCTACCGATGGCTTCGTCCACGATGCCGCCGCGTACGCGCGTCGAAACACCAGGCTCTTCACGCCCAGGCCATCGAGGAACGGCGTCACGTGACGCGGAGATCCGTAGAGTCCAAGGCGATCGGCGCGCAAAGTATCGACCACATACAGCACAACGTTGGGCGGCGCCTTTTCCGGCCAGGGCGCAGCGATCAGCGGGTTGATCCAGAGTCCGACATCGTCGGTCGCTGCGGCGTCGGATTCGAAACGCAGCACGCCCCGGCTGGGAGGAAGCTGCACGCGGACGTCGCGTGCGCCGCCTTGCTCGACCCGGGCCTCGAACAGCGTGCTCGTCCGGCCGCCCGTCACGAACGTAATACGCGCGCCTCGCTCGGACCGACCGGCGCGGAAGCCGGCGTGCAGCTCGGCGGACGCCGGCGGCTCCATCGGCCATTCGAGCGCGCGCGCCGATGTGTAGAAGGCGTCCCGGATCTCACCGCCGACGGTGAGTCGCGTGCTTCCCGAAGGCGAGGCGCCGATGACATCGGCGCGACGAACGACCGCAACGGCATCGACCGCGGCCGCAGCCTGCTTCGCGTCCGGCACGTGAAGAAACAGATACCGGACCGCGGACGGCACATCGCTGCGGAGATCCTTCGCGCGAATTACGAGCGTCACCGAACGATCGGCGCGCTGCAGGAGATCGCGACGGTTCCGGATGTAGTCGGCCCCCGCAAGCATCGGCTGGTCGGACCAGAGCAGCGTGGCGCGGGCGTTCCCGGGCGTAAGCGTGATGACGAACGCCGCCAGATCATCGAGCGTGCCGACGTCGAGCCGCGGGCTGCGAAAGGTGGCGCCCCGCGCGCCCGCCACGTGCGCCCACTGGCGCTCGATGTCGGCGGCCGTCCAGCGCACCGGCACGCGCGCGGCCAGCGCGGCGTTGCGCTTGTCAGCGGTCGCGCGATCGGGCGCGGCACGATCGACCAGACGCTCGACAACGCGCAAAGGCTGCGGGACGCGGGAACACGAGCCGAACACGCAGGCGAGCGCGACCAGGCTCGTGACGCCGCGTGAAGCGCAGCGATCGATCATCGCGCCACCCAAAAGCCAAAGGCGGCCGGAGCGCGACCGAGCCGAGGACACGCGAGGCGCCGGCGTCACCGCCAGACAAACGGTCCGCGCGACGCGATGAACTGGGAGCACAGCGCCATCGACCGAGCTGCCGCATCGAGTCCCGCGGAGGTGGGGTACCCGACGCCGGGCCAAACGACGGCGGTCAGGCCGTAACGCTCTGCAAACTGCCGCGCCCGACCGGCGAGCATGGCCCGGGCAAGACCGTCGGCGCCGAACGGCGGCGAGTCCGTCACCACGAGCGCACCGCCGGCCCCGACGACGCCGCAACCCGTTAACCCTTGCGGACGACAATCTCGACGCGGCGGTTTTTCTGCCGCCCTTCGGGGTTATCCGAGCCGTCGGGCTTGGTGTTGGGGGCGAAGGGCTTGGTCTCTCCCCAGCCACGGGTGGTCATCGGGTTGGTCGCTCCGAGGGCGGCGAGCGCCCGCTGAACGGAGGCCGCTCGGCGCTCCGAGAGCTGCTGGTTGTACTGGTCGTTGCCGACGCTGTCCGTGTGGCCTTCAATGAGCAACGGGGCGTTCGGGTAACTCTTCAGCACTTCGCCGACTTTCTGGAGTGCGGGCAGAGCGTCGGGCCGCAGGTCGGCTTTGTCGAAGTCGAAGAGTACGTCGGCGGCCAGATCAATCCGGATCTCGGTTTCCGTCACCTTGGCGCCCAGATCTTTCAGCGTGCTGTCGATTCCGCGGGTGATGCCGATGATGCGGAGAATCCTGGCGCGCTTGAGGGCTTCCTGTTCCGAGGAGCTCTGCTGCGCCTGGAGCGATGCGGCCAGACACAGGGGCAGAACGAAGACTGCGAGCCACCGTGTTCTCATCTCGAACCCCTCCGACATCTACTGGTCTGCGATGGGGATGTCTTCAAACGGAGCGCCCAGCGGCCAGACATAGTTGATCTTCTTGACTCCCGCCGGCGGAGCGGGGTACTTGGCCCACCATAGCCAGCTGCCGCCTTTGGCGATACTCACCCCAACGTCACCGCCGGCGTTGGCCGCCGGCGCCAGCGGCGTCTTCTCTTCGTCCCGGAGGACCAAGTACTTCTTGTCCTCGGCGGTCACGTAGAAGCTGTCGTAGTTACGACTGCTGATCAAGTAGAAGTCGGCGCCCGCGTTGCCGGTATTGCGGAGGCGAATCCGCACTGTCAGCACGCCTTCCTTCCGCTTGCATTCGACGAACTCCGCAATCACGCCCGCTTCGTTGGTCTCCTGCACCTGGAGCGGGGCGGAGGGCTTGGCCACAGGGGCAGGTACCTGCGCCGCCACTTGGGCGGGCCGGCTGGCGCCCAGGACCACCAAGGTTGCGAAAACCCCGAGCAATAGACCTAGTCGGCGCATAGACGTAGCCCCCTTTGCCTCAAGATCGATAGCCTTTTCACGGATAGGGTTCTCCTTTCTCAAGTCGGCGACAGACAATGATTCTCGTTCCCGTTCTCAGTACCGTCGATGATACCAGCGCTCGACGTGCTGTCAAGACGGCGCGAGGGCGATCGAAGCGTCGCGCATGAGGAACTCCGGGAGAACCCTGCCCAGGGCGGGATCCAGCAGGGCGCCGGTGGCGGCGACACGCCGCTTCTGCGAACTGCTACGGCTTGCAGATCTGCTCGGCGCGCAGCTCGTTGACCCGATCGCCTAGCCGGGCGGTTTCTTCGAACTTCAGCCGCCTCGTCGCCGCCTTGATCCGCATCTCAAGGCCGGCGGCGGTGGATCACCAGTTCGCCGGGCCCGCGTCAGTCGTCTAGAGCGCTGACGCGGACCCGGCCGATTTCCTCGAGTCTCTCCTTCCGGCGAATCCGCGTGGAACTCGACGGGATCGAGAACGAGCTGACAAACGTGCTCGACCGTGACCTCACGGGCTCAACCGCTCAGTCCAAAAGGTAGGCATCCCTCCCTGCGTCGCGGCCATGGCGAGGGGCCCGAACTCAGCGGGCCGGAGCGCCGCCGTCGCTATTTGGTCTTCCAGCTCCCCTTCCAGTTGCTCCCCGCGCGGCCATCCTTCCACTGGTAGGCCTGTTCGTACGTACCGCCGCCCTCGACGTTCGCCCACTTCCCGGTCCCGCCGAGGAAGCCCCAGCGGCCTCCCGCCTTTTCGTCGTGCCGCCACCAGTAGAAGGCCACGTCGCCGTCCCGGTCGACGGAGTCGCAGGTGCCGGCCGATCGCACCTCGGTCTGGTCCTTGCGGACAACCGCGGTGCCGGAGCAGGTCATGCTCGCAAGCCGAAGCGGGTTGGCGGGATCATCCGCCATAATGAAGCCGTTCCAGCTCATGCGGTTCGCCGTCGTGCCATCGGCCAGCATGAAACTCTCGTTTACCTTCGGCGCAAGCATGTCCATTCCCGAGGCCTTGATCTCCTGCGCCGATGAGGTCGGCGCGCCAACGGCGAGAACCGCGAGCAAGATGCCCACCGTGGCAACTATTTTCTTGGACATTTCTCCTCCTTTTCCCTCGAAAACCAGACCCCATGGACGAGTATTCCCTAACTCACCTTGGCCGACGACATCACCGCCGGGGGCACGCTCAAAGCGTCCCAGGGACAGGGCCGCACAGCATGGCAAAGTGCCAGCGGCAAAGGAGGGAAAAACGACCACGCGAGCCGCGAGGCCTGGCCAGGTGGGATCCGTGCGGGGGTTCGCCCGTCGGTCACGCCTTGTAGATCTGTTGGGTGCGCAGTTCCTTGATCCGGTCGCGGAGCTGGGCGGCCTCCTCGAACTCCAGCCGCTTCGCCGCCGACCCGGCGTTCCGCCTCGACGCCGAATCGCTGGCCGGGCTGCTCAAGCCGGAGCGCTTCGTCGGCCGCGCACCGGCTCAGGTGGACGAGTTCCTCGCGGAGCACGTGCGACCGTGGCTCGCCATCCACCCGCCGTCCCTACCGGACGAGGAGGCACAGGTGTGACGCGTCGGCGCGCGGCGCCGCCGGACGGAGGGCGGTGAGGCTCAGCTCCCCTGCGGCGCGGCGTCACCACCGATCGGCCGGCGCTTGAGCAGCCAGGCGCCGAGCGCCGGCAGCAGAAGAACCGCCGCCAGCATGTTGACGAGGAATAGGAAGGTGAGCAGCAGCCCCATGTCCGACTGGAACTTGAGCGGCGAGAAGATCCACGTGGCCACGCCGGTGGCGAGCGTCAAGCCGGTGACGAGCACGCCGTTGCCGGTGACCGTCAGCGTCTCGCGGTAGGCCTCCTGGAAGGTGGCGGCGGGGTCATAGCTGCGCAGGCGGCCGTAGATGTAGAGGCCGTAGTCGACGCCGATGCCGACGCCGAGCGCGGCGACCGGCAGGGTCGAGACCTTCAGGCCGATCTCGAGTAGCGCCATCAAGGCGTAGGCGAGCAGCGACACGAGCCCGAGGGGGAGCACGATGCAGACAGTGGCGCGCACCGATCTGAAGCTGACCAGGCAGAGCAGGATGACCGCGGCGAACACGCCGACCAGGATCGGGAACTGCGCCGCCGCCACGGTCTCGTTGGTCGCCGCCATCACCCCGACGTTGCCGGTCGCCAGGCGGAACTTTAGCTCGGGGGAGCCGTGCTGGTCGCGGAACTTCTTCACCTCGGCGACGATCCTGTCGATGGTCTCGGCCTTGTGGTCAGTGGTGAAGATGAGCACCGGCATGACGCTGCAGTCGCCGTTGAGCAGGCCGGTCGAGGTGTCGATGTAGGTCACGGCCTGGGCCAGGGTCGAAGGGTCACGGGGCAGCACCCGCCACTTCAGGCTCCCCTCGTTCCAGCCCGCGGTGATGACCTTGGCCACGGTGGGCAGACCGACCACCGACTGTACCCCCTCCACGTTGCGCATGTGCCACTCGAAGCGGTCGATGGCAGTCACGATGTCGTACTTCGTGCAGGCCTGGGGCACCGACTCGACGATCACCGAGAGCAGGTCCACGCCGATGGAGAAGTGGCGGGTCACCACGCCGGTGTCGATGTTGTAGCGGGAGTCGGCGTGCAGCTCCGGGACGCCGCGGTGGAGGTCGCCGATCTTCACCTGCCCGGCCTTCCACGCCCCGGCAACGAGAAGGACCAGTGCCACCACGATGACCATGGCGGCTCGCCGCCGCTGGGCGAATCCGGACAGGAAGCGCCACAGCGGCTCCATGTGACGGTGCCGGCGCCGCAGCTTCAGGGCATAGATCTCGTCGTGGCGGACGTAGGAGAGGAGCACCGGCACCAGCACCAGGTCGGTGAGGATGATGACTCCAACCCCGAGAGACGCCGTGATCGCCATCTCCTGGATCATGCGGATCTTTATGAAGAGGATGGTGATGAAGCCGATGGTGTCGGTCAGCAGGGCGATGCCGCCCGGCAGGAGCAGCCGGCGGAAGCTTGCCCGCGCGGCGGTCTCGCTGTCGGCCCCGGCGAACACCTCCGCGCCGTGCGCGCTGACCATCTGCACGCCGTGGCTCACGCCGATGGCAAAGACGAGGAACGGGACGAGGATCGACATCGGGTCGATGCCGAAGCGGAGGAGCGTGAGCAGCCCGAGCTGCCAGACCACTGCGATGAGCGAGCAGGCAATCGGGATGACGGTGAGCTGGAACGATTGCGAGTAGGCGTAGACGAACACGGCGGTGATGAAGAAGGCGACGAGGAAGAACAGCACGACGCGGGAGGCACCCGCGGCGATGTCGCCGATCACCTTGGCGAACCCGATGATGTGGTAGTCGAACTCGACGCCGAGGCCGTCGCTGCTGTACTTCTTGCGGATGCTCTCGAGTTGGTCGGCGACGTCGATGTAGTCGAGGCGCGCGCCGGTGTTGGGATTGATCTCCAGCAGCTCGGCGCTGACGATCGCGGCGCTGAAGTCGTTGGCCACCAGCCGGCCGACGTAGCCCGACTTCAGCACGTTCCGGCGCACCCGGTCCAGCCCCTCAGGGGTAGGGGTGAAGTCGGCCGGGATCACGTTGCCCCCTGAGATGCCGTCCTCGACCACCTCGGTGAAGCGCACGTTGGGGGTGAACAGCGAGCTCACCCGGGTGCGATCGATGCCCGGGATGAAGAAGATGTCGTCGGTGACTGCGCGCAGCGTGGCTAAGAACGCGGGAGTGAAGATGTCCCCCTCGCGCACCTTCAGTGCGATGAGGACGCGGTTGGCGCCGCCGAACTCGTCGCGGTACTGAAGGTATGTCTGCATGTACTCGTGCTTTAGGGGAAGCAGCTTGGCGAACCCGGCGTCGATGCGCAGCCGCGAGGCGTTGTAGGCCATGAACACGGTGAGCACGGCGAACAGCGCGATCACCAGGCGGCGATGGCCGAAGATCAGATTCTCGAGCAGACGAGTCATGCTCCCTCCCTCTACCTGGACGTCTCGGCGAGCGCGCCCGGCGGCAGCTTGCGCACTCCGAACTCGCCGACGAGCACGACGCCCCCATCGGGAGCGGCGACCACAGCAGAGATGCCACGGCGATCGGGCTGTGCATGGACGGTGAAGGTGCGCCCACCATCAGCGCTTGAGAGCAGCACGCCACCCAGCCCGCTGACGATGATCCGCCCGTCGGCCAGGCGGCAGGCGTCGGTGAGCATCACGTCGGTGCCGGTGGCAACCCCGTGCCAGCTTCGGCCCCCATCCTCGGAGCGGAAGGCGTGCCCGCGCAACCCGTACAGCAACAGCTCCTGCCCCGCGCCCAGCACGAAGCTGCCGAACAGCGAGCCCTCGTAGGGAGACACCAGCTCCGTCCAGTGTGCGCCGCCGTCGTCGGAGCGCAGCAGCCTTCCCCACTCGCCCACGATGTACAGCCTTCCGTCGGGGGACCGGGCGACGTGATGAAGATGCGCGTCGCTGCCGCCGATCGCCCGCGCCTTCCAGCTCCTGCCCCCATCGGCGGTTTCCAGGAAAAGTCCGTAGGCACCGATGGCGAAGCCCTGGTCGGCGTCCGTGAAATGCACGTCGAACAGCGGAGTGCCCGTCTCGGGGTCGGAGTGGACCCGCTCCCAGCCCTCCCCGCCGTCGCCGCTGCGCAGGATCACGGCATCGTGCCCCACCGCCCAGCCCAGCCGGTCGTCAAGGAAGTGCACCGCGGTCAGCGTGGCCTGCGTGGGGGCTGCGACCTGCCGCCACGATCCTCCGCTGTCGCTGGACAGGAGGATGTGGCCGCGCTCCCCGACGGCAACGATTCGCCCCCCGGCGCGCGCGGCGTCGAGCAGCAGTGATTGGGGGGCGAGGGGCGCCATGACCGCAGCCGCCTCCTGCCCGGCAGCGGCTCCCGCCCCACTCAGGATGGCAACCAGCACGAACAGAACGGGAAGAGTTCCCCTTCTCACGGCGCGCCTCCCCCTCCGTACGCGTCTCCACAACAAGGTCCGGCCGGGACCCGTGGCCCCGGCCGGACCTCCGACAGTAATCGTCAACGCACGCCTTCGCGGCGCAGTGCGTCGGGCGCGAAATCGCCCTCCGTGAGCTTGACCGTGAAGTCGAAGGGGATCGTCTCGTTGGACAGCCCGTACACCAGGTAGCGGCCGGCCTGCAGGTCGGTATGTGTCTCGGCGGTGATCCACACCGTGGGCACCTCGTAGTAGTTGATAGCGTGACCCTCCGAGACGCGCCAGAGCTGGTCGCGGTTGTCGTACAGGTCGACGGCGAGGATCTGCCAGCTGTCCTCGTCGACGTAGAAGGTGCGGCGCTTGTAGATATGGCGCGCGTCGCCCTTCAAGTTCGCGTCCACCACCCAGACCCGGTGCAGCTCGTAGCGCAGGTGCTCGGGGTTGATGTGCAGCGGGGTGATGATGTCCTTGTACTTGAGGGCGCCGCTGTGCAGCTTGTAGGCGTTGTAGGGGACGTACATCTCGCGCTTGCCGACCAGCTTCCAGTCGTAGCGATCCACCGCGCCGTTGAACATGTCGAGGTTATCGGAGGTTCGCATGCCGTCGGACGCCGTCCCCGGGTTGTCGTAGGCGACGTTGGGAGCGCGCCGCACGCGGCGCTGGCCTGGGTTGTACAGCCAGGCGTCGCGGGCCTGCCGGACCTGGTTCAACGTCTCGTGGACCAGCAGGATGCCACCGGCCAGGCGGGCCGGCGCCAACACCGTCTGCTTGAAGAGCAGGATGCGGTTGCGCAGCTTCTCCTCGTTCATCCCCCGCTGGCTGTAGAGACCCAGGAAGTCCTCCTTGAACTCCACCAGGGTGTACTGCCCGCCGCGCGTCGGTGCCGCCTGCACGAACTGGCGGGCCGCCCCCTCGCCACGGAAGCGCAGCAGATGGTTCCAGATCACCTCGACGCCGCTCCCGGGGATGGGGAACGGGATGCCGTTGAGCGCATCGATCACTCCATTGCCGTTCTCCTCGAGCTTGGCGGTCGCCGCCGTTTTCTTGGTTGCCTCATAGATCCACGTCGGCGCGGAGGCCGAGCGGTGCGAGGGATAGACGTGCATCTTGAACGTGGCGTACGTCTTGAGCAGTGCCTTGTGGCCCTCGGTGAGCTTGTCGGCGTACTGGGCCACATTGCTGCCGGTGATGGTGAAGAGCACCGCGTCACTTGCGAAGGGATCCAGGTGCCGCATCCCCGGCTGGTAGCCGGCGGGCGGTGTTGTAATGCCCCCGTTCCAGGCGGGAATGGTGCCTTCCTTGTTGCCAGCCAGCTCCCCCCCGAGCGGCGTGAGGTCTCCCCCGAGCCTGGCGATCTCCTGGGGTGGCAGCTCGGCACCCACCAGTGCCGCCACGCCGAGGAGCACCAAGGCAACGCCCAAACCCTTCAGTGGAATGGTTCCACGCATGGTCTCCCTCCAGTCCTAGAATGTGAACTTCACGCTCGTCGCGATGAAATCACGATCGTTGATGAGGTTGTAACGGTCGCCGCCGCTGTAGCTGGTGTACGAGAGGTCGATCTCGAACGCGTTCTGGTAGGTGGCGGTGACCCCAACCGTCAGGGCCTTGAAACCCTCGAGAAAGTTGCCGCCGGGTGCCGGGGAGATGCCCGAGACGTCGTGCTGCCAGGCGAACCGCGGCGACAGGTTGAAGGCGCCGATGGCGTTGTTGTAGTCCAAGCGACCGGCGAGGCGGTAGCCCCACGAGGTCGCGTCGGCGAAGTGTTCTGCCTCCTCGAACGCCTTCCCGGCGTGGGCTCCACCCGGCTGCGAGTGGATCGGGTTGCCGCTCGTGTAGGTGCCGGGGCCCTCGAGGCGCAGCACGTTCTTGGACGGCGCGTCGCGCAGGTTGGTCACCGCGCCCTCGAAGACGAGCACCGACTGGTCGGCGCCGAGACCGGGCCCAAACGCCTTGGTGGCGGTGGCCTGGAATTGCACCACCTCGCCCCGGATGAAGCCGGGGATGTCTTCCTCGAACGACACGCCGCCGGGCCGAACCTGGTTGGTGGCAGCGAGACCCGGCGAGATCGGTGAGAGGGCCGCGAACAACAGCTCGACGTCGTCGACCAGGACCGGGGCATCCTTGCGGTAGGAGACCTCGCCCTGGAGCGCGATGCCCGAATTGCCGAGCTGGGTGTTGAAGCTGATTCCGTACAGCTTGATATCCTCGGGGTAGGAGACGTAGTACCTGGCCGTCGACGCGTAGGCGTCGGTGGCCGCGGCCTGACCGGCCCGCGCCGCGATGGCATCCACCGTGGGGCTGGCGCCTGGCGGCACACCGAAGAAGGCGTAGACGCGGCCCGCCGCCGCGGGCCCCGCTTTGCTCGCGGCAATGGCACCGGCAAGCGTGCCGGCCCGCCCGTTCACCGCCGGCAGCCGGCTGTGGTAGTTCATGAAGTAGAAGCCGAGCTCGGTGTTACCGAGCGCTGGCACGAACCAGCGGAGGGCCGCTCCATACTGACCCCCGTCGTCGGCGCGCTGGTCGGGGCCGCGGGGCACGCCAAGGAAAGGCCGGGTCAATGGCGGCTGGATGAAGAACGGTGAGGGCGCGATGTCCGAAGGCTCCCCAAAGCCGAGGAAGACGTGGGTCCCACCCACCCCAACGAAGTCGTTGGTAGAGAAGTACGACCCCGGCGGATCGATGATCGTCTTCTCCCAGTCGTACTGGTAGAACATCTCGAGCGCGGTGTTCTCAGAAAAAGCGAAGGAGGCCCACACGAGTCCCACCGGGAGCAGCGCGTCGCGCAGCTCGGCGCCAGGCACTCGCAGTGCGCTCACATCGACCGGGTTGATGGTGTTGATGCCGCCCTGGATAAAGGTGCTCTCCCCCCAACTCAGGACCTGCTGGCCCACCCGTAGCTGGGCCGGGACCGGACCGAGGTCGGCCTTGAACCACAGGAAGGCGTCGCGCAGCTCGGCGCGGCTGCCGACACGTTCTAGCGCTCCATCGGAGAGCGGCACGCGGGCGCGTTCACCCTTCTTGTTCTCGTAGTCGTAGAAGCCGAAGCCGCGCACAAACGCGCCGAAGTTCTTGTAGCTCAGCTCGATCTCCACCGTGGCCTTGGCCGCGTTGGAGACCAGTCCCTTGTCGTAGTTGAGGTTGCCGTCATCGCCGTTGACCGAGTACGCGGTCCCGCCGTTCGCCAGACCGATGATCCGCGTGTCGCGGTCCTCGACCCGCCACGTCAGCCCGTACGACAGGGTGGTCGCCAGACTCAGCCTGAAGTCCCCCGACTGGTAGTCGGCGCCCCACACCGGCGCCACGACGACCAGCACGAGCAGAAGCGCAGGCCACCGGAACCTCCCCTTGCGCAGCGGACAGAGCCCCCCTAAGACAGTCTTCCGTCTCATTTTGGCCCCCCTTCTTCCCTAGAGTTGGCCTGAGGCTAGCACCTGATCGTCAACTGTCAAGATGCACAGGGATGGGAGGCTCCTTTTCATCGGGCTCGAGGATAGGCTTCTCGGGGCGCGGTCAGCAGGCGCCTGGGCGGACTCATGGACCAACTGACGGGCATGGGGAGGCTAAAACGCGGCTGAGTGCAAGCCCGACGAGGCGCACAGCCCCGCCTGGCCGACCTGCCGGGCAGGGTTTGCCCCGGGGGCGCCGGAGCAACGTGTGCGCTGGGGTTCGGTCCGAGGCTCTCGGCTCTCACCTCCTGCCTGTTGGTTGTAAGCTGTGGGCTGTCGGCTACGCCTTGTAGATCTGCTGTGCCCTCAGCTCCTTGATGCGGTCGCGGAGCTGCGCCGCCTCCTCGAACTCCAACCTCTTCGCCGCCGCCTTCATGTGCTTCTCCAGCTCGCTGATCGCCTTGGCCAGCGAGGCCGCGTCGGTGACGTCCACCTCTCCCACCCTGGGCGGCAGGAACGCAGCGTCGTGATAGTCCAGGTTGGAGAGCGCCAGCAGCGGGCTCGCGATGTCCTTGACGATGGTCCTCGGCTCGATCCCGTGGTCGCGGTTGTATGCCTCCTGCGTGGTGCGCCGCCGGTTCGTCTCTTCGATCGCCAACTTGAGCGAGTCGGTCATCTGATCCGCGTACAGGATCACGGTGCCGTTGAGGTTCCTCGCGGCGCGCCCGATCGTCTGGATCAGCGACGTGCTGCTCCGCAGATACCCCTCCTTGTCGGCGTCCAGGATCGCCACCAGCGAGACCTCCGGCAGATCCAGCCCCTCGCGCAAGAGGTTGATCCCCACCAGCACGTCGAACGCCCCGCGTCGCAGGTCCGCCAGGATTGCGGTCCGCTCGAGGGTTTGGATCTCGCTGTGGAGGTAGCGCACCCGGACCCCAAGCTCGGCGAAGTACTGGGTGAGGTCCTCGGCCATCCGCTTGGTGAGCGTGGTGACCAGCACCCGCTCCCCCGCCGCCACTCGCTCGCGGATGCGGGCAAGCAGGTCGTCCACCTGCCCCTGCGCGGGCTTCTCGACGATCTGCGGGTCCAGCAGGCCGGTGGGCCGAATGAGCTGCTCCACCACCTCCCCCTCGGTGAGCTTCAGCTCGTACGGCCCGGGTGTGGCCGAGACAAACAGCGCCTGATGGATCCGTCCCTCGAACTCCTCGAACGTCAGCGGGCGGTTGTCGAGCGCCGACGGGAGCCGAAACCCGAACTCCACCAGCGTCTCCTTGCGGGAGCGGTCGCCGTGGTACATACCGCGGGTCTGCGGGATCGAGACGTGCGACTCGTCCACCACCAGCAGCCAGTCTTTAGGGAAGTAGTCGAGCAGTGTCGGCGGCGGCTCCCCGGCCTTGCGCCTCGTGAGGTGGCGCGAGTAGTTCTCGATCCCGGAGCAGTATCCCAGCTCCTGCAGCATGTCCAGGTCGAACAGGGTGCGCTGGGAAAGCCGCTGCGCCTCCAACAGCTTGCCGGCGGCGTTTAGCTCCGCCAGCCGCTCGTCCAGCTCCTTGCGGATGTCCACGAGCGCCTCGTCGAGCACGCGGCGGGTCACGACGTAGTGCGAGGCGGGGTACACCGCGACGCGCGCGTCCGCCTCCTCGAGCACGGTGCCGCGGATCGCGTCGATGCGAGAGACGCGCTCCACCGTGCGGTCCCAGAACTCAACCCGCACCGCGTGGTCCTCGTACGGCGGGTAGATCTCCAGCACGTCGCCGCGCACCCGGAACGCGCCCGGCACGAGGTCGAGCATCGTGCGCTCGTACTGCATCGAAACGAGCTGCTTGAGCACCGCGTCCATGCCGGGCTCGCTTCCGGGCTCCAGCAGCAGCAGCATCCCGTAGTAGGCGTTGGGGTCGCCCAGGCCGTAGATGCAGGAGACGGACGCGACGATCAGCACGTCGCGCCGCTCGAACAGCGCGCGGGTCGCCGAGAGCCTCAGGCGGTCGATCTCCTCGTTGATCGAGGTTTCCTTCTCGATGTAGGTGTCGCTGGCCGGGACGTATGCCTCCGGCTGGTAGTAGTCGTAGTAGGAGACGAAGTACTCCACCGCGTTGTCTGGGAAGAAGCCCTTGAACTCCTGGTAGAGCTGGGCCGCAAGCGTCTTGTTGTGCGAGAGCACCAGGGTGGGCCGGTTCAGGCGCTCGATCGCCTTTGCAACCGTGAACGTCTTTCCGGAGCCGGTGACGCCCAGCAGCGTCTGCGCGTAGAGGCCGCTTGTGAAGCCGTTGACGATCCTCTCGATGGCCTGGCCCTGGTCTCCGGCCGGCTCGAACGGCGCCGCGAGTCTGAACGCCTGGCTCACGGCCTCGCATCCCCCCCTGCTTCGCGGCAGATGCTGCCCGCGAGGGCGGCGATGCGCTCCTCCTCGTCCGCGGTGATGGATTTGTCGGCGAGGGCGTCGATGCATTCGCGGGCGAACGCGCGCCGGGGGCATCACCGTCCTAGCGATCCTGGCCTTGTACGGCCCATCGGTTCACGGCGTGTCCCACATCGCGATCAACCCATCGTATGCGCCGACGTACAGCGTGCCGGTCGGCCCGATCGCCGGCCCCGGCACATAGCTGTCGAATAGCGGCCCCGTGCCTACCTGCCGCTCCCACATCGTCTCCCCGGTGCGGAAGTCGACGGCAGTCCAGTAATACACGTCCAGGCCGTTCGGCTCGTACCCCGTGACGGTCTGGTCGTACTTCCTCGTGAAGAGATACACCAGCCCAGTCTTGGTGGACATCTTCGGCCCGACCTGGGGCACCGCGACCGTTTCATTTGTCCAGACAAGCCGACAACCCTTGCCGTTCGCGTCGATGTCGACCCGGGCAACGCCCGGCTTGGTCGGCGTGCTCTCAAATCGTTTATCCACCTCGTCGAACTCGAGCCTGTAGCCGTATTGGTTCGCAACGATCAGCGACCGGCCCAAGCCGATGAGCGAGTCCTCGGTGGCCCCGGCTCCCTCCTGAAAGACCGGCACCTCGCAGACGACCCGTTCTTCATTCGGACCCAGATCAACTGCTGTGCGGTACACCACGATGTGCATCTGGTTGTCATTGTCGGTGATCGCGACGTAGTTGCCCCTGTCGAGGATTGTCGGGCTCGTGCCCGAGCCGGCGCTGAGCTGACCAGGCTTTTTGGCGTTGATGTTCTTGTATTCAGACCCCCACACGATTTGCGGGACACCGTCCGGGCCGGCCGCGAGGCGGTACATCGCCTTCGTCGACACGACGTATGCGGCATCGGCGGTGATGGCGAACGAGTTGGCAATCTCCTCGCCGAGCGGCAGTGTGCGGACAGCGCTCGTCGCCGGGTCGAGCACGCCGACCAACCCTGACTTGCGGACGGCGAACCAGAGCCGTCCCTGCCAATCCGGCATCACCGATTGGATGCTGTCACCGACAGGGACCACTTCCGACAGGTCATAGTCAACAGCGACCTCGAAGGTGGGGTTGTCCGTCGGTCCGGTCTGCCCCACCACCCACAGGTGGTCCGTTACGGTCACGACCGCGCGGTCGCGGTCGTCTAGGTACATGTAGGCGCTACCATACGCGGCGCTCGGGTCCTCGTTCACTGGCAAGTCAAGATGTGCCAGCACCTCCAACGACAAAGGATCGAGCAGCACCAGGGTCGCCTCTCCGCGACCGATACAGGTCGCCACGATCCGACCGCGGCTGTCGAAGGTAAGGCATCCGCAGGTGAACATCGGGGACTCGCTGTTCCTACGCGCTGCTTCCAGCCTCGAGGACAGGATTGCCGGCTCGCGGCCCAGCGGTCCAGAGATCGTGTAGGTGTCGCTCATCCATGTGTCATTATGGACGTTGTTCCATGGGTTCGCCGCCATCGACGGGTTCTGCGGGACGTGGGGCGGAGGGAGCGGATGCGGCTTCGCAGGCTCCCCGATGTACACCGGCAGATTTGTCGGCCCGTCGTTGGGAATCGGTGTGTCATACTGCGCGTTCGCTATGCAGACGAGCAACATCTCCAAAATGACCGACATCACCAGGACAATTGACAGGAACGACCTTCGCACATTGCTCTTCATGGTTTCACCTCCGAGTGAAATGAGTTATAGCCTACTTCTTATCCTTTTAAGGACATCGATCCCTTCCCAAGGCGCATCGCGACCCGTCTTGACGGCCGCTCTTTCACTCAGCACGTCTATGGCCCCGAGGAGGGCGATGCCGCCAGTGGACCGCATGTAACTTTCCACACCTGCCCGTGTTTGCTGGGCACAGGCTACGAGCCGTAAATTCGCAAGTCAAGGGCTTGGCCCCGCGGCCTTTTCTCATAGAGAGGGTTCGACTTGCGCGTGCTGGGATCCGCACCCTTGGGGGCCGTACCACGCGAACGCGCGGGCGTCAGGCCGTCAGGGGGTGGTGAGCCCGGCCCACCCCGTGACCGCCGGCCAGACCAGCATCGCCAGCGAGAGCACCAGGAACGCGACCTGCATCGGCCAGTTCCACCTCACCCACCGCTCGTAGGGGATCTTGGCGAGTGTCAGCGTCCCCACGGTGACCGCAGAGGTCGGAAGGATCATGCTGTTGAAGCCGGCACCGAGCTGGTAGGCGAGGACCAGCGTCTGCCGCGTGATGCCGGAGAGGTCGGCGAGCGGTGCGAGCAGCGGCATCGTGAGCACTGCCTTGGTGGAACCGGACGGGATGAAGAAGTTGAGGATGAGCTGGAGCACGTACATCGCTTGGGCCGCGAGGACGCCGCCTTCATCTGCCTCTCGAGCTCGGAGATGGCCTTCGCGAGCGAGGCGGCGTCGGTGACGTCCACCTCCCCGACCCGCGGCGGCAGGAACGCCGCGTCGTGGTAGTCGAGGCTGGAGAGCGCCAGCAGCGGGCTCGCGATGTCCTTGACGATGGTCCTCGGCTCGATCCCGTGCTCGCGGTTGTATGCCTCCTGCGTGGCGCGCCGCATTATTACGGCCTGCCCGTGACTGCCCTGCTCCCTCTCACAGGTTTCGCTTCGGTTGAGTGAT
>Ga0256868_10000345_pt1 | contig 27890 bp, 27 predicted proteins | sample RVTome_13_FD_187341 | JGI IMG/M metagenome (GOLD analysis project Ga0256868, IMG submission 187341) | Soil microbial communities from uranium-contaminated site in the Upper Colorado River Basin, Wyoming, United States - RVT92D227 HiSeq ...
CAATCAGAAAATCTGAAGGAAAAACAACAAAAAATAGGTAAAAGCATCAGCGAAAACAGCAATGCCAGGCTGTTTTCACAGCAGAAAACAGTAAAAGCCAAATACAAGAGGGTTATTCAAAGTCCTCAATATTTTATCGTATTCAATACGCAAAATGCTTAAAGAAATGATCAAGAACGGTTTCGAAATTGGTTTACATTTCGATCCAACAATCTATGGGCATGTCTCCTCTGCTGACCTTCAAAAACAAGTTAAATATGAATGTGAAATGTTAGAGCGTATTATTAAAAAACCTATTATTTCCATTTCGTTGCATAATCCTTCTTACACTGGAGAATACCCCCAGTTCAAAGGATATATCAATGCATACTCAAAGGAACTGTTCGATGATAAACGATATATCAGTGATTCAATGCGCGTTGATCCTTATCTACATCCATTCCGCGGGAAAGATCCATATGAATTTGTTCAACAAGCAAAAAAATATCCTTTACAAATTGTTCTTCATCCTGAACAATTCTTAGAAAAAGGAGGGGATTATGTAGATACGATCATACGTTATAATGAAAAGATGATGAATGATATTCTACATGATTATATCAATACGCTTTCTGTTATACGGGGGAAGAAACCATGAATTATAAAATAAAGACAATATTGGAGGAATTACAGATTAAAAACTATACACTTATTGGAAATCCCAAAGCTGAATTTTCTAAGCCCTCAACAATTTGGGATACACAGAAAGATTCTATTGCTTTCTGCGTGAACGATAAAATTCAGAACCTACCAGAAACAGTCCAGAACACAAAGGCATCTGTTGTCATTTTACCCAAAGATGTTGACTTAAAGATTAAAAAAAATGATGAGAGAGCATTTGTTCTTGTTAATGATCCAAAAAAAATTTTTATAAAAATAGCTAATTGGTGTTTTCCAACTAATAAAAAGAAAAGAGAAATTCACCAAAGCTCAATGATTAATGCAGATGCGACAATTGATTCTAGCGTATATATTGGACCTCATTGTGTCATCGGAAAATGCAATATAGATAAAGGTACAATCATCTATGCAAACGTTATCATCAACGATGGCGTTGTCATTGGAAAAAATGTTATTATTTATCCCAATTGTGCAATAGGATTTGATGGGTTCGGACATTATAAAGGTGAAGATGGAGCATTTCATAATTTCCCTCACTACGGGAACGCGATTATTGGGGATGATGTGGAGATTTTCCCATTTACCAATATTGATCGGGGTACACTTGGTAATACAGTTATAGGTAAGGGAACAAAGATTGACCACCATTGTCATATTGGTCATAATGTAAAGATTGGTGAAAAATGTATAATAACTGCTGGAGTTATCATTGCTGGAAGTGCAACAATTGGTGATAATGTCTGGATTGGTATCAATTCATCGATTAGGGACGGTGTGAAGATTGGTAATGAAGTATTTATTGGTATGGGTTCCGTAGTGGTGAAAGATGTTCCTAAAGGTATTGTCGTGTATGGTAATCCAGCAAAACTTCATATGCCAAAAAAACCAAAAAAATAAATTTTTTTTAATTATGCACGTACATTATTGCATAATTTACAGTCTTCATGTTAAAGCATCTGTATTTAAAAATTTTCTAAAAAACAGCTCAAAGGTTGCAAGATACATCAATTTCATCGCATGATTATATTTTCCAGTTATTTGCTCCTCCAAGAGTTGTTTGATATAGTCTTGATTCAGATATTTTTTAGATTTACTATCCTTATTTAATAATAATTCTTTAAAGAAAGACTGCCATTGTTCGTTTGTTCGAAACCATTCATCAAAATTGACATAGGAATGCTTTTTTTCCAAAAAAATCTTACCTCCGAATAAAATATGCATTTTTCTTTTCAGCAAATTACTCCCATATATGTAATATCGTCCTATCCGCCAAAACAGAAGCGAGGCATCTGGTCGGACTAACGTACGATTATAAGGTATTTTTACTAACTCTGGAGAAAGTTTCATGAAGAATTTACGATATATAAAATGACCAAATCGCCATTCTGGCGGGATCGCACGAATTATATCAACGAAATCGTTATCAGCAGTTGGGTGTGAGAGTTCCACGAGATCTCTTACTGGTACATCACCTATTTGCATATAAGATACACGAGTGTTAATAAAAATTTGATCTGATTTGTTTGGGGGAGTATCAGCAGTAACTTTGTTAAATTCACTGTCAAATAATTTACCGGGTAGTTCCTTTATTATATCGTAATACTCTTTTGTAAAAATCAACGGAAGTTCTGTATCTTGGAAAATCCGCTTCTTGAAAAAAATTCTGTGGAGGATATCACGAAGTTGTTCATCATCTTTACAGGAAAGAATTTCTTTTTTAAGATACCCGCCACCTAATGTAAGATCTAAAGCATATCCGTCGAAAATGACATCAGTTTTATCTTTTATCTTTGAAAGAAGCGGATATCCAAAACTTACTCCGATATAACTTCGTCCTTCTGTTAACCATACTTCGTTTTCTGCATTATCAATCAACAGTTGAGGTGAAATTTCCAGCACAATGTGTTTACCAATGCCTGCTTTTGAACTCACTTTCTTGGCAATTTTCACCTCATCGCTTTTCTTAGATCCAAAAGTACAGGTAATAACATTTTTTCTTTTCTCTAAAGGTATCCCTGCGACAACCGTTCTTGAGTCCAATCCGCCACTTAAGGTAACGCTATGGCGAAGAGTGTCTTGCATTCGAATCTGGACTGCATTCTTATACGCTGTAACTAATTTATCAACAAATTCTTTCTGGGTTTTTTGATAATCAGCTATGTAAGTAAATTCCCAATATTTCTCTGATGAGACTTTTTGTTTCTCATAAGTTAGAATAGTAGCAGGTCTTAAAATGTTGATTCCTTTGAAAAATGTTTTAGTATCCCAAAATTCCCCAAAGGTAAAAAATTCAGCTACAGCTTCATTATTTAATTCCTTTTTGAATGATGTATCTTGGAGGATAGCTTTTATCTCTGGTGCGAAAAAAAATTTATCATTTTGTACGGCATAGTAATGTACATTATGACCATACCTATCATTTACTAATATGGTTCTTCCTTTTGTGAAATCATGGAGTATAAAAACAAATGAGCCGTTTAATTGTTTGATGAAATTTTTTCCATACTCCTCGTAGGAATTTAGGCAGAATTCAGGATCATTTTGATAATGAAATACGTATCCTCTTTTTTTTAACGCTTCGAGTTGGTCTTGGTAACCATAAATTTTTCCATCAAAAAAAATGCAAAGCGATTTTTCTTTATTAAAAATAGGTTGTGGTTCAGAATTAAAAATTCCTCGATGTACCCGTGCACATGCAAAATGTTCATCAAAATAAGTATCGACACAATATGTCCCCTGATGTTTTAATGAATCTATCATATTATTAAGAAGTGATTTTTCTGCGAGGTGTTTTGAGAAAAATCCCACGATTCCTACCATAAACTGTTCCCTCGTCCTCGATAAACAGAAGGTTATATATAAATTTTGGAAAAAGTAACATAATTTATTACCTTGTAGATTTCTAACTTATTTTTTTCTTACTTCAGACAATATATACGATATCATTTTCTTTACATTTATGGTGTCAAGAAAAAGATTAAGATCCTCTTTTTTAAACTCCCTGACACAGAAAAGAATACATAAATAGGTAAGTAAACCCAACAAACAAATCCCCACTAATTCATACCATCTATCAATATTTATAATAAGTATAGTGAAATAAACAATAACCCCCATTAGTATAGCAGCAAACATATGTAATAATATCTTATTATTACCTTTAATATTAGCTATTCGAAATGCGTACACTCTCGTAGTAATGAATCCAACAAAATAAGCTATCACCAATGCAAGAGCAGAACCAGTAGCACCTAAACCAGCTAACTTAAGCCCAAGAATTTGTATGTCTGCTGGAACCAAAATAAGGTTTAAAATAACATTTACTATCATCATAAGTAAAATTCTGTTCCTCACAATGTTTGGCATATTCATACCTTGTAACTGACTCTGATACGGTTGCGATAATACCTCAAAGAGAACAAAAAAAGGTAATATCTGCAAAACGGTTAAAGCAGGCAAATATTGATCACTAAGTAAAATACGAATGACCGGCTCTGTTAATACAACGAGCAAAATAACAATCGGAAAGGTAATCATGCTAAGATACCGCTCCGATACCAACGTTAATTTTCTAATATCGTCCATATTGTTTTTCGCATGAAACTCTGATATCGTTGGTACCAAGAGAACAACAACTGCAGATGAAAAGTTTAAAATGAAGCGAGATAAATTAAAAACAGCAAAATATTCCCCTACCTGCTGTGCACCCCAGAACAACTGAATAACAACTTTATCAACATTCATAATGATTATCACTGATGCTGATGCAATTGCCATGGGAAAAGCAAACTTCGTATAATTTTTTAAATAATCAATAGATGGTTTTTTAACAGTATATTCTCTAAAAAAATAATACGCAATAATAAATTGGAAGATTTCACCTAAAAGATAGGTATATGCTAAAGCCAAAACACCAAAACCAAAATAAGCGATAAAGATTGTTATAAACACTCGTATAAGTGTAAAAATAAAATATGGTATTTGAGCTTTGGCAATTTCTTTTTTAGCGGAGAATGTTGTAGTAAACGTCTGCGTCAGACTTGATAAAACATAATAGGCAAGCAAAAGGTAAACCGCTTGTTCATGTAATGGTGATTCAAATCCTCGTCCAAAAACATATCGCCATATTGCTATCGATAAAATAGTAGTTGATGCCAGTACTCCTGTTAATATTATTTTAATTGTAGCAAATGTACTAACACATTTTCCCAGATCTTTTCCTTCAGAAACACGTTTGATATGTGCTCCTCCGTAACCTATATCACCAAAAATTGAGAAAAGAGCGACAAAACCATAGGCAAAAGCAACAATTCCATACTCCCATGGCTGCATATACAAAGCAATAAATTTCAACCCAATAAAACCAATAATCCCATTAAGCAGTTGTATCAGTATAATAAGTGCAGATTTCCGAGCAATCATTACGCAGACAAATCATTATGTATTTTAAATAAATATTTGTAAAAAAAGTGTTTTTTTTACATAACTTTTGAATCCGGCTCTATGACTCCTTTTACCGTTGCACCTGGACCAATTGATACATTATTTCCGATAAATGATCCGATATTTATCATAGAGTTAATACCAGTTTGAACATTATCACCCATAATTACTCCAAGCTTTCGTCGTTTTGAATCAATTTTTTTACCATTCAACGTAACAATTATATTATTTTTATCAAGCCTAAGATTTGCAACCTTAGTACCAGCACCAAAATTACAACCACTACCAATTATGCTGTCACCAACATAATTCTGATGAGGAATATTACTACTATCAAAAATGATTGAGTTTTTCACTTCACAAGCATTACCTATATGACAACCATCTCCAATTGAAGTATATGGCCTAATATAGCAGTTCGGACCAATTTTACAGTTTTCACCTATTGCTACTGGGCCTTCAATATAACTTCCATTCATTACAATCGTGTTTTTACCAATAACAACTTTTCCTTTTATTGTCGCGTTTTTTTCAATAGTCCCTTCTATTTTTTTATCAAGTTTCTTTAAAACTTCCTCATTTGCATCAAGCAGATGCCAAGGATATACTACATCACGCCATTCTTCAAGCATAACTGAAGAAACATCAGATTTTTCAGCCATTATGTTAATAGTATCTGTGATTTCATATTCTCCACGCGAAGATTTACTAGTTTTTTTGATAAAATCAAAAACTTTTTTGTCAAAATGATAAATACCCGCGTTTATAATATCTGTAAAAGGTTTGTCCATTTTCTCATAAATTTTTACAACTTTGTCATTTTTTGTTTCTACAATACCATATTCATTTGGGTTATCTAATTTGTAGAGCCCTATACTTTTTTTCGTATTTAATATATTTTTAATATCGTTTTCACCAAAAATTGTATCTCCACATAGTACAATAAAATCATCAACAAATTTTTCAACAACACCTATAGCATGTGCAGTACCTTTAGGTTCACCTTGATTTACATATTCTATTTTTACTTTATATTTTTCACCATTTCCAAAATAATTACGAACCATTTCACTTTTGTAGGCAACTACAAAAACAAATTCTTTTAGACCCGCATTTATTGCATTTAATAAATTCCATTCAATTATAGGTTTATTTGCTATAGGTAGCATAACCTTTGGCCGGGTAAAAGTCAAAGGATGAATTCGTTTTCCTTCACCTGCTGCAAGTATTAAACATTTAACCATTTTTTATATACTCCATTTTTATTCAACAGTTACTGATTTTGCAAGGTTACGTGGTTTGTCAATACTACATTTACGCAGGTCTGCCACATGATAAGCTAGTAATTGTAAAATAACAATAATTGGAATACTTGGCAATACACCTGAGCCTCCTGGTGCTCTTAATACAAAATCAGCATGTTTTTCTATTTCTGTGTCATCTATTTCAGCAATTGCTATTACTTGTGAGCCACGAGCTTTGACTTCACCTATATTTGCTAGAATTTTATCATAAGTTGAATCTTTTGTAGCAATTACAACAACAGGTGTACTTTTTGTAAGTAGTGCAAAAGGACCATGTTTTAGCTCACCTGCGGCAAAACCCTCTGCATGAATATAAGATATTTCTTTAAGTTTTAATGCACCCTCAAGTGATAATGGATAATTGACACCACGTCCTATAAAAAATACCGATTTTGCATTTTTAAGTTGTTTTGCAATATCAAGAATTTCATTATTTTTATCAAGAACATCTCTAACTTTTCTAGGTATTTCTCTTAAATAACGTATGTATTCATATAGTGAAACTGCACTAATTTTATTTTTTATCATACCTAATTTTAAAGCAATTAAAAGCAAAACAATTATTTGTGAAGTAAAAGTTTTAGTTGCAGCAACACCAATCTCTAGACCTGATTGCATAAGTATATATGCATCTGATATACGAGTAGCAGTACTACCTATAACATTTGTTATAACTAGTGTTTTGCAACCTGAGTTTTTTGCTTCTCTAAGTGCTGCTAGAGTATCTAATGTTTCACCTGATTGAGTAATTGCAATTACAAGAGAGGATTCATGTTTTAAACCAAAATAACGGTATTCTGATGAAAATTCCACAAAAACAGGGGTATCTGTAAATTTTTCAATTATATATTTCCCAATAAGCCCTGCATAATAAGAGGTACCACAAGCAACAATTTGTATAGAACTTATGTTGCTATTTAGCAAATTTTCTACATTTTCATTAAAATTAATATTTCTATGGATCTCTGATATACGTCCACGAAGAACCTGATTAATGGTATCTGGTTGATCATATATCTCTTTGAGCATAAAATGAGGGAAACCTGATTTTTCAGCATCTTGTATGTTCCAATCAATCACATTTTCTTTTTTATCAACAATTTTTTCATCTTTATTGTAGACTTTTACATCTTTTTTTGTTAAAACACAAATCTCTGTATCATCAAGATAAACAACTCGATTAGTATATTTTAAAAAAGCAGGTATATCTGAGGCAAGAAAGTTTTCATTATCTCCTACACCAATCACCAAAGGATTTTGAAGTCTTGCACCAATGATTTTATCAGGTTCATCTGTACAAGTAACTACTATTGCATAATAACCTTCTAGTTTTTTAATTGCTGAAAAAACAGCATCTTTTAGATTACCTCTGTAGTTATCCTCAATTAGATTAGCAATTATTTCAGAGTCTGTTTGTGATACAAATTTAAAACCTTTTTTTTCAAGGTTTTCACGTAGCTTAATATAGTTTTCAATTATTCCATTATGAACTATTGCAATTTTACCACTAGTGCTAAGATGTGGATGCGCATTATTTTTTGTTACCCCTCCATGTGTTGCCCATCTTGTATGTCCAATTCCAATTGTTCCTTTTATTTTAGGTAGTTTTTTTTCTAAGTTTTTAATTTCACCTATTTCTTTGTAAACCTGTTGTTTTTTGTCAATTATTGCTATTCCTGCAGAGTCATAACCACGGTATTCTAATTTTTTTAACCCGTCAAGTATAACATTATCTGCATCACGAAATCCATTGTAACCAATTATACCACACACTTTTACATCACTTTACTATTGCTTTGAATATTATTCCTAATTCGTTTCATAGAACAAATATTACATTTACGTCCAATTATACATCCAGGATCTACAACTACATGGTTTTCAATAGTGCAGTCTTCACCAATAAGTGAACCTATGTTTTTAACTTTTTTAAATTCACCTTCAACTTCTATTATACTTTCACCTGAGCTACCCGTAAAATTGTGTCTAAGGATACTACCACGTGCAACAACAGAGTTTCTAATAAAAGAGTTTGAACCAATATGAATATTATTCATTATAACACTATTTTGAATCTCTGTAAATGGATGAATAACAGAATTATCACCAATACTTGTAGATGGAAAAATACAAGCATTAGGCCCTATTTCACATCCTTCACCAATAATTATTGGCCCTACTATATATGAACCTGAATAAATTTTTGTGTCCTTACCAATTGATACATCCCCTTTTATTGATACATTTTTTTCAATGGTTCCACCAGTTGACACTTTAATATTTTGTAACATTATTTCATTTACTTGTATAAGATCCCATGGGTATACTATATCCATCCATGAATCTGCTGTATTCGTACTAAAAAGTATACCATCTTTTAGTAGTGATTGAACAACTGAGGATAAATCATGAATCCCCTGTTTATTTAACTGTTCTAATTTTTTAAAAACAGTCTTTGGAAATTTGTATATCCCAGTGGATATAAATTTCCCAATTTCTTCTTCAGGTTTTTCAACTAGTTCTACTAAATTTTGATTTTCTAGAAAAACAACACCATATTTTGACGGGTGAGGATGTTCTTTTACTAGAATTGAATATTCTGATCTATCAAGTATTAGTTTTTGTATGCTTTTATTATCAATTATATTGTCACCTGCTAAAACAATAAAAGATTCATTTATCTCGTCTTTTGCCTGTAAAAGTGCATGAGCTGTCCCTAGTTGTTTATCTTGAGTTATATATGTAATTTTGAGTCCTTTATAGTCTTTGAAATAATCCATTATTACTTCTTTTTCATATCCTACTACAGTTATTATCTCATCTATACCTGTTTTTTTTATTGCATCAAAAATATGCTCAAGTATTGGTTTATTTGCAACTGGTAGCATTACTTTGGGCATTGCCTCTGTGAAAGGTCTAAGTCTTTTTCCCTCGCCTGCGGCAAGAATTACTGCTTTCATAACATTATCCCTTTAGAAACGTAAGCTTAAATTGAGTATTTTATATTTACCCAAAAATAATCTATTTATACTTAACCTACAAAATACTCTATTTCTATTTTGTTCATATCATTTTATTTTTTTAGATTATTTTTTCTTTCCTAAGTTTATCTATTATTATTTCTACACTCTCTTTTATATCATATTTATCCGTATCAATTATTATTTCAGGGTTTTCTGGTTCTTCATATGGTGCAGAGATTCCTGTGAATTCTTTTACCTTGCCGTCTCTTGCTTTTTTGTACAATCCTTTTGGATCACGTTTTTCACAGGTTTGAAGTGCTGCTTTACAATATATCTCAAAAAATCTTCTGGAACCTACTATTTTTCTGCAGAAATCACGCATTTTTTTATATGGTGATATAAACGCTGTACATGTTATTATCCCTGCATCTGTAAATAGTTTTGATACTTCACATATCCGCCTAATGTTTTCATCACGATCTTCAGGTGAAAAACCAAGGTTTTTGTTTAATCCATAACGAATGTTATCTCCATCTAGAACATATGCTAACTTCCCCATATTGTGTAGTTTATATGCTAATTCATTTGCAATTGTACTTTTTCCACTACCTGAAAGACCTGTAAACCATAGTACTACACCTTTTTGACCTAGTAATTTTTCTCTGTCTTTGCATGTTACTTTGTGTTCATGCCATGTAATATTTTTTGATTTTTGTTTTATTTTCATAAATTTTTTTTAATCCCCTTGTTTATTTTCTAAAAATAGCATTATCTCTTCTATAAACATTTTTGTTTTATCTTTTGGAACAACTGCGCCCAAAACTTCTTTTTTTCCACCGCATTTAAAACCTAATTCTTTTCCTTTTTTTATAATTGGTTCTGCATTTTTTTTGCTTCGCAAATAGATTTGGTCTTTATCATTAAAAAAACCTGTGTTTATTATCAAGGTGTCTTTTCCTGTATCCCAGGATATTCTTCTGGTAACTGTTGATATTATGTTATAGGTTGTATCAATTTTTTTAAATATTATATTATTTATTTTTTCATTTGGTGTTTTTAGTATTTTGTTTATTTCATTATTTAGGTTTTTCAGGTTTTTATTCCATTTTTTATTGTTTAATATTTCTTGAGGTTTTTTGATTTTTAAAAGTTCATACGGTGCTTCTTCTACTGCTTTTTTATCCCCTATTTTGTAGTTTGAATCTAGCAGATATACCATTTTGTGTAAATCCTCAAATTTAAGGTTATTTTCTTGGCAGAATTCACCTATTTTTTTGTTAAAATTAAAATTATTTTTGATTTTTTGTTCGTGATCCCCGATAATACCTAAAAGTGCGTATAGGTTTACTTTGTTTTTTAAGTAATCATTTATTATCCAGCTTGCAGATGGATAAAGATCAGGATTTTCTCCTTTGATTATCGGGTTATGATGAAAAACTTGACCTATTACGTTTCCTAAATGATGATCAAAAATCATTATTTTTGATTTTTTAGCAAGTTGTTGTACATTATCCGGTGGTAATGACATATCTAATATTATTACATAATCATATTTTGAATATTTTTTAAGTTCTTCTTCTGTAAGATAGTAGTTTCCAATGGTTGGCGTAACATTTTTTATTTTTTTATCTTTTAGGTTTTCCAGGATAAGTTTTGCACAGCATATCCCATCTGTGTCCCAGTGGTGTATTATTAGTCCTTTCCCATCTAGTTTTTCAAACATTTTTTTATTCTCTTATCATACCAGCAGCAACTGTTTCATTTGTATGTTCATCTATAAATATCATACATCCAGTTGCTCGATTGTCTTTGTATTTATCATAAAACAAGGGTTTTGCAGTTCTTATTTTAATTCTACCTATTTCATTTAATCCTAATGTTTTTGCATCCTCTATTCTATGAAGTGTATTTATATCAAGTTTATACAACATTTCTTTTACAAGACATTTAGTTTCATTTGTCGTATGTCTAACAATATACTTGTTTCCAACTTGTAGTTTTTTCTTATTCATCCAACATATCATTAAGTCTATATCCTGTGATATAGTAGTTATATTGTTTTCACGTACAACCATATCCCCCCTGCTTATATCTAAATGATCTTCTAGCTGAATTGAAACAGACATCGGCGGGAAAGCTTCATTTATTTTTTTGTTGTCTTGCCCTTCGATTTCTTTTATTTTTGTTATAAAACCTGATGGTAAAATTTTTACTTCATCACCTGGTTTAAATATCCCACTTTCTATTTTTCCTGCATATCCACGATAATCATGAAATTTATCGTCTCTGGGCCTTATTACATATTGAACTGGAAATCTACAGTCAATTAAGTTTTCATCACTTGATATATGAATGTTTTCCAATACATACAGTAATGTTGGTCCTTCATACCAGTTCATGTTCTCTGATTTATCTACCACATTATCCCCTAAAAGAGCACTTATTGGTATAAAGAACATGTCCTTTACATTTAGCTTTGATACAAAGTTTTCTATCTCTTTTTTAATTTGTATATAAGTTTCTTCTTTGAAATCAACAAGATCCATTTTGTTAATACATATTATAAAATGTGGAATCTGAAGAAGCGATGCAATAAATATATGTCTATGCGTCTGTTCTACCACACCATTTCTTGCATCCACAAGTATTACTGCAAGATTTGCTGTAGACGCACCAGTAACCATGTTTCGAGTATATTGAGGATGACCTGGGGTATCTGCAATAATAAATTTCCTATTAGGAGTTGCAAAATATCTATATGCTACATCTATTGTGATACCTTGCTCTCGTTCTGCTTTAAGACCATCCATTAGTAATGCAAGATTTAGGTTTTCTCCTCTTTGTTGACTTATTTTTTCTAAATTTTCTATTTGATCTGAAAAAAGTGTTTTACTATCATATAATAATCTACCTATTAGTGTACTTTTTCCGTCATCAACACTTCCTGCTGTTGTGAATCTTAGTAATTCCATATCTAAGTACGCGTTTGAATCAACCATTTAGAAATACCCCTTTTTTTTTCTATCTTCCATAGCAGTTTCAGATCTTTTATCATCCGCTCTACTACATCTTTCTGAACTTCTGATTTGTGCTACTTCATTTACAATTTCTTCAAGTGTTTTCGCATTTGATTCTGTAAGCCCAGTACAAGTCATGTCACCTATAGTTCTACACCGAACTAACATTTCTTTAGCGTTTTTCTTTTCGCCCTCATCCATATTAATATATTCTGTATATGCAAGTATTACTCCATCGCGGATAATGCATTTTCTTTTATGTGAAAAATATAGTTTAGGGATGTCTATTTTTTCTTTTAGAATATATTGCCATATATCCATCTCGGTCCAGTTACTCAGGGGAAAAACTCTAAAATGTTCACCAACGTTATATCTACCATTGTAAAGATCCCATAGTTCCGGTCTTTGATTTTTTGGATCCCACTCTCCAAACTCAGTTCTATGCGAAAAAAACCTTTCTTTAGCTCTTGATTTTTCTTCATCACGTCTTCCACCACCTACACAGCAGTCAAATTTGTATTCAAGAATTGTATCTAATAGTGTTATTGTTTGCAGATAGTTCCTACTCGCATATTTACCAGTTTCTTCCTTCACACGACCTTCTTTTATAGATTTTTCTACACTTCCTATTACAAGTCTTGCCCCTAATTTTTTTACTAAGTTGTCTCTATATTCTAATGTTTCGGTAAAGTTATGTCCAGTATCAATATGCAGAAATGTAAAAGGAATTTTTGCTGGATAAAATGATTTTTTTGCTATATGACCCATAACAATTGAATCTTTCCCACCAGAGAACAGCAGTGCAGGTCTTTCAAATTGCGATGCTGCTTCCCTCATTATAAATATTGCTTCTGCTTCTAATTTATCAAGATGTGTAAGATTATATTGCGTCATTTTTAGCCTCTTTGTTTGTTATTTTAATCTAAATATCCAAATGATTTGAGTTATTTTTCACTCTTTTTTCATAATATTAAATCTAACATAAACAACAATAAATAACACGATTATAACTAAAACTGTAGGCAGAAAAAAATCAAACGGAATATAAAAAAGAGTAATAATAAGTGAAAATATAAAAACTACTGATAGCGAAATAATTATTTTATGAGTCGCTGATTCAGTTTTTATTTCCGAAGTTGACGTATCATCTAATTCATTAAAAAAATCTACTACCTCTTTTTCTTTATCAGATAAAACAATACCATCATCTAATATTTGATCCTCTGGAAGTTCATCTAAAGGTTTAACTGATTTTTTCTCCATCTGAAACTTATTATATTCATCTATATTATCAAAAATAACTGGAGAACCCTGATAACTACATTCTCTACACACATACCTATAGGTATACCCTGTTAAAACTCCGTCTTTTAGCCGACCCTGAAATATTTTTCTACTACCACATTTTGGGCAAGCAGTTATACTCAATTTGTCATCTCCGGATTTATAGGATAATAAAAAAAACAAATAATAGCTTTGCTATTACACCTCTGCGAGTATTTGGGTGAAATCTGTGAAAAAAAGTGATGTAAGAATTGCAGTTTTAAGAATAGAAGGTACAAACTGTGAACAAGAATCATTGGATGCATTCAAAAGACTTGGTGCAAATCCTGAGTTTGTTCATCTAAAGCAACTTTTACATATCGATTGTACCGATGCTGAAAAACGAGATATTTTCAATTATCAATGCATTATGATACCTGGAGGATTTTCAGCAGGAGATTATATTCGTGCAGGTGCTATTTTTGCAGCACGTATAAAAAGTAAATTAGGCAAAGATCTTAAAGAGTTTGTAAAACAGGAATATCCTGTACTTGGTGTTTGTAATGGTTTTCAGGTATTAACAGAATTAGGATTACTACCAGGTATTAAAGAAATTATGACTACTGTTCCTGATGCTTGTTTAAATATTAACGATTCGAATCGTTACGAGTGTAGACCTACGTTTTTAAAACATGAAAATAATATTAAATGTATTTTTACGAGGAAAATTCCAAAAGGTGATATCTTACTTATACCTAGTGCTCATGCGGAAGGAAAACTGCTATTTCCCTTAGATAAACAAGAAGAATATCTAAAAAACTTGGAAAATAATGATCAGATTGTTTTCCGTTATGTTAATGAAAAAGGGGAATATACTGGTTATCCTTGGAATCCAAACGGTTCAATTAGTAACCTTGCAGGTATCTGTAATTATATTGGTAATGTGTTTGGTATGATGCCACACCCTGAAAGAAGTTTTTATCGTCATCAACATCCAAATTGGGTTCAAAATGGACTTAATAATAATATTGGTGATGGTATGGCTATTTTTGAATCAGCGTTGGATTATGTTTGTAAAAGGTTTTGAATTATATGCCAAGTGTTGTAACATGTCTTCTCTTGGATGAAAATGAAAATATCCTTATTCTTAAGAGAAGCGATAAAGTTAGAACCTATAAGGGTTATTGGGGTGGTATTGCAGGTTATGTTGAAGATGGTGAAAAACCTGTTGATACTGCATTTAAAGAAATAAGGGAGGAAACAGGTCTTACTAATAATGATGTTGAATTAATAAAAACTCTAGATCCTATTGAATTTACAGATTTTTATGAACAGGAAAAGTATGATTGGAAGGTTTATCCTTTTTTGTTTAGAATTCGAAAGGAAAGTAAAATAAGAATAGATTGGGAACATATTAGTTATAAGTGGATAAAGCCATCGGATATTGATAAATTTGAAACTGTTCCACGTTTAAGAGAAGTCGTATTAAAATTGTTAAAATAAACTGTTTTTAATGGACGGGGAAGCGATTAAGGTGGTGAGGAGATATAGGAAAAAAATCATTTAACTCCCCCATCCGATAATGTATAATTGTTTTATTAGTATATAAATCTTTTTATAAAAATAATACGGGTAAAAAAAATTAAATTCGATTGAAATGAATGAAAATACTTGATAAAAAAAGAGACTCAACCATAGATGTTTCATGTCATTTTGTCATATGGTTCTCATCGATATGCTGAAGATAAGAATTGACCATCATTTCTCTCCTGATAATTGACCATCAATTTCATAATGAAAAAATGGATGATGCCCATCCTGTGAGTGCTATAATGGAGAAGCTTGTATAATAACCCCTCCACATATTTCTTTCTTTTTTATTTTTTAAGTCTAATTTAATCAAGTTTAGTAAGAATACTTTCAATAGACAAATAAGTTTCATCAATAGACCTAGAACTATCAATTATATACCAATCTTTAACAAGAGACAAAGCTTTATTTCTCACTTTAACTAAACTTTCAAGAGTCTCAAACATTTCCTTTTCAGTTCTCTCTTCAAAACGCTTCAAAACAACCTCTGGCTCAGCATCAAGAAAAAACATATAATTTGAAGTTGGAACAAAACTACAAAAAAACTTATAACAAATTTTTGCAAGTTTTTTAGGCAGATAAGCAGTACCAACTAGATATCTAACCATAATCAAGGTATCAATATCTTTACGTCGGTAATAATTACGAATAGACGTAAGGACATCAAACATATAAAAAACACTGGCTTTAAGTTTATTTATTTTACCATTCCCAAGTAATGCTTTTTTTGCTTTACGCCCAAAAAAATTATCATTACTAGGATGAGAGCGAATTACAACCCTCTCACCAAGTTTTTCATATCTCTCTTTGATAAGTTTAGCATGAGTATCTTTACCTACACCATCTAGCCCATCGACTATTATAAGACGCATAAAAACCTCATAAAATAAATACAGCCCAATATAAAAACGCTGTAACAAAAGGAACACTTAGATTATCAAGTCCTTTAGGTGTAAGTCCTTCAACAATTGCAGCAACTAATGCGATACCAAGCAAAACAAGAATAACATAACTTGACAAAGGAATACCATAATAAATTAATGCAACAACTGTTGTAATAAAAGTAAAAACAAACATAGCAAAACTACCAACATAACTTTTCTGATCGCCAAATACATTATATTTTTTCTTACCAAATCTAATACCAATAATTGAAGCAAAACCATCACCATAGCTCATCGCAAGAATTCCTATCGCTATAATAACCATATTATCAAAAAATAAATACGCAAGAACAGTCCAAGTAATAGCATAATAAACAAGACCCATACTATGACCTGCAGTACTTGTTCTACCTTTTATAGATTTAATAGGAGTATATGGACTCATAAGAAATGTAAACAAAATAAATGGACCTGCTGCAACAAAAGCCATAACCCAGGAAGTTTGAAAAATAGGTAATAAAAAAGCAACATTTCCAACCATAATATGAAGAAACTTACGAGACAGTTCTGGCCATTTATCCAAGAGTTTTTCTGTAACAATCAACAAAATTGCAACATAAATATAAACCAATAATACGCCTGCGATATCCCCGCTTATAGACATATATTCACCTATTATTTTCAAATACCTATAATCTTATTTAATTAAAAAATTATTCTATTATTTTATAATTATTGATATAATATAAAATACTCAAATATTTACAAAAACACTTATTAAAAAAGCTAAAAGACCAATAAAAATTGAAAACAAAGAAATTTTTCTAAATAATTTTAGATGCGGTTCTTTTTTGAAAATTAAATCAAGAGCAATAATAAGAAGCATTATATCACAGATTAAAACAAGGAATAGATAAACATAATTGTTATAATAAAGGGTAAAAATTTTCATTAGAAAAGGAACAAAACTAAGAAAAACTGCTAAAACATAAAAAAAACCTGCAACAATGTTGCTTTTACGTTTTCCAATATATTTCGGAAAAGACCTAGTACCTTTTTTCTTATCTCCTTCATAATCTTGTACATCCTTCATTATTTCTCTACCAGAACCAGCAAGAAAAGCAATAAATGCAATAATGTAAATAGAAGGATCTATAGCAAAAGAAAAAGTATTTTCTTCTATTACTGCAACACCGCCAAAAACAAATGGAATCGCCATAACATATGCGATATAAAAATTACCAAGAAACTTAATTTTTTTCATATGAGAATCATAAAGAATCGCGAACAAAGCAGTAATTAGAGCAATAATAAAACATGCAAAGTTAACAAAATAAGAACAAACTATACCTAATGGAAAAAAAACTCCAAACAATATAAGTGCAGTTTTAGGTTTTATATCACCGCGAACAAGCGGCCTGTCATTGCGCTTATTTACAATATCTATATCTAAATCAAAATAATCGTTTAAAGCAAAAGTACTTGCCTCAAGAAATAAAGCTGTGAAAAAGGTTAGAATGAATTTATCCCAATTAGGAAGGGATACTCCTTCTAAAGCTATAACAGAACCTATAAGTATTCCTAAAAAAAGCATGACTCCATGCTCAAGACGCATTAGTTCCCAGACTGCTTTAAGTTTTTTCATTCACATCATTTATTTGGTTCAATTATTACTTTCATCGAGTCTTTTGCCTCTGCTACAAGTTTGAATCCTTTATTTGTTTCTTGTAGTGATAGTTTATGAGTAACCATATCATTCACATCAATTTTTTTCTTCTTTAGAAGATCTATTGCTTCAACAATATCTTCTCCCGCACCAGCATATGTAGAATATGTCTTGACTTGCTTATTCCATAAATCAAAAAATGGTATCGCTACCTCAACACCTGGTGGCGTCATTGCAAACCAAAGAATTGTTCCACCAAACTCAACACATTCAATTGCTCGTCTAACAGCAATAGAAACTCCTGCACATAATATTACAAAATCCGCAAGTTTTCCATTATTGTTTTTCTTAATCTGCTCAGCAATGTTTTCTTTAGCATTAATTACAACATCTGCACCCATTTTTTTTGCAAGTTTAAGCCTGTAAGAATCAATATCTGTTGCAAATATTTTTTTTGCACCATATGCCTTTGCAAGTTTGATATTTAATAGTCCTGCCATACCACTTCCAAGAACCAGAACCGTTTGCCCTTTCTTGTAATGAGCAACCTTAAAACCTCGCACAACACAAGCAAGAGGTTCAATAAAAGTTCCTTCATCAAATGATACTTTATCAGGTAAAATGAAAGTTCCATAGCGAATATTTATTTCTGGAACTCGAAGGTATTGCGCAAAACCACCTGGATAAAAATTTGTAATGTGAAGTGTATGACATAATGTTTGTTGATCATTTTTACAAAAACTACATTCATTGCATGGTACATGATGAGTTACAAAGACTCTATCGCCTTTTTTGAATTTTTTAACGTTTTTACCTGCTTTTTCAACAATTCCAGATATTTCATGACCTAAGACTAGTGGTGCTTTTTTAACTCTATACCATTCCATAACATCGGAGCCACAAATACCACTTGCAATTACTTTTACCAAGAGCTCATCATCAGATATCTTAGGAATCGATTGTTCTTCTATTCTAACGTCATTGTTGTTGTAGTACATTGCAACTTTCATTTTTTCCATGCTATTTCACCGTTATTAATAACTATTTAATAGCTTTTACCAAAGATAACAAACAAAATTTTATTATTAATTAAAAGATACACCTAAACATAACATAGGAGTGAGAAAATATGGGATTATTTGGACCAGATAAAATCACAGTAACACTTGAAAAATATCAATACAAACCAGGAGATGTTATTAAAGGATCAGTAGGCTTAAATTTACGAAAGCCAATAAGGGCTAGAAAACTCGTTGTTTCATTACTTGGAAAGGTTAAAACAACACACCGGGACTCCAAAGGACATATGCAAACGGAAGATGTCGTCGTCTATGATTTTACAACCCCACTTGATGGAGAAAACGATTATCTAAGCGAAATGTATACGTTTGAAATCAAAATACAATCTGATCTTCTGCAAATGTATTCATCCAAACAACAGATCCAACAGATGCTTCAAGCAAAATTAGGAACCATTGGTGCTATTCTTAGCCAAATGGCAATAGGTGGACAAAGCCCCGTACGGTGGATGGTTCATACTCAACTCGATATACCTATGAAGCTAGATGTTCATAAATCTCAAGATATTGTAATTTCAGGCTAGCACAATAAAAATAAAAGAAATTTTTTAGTTTAGAGTAATAGGAATGGTAAAAAGCCAGAAGTAAAATAGATATTTAATTACTAACATAATTTTATCTTTTTTCACAATCTCTCCACACCATGTTAATATTTGTCAATTCATATTTATATAACTATCTTGACAAAATTACAAAAATAGAAAAATCTTGTTTTAGCATTTTATTTAACTATAGTTATTACATTGATCTAAGCCGTCTGATTCTTTCATCTATGGGTGGATGTGTTGACCATATAGATCTAATATTTTGTGACTTGAAGGGATTTGAAATATATAGTGGCGCAACGGTTTTAGAACCTTTTGGCTTTGTTGCAGGAGCATCTTGTTTTATTTTTTCAAGTGCTTTTGCAAGACCCTCAGGGTTTCTTGACAAGTATGCCCCAGAGGAGTCTGCTAGATATTCTCTTTTTCTAGATATTGCTAAATAGGTTAAGTTTGCAAATATTGGTGCTAGAATAGCAAATAAAAAAGCAATGATAACAATTATTCCACCACCATCTCTACGATTACCTCGACTGCCACCCCCCCAGAACATTGAATAAAACACAATTTCAGATAATAGAGAAATCGCACCAACAACTGCAATTGTAACAGTAGCAAGACGAATATCATAGTTTTTAATATGACTCATCTCATGTGCTATTACTCCAGTTAATTCTTCCTGGTTAAGTTTATAAAGAGCACCTGTTGTCAAACACACTATACCTTCTGAAGGATTTCTACCTGTTGCAAAAGCATTAATATACTCTGAATCCTGAACATATACCTTTGGCATCGGAAGGCCTGATGCAATACTCATTTCTTCAACACGGTGAATCAAAAGTTTTTCTTCGCGAATATTTGGATTTGCAGGACGAGCTCTTGAAGCACTAAGAACTGTTTTAACAGATACTGAATACATCATTAAAACATAGCCTATACCAACAGGTAATGCAAAAATTAAGGCGACAAGAATATTTCCTCCAAAAAGATATATTCCCAAAGCTAAAATCATCCCAATAAACAATAAAGCCATTAGAGTACAAACTAACACAGTATCTCGTTTATTTTTACTTATTTGCTCTTCTACTAATAACTTTTTCTCCATGACCACCACTAAATAAAATAAAAAAAGGTTTTTAGAATTTTACTTGAGGTACTTCTCTTGATGCTTCTGGTATCTGTAGCATTTCACGAACTTTTTTACCCATGAAACCTGCGAACCATTTACCAGGTATTGTCTCGACTAGATTATTGTAGGATAACACTGAATCATTAAAGTGTTGTCTTGAATATGATATTTTGTTTTCTGTATTAGTAAGTTCATCTTGTAGGTTTAAAAAATTCTGATTAGCTTTAAGATCAGGGTAGCTTTCAGCTACGGCAAATAATGTTTTAAGCGCACCAGTAAGCATGTTATCTGCATTAATGTTTTCTTGTGGTGTTTTTGCACTCATCAAAGCTGAACGAGCTCTTGTAACACTTTCAAGAGTTTCTCTCTCATGCTTCATATAACCTTTTACTGTTTCCATTAAGTTTGGAATGAGATCTGCTCTACGTTTTAGTTGTACATCAATCTGTGCCCAACTGTTATCTATCCTATTTTCTAATTTGATTATTCTGTTGTAATATCCAAAGAAGATAAACACCAGAAATAGGACTATAATCAATATTGTTATGCCTAATATCCATTCAATCATTTATTTATGCCTCCTTTTTGACTGTGGGTTAATAATGTTTTTTATTTAAAGTTATCGTGTTTTTAATTAAAAAAAATTTATGATAGAGTAATTTCTATCTAAACTTCTGCTAATATAACTGTATAGTTTTTACCATATACTTTAGCACAGTTTGGACATGTTGTATAGAAGAAATACGTTTTTTTAATTTTTTTATCTTTTGATTTAACATATTCTTTCATTTCTTCCATCCAGTTTTTCATGTTCTTATAATGTCCTTCAAAGACTTTTGTTAGAAATATACCGGATATCTTTGTCATTTCTGCACCTGGTACTTCTTTGCTTACTGCAATATAAATATTTGTTTTCCAAGCAGATCCTTCATCCGAAAGCATTAATGGTTTTGGGTTAAGAGCATCTGCATCTTTGATCATTTCCATGTTTTTAACCATGATTTTCCCAAACCCTAAGGGGATGTGTAAAAAACTTCTTGCTTGATCTTTAATAAATAATTTATTTTTAAAAACAATTTCTTTTTCGTTCCATGGTTCAGGATTAAAACGTGGACAACATCCTGTTTCTGATTCTTCATAAAGTTTATCCATATAATTATCAACTCTTTCATCTATTTTTTATTTGATTTAAAAACATCAAATGCTTCTTTTGGCTTATATTTATTATGAACAATGGTATTTACTGCTTTAATCATACTAACAGGGTCACTGCTCTGAAATACATTTCGACCCATATCAACACCAATAGCACCTGCTTGTAATGCATCATAAGCCATCTGAAGTGCTTCTTGCTCAGGGATTTTCTTCCCACCCGCTATAACAATTGGTACAGGACATGTTTCTACTACTTTTTCAAAATCTTTACAATAATACGTTTTAACAATATGCGCACCTAGTTCTGCCGCCATTCTACTTGCAAGACTAAGATATTTTGCATCTTTACCAAGTCCTTTACCAACTGCTGTAACTGCAAGAACAGGGATACCATATCTTTCACATTCATCAATATATTTAGTCATCCCAAGTATTGTATCACGTTCAAATGATTGACCCACAAGAATTGAAAAAGCAACACCTGAAACATTAAGGCGTATTGCATCCTCGATATCAACTATAATTCCCTCATGAAGCAAATTATTTTCATTTAAAATACTTGTTCCACCAGATACACGTAAAACAATTGGAATTTTTGTTTCTGGATCTATATAATTTCTTAGAGCCCCACGAGTAAGCATAAGAGTATCAGCATATTTAATCAATGGTTCAGTCATAGTCTTAATATTTTCTAAACCTGTAGTTGGCCCCATAAAATAACCATGATCAACGGCAAGCATTACAGTATGTCCATCCTTTGGATTAATTATCTTACTAATTCTGTTTTTCATACCCCAATCCATAAAAATCTATGCCTCCGAAACAATAATCTTTTTGGGTTAATAGAAGGAGTATTATATAAATGGTTTTGTAACAAACCTTTTATTTTATATGTTGTTTCCAATTTTCATTTTAGAATGCGGGAGAATATGATTTATGTCTGAAATTAGTAATCTTGAGCCAAAAATTGTTTGGAAACATTTCGATGAAATTCGTAAAATACCTCGCTGTTCCAAACATGAAGAAAAAATCAGCGAATATGTTGTAAATTTTGCAAAAAAACACAATCTCAAATACAATTTAGATAAAATTGGTAATATTGTTATTTGTAAAGCCGCCACAAAAGGTATGGAGAACAAACCAGGAGTAATACTTCAGGGTCATTTAGATATGGTTTGTGAAAAAAACAGTGACATTAAATTTGATTTTTCAAAAGATTCTATACAACTAAAACTTAATGGAGATGTTCTCACAGCAGTTGGTACAACTCTTGGAGTAGATAATGGTATCGGTCTTGCAATGAGTCTTGCAATACTTGAAGATAATAATATCAAGCATGGGCCAATTGAAAGTTTATTTACTATCGATGAAGAAACAGGTCTTACCGGTGCTTTTGCAATGGATAAAGATATGATAAAAGGAAGAATACTACTCAATTTAGACAGTGAGGATTTTGGAGTTTTGACAGTTGGTTGTGCTGGTGGTGGTGACTCCAAGATCGAGTTACCAATAAAAACTCAGCCAGCTAAAAGTAACCTTGAAAGTATGATTGTTAAAGTATCTGGTCTACGTGGCGGACATTCAGGCGTTGATATACATGAACAACGTGGTAATGCGATAAAACTATTGGTAAGAATGCTCTGGAAAACCTGTGAGGATTATCATTTTTATATATCTGAAATAAAAGGTGGTGATAAGCACAATGCTATACCACGTGAAGCATATGTTAAAATCATGATTGATAAATCAGAAAAAAACAAATTTATGACCGCAATAAAAAAAGAAGAAGTAGATATACTTGGAGAAATTAAACCTATTGACCCGAACTTCAGAGTAAATTTTGAAAATACTGAAAAAATACAGACAATACTAACTGAGGAATCTCAATGTAAACTACTGAATTTAGTACATGGTCTACCACATGGAGTAGATAAAAAAAGCTACGACATCCCAAATCTAGTGGAGACATCAACAAACCTTGCAACTATCTCATTTAATGAAAAAAATGTTTTTATTCATCTAAGTACACGTAGTTCAATTAAATCTGCGTTACAAGACTTACGTGATCGTATATATGCTATCGCTGATTTAGCAGGAGCAAAAGTAACAGAAGAGAAACCTTATCCTGGTTGGAAACCTAATCTTGAATCCAATATCCTAAAAATTTCTAAAAAAATATTCAAAGATATGTATGGTAAAGAAACAAAAGTTGAAGCAATTCATGCAGGACTTGAATGCGGGATAATTGGTGAAAAATATCAAGATATGGATATGATTAGTATAGGTCCAACCATTAAATATCCTCATTCACCAGAAGAGCAAGTATACGTTAGCACAGTTGATAAAACATATAAATTTGTATTAAAAGTACTTAAGGAAATTTAATCTTAAATTCTCTTATTTTAATTTTTAGTCCGAAAAATAAGTTAAACTTAAATAATTTTCAAATGCTACATTAGTTCATGATTATTACCATTGGGATTGCGATTTTATGCTTAATATTGATTATTATCATAGGTTTATTCATTACAATTTATAACAAGTTTCAAAGATTAAATAATGGTGCAGAAGCAGGAATTAGCCAGATAAAAGTAGCGCTAAAAAAAAGACTTGATATGATTTCTCAGCTTGCAGAAGTTGTTAAAGGTTATGCTAAATTTGAAAAAAATGTTATGGAAAACATCACAAAGATGAGAAGTCTTGTTAGCCAAGACATTGCAACAAAGGAAATAGATAAAATTAATGGTGAATCAAAAAACATTCTTGAAAGAATTCTTGCTGTAGTTGAAAATTATCCTGATTTAAAAGCATCGAAAAATTTTATTGATTTAATGAATGCAATAAAAGATGTAGAAGGAGAGATATCTAGACAGAGATATACTTATAACAATATTGTTCAGGAATACAACACAAAATTAGATGTTATTCCTTCAAATTTTATTGCAAAATTATTATCATATAAAAGGTTAGAATATCTTAAATTTGAAAAAGAAGTTGACAATAAACCTGATATGGGGTTAAACAATTGAAAGAAAAAAGTAAATTATTACTAATATTAGTTTTTATAACAATTATAGCAATTTTTGGGTTTTTAGTTGTCGATTTTTTTCAGAATTCTGGTAATCTTATTGTAGAAAATTACAAAGTTGAGCTTTCACCAGATGGAAATCTTACTGAAACATACGAATATAATGTTGGTGTTTCAGGTGAATATAGAATGCTATATAGATATTGGGATGATGATGTCACTTATAATTCAAATTTGAATTCTCCACATATAGAAGTTACATATGTTAGCTGCCCATATATTCCTTATGTGAAAGATTACAGGGGAGATGTTGAAATATTAAATGGTAGCAGCAATTATGATTCTATTGTTAAATCTGAGGCGTATAATAATGAAATAGGATGTTACAACCCAAATTATTTTAATAAGGGAAAATACGAATTAAAAATCGATTATAAAATTATTCCACCAGTAGAGTATAATGATGAGTATTATCATATAAATATTAAACTTGCAGAAGAACACATTCCTTATAAAAATGTTAGGATTATAATAAATGATCCTGAAAATGATATCCTTAAAGTTTATACGCATCCTCATATGGATATTACTAAAAGTAATAGTCAGTATGTTATTACAGGTTCAAGCCCTAGTAACAACCTTATTGAATTTGAGATTATCTCAAAAAATATAAAATATGGTTATAAAAACTATGAAGAAAATATATTAGAAAAAACAGAATCTGCAAATAATTATTATGATTTAGGTTATTCTATATTTACTATCATAAACTACATGTTGCTAGTTTTAACTTTTGGTTTTGCACTAATATTACTTATTATTTATTTCATAAAAGGAAGAGAAGAAGACTATATTGTACCAGAATATCTTAGTTTTGTTCCAAAAAAAAGAAAACCATGGCTTGTTAATCTAGTATTTAAAGAACCAGAACATAAAATTGATGAAAATGCACTATATTCTACTTTACTTGATTTTCATAAAAGAAAGATAATTACTCTTAAAAATTCTGATGGTTCCTTAGAAATTAAAATTAATAAAACTAGCGAAGATTTAGATGAATACGAAAAAAGAGTTTTTTCATTTATAGAAAGATGGAGTAATAATAATGTTTTCAATTTAGATGATTTTGCAAGTAAAATAAGCAATAGACAATTTGAACTATCTACTGTAAATGAAATTAATAATGATATGAACTATATAAGAAAAACTGCTAAATCTGATCTTTTAAAAGATTTTTTTATAAGCGGCAGACACTATCCGCTGATTTTTACTTTTTTAAGTATAATTTTATTACTTTTATTGTTTTTTTCTTTTGTTAAATGGGCGAGTATATATCCAATGATATTTCAAACACTTATTTTATCATTAATACTTTTAATTCAATCTTTAATTGCATATTCTGCACCACCTGCATTGTTTGGTCATTGGAAAGATGATTATTATAAAGAAAAACTAGAATGGGATTCATTTAGAAATTTTTTATCTGATATGGCACAGCTTAAAAAATATGAAATGCAGGATATTATAATATGGGAGGAATGGCTGGTTTATGGTACTGCTTTGGGTGTTGGTAAAAAAGTTACAAAAGCAATGGAGAAACTAAACATAAATATTCACCAAGCAAATTTTATACCACTTATGTATGGATCGTTTTACTCTGTTAATTATGCGATTATGTCTATACGACAAGGTTCTGGCGGAGCTGGTGGTTCTCATGGTGGGGGTGGCTTCGGTGGCGGTGGCGGATTTGGTGGTGGAGGTGCTGGTGGAAGATAATCAACATAGAATAAAACAAATATTATGTAAATGCCTTAAAAAATAGAATAATTGCATTTACGTAATTATTAGTTGTAACAGCAAGTTTACTTCATAACTATATCATAAAAGAATGCGAAAATAAGTATAATATTAAAACTCCCTAAATTTTGTATGATTAACAAATTCTTGGAACTGGATCACCAATTGGTTTGTGTAGATTTCTTTTGCCACCAACTATTGTCTCAAGGACAACTCCCTTAATTTTATCAGTTGCCTCGCCGATAATTGCCGCGTTTTTACCAAGAGAATGTTTTTTAATTATTTTTAAAACATCTTCAGCTTTTTCTTTTACAACACCAAAAACTACTTTTCCTTCATTTCCAATTTCTAAAGGATCAATCCCAAGCATATCACAAGCGTAGCGAACTCCTAGGGGAATCGGTATTTCCTCTTCATAAAGAATTATTCCTGTTTTTGATTTTTCACTAAATTCATTTACCGTATTTGAAAGACCACCTCGTGTTGGGTCTTTCGCAGAAACAACACCACCAACACCTAAAGCCTTTTCCATTAAACCATTAACTGGTGCAACATCAGATTTAATAGTTGTTTCAAAACCATAACCCTCACGAAAACTCATAAGGGCAACACCATGTTCCGCGATATTACCAGAAATAATAATTGCATCACCATTTTTAATATTTGAATCAAGAAGCCAACGACTGTTAAATTTTCTATATCTTTTTACTTCATCAATGTTTTTATCAAGAAGTATGTGCCTTTTTCCTATACCACTAGTGTTTATCATAAATTCTTGAATAGCACCTTTTTCAACAACTTTTGTATCACCTGTAACAATCGGCACACCTGCTTTTTCAGAAGTAATACTCATACTTTTAACAATTGTTTCAAAAATATTTAAATCAAGTCCTTCTTCTATTATAAAACCAGCAGAAAGTGCAATTGGTTTTCCACCCATAACAGATAAATCATTAATTGTTCCTGCAACTGCAAGACTTCCAAGATCACCACCTGGAAAAATAATTGGCTGTACAGTATGAGAATCAGTAGAAAATACTATATCGTCAATTACTGCGGAATCATCAAGCATTGAGAGAGTTACTTCACATTTTTGAGTTTTTTTTCCAAAATATTTTAAAATATTTTGTTTGATGAATTTATCCATTTGTTCTCCGCCAGCACCTTGTGCTAATTTGATTTTATCTGACATATTATGTAATCCTGCGATACATAAGTTTTATTTATGTGTTTCCCAACCAACGGCTTCATCCCGAAATAGATAATTAAGGAGAAAGCATTCATCTTTTCCTTGGATGGGATGCGCAAAGAAAAGGATAAATCCAAAAGTTGCGAACCATGTGAACCGCAACTTCACCGCCGATTTCACC
>Ga0256868_10000346_pt1 | contig 27796 bp, 33 predicted proteins | sample RVTome_13_FD_187341 | JGI IMG/M metagenome (GOLD analysis project Ga0256868, IMG submission 187341) | Soil microbial communities from uranium-contaminated site in the Upper Colorado River Basin, Wyoming, United States - RVT92D227 HiSeq ...
TCTTAATTCTTTTCTGAGGTCTCGCGCTAAATTCGCTATGGTGCCTTTGTGGTTGTAGCAGTCTCCGCAGTAGAGACCGCAATACGCTATTAGGTTCTCATCTTCTTTGCTCATTTTGTTCACCTGTTAGCTGCCTCTAAGAGGCGATATGAAGCCTCCAGCAGTCCTCTGCGTCAAAGGAACCATGGAGGTGCACTCTTTTACTTTTACTTCTTTTCCTGAAATAAAGGCTCCTACGCTTCTTGCTTTGACCTGTATCTCTTTCAACACATCTGCTTCAGCATGGTCAAAAAGGAATATTTTGATGAATGGTTCTTCAAAATCCCAGACTCCGATGACTTTGCCGTCAAGCAGAATGGTTGTCGTAGCGTTGCCAGCGGGGTCAAAAGCATAATTGTAACGCGCTGAATCTAGGTATCTTTCGCGGTCTTTATACCCCATCATGTAAGGGTCCATGTTTGGCAACATGTTTACCACATGCTTGCCCGTGGCTTTCGTAGCCATTAACGCTGCTTTCTCTTGCGAAGGCATAATGAACGTTTTGTCTATGCCCGAAACAGGCACATAGCTTATTTCATCATTCAATTCCTCGATTATCTGTTTTACTTGACCTTTGAGAAAGCCAGTCCACCATGAAACATCGTTTTCGGTGACAGGCGCAAAAGAAGCAAGATACTGCCGCACAACCGCTTTCTTTGCATCTTTTTCACTTATCGCATTCCATTCTAAGTCAGGGAAGTATTCATTGAGCAGGTGGTACGTGTGCATGTTGCTTTTCCAGCCTTTTTCTGGTGCTCCGCGAATCAGCAAGCCTTGGTCGCACATGAGATTCACAATCGGAGAAACATTCAGCGCCGTTTGCAGCTGTTGTTTGATTCTTTTTGTCGTCATTCCCTTTTTGCCTTTAAGAATCTCCATGATTTGCCTAGACGTTTCAGCATACTGCTTCTCGGTGATGCCGAGGAATCTGGCGTAGGCTCGGGAAGCAGGCTCCGTTATCATTTTTGTCGCGGCGAACGCTGTTGGAATCATGTCTTTGGGAAGCACATGGACTGTTGTGCGCACGTAACGAATCTTGCCCAGATTGCGCTTTACGTAAAGTTCTGCGTCAAGCTGTTCTCTTCGGAAATTCTCGCATCTTGCAAACAGGGACAGGTAAGGCGTCGTTGCGTTGGTAGCATGCAAACCGCCAATAGCCCTCACGGTTTCAACAATGCTTTTGTCTGCTTTTTCGCCTGTCAACCTTTGCTTGCGCAGCACGAATTTGTTTATTTTGGGCAGATTCAGTTCAGAAATCATCTTGCAATCAGATAGTTAGTGTGCAAATTTAAAACTGCTGTTACAGGGGGATATATCGATTTTCGATATATATCAGCGCTTAAAATAAGGTATATATTAAGTCTTGCGACGTAATATGTAGTCAAGTAAAACACACCAACTGTTCAACACAAATACAGAAGGTGAAAAAAATGATAAACACCCTAAACCTAAGCAACCCATGCATAATAGAACTAAACGAAAAGAAAAGCAAATCACGCATTAGCAAGTTTGACAAAACCATACTTGAGACAGTTGACGAGATTTTCTCCTCATTCGGACGCTCCTGCAAACAAGCCATATACCATCAATTAGAACATACTTTCAAAATCAAGAAACAGGAGATTCCCTTCAAAATCGAAGATTTTGCCAACGCAATTGAGCAACTCTTCGGAGCAGGCGCAAAATTCATCGAACTAAAAATAATTGAAAGACTACACCAAAAAACCCCAAATTTCGTGTACTCCCCCCATGTAGAGGACTTGGTATTCACGGAGTACGTGGCAGAAATGCGCAGTTTTTTCACAGCCACAAACTGCGAATCAAACAACTGCCTCAAGGTACGAAGAAAAAGAAAAACACCTAACCTCCTGCAAAACAACCCCTATTTTCTCTTTCCATAGTTCCATGACACGTAACTAACCATAATCTAACGACTCATTCACGAGAAAAAACACTAAACAAGCGAATTCTGCAGTACCTATAGAGAATCCTTGGCAGCCAACACGTCTTTCAACGTGCTCTTAAAAGTTTTCGTTACGTCTTCAAGAAAGATAGAGCGCTTCTGGATGCCTTTCTGAACTGCTCCAGCCGCTATAAGGCAGGCGCCTACGCAGTCGCTTATCGATGTGGGCTCTGGAAACATAATTAATGCCACGCCAATTTTTACAAGCCTAGACTTGTTACCAGCCCGCCATAACTTCTTGGTGCCCTCAACAGTGCAAGCAGTGCCGTTTAACGCGCCAGATGTGTCACTGTAACATTCGCTCAACTCTTTCACCGCTTTGGTTACAGCTTTTACCTCTTCCGTCTTCATCGCACATCACGCCAGCCTTTTCGTACAGTGTAAGTTTCGAAACAGAAAAACTTTAACGCCCTAAACGGGCTTGCCCTGCCGTTTTTCTACACTAACAGCTTACGTTTTTTATTGAAGCGCCTGCATTTCACTGCATCTGACGGCGACGTTTATGCAGTAAACAGTCAATTCTGCTAAGCGAGACAGCTATTAAGCAGCTTAGTTCCAAGGTACGTGCAACACGCTAACTATAACTGAAGCGTGTTGAATATGCTTAAACGCTTTTTTTCTGGAAAATACGCGCTAGTTACCCGTTGGTGGTGTTGTAGTTGATGAGTGAGTACACATCGTACTTGTCTCCGATGGCTTTTCGCCCATTAAGATAGCCAAGTTCTATCAGGAAACCTATGCCAACCACTTTGCCGCCCAATTTCTCAACCAATTCAATGTTTGCCTTAATGGTGCCGCCTGTCGCCAGCAAATCGTCAACAAGCAAAACCTTCTGCCCGCGCTCAATCGCGTCCTCATGTATCTCAATTGTGTCACACTCATACTCCTTCTTGTAAGTCAAATTCACGCACTTATACGGCAACTTACCCTTCTTCCGTACGGGCACAAAACCGACGCCAAGCTCATAAGCCAACGCTGCGCCCACTATGAAACCTCGCGCCTCGTTTGATACGATAACGTCTATGGCTTTGCCCTTGTAATGCGACGCCAACAGCCTAATGCATTCCCTAAAGTAGAGTTCATCTTTCAACAATGGCGTAATATCCCAGAAAACCACGCCCTTAAACTCAGGTATCCGACGAACTTTTGACTTAAGATCCAATTTCTTATTATTCATTCTTTTCATCATTAAACCTTCTTATTTCTACACAAACGCGCCCTTTAATGCGCCGCCGCATTCGCAGCTGCGTTTCTCTGGCAAACGTGCAATGGCTTCAACAATTATGCGCTTCACGTTCTCAATGTTCCCGCGCATGGTCCGCACAATATCATCCACGCAAACTACATGCTCCTTCCACACATCATAATCCGTAACCGTTGCAATCGTCGCATAGCACAATTCGGCCTCACGCGCAAGAACACATTCAGGCACTAGCGTCATGCCCACCACGTCCGCGCCCCACGTCCTGTACATTCGAGATTCAGCTTTAGTTGAGAACCTTGGTCCTTCTATGCATACGTATGTTCCAGTGCTATGTGCGCTGATACCCAAGTCTTTGGCAACGCCTATCAAAGTGCGCCTCAGTTCGGGGCACATCGGCTCAGCTACGGATATGTGGCACACTTGTTTTTCCGTGTAAAATGACTGCTCACGCCTCGTAGTGCGGTCGATGAACTGGTCAACAAACACGATGTCGCCTGGTTTGTACTCTTCCTTCAGAGAGCCCACGGTTGAAGGCGCAAGCACCCTTTTGACGCCAAGCTGTTTCAAAGCAAAAATGTTAGCGCGTGAATTAACATCCGTTGGCCTTATCGAGTGCTTCTTTCCATGCCGCGGTAGAAACGCCACGCGTTTGCCCGCCAACTCGCCTAACGTGATGGCGTCGGAAGGCGCGCCGTAAGGCGTATTCAGCGTTACTTCCTCAATGTTCTTGAGCAGTTTCGGATCGTAAAGGCCTGTTCCGCCGATTATTCCAATCTCTGCCTGCATAGAAACTTACTTCGAGTTTTCGCCTTATAAAAATAGCGACCTTATCTCCGCAACGGATGCTTTAATAGCGTCGCGATCTAATTGACTTCGCAGATAGTTTCGACTTCTTAGGAAGGCAAGTTTTTATGCAAAACGCATCCGAGGAAGAAAGAAGACCGAATAGGCTTATACACGAAAAGAGTCCGTATCTGCTTCAGCACGCGTATAATCCTGTAGACTGGTTTCCATGGGGCAGCGAGGCATTTAAACAAGCTAAGGCGCAGGACAAGCCCGTTTTCGTTTCAATAGGCTATTCAGCGTGCCACTGGTGCCATGTCATGGAGCAAGAATGCTTTAACGACGAAGAAGTGGCCAAGTTGATGAACGAGGTGTTCGTTTGCGTAAAGGTTGACAGGGAAGAACGACCTGATCTTGACAGCGTCTACATGGCGGTCTGCCACGTGATGGGGCGAAGCTGCGGTTGGCCTCTCAACATAATAATGGCGCCTGACAAGAGTCCGTTCTTTGCAGCCAGCTACATTCCTAAAAACAGCAGATTCGGTCTTGCGGGAATGGTGGATCTTATTCCTCAGATAAACGAGATCTGGAGAACGCGCAAGTCCGAATTGAAAGCCGTGGGCGAAGACATCAAGCACAGAATAAGGGCATTAGAGAAAAGAACTCCTGAACCAGAATTGGGCGAAGCCGTGCTGCACGATGCTTACGAACAACTCGCGTTAAGCTATGACTTGGAAAACGGCGGATTTGGGCGTGCTCCAAAATTTCCCATGCCGCACAACCTGCTTTTCCTGCTGAGATATTGGAACCGAACTAAGGAGAAAACAGCATTAGAAATGGTGGAGAAGACTTTAAAGTCCATGCGGCAAGGCGGGGTTTTTGATCATGTTGGATTTGGCTTCCACCGCTACTCCACTGATACCCAGTGGCTTGTTCCGCACTTCGAAAAGATGCTTTACGACCAAGCTTTATTGGCGATTGTTTATACGGAAGCATACCAAGCAACGGGCGCTGAAGAGTACAAGCTAACGGCTGAAGAAACTTTAGAGTACGTGCTAAGAGATTTAGCGTCGCCTGAAGGCGGATTTTACTCAGCTGAAGATGCAGACAGCGAAGGCGAAGAAGGCAAATTTTACCTGTGGACTGAAGCCGAAATCCGAGAAATCTTGTCGCCTGGAGACTCTGATTTAGTGGTCAAGCTTTTCGGAATAGAGGCTGGCGGCAACTATGCGGAACACGGTCGACTTAGAAGCGGCAAAAACATACTTCACCTTCCTAAACCGCTAGAGCAGGTCGCTCTAGAAGGCAATCTATCTCTCGATGAACTCATCCTCAGATTCAGCAAAATCCGCAGTGTGCTTTTCGAAAAGAGAGAAGCTCGGGTTCACCCCATGAAGGACGACAAGGTCTTAACTGACTGGAATGGCCTGATGATTGCGGCTCTGGCAAGGGCTAGCCAAGTTTTCGGTGAACAAAAGTACCTGCAAGCGGCAGTGAAGGCGGCAAATTTTGTGCTGAGGCAGATGAGCGATGACAATGGACTGCTTTACCATCGCTATGCGAAAGGCGAGAAGGCGATAAGTGGATTTCTGGATGACTATGCCTTTCTCGCGTGGGGGCTCCTCGAAATTTACGAGGCATGCTTCGAAGATAAGTACTTGCAAACGGCGCTAGAATTGACCAAGACTATGATGGCGCGGTTTTGGGATGAAAAAGACGGCGGTTTCTACTTCACTGCAGAAAGCGCTGAGCACGTTCTTGATAGAAGAAAAGAAGTGTATGATGGTGCGTTGCCTTCAGGGAATTCCGCGGCGTTGCTTAATCTGCTACGCCTATCGCGTTTAAGCAATAATTCTGTTTTTGAAGAAATAGCTAGCAAAATCAGCAAGGCGTTTTCTGGAGAAGTGAAAAATGCGCCGACAGCGCACACTTTTCTGCTGCTCGCAGCGAATTTCGCTATTGGACCAGCATACAACGTCATTTTGGTTGGTGACTCTGATGAGGACAGCATGCGGAACATGCTGAAAGTATTGAGAGAAAATTATCTGCCGAACATGGTGATTTCGTTGAAGAAACCCAGCGAGGCGGGTTTGGGCTACGAGAAAATTGGTGGCAAAGCCACGGCGTACGTGTGTCGTGGTCAAGCGTGTATGCCACCTACAAATGAAGTGGAGAAATTGTTGCAGCTCCTTGAACTTTCATGAGTAGACCAAGAATAGCTTTGGAGATAGGACTTACGTTGCTGCGGCGCGTGTCCCGACCGTAAGCGAAACAGTCGTTGTTTCGCCGTTTCTGACTATTGCCACAGTGATTGTTTGACCAGGCAAAGTGTTTTCTTCCATATAAGTTGAAAGGTCGTCTATGCCTCTGATTCTTGCGCCGTTAATGGCTATGATTATGTCACCGCCGATAATGGTGGACTGCCCGCCGACTGTAACTTGTTGCGTTCCTCCTTTCAGGCCTGCATTGGCAGCTGGTCCACCGTTATTAACCTGAGCGATTAGCCACCCGTAAGTTACATCCGCATTCATTGCTTTTGCAATTTCGTAGGTCATGTCCGTTCCCGACGCGCCTATTGTGGGGTGTTTATTGTAAGAACCCGTATTTACCAAGTCGTCAATCTCCCTCAGCACGGTGCTGGATGGGATTGCGAAGCCTAATCCTTGAGATTCGTCCACGACGGCTACGGTTATGCCCACCACTTGACCTTGATAGTTCAACAGTGGACCACCAGAGTTACCGGGGTTTATGTCAACGCTCATCTGTATGACGTTCGCTATTGGATAACCGCCTGACAGGTCCTCAGTTATTGTCCTGCCTAACGAGCTCACTATGCCTGAGGTCATTGTCCCAGCTAATCCGTAAGGACCACCGACAGCTATCAGCGGGTCGCCGACGCTTAAGGTTGAGGAGCTGACGATTTCCAGTGGTATACACTCGCTTTGCGGCGCCTCTGCCGAGAGCACTGCAAGATCAGCATAAGGGTCTGAACCGAGCACCGTGGCTGCGTAGCCGTTTCCGTTTATGAACGTCACAGTAATGTTAATAGTGTCTTGGACTACGTGGTAATTCGTGATGACAACCATCTGCCCATCAACGCTGTAGATGAATCCTGAACCTTGCACCGACGAGTAGTAAGGACGATGGAAAATATCGTACTCTACTGTAAACGCTTGGATCACGACGACGGAGTTGTTAACTTCCGCGTACACTTGAGCAAGCGAAGCGTTTACTCCGGCAATGTAAGTGTTACTTTGAGGCGATATGTTACCTCCAGATTGGAGAGCTGCCAATTGCCCTTGAAGCGTTGAAATTTGACTTTGCAGGTCGTTTATGTTTCCTGAAATAACGGTAGTGCTTTCCAAGCAGCCGACTACGCCTCCTACGGTTAGACTAACGATGATAACTATTACGATTAAGGCTCTTGAAAAGCGCGGTTTCTCAGGTTTTTCTGGCGCTTGATTAGGTTCCAACAATTTTTTCTCCTCCAGTATTCAGTGCTTTTTGACAAGAAGGACATATCGTATCAGTGACTTGCATTTTACTACCACAATGCGGGCAAATAAGCTTTTTTTTGGCTAAGTGAAGCCCCTGTCTTTCTTTCAGTACCCTGCCATCTTTCAGAAGCAGCACTCGCTCAGTGTGGGCAGCTACTTGCCCGTCGTGAGTGACAATGATTATGGTTGTGCCTTGCTTGAGGTTTAGGTTTGCAAGCAAAGTGACGAGTTCACGTTTGTTTTTTGCATCCAAGTTTCCTGTCGGTTCATCCGCCAATATTATTGCTGGATTATTAGCCAAAGCCCGCGCGATAGCTACGCGTTGTTGTTCGCCTGCGCTAAGTCTATGCGGCCTGTGTTCTTCTCTTCCCGAAAGATTCACGAGTTGCAACAGTTCTTTAGCTTTGCGACTTCGCTCGCTCTTGGGTATATTGGTGCCTTCCATTGGAAGTTCCACGTTCTCTCTGGCGTTCAAATACGGCAGCAAATTAAAGGTTTGAAAAATAAATCCAATTTTGCTCTTCCGTATCTTGTAGAGCTCTTTTTCAGGCATTTTCGCCACGTCCACGCCGTCCAGCAGCACCGAGCCAGTGGTTGGTTTGTCGAGACAGCCTAACACGTTTAGCAGCGTCGTTTTGCCTGAACCTGAAGGTCCCATGATCGCGACAAACTCGCCTTTATTCACTTGAAGGTTGACGCTGGAAAGAGCTTGAACGCTGCGCTTACCAAGCGTATAGGTTTTTGAAAGTTTTTCTAATTTCAGTACTGCATCACTCATATCGCATTGCCTCCGCGGGTCTTGTTCTGGAAGCCCTCCACGCTGGGTATAGGCTGCCTAACGCGCCTAAGAGCACGGCCGCTCCCATGGCGATTAGCATGAGTTGAGGAGTTACAGCTATAGCCGCAGCAGTTCCTGAGTTTGACGCTAGATTGAATCCACTCCCAAAAGTACCTTGGCTTGCGGCGGGAAGCAGCAGACCTGACAATGCGGGCGCGGCGACGCTGCCAATCGCGATGCCAACTACACCCGCTATTAGGCTCAACATTACGCCTTCAAGCATGAACTGGCTCATCACAGTCAAGTTGCTAAAGCCTATTGCCTTAAGCGTGCCGATTTCTTTGGTTCTTTCTCGCACAGTGTACAGCATGACGAATAAGACTATGAGGCTTGTAGCCGCAACTGCGACAATTATTTCTTGAAATGCAACGCTTTGTGTCTGCGCGAGCGTTGCTTCGGCACTCGCCAGTGCGGTTTCATAGTTTTCCTGCAGAGACTCAAGTTGTTCCAAGCGTTGTTGACCAGTGGTCACTGAAAGCTCAGGATGCAAAGTGCTTATGGCGCTCGCAACTTCAGTTACTTCATTACTGTTCTCAGCGAACACAGTGATAGTAGTTATGTACCCAGTATTGCTGGTTAACGCTTGCGCGTCAGACAGGTTCATGTACAGTGTAGTTGCGTCCTCAATTCCCGACGACCCGTAGACGCCTATTACCTCAAAAGATTCATCTAAAATCTCGATTGTGTCACCGACTTCGGAGTCGAAAAACGCTGTGTTGTTTTCGCTTAGAAGCACGACTCCGCCGTCTCCTGCTTGCAGGTTTCTTCCAGCAATAATATTCGTTGGCAAAACTGGATGATTGCCCACAAGCTCAGAAGTCAAAGAAATACCCTCAATCACGTAATCGGGCACAAGGCGAGTGAAAGTCCGCCCGTTTGGAGCTGAGATCGTTTGGTTTGTTCCTTCAGACACTTGCAGGCTCGGCGACACAGCGGCAACGCCCTCAATGGAGCTAATATCAGAGTAGATGGTTTCGTTCATGGGGGTAGTTCCTCCGCGGCTGAATGCGCCACCGCCGAATTCTCCCGGCCTACCCGTGCCATTGCCGAACTGTCCTGGCGTGAAGCCAGAGCCTTCAGGTCGTTCACCACCTGGAAACATAGAACTGGAATTTCCCATGTCAGGAGGAGTAAAACCAAACCCTTCCATGCTTGACGAAAGAGTACAGTCGATTTGTGTTAGTGTCTGGTTTATTGTTGCTTGGGTCTGGGAAATGGTGTTACCGAGGTTCTCAGTTAGACCCAGCGTGGATTCTTGGTTCGCTGTGATACCAGCGGGAATGGAAATCATAATCGCCATGGAAAAGCCCAAGGCAATAATTACTAACAAAGCCCTCATTTTGCGTCTTGAAATATTCCTAACTGCTCTAGTTACTATGCCCAATTTTATTCACCTTTCAAAGCATTCCAGAAAAAGACAACCAAAAAGAGAGAATGGGCGAGAGGGGCTCGGGTGCCTTTTTTTAGCTGTGTTTGTTGGCAATACTCTTGTGACCATGTTTCTGTCCGTTTTTACCATTCTCCCTTTTGGCTGTCTCCATGCTCAACGGGGAAGAATTATTAAACCCTTTTTCAGAATTGTACCCAATTCTGTTCCAAATCTAATAATACCCTCTGTCCGAGTTTGGCTGTGCAGAAAAGTGAGAATATTTATTACCTGAGTGCAGATAGTTTTATTAAAACTCCTCGTGTATGCGGGCGATATGGATGGTTGTGAGCGGGCGTCCTTTCAAGTATCTTCTTGGATGGCTAATTGCTGGCACGAGAGGTGGCGCAACTCGGGCTAAAATACTTGCGATACTGAAGGAGACCCCGCAGAATGCAAACCAGTTGGCGACCCAGATTAAAATGGATTATAGGACAATAAGGCACCACTTGGATGTTCTTGAGAAAAACAAAATAATCACCACAGCTGGAGAAGGATATGGTGTAACGTATTTCTTGTCCACGGCGATGGAGGAAAACTATGCGCTGTTCGAGGAGATTCTGAAGAGAATGTGGAAAAAGTAAAAAAAGGAGAAGAACTAGATGGAAAATCAAATGAACAAGAATGTGTTGATTTGGGTAGTAGTATTAGTAACATTAGTAGCAGTTGCTCTTTTAGCAGGATTATGGGCTGCATTAACATTTTATAATCCCCAGGCTCCTTGGGTGCCGCTGCCACGTCCCGGAGTTATTGCTGGCGACCTAGAATTTTTCTATATAGGAAAAACAATAGTGTCCACGCTCAACATAGCTCTCTTGTCCTTTCTGGTGCTCACTTATGCGGATATATACAGGAAAACGCGGTCACCGTTCACCATTGGGCTATTAATATTTTCGATAGCTTTTCTCATGAAAGAATTCACTTCGAACCCCATGGTGATTAAGGCTGCTGGCTTCGCACCGTTTGGCCTAGGACCTTTTGCGTTGCTGCCCGACCTGTTCGAGTTTATAGCCTTAACTGCGCTGCTATACCTGAGCGTGAAATACTAAGGAAGCCTGTGCAGTCAACCGTGAAAAAGAAAATCTTTATCGCGGGTCCAATCCAAGGCATGGAAAACGAGCAGTCTTATAGGCGGATTATAAAAGAAATTTGTGCCCGTTTAGGCTGTGAAGCGATTGACCCGTGGCTTCGGGAAAAAACAATTTACCGAAAAGATGAGCCGCGCTGGTGGAGCAAAGTTCCACCAGAGGATTTTGTTGGACGAGACCTTGCGGATGCTGAAAGATGCGACGTGCTGATTGCTTATTTGCCGCAGCTTTCAGCTGGAGCATGCATGGAGCTTTTTTACGCTAAACGCAAAGGCAAAAAAGTAATTGTTGTTTCGGATATGGCTTGCTTGAGCCCGTGGATTGTGGTGCACTCGGATGTCATAGTGAAGCGTTTTGAAGAGCTTGAAGACGCATTGAAGCAGGTGCTGTAGCCTCAGTTTAGGCAGGCTGTCCAAGAAAAAGGGCGATTGAACGTTTTGAAGGGCATTTACGTCTTAATAATCCAAGTAAGCAGCGACGTTGCCGTGCAGGTGGGCGCATTAGGCAAATTAACTTTCAAGAAGGGCGTTTATGCTTACGTTGGCTCTGCGCAGAATAATCTGGAAAAACGCGTGCGCCGCCATTTTACGAAAGAGAAGCGCAAGTTTTGGCACATTGATTATCTGCTGGGCAATGACGCGGCAAAAGTTATAGCAGTGTTCCACAAGCAAGCTGACAAAGCTGAAGAATGCGCGGTTGCCAAAATAATCGGGAAAATAGGTGAAGCAGTAGCGGGCTTCGGTTCCTCAGACTGCAACTGCAAGAGCCACTTTTACCGCATAGAAGACTACGGGTTTTTGCAGGAATTCATGTGCGCAAATGGGCTTTCTTCATTCTACCTATCTTCTTCAGGTAAACTATAGATAAGGATGTGATTGCCATTATCTTCTACTTTGTTTGTAGTCGTCTGCTGAATTTGCTGGGCGACTACTTCCAATTGATAATCACCCATTATTTTGCTCCTGTTCCTTGCTTTAGTGTCCAGAAAGATAAAATTTCTAAGGCAAAAGAAATTTCGTTCTCCATTTAGAAGTTATTATTTTGGGCAAATTAAAAGAAATAATAACTGTCAATCTAGGCTATCGTGTTTTGACAGGTAGAAGAAGAAGGATGCAAAAATCATTTTCTTCTTCTTTCAGCTTTTAGGCGATGCAAGTTCAGCAGCAGCGCTAATGCCAAGCCAAAACCTGCCAAGAAGCAAAACAGCTTATTGAGGAAGGCTTCGAGTACGTCATGGACAAAGACGGCGTTAGCCTGTTCAGAAAACTTAAATAAATCGCCAATGTTGGTACACACTACTAGAATCATGTATCAGCGGTTGTAGTCTAGCCTGGTTTCAGATGCCTTGGCGATGTGGCTCTAGACCGCAAATGGCGATGTTCCCACTTCTCGTTTCTCTGCGGACCTTTTCCCCCTCTTCTTTTTTTGGGGCTATCCGATGCCAAGTAATTAGAAGTTTGGCAGGAGATGAAGCGGATGAGTCAAGAAAAAGAAGGGAAGTGCCCTCGGTGCGGCAGTCGGAGAATTTGGAAAGATGGGATCAGGTCTACGCCTTCTGGGGACGTTCAGCGTTACCTCTGCCGAGATTGTGCCTTTCGGTTTTCAAATCGATGAAACGTTCTTCGCCCTTTTCCCTTTTTTCTTTTTTGTTTTTGATTAGCCAAGCGGAGGCGTTTTCTTGAGCGGGGATCAGGTTGTTGTTTGTGAGGGTTGCGGGAGCAAGTGGCGCGTTGATATCGCTAAGGGGCGTGCTTCTGTGATCGCTACGTTGGAAGAGTGCCCATTATGCGAGCGGCAGGAGATTCCGGAGATGCGGTAGGGTGTAGGTGAATTTTTTGGCTGGGGCATCTGAGAGTAAGCGGAAATCGGTTTCTTCATGCAAGCTAGGTAACACCTGTGATAACAGTTACTCTTCAAGTTCAGGCTTCAGTGTTGAAGAGCGCGTGTTGAAATTGGTTGATGAGAGTGAGCTTGAGTTGGCGCCATGGGAAATAGCGCGTAAAATTCATGCTAAGCGGTCAACGGTCCGCGTCATTCTCCGCAAACTGCTAGATAGAGGCTTGATTCTGCAGCCTTATCCTGGAGCGTACTGCAATAAAATCACGTACGGGATGCGGTTTGTTCCGTTGTGTGTGCATAATATTTCGTTGCGGAGTTTTGTTTGTGAGGATGTTTTGCATTGGGAGGTTGATGAGGTTGTGGGCGGGGTTAAGTTGCATGTTTGTTTTGGGAGTGAGCGTCGGAAGGTTAGTGGTTTTATTGCTTGTGATGTTGGGATGAGTCATGATGCGTGTTTGTTGGCGTTGAATCGTTGGTTTGATTTGGCTGAGAAGCGGTTGGGCAGGTGTCTTGTGGATTTGGAGTTGTTGACGTTTGAGGCTAACAAGGATTATTTTGGGGTTCGGGTTGATGGGGTTCAATGCGTCACGAAAAAGGGCCTTTTCGATATGGTTGAGCGGTTGTATCAGAAGGAGGAAAATCTGGTGCGTAAGGAGTGGAAGGTTAGTCAGGCTATGAGTGTGAATCAGTTTGAGGCTGCGTTGACTAAGGGTTTAGCTGGGTATGATAGTGCGCAGGCGTCGTTCGAGTTGAAGGAGGAGGTTAAACGTGTGACTGAGGCTTTGAAGTTTACTAATTCGCGTTTGGTTTCGGTTGAGAAGCTGCAGGAGGCTATGTTTAATGTTCTTAGCAAGCTTCGTGATGTGGAATGCCAAGATGTACGTGGTAATGCCGTTGACGGTAAAGGAGCGCCGAGTTATGTTTCGTGAGTTTTACTACGTACATAGGGCGCTTTTGGATGTACATGGTATTGCGTTTTTGGCTGTGAAAGGCTGCTTAAACGCTGTTTTCTGGGGTGTGCTGGGGCATGGGAAAAGTCCATGCTTTTCACGGTTAAGCGTTCTGACTGCCGCTGGTGTAGATGCTGGACGGTTAATTTTCAGGGTTGCTAATGGAGTGTTTGTCCATGGTTGAACAAGTTACGCAGGAATCTGGGGTTGCGCCTGTTCAGAAGGCGGAAAAGAAGCGTTCTCAATCTGAAAAACGGGGCATTAACCGCTGGAATCAGGTAATATTGCTGCGCAATGAAACGAAGCTGGACCGGATTCTTGATGAGTTGCGTTGGGTGCGGCATAGGTTTGAGCGGATCGGTGATGCTGAGTATGAAAAGTCGGATGTGGAGCGGTGGGCTGTTGTGGATGAGGTTGATCGGGAGATTATTCAGCGTGTGCGTGAGGCTGGTGCTCCTGGTGTTTTGCCGAAGGATGTGGCTGCTGCAGCTGCTCTTGTGAAGTATGGTTTGAAGTATTATCATGTGGCCAGGCGTATTGTGCGGATGAATAAGAAGTTGCTTTTCGAGTCTGGTAAGTTGTTGTTTGAGAAGCGCGGGCACAAGTGGGCGTTAACCAGTTTTGGGTTTGCTGCTTGGGGAGGCATTGAAAGAGTATCTTGGAGTCTTTGAGAAGGCACTCAAATTTTAATCCAACCAACCAACCCAACCCCAGCGAAAAACCTTCAGTGTATTACATTATAATCTGATACAGTAAAATCTGAGGCTCGCACTGCACGCCTGAGCAAAGCTTAAAAAGAAATTTAAGCATAACTGGGCTTACGAAATTCTAAGGAGATTAAAAACAATGCAAATTAGGGATAATAGGACAAAAATGACTGCGATATTCGCTATAGTTCTTTTGATGGCTTCCATTATGCTATTGGCTACGCCAGTTCAAGCGCAAGAAACCGCACACGGCGGAAACCCAGCTACTGGTACATGGAGCACTACAATACCTGCTGGCGTAACTGTCGACTACACAATTAAAGCCCATCCCTACCTCAGCTTTTCACCTAACCCAATAGGACTTGGCCAAGAACTGTTAGTCAACATGTGGCTTACACCTCCATCTGCCGAAAACAAATATCTTGCAGGATACACGGTGACGATTACAAAGCCAAACCAAGACCAAGATGTAGTTGGTCCGCTTAACTCTTACGTTGCAGACGGAACAGCTTGGTTTTCCTACATAGTTGACCAAGTTGGCGAGTGGAAACTGAAATTCAGCTTCCCCGGACAATACTTGCCAGCAGGACGCTACCTCAACGGAGAAATTGTGACCAGCGGTGGAACACTCTACCCAGCACATTACTACTTACCTGTCTCTACGTCAGAACTAACTCTCACTGTGCAGAATGAGCAAGTGATGTCGTGGTCATCGCCGCTTCCAACTGATTACTGGACTAGACCCATACAGCCAAACAACAGAGAATGGAACGTGATTGCAGGAAACTATCCATGGGGACAACAAATGGTAGGCGGTCAATATTCCTGGAGGGATGAGTATTACGGACCATACATTACGGCGCCAAACACTCCGCACATCGTCTGGAAGAAGCAGGGAGCATTAGCAGGCATAATTGGAGGAGAAACAGGAAATTACGCTACACTCAGCAACCCTGGAGCGCCCAGTGTTATCTACATGGGCAGATGTTACCAAACAATGACTGTGCCAATTAACGGTATGCCAACAAGCTCCGCGGTATGCTTCGACCTACGAACAGGAGAACAATATTATGCAATACCAACTGCTTCAGGAGGCATAACGCCTACTCACATTGCTTACTGGTCAGGAGTTGACACTGCAGTGCCTGGCGCTGGAGAAGCTGCAACCTTCGGAGTGGAACTCCACACCATAAGCGGCGGCAGACTATACAAGATTAATCCTCTTACTGGAGCCATAACCGCGAACATCTCGCTTCCGACATTCAGCAACGCTGAAATGATGTACCGCGACGGCTACTACCTAAGCTACAATCGTACTGGAACTGCGGGAGCTGCGGACGAGAAAGGCGTTTTGTACAACTGGACAGCACAGGGATCATCCACCAACTTTGCTTCAAGAATAGTAAACACCTACAACGTAACCATACCACACAGCTACAGAGCTTATAGCGTAAGTGACCTATATGGTCTCTTAGGTGCTTACGACCCAGACACTGGCATAACCGTAATACAAAGCAGATTCATCTACGGAAACGTCTACGGATACAGGCTTGAGGCAGTGAACCTACTAACTGGACAATTATTGTGGAACATCACATCCAGTTCAAATGATGTAGCAGCAGCCTATAGACCAACCAACGCCTGGTGCAGACACGGAATATACGTGGCTGAAATGGAGCGAGGATACTGGCAAGCTTGGGATGAACGAACTGGCAAAGTGCTTTGGACGACTGAAATGAAGGACGACCCTTGGGGTGAATTCTGGATGTATGATTTAGCAGCATACCAAAACCTCTTGTTCGGCGTCGGATACACTGGCGTCTGGGCTCTTGATGAAGTCACAGGAAAAGTGGTCTGGCACTATTCTGATCCAGCGCCTCCATTTGAAACCCCATACTCATCCAACGGGACAAGCAGCTATTCTGTCCAAGCAATCAGAGTTGCTGACGGAAAAATCTATGTATGCAACGACGAACACACAGCAACACAACCCGCAACGCGAGGCTGGGGTCTCATCTGCCTCAACGCTACAACAGGCGAGTTCTTATGGAAGATAAAGGGTACACGAATGAGCCCAGGTCCTGCAGCTGACGGCTACTTAATAGCACCCAGCAGCTATGACGGATACATGTATGTACTAGGTAAAGGCAAAAGCGCCACAACAATTGAAGCGCCACTCACTGCCATAACGTTGGGACAAAAAATCGTCTTAAAAGGCACAGTACTGGACATGTCTCCTGCTCAACCAGGCACCCCATGCGTATCCAAAGAATCAATTGCAGCTTGGATGGACTACCTTCACCTTCAAATGCCGATTCCAGCAGATGTAAAGGGCGTTTCAGTGTCACTGGATACTCTTGATCCCAACAACAACTTTGTGCATATCGCCACGGTTACAAGCGACATGAGCGGCACCTTCAGCTACATGTGGCAACCAGAAGTTCCAGGCAAATACACTGTAATGGCTACGTTCATGGGTGATGACTCGTACGGAAGTTCATATGCGGAAACTGCAGTAGGTGTAGTGGAAACGCCACCAGCAACGCCAACGCCTGAACCGCCACAAGCACCGCCAGATTACACGTGGACTATTATAGGTACTGGGATAGCGATGATAATTGCGGTTGCGGTTGTTGGGTTGTTGATTCTTAGGAAGCGTTCTTGAGATGGTAAAGGAATTGATCCTCATTTTCCCTTTTTTTGGGTTTGTGTTTTTTCGGTGTTGCAGGAGGGGGCTGAGAGGGTTTTGGGTGTTCAAAGTGATTGCAGCTTTGTTCCTGAAAGGGTTGCATTTTGTTCTCCTTTAGTTTGCCTCCCAGAGCCTCAGCAAACCCTTCATTGCTAAGTTTAGTGCGTATACTCGTTTCCGACTATACCTATACCCTATATTGATACTGATATCTTCTACCGTATATGCTGAATCATGTATACGCCTCTGCGTAGTAGCCGTTTTTCCTGCTTTTCATGCCGTAAAAGTTGGTTGGTTGGTGGTTGGTTGGATTAAAATTTAATCCAAAAACTAATCTGAGTGGGAAAAAGGCTCAGAATTGGCGGTTTTGGGTTTGGGGTTTGGGGAGAAATAGAGAAAAAGGGTTTTCAGAATTGAAGTTTAGGACTTTTGTGCGCAGGTCGCTGAAAAAAGAGGATCTCTATCAACAAACCAGCCGCCGATTATTTTTGAATCAACTGTATCCAATTGTTTCTCCGTTAACAGATCAACAGATTAAGACATTACTTGCAGAATGGAAAATATGTTCACCTAGAAGCAGTACAACCCTGACATCATTGAAAAGGGAATTGAAAGGTTACTATTACAAATTGGAAATGGCTTAGTTTTGGGCTTACTACGTGCATCGTGAGCTTGGGAGGTACGTGGTAAACGGTTTTTCATGTTTTTTGCTTTGTTTTTGTGTTTTTTCCATGCGCTAATGGTTGACAGTTGGGTTTTTGGCAACAAAAGGCTTTTAAGTTGAATATTACGATAAGCTATATTAGCATAGGCAGCTCGGGGAGAGCAGCGAGCATCGGCCTCCCCGGGCTGTCAGTTGGTGTTTGCTGTTTTCTCCGGGCTGACCCACCTTTAGGGTCTGTTGCTTCAAGCATGGTTAGGCATCCTGACTTCGAGAAGATACATAGTGCATTTTTGGCGCATTACAGTGAGGGCCCTCAGTTTGGCGAGAGCCGGTATTCTGAGTGGGTGAAGGCTGAAAATGAAAGGTAAGCCTTGGCCTGTTGAAAAAGAGCGACAGCTGCGGGAGCTTGTGGCTTCTGGAGCTGATGCTGGCAAAATTGCTGCTGCTTTGGGAAAAACGAGGGATGCAATTCTGAAAAAGGCCCAGCGTCTTGGATTAGAAGTAGTCGTCGCTACAAAATTCACTCCGACGACTACTTCTAAGCTGGAATTGGATGCCGAATTGATTAGCATTGAAGAGGCTCTTAAGATGCTAAACGCGGCGTTGAAGGCTCTGGATAAACCTAGCCTTGATAAGGCTGAAACATTGCGGTTGCGGACCATAATTCAGGGCGTAAAAACCTACAAGGAGCTTTTCGCGGATTACGTTGATTATCGCGGTTTGGAGGCTGAGTTGTTGGATTTGAGGGAGAAGTATGCGGGGCTTGCCGAAAAGTCCAAGGGCGCTTCGGTCAAATAAGCTGTTTTCTGAGAGGGTACTGCTTAAGCAGGATGCATCTACGGTAGATAAGGCTCTGGATAGTAAGTTTGAACAGTTGAAGTTTAAACCGGTGAAGTTTTTCAAGGAGATTTTGGATTTGAGGTTAACGGATTCCAGAAAACCCGAGTTTCCAATTCTTCGGTTAAACAGGAAAATGGAATTGAGAAGGAACTCCGCATTTGCCAAGAATAAAGGGTAATCCCGCCAGGTTTTCTCAGGGATGTCTATGGCTGTTTCTTCGATAGGCAGACTATTGGATAGCAAGATTTTAGTAAGTGCGGGTTAATCATTTTAAGCAGTGATCTGTTTTGAAGTTTGCGGTGATTGTTGAAAAAGACCAAGATGGAGTCTACATAGCTTCAGTGCCTGAGCTTCCAGGCTGCCACACTCAAGCGAAGACCCTTGACAAACTTACTCAGCGAGTTAAAGAAGCCATCAGCGCCTATCTTGAGGCTGAAGGCGTCAAACCCAAAGAATCAGTAGAGCTAATCGGCTTCCAACTCGTAGAGGTCGCCACTAATTGAGCCTGAGGCCTCAACCAGCCAGAAAAGTCATAAAAGCCCTTTCCACTCTGGGTTTTAAGGTAGCCAGAAAACACGGCAGCCACGTCGTCATGAAACACAGCGATGGCAGAATCACCGTGATCCCAGTCCACGCGAAAGAAAACATCAGCGTTGGCCTGCTTCTGAAGATAATGAAAGACGTCAAGCTTGAAAGAGAAGAATTTTTCAAACTTATAGCAAAAACCTAAAATGCCTTGCTTCAGGTCCTTAGGGCTTTTCCTATTGAAGCTGCATTATCCGTTCACTTTAACCGACCTCTCTCCACAGTACTGAAATGCCGTTTCAACGCTTGCCTTTTTAACAGTTTAAGCCATAGGCACGAGTCCCGAGTGATTCTCCATGAAAAAGAAAACACAAATCTTAGCCACAGAAAGCGACCTTCTCGTGGATTCAACGTTTCATAATGTTCCTGCCTCTTTGCTTACCGAGTTTGCCGAGAAAATCGTAAGACCATACTACAATGGCAATTTGAACTCGGCCATCCAAGACCTCATCAACAAAACCATAGCAGAGCAAGACTTCGTCCTCTCCCACATCACGCATATCAGAAGCGGAAACAACCGATAGAATCCAACCCAGCCCGAAATGAAAAGCAAACTATAAAGTACACATCAAAAACCATAAGGATGAAGACATAATGAAAAAACAGTCCACGCTCTTCCCAGAAAAAGAAGCAGCCATAGTAGCTGAACTTAACTTAAACGAAGCTGAAAGCCTTGCAAACCAACTCAAAACCACAGTCGAAGCCCAATGCGAAAGGATAGAAGTTGCAGGAAGCATCAGACGACAAAAAACCAAGGTACACGACATAGACTTCGTCGCCGTCACAAAAAACGATGCAGAATGGCAAAAGATAAGCGAAAAACTCAAACACCTAAAAGCCAAACCCAACTGCCAAGGCAACAGCGTCACCAAAGCGTTTGTGCCCTGCCAAAACGGCCTCTTCCAAGTGGACTTCTACCGTGCAAAACCCTCAACCTTCGGCATTCACCTGCTTGTCCGCACAGGCTCAGCAGAACACAACATGTGGCTCGCCGCCTACGCCATCTCAAAAGGAATGAGAATCAGATACAGCGAAGGCCTACTCAAAGAAGGCAAAGTAATCGCTGGAGAAACCGAGCAAGGCGTGTTTGAAGCGTTAGGCTTGCCCTACCCGTTGCCTCCTGAGCGGGAGATAGTTGACAGCAAACCCGTTTGGATGCCCACTCCCGAAACAAAGTAGAGGCGACTGCTTAAGTTGGTGAGAATTCAAAGACGACAAGCAAAGAAAACCTACCTAAACAGCAAACGCATCTACAATTACGGACGAGAACACGTAACCATAATCAAGAAATATCACTCGGCAACTGCCCCCTTCCTCAAACAGGATTTAGAGGAAAAGGTCTGGGTGGAAAGTGGCTCCCTCATAATAAAACTCACACCTAAACAAATCTTATAGCGCGCTTATCTAATTTCAGCAACTGATCGGCATCAATTTCTCCATAAAGTCTTTTATCATTGGTTAAGAAAATAGACTTGGTGAAAAGATATGGGTGATGCTCCAAAACGTGTTAAGCTTCTTGAGGGCGAAGAAGTAATCAGAAAAAGCACTGGCATAGGAGAAATGAGTGCAGTAATGTATTTTGATGGAGCAGGCAAAGCTTTGACGAAGAATCCATGCTTCGGCAGAGCATATTTAACCAACCAAAGACTAATCCTCGAAGCACGTGATAGCCCAAGTAACTGGCAAATTGTAGGCGACTACTTTGGCATACCTCAAGCGATCGCGCTATTCAACATAGCCTTATCATTCAAGAGTATTACCGAAGTTTCCAAGTCGACTCAGATTAGAGCGGGATTAATAAAACTTAGTCATAGCCAAAGCGATGCGCCAAGTCCAATTTACTTCAATGTGCAAAAGCTGGACGAATGGCTGCGAACAATCCAAATTTTAATGCAAAAAAGCCTAGGCGCCAATACTTCTTTCTCTTCGGCGCCAGTTCCGCCTTCCCCATCAATTACTTGTCCGACTTGTGGTAACGCATTAAGTTACATTCAGCAATATCAACGATGGTACTGCTACAAAGAACAAAAATACGTATAGCCGCCATTTTCTTTACTAAAATCAAACGGCTGCAGCTTCCTCTTGGATAAGAACCCCGTTCTGCTGTTTACATTGAAAAAGGCATCTTTCTCAACATGCATGTTTTCTTAAGGAATTAAGTGCGCTTTAGGCGATACAGTCAAAACTGAGTGCGATAGAAGCGAAAATCTTAAGTTAGAATCCAAGCGTACTACCAAATGCTTTATTGTGTTTTGGGTGAGGAGTGGGAGAATTGAGGATAGTCAAACAGCATAAAGTATTGGTAGTTCCACTATTATTGTGTATATTTCTTTCCCCATTGTTGGTGCATCCTATCTGGGCGGAATCTTTTAGCTGGGCCGGCACTTGGGATTTTCAATATAGTCAAGCGGGAACTAACCTTTTCCGAATGACGCTTAACCAATCAGGAGGAACTGTGACGGGAAAAGCCCCTAGTTTTTACAACAGCACTATTGAAGGAACAGCCTCAGGCAGTAAGCTGGAGGGTCTGTTCAAGACAGACAAAACATGGGCTGACTGTGATATTGTGTTCTCATTGGATATGTCTAGTGACGGCCAATCATTCAATGGCTACATCTGGAACTACGGAGACGCGTTACCAGAAGAAGAATACTTAAGGATATGGATGCGCGGCGGTCGAATCGGTGGCGGCGGCATAAACCTGCTCATTGTCCCAGTTAATCTTCAAGATCAAGCCATTAACAATTCAAAAGCTTACTATGACGGAATAGCTGGGAAGCTCGTATCGTACTTTAGGGCGGTCTCTTATGGACACTTAAGTGTCAACGTTGAGGTTTATCAGCACAACTCCGAATGGGTAACCCTGCCCAAGACAACAGCCCAATATAGAGCGGATCAAGATTCCTTCTATAAGGATGTAATAAACTGCACCGACGACGAAGTTGATTTCGCCGCCTACGATTATTCCAATGACCTAGGCAAGGGAACCGTTGCTTTCATTTCTTCTACAGACATCTGGGGTGACGGCTCTTATTTCTTTCACAGCGGAATACAAGCTGGAGAGTTTGATACAGACGATGTAACAAAAGTCGATGTTATATACACATTCGAGAGCAGGTTCCAGGAAGAGAAACAAGTAGTCCGTGGATTGGCGCACGAATTTGCTCATGCGCTAGGCAAGATTCTTGTAACCACAATAAATGGCTTAACCAAAACGGGGAAATGGACGCTTCCCGATGAATACAAAATGGGCAATGTTAACAATCTTTTTTCTCTTATGGGAAAATCGACAAACAAAAGCCTCGAACAAGTCCATCTTGACTCTTACACCAAAGAGTGGCTAGGCTGGCTAAAGTATAGCTATGCTCAAATTAACATGTCCTACAACATCAAACAGCTTGACCTAATGAAATACGGCGACAGCGTCCTAACGTACCGGGGAGAAGGCGTGGGTGATATTTCCTACATATTTGAAGTACGGTCGAACTCTTCCACAACTTGGGATTCAGAGACGCCGAACAACATGTTATTGGCAATATACTGTCTCGAAAACGGACAAGCAAACGATGGAACAAGTCGCATAAACTTGGTGAAAACACTAACCAAGCCTGGCAACATGACTGACCCAAATGTTGGAATCGTGACCAAACTAATATCTTTATTTGAGCAAGAGGCGCAGGTTACTTTTGAGAAGTTCAACGCAAGCAACCTTGTGGGCGCTGTGGCTTCAATCTCAGGAAAAATTCTTGCCGCCGTCTCGGCAATGGTGCTTCCGGAAACGGGATTCAGTATCCTGCCCGACATGGATCTGCATGCTTACGACGTGAACGGCAAGCACGTGGGAATGAACTATCAAACAGGAGTCTATGAAAATCAAATCGACGGAGCCATCACGTCAGGGGACCTTACTGACGGAACAGAGTGGATTTTCGCCCCAGACAACGTGAACGTTCGGTTTGTAACAGACTCGCGCGACACAGCCAAGTTCTTCCAAGAGTACCCCGAAGCCTCCAGCTACAGCAACGGCGTGGAAACCTACGATATGAAGATGGTGTACTACAGTCCTGACGGCTCCAGACACGAGTCCGAGCCGGCGGAGCATGAAATCTCGCCAGGATCAACTATAAACCACGGGTACACCGTTACTGGGAACGCTGACGGAAGTTACAGTATCACAACAAGCAGCACGAGCCAACCGCCAAGCAGCTCTCCAAGTGACGGGAATCAACAAACCAACTTGCCCATCGACCCGCTGATCATAGTTGGAATAGTCGCGGTAATCGCAATCGTGGTAGGCGTGTTCTTGGTTTCGCGGAGCAAAAAACACCATGAAAACCCTCCAGCGGACAGGCAGCAGCTTCCGCCACCACCGCCTCCGCCACCGCCTTAATTCACAATCAGTGGGTTCCCAAACGAAAATTTCGTTAGGAAAGAAAAGCGCGCGCACTTCTCCAAACTCTTCCGCCATTCGAGCCAAAAGCGCTAATCAGGATATGGGAAAAACGTTGCGGCATGCCGCAAACATCCCGCTAAAACACAGCAAGAAACCACCCTCAGCCTCAATCTGCTCCATGAAAAACCAAATTTTGCATAAATAGGGTCTCCAAACACAAATTCCGCTGAGCGTTTCGGCATGCCGAAACATTTTGTCTCGAGCCAAAACACTCTCTGAGGCCGCAAATAATGTAATAAGCTAGTTCCTGCGCCTGTGTTTTCCCCAACCCTCAGCAGCGGAGGCTAAATTTATGGCGCGGAAAAAGCCTAAGGGCACAGAGCTTCCTGTTTTCACGGGCAGAGCGGCTAAGCTAAACCGCGCCATATTCGAGGTTCTCCGCGCAAAGCAGTCGTTAGCCAGCTACGATGCTTACCTTGAAGTCCGAAGAATCAAGGGTTACAGGCACACGAAATATCAAACTGTCGACAGGCGCATGAAAAAACTGCACCAACAACGCTGGATAACCAAGAAGGGAACGAAAAAACACAGCCTGGCTCAGACTCCCCACTCTACGAACTAAGCAACCGGGGACAAACAGCATTAGAGCTGGACAAAGTGAGCATGACCAGATTCGTCAAAGAAGCAAACGACGATTTGCTGCTTGAGCTGAGAAGAATCCTCGCCTCGTTCCGCGAGTTCACCCGCAGGGCGGAAAACCTTCAACAAAAAAGGGAATGAGACTAAGCGCGTGTATGGAAGCCTGTTCCACAAACCGTATAAGCAGACTGTAACATAATAGAGCTTTTGCGGTTATTTTGCGAATTTAATGGAGAATAGGGAATATGAAGAATAAGATGCAACATAGAAAGAGCGTGTTTACAACAGCAATAATGGCTTTTCTAACGCTTTCGTTAGCCTTGGTATCAACAGTTGCTGCAGCTGGAACCATAGCTTTGACGCCGACTACCCAAGCTCCAGGAGGTTCTGTCACTGTTGACGGCACAGGTTTTGGGGCAACAAAAGCAGTGGGCATAGGGTTTGGAGCAGAGCTAAATTCGACTGACTTTGACATGAATTACACGGGTACTGGTGTGGGTCCTTACTCGGGCAGAGTTTCCAATTATCCAATCAAACCAGGCTCGTTCCAGTTGATCTCTGATACTACTTCTGGCGGTGGCTTAATATCATATTATAACGATAATGGCGATGGAACCACGAGCGGTTCATTCGAGGGCGCTGTTGGCACAATAGACTATGTAACAGGCAATTGGACCCGTACGACCACGGTGGACGTCACAGGCATAGTAACAAACTACACTGCAACCTACACACATCGAACCAACGTTACTCCTGCAGCGGGAATAACCACATTACCCTCAGGAGCTTTTTCAGCCTCCATTACGTTGCCTGCCTTTATCGATGACGGAAGCTATCCGATTTGGGCAGTAGATACCCAAGGAAATGTAGCAACAAGCAATCTTGTTGTAGACCATACCGTTCCAGAGGGCTTGACCATCGGAGTCATGCTGCTACTATCAACTGTCGCAGTCATAGTTGGCACACGCTATTACCGTAAGCGACCAAAATGGGAAAACTGGTAATTAAGAAAAATATAGAAACACGCGAGCGTTAATCTTCAATCTCCCTCTTTTTTGGTGTTTCGTTTAGCAGGCAAATCTGGGAAAGTTCAGGGAGCGATTAGCGTGCTCTAAACCCTTCTATAGAGAACTAGTAAAATTTCGGAATATGTCCGCTAAGAGATTCATCATTTTGCGGGCGCTCCAAAGTTATCATCACTTTGCGGCGACAGATACTTTTTAAACTGAGCCTGCAAGACCTTCAAGGTGGAATAATGGTTAATCTTGTTGATGATTGGGAAGTGCTTGAGGAGTATGCTGGCGAGAAACTGGGCTTCTACCAGCTTTTAGGTGTTGACGGCGCAATAGAAATCAGAGTCTGCACTGGGCGGCTTGGGTTTAGGAAGGAGTTTGAAAGCGGCAAAGACGAACTGCTAATGCGCATTCAGGACTTCTGCAAATCAAAAAATTCATCAGAATAAGCGAAAACATCAGAGACGAACAATTCTTCAAATAACCACAAAACCTCAGCAGGCATTAAAGAGAAAACGGGGGAATGGTTGGCTTCCAAAACAACAGCGTATTTGGCGAAGCCGGTCAAACACAAACTGGGAAGTCGGACCTTCAGGAATCCGCCGGCGCCAACCACCCATGCCCACAATGCAACTCTGCGAAGCTATGGAAAGATGGTTTGCGTTCGCCTATGTTTGGTGATCCGATTCAGCGGTGGCTCTGCCGTGATTGCGGTTACAGGTTTAGTGATCCTGAAGACGTAGAGAGAGCTTGGAATGCGTTTGAACATGTTGAGAGACTTGAATCGAAGACGTTAAAAAGTGACGTAGGCATATCTAGTGCTCGCCAAATATGCGTCTCGGAGACGAAAAACTTGGTAGCGGAACAAGAAACAGTATTGGAAGTTCCGCAGAGAACTGAAGTGAATCTGAAAGGCGCTATCGTTGACTTCCTTTGGCAACTCAAACGCAAGAACTACGCTGAAGATACACTCTCCTCCTACGGCTACAACCTGCAGGAGCTAATCGAGCTAGGTGTCAACCTCTTCGACCCTCAAAGCTTCATCGACAAGATGACGGAGCTCGGCGATAAGAAAACCAATGTCCGCAAGTATACTCTGGCAAAAGCGTATAAGTGCTTCCTGAATTACCACAAAATCGAAGCCCAAGCTGCCTAAGTACAAATTCAAAAGACCACTGCCTTACGTACCACCAGAAAAATTCCTTGATCAGCTCATTGCATGCGCTCTTAGCGATCAAATGTCGATATTCTTGCAGACGTTCAAAGAAACAGGCGCCAGACCGGGTGAAGCAATCAGGCTATAGTGGAACGATATAGATATCGCCAGCAAAACCATCAACATCTCGCATCCAGAGACGGGCTGCAACCCGCGCATACTACCGATATCCGACAACTTGCCCCAGACTTTGCTCGCACTGCCACACGCCAAAAAGAACCTCATCTTCAACTACAAAAACAAGCACGCATGCAGCCAAAGCTTTCGAAGGATGCGTAAAAGAGCTATCTGCAAGCTAGCTAACCCGGAGCTGCGCAAAATCGACTTCTACACCTACCGTTACTGGCGAGCAACGGAAGAATATGACAGAAGCCACAAAGACTACGATTCGGTAATTTACTTGCTGGGTCATAACTCGCTTCGATACGTGCTACTCTACAAGCAGTTGAGCAAAGCACGCGGCTGCGGACGAGGAGAGGAATATATCGTCAAAGAAGCCAAAACCAAAAAAGAAGCCAAAGCATTGCTCGAAGATGGATTTGAGTACGTAATGGATAAAGGAGGAGCCAGCCTTTTCAGAAAACTTAAATAGCATATTTCCGTGTTGGTTCAAGCTAGTGGATAGTGTCCTAAGCCAACAGACAGCGGAAAATCATCGCCAATGTTGGTTTAGGAACCTAAAAGACCATGCAAGCGGTTGTAGTCTAGCCTGGTTTAGGACATCAGCCTGCCACGTTGACGACCCGGGTTCAAATCCCGGCAACCGCACCATAACCCACTCACTTTGCTGTGCATCCTGCTTTCGCGTTCCCGAATGCGAAATATGCGTCTAGTTGAGCTTAGATTTTAATGTAGTTCGCGATGTTGGGAACCAAAAAATACACTATCAAGATCACTTGGATTAATAGAAAGATCGGAACCAGCAGGAACTTGATTTTACGAGTTTTGTGTCTAAAGAGCAGCATACCCGCGAAGGCTCCAAATGGCCCAAAAAAGGCAGCCAACAAAAGCTTAGATTCAGGAATCCTCCAACCGCCTGTTTTACTCTTCAACTTGTCCATTCCAAAGATCAATAGAGCGATACCATTTATGATTATGAGAAGAACTTGCAGGAAGAAAATTTGATCCATGTATTTAATCACATTACCTACTTCACAGTGCCTACTTATAGTTTGAACAAAGGTGCTATAGTTTTTTCCTAGCACTAACCCTGCCATTTCGTGTCAACTAGCTTTTGCGTTTGGCTCGGTGCTCTGGAAAAAGCTTGACAGCTGTTTCTGTTTAGTTTCTTCTCTGGTGAAACGTGAAATTTTCACGCCGACTCTGCGGATTTCAAGTTCAGACTCGTTGAGGAATTTTTCGAAAAGCTCCCTTACAGTTTTTCTGATGGCTTCCATGTCGCTTGTGGATTTTTCCAGTGTTT
>Ga0256868_10000349_pt1 | contig 27599 bp, 20 predicted proteins | sample RVTome_13_FD_187341 | JGI IMG/M metagenome (GOLD analysis project Ga0256868, IMG submission 187341) | Soil microbial communities from uranium-contaminated site in the Upper Colorado River Basin, Wyoming, United States - RVT92D227 HiSeq ...
TCAAGAACGACAAGCCGGTTAAGCGCAACAGCCTCATCAAGGAGAAGCTCCTTGAAACCGGGGCCGCATTTGACTTACGATGAATAAGAAGGAAACACGATAATGAAAAAGCCTAGGTCGACTGTTTTTGTCTTCGCGGTCATGACCTTGACCCTGGTCTTTGCCGCGGCGGATATTCTCGTCGTCAAGGTCCAGACGACGAAACTCCGAAATGGGCCGAGATACTTTGCTCAGGCGTTCCTGACTCTCAGCGCGGGCGCTAAGCTCGAAAAGGTGAGCGAGTCGGAGGGCTGGATCCAGGTGAAGACCGCTTCCGGTGTCGTCGGCTGGATCCATTCGAGCGCCATAGAGATCCCAAAATTCAATCTCCTGGCGATGAACAAGGACATGAAGACGCAGGCTTCGGCGAACGAAGTTGTCCTCGCCGGCAAAGGCTTTAACAAGCAGGTCGAAGACAGCTACCGGGCCAAACACGGCGAAGCGAATTTCACCGGCGTGGAGGCCATGCTCCAGATCAAGGTCAACCTGACCCAGGTTGAGGACTTTCTCAGAAAGGGCAAGCTGGGCGAATTCCGAGGTGTCAAATGACGACCTCAAAATCCTGGCTATTGGCTCTCTCGGTTTGGGGTCTGGCGGTTTTGCTTGTCTCTTGCTCGGCCGTCCAGCAAGCAACCAGCATATTGAATACCGCGACAAAAACGGCCGGTGAGGCGAAGACGGTCGTCCAAGCGGGCCAGATGCTGCGCAGCACGTTCGCCGATATCACCGAAGAGGAAGAATATTATATCGGCCGGTCGGTGGCCGCCCTGATCCTTTCCAAATATTCCGCTTATCAGAACGACGGCCTGACCCAGTACATCAATATCGTCGGGAATGCCGTGGCTATTCATTCGGACCGGCCGGAGGTCTACGCCGGCTACCATTTCCTGATCCTGGATACCGAGGACGTCAATGCCCTGGCGGCGCCGGGCGGGATGATCTTCGTGACGAAAGGCCTCCTCCGCCGCTGCAAAGATGAAGAAACGCTAGCCTTAGTCCTGGCCCATGAGATCGGGCACGTATCCGCGAAACACGGGCTCAAAGCGATCAAGAAGTCGCGCCTGACGGACGCCTTTATGTTCCTTGGCTCACAGGCCGTCCAGCGGTTCGGCCCCCAGGAGCTGGTCCAGCTGACGAGCATCTTTGAAGGAGTGCTGAGCGATATCGTTGAACAGCTTGTCGAGCGGGGCTATGACCGCAAGTCCGAATATGACGCCGACGGCCTGGCCGTGAAGTTTGGAGCCGGGACCGGCTTTGACCCCAGCGGCATCCTCCGCTTCCTCAAGACCATGGTCGGTGATAAGTCGGCCGCTGCGGGCAAGGGCTGGTTTAGGACGCATCCCACTCCGGAACAGAGGATCGACAGCCTGAACAAGCAGATTGCAGGCTTGGCGGTGGTGCCTAAAATCGATGATGTCCGAACGAAACGGTTCCAGCAATATTTTAGGACGTTGAAATAAAAAATCCCCTCATCCCCCCTGGAAAAGGGAGGAGAAGGGGGATCTGTAGATCATGAAGAAAAAAATCTTGCGCGGCGCGATCGTCGGCATCGCCGCTTTCTTCGTCGCCTTCGTCCTCCATTCGCTCCATCTTTTTCAGCCGCTCGAATGGAAATCCTGGGACGCGAGGCTGCGCCTTTTTGCCGGTCCGGCGCGCGCCGGCCAAGACATCGTCCTCATCCTCGTGGACCAATACAGCCTCGATGTCTATGGCAAACAACAAGGGCTTTCCTGGCCCTGGCCCCGAGAAATGTATGCCTATTTGATTAACTATCTCCAGGCGGGGAAGGCGGCGGCGTGCTTTATCGATATCGCCATGACAGAAGGATCCGCAATCGTTGGGGACGACGAGAAGCTCGCCGGGGCTGTGGCCGCGGCAGGAAATGTCTTTTTCCCGATCGCGCTGAGCACCGAGGAGAAGGAAAGCGATGAGAACGCGGTCGGGTTTCTGCGCCGGTTTTCCATTCCGGGCTGGCCGGTCTCCCCACCGAAAGCGGCCGACCAGTTACGGTCCGTAACCGTCCCCCTGGAGGTCTATCTCACGGCGGCGAAGGGCGTCGGCAATGTCCTGGTGATCCCTGATGGCGATGGCATCTACCGGCGTATGCCCCTGACTTTTGCCTTCAGGGATATGGTCCTGCCGTCGGTGCCTTTGGCCCTTTCCGAATTTATCGGGAGCGGGCCGGATCCTTCATCCATTCCCCTGGATGAAACGGGGCAGATGATTATCCGCTTCTGGGGCCGGGGCCCGGCGGGCACTTCTTATAGGACCTATCCGATTGCCACGCTCATCAACTCCTGGGCGCAAATGCAAGAGGGCCAAAAACCTCAAATTCCGCCGCAGGAATTTGCCGGGAAGATTGTCTTGGTCGGCCTCAGCGCCGTCGGCCTCCACGACATCAAATCCAGTCCCCTGAGCGCGGTGATCTCCGGCGTCGAGATCCAGGCTGCGGCCCTGGATACGCTTTACCACAGGAATTTTATCCGTCCTTTGCCGGCAATATTTTCGTCTGCGTTCGTCCTTCTGCTTGCCCTTCTGACCGGGTTAGCCGTTTCTTCGTTGGGCAAGATCTGGGCTGTGACCGGCGCGTTCGTCGTGTTCCTGGCTGTTCCCGCGGCCGCCGCCTGCGCCGCGTTCGCCGCGAAGTATTGGCTCGAGTTCGTTTTTCCTTTGACCGCGGTCCTCCTGACCTTGATCGGCGCGTCCGTATTGAATTACAGCATCGAAGGAAGACAGCGCCGGTTCATTAAGGGCGTCTTCAGTCATTACCTGAGCCCGGCCGTGATCGACCGGCTCATCGAAAACCCCAGACTCCTTCAGCTTGGCGGAGAGGAGCGCGAGATCACGTCGTTCTTTTCGGATGTCGCGGGCTTTACGCCGATCTCGGAAAAGCTTACGCCCCATGAGCTCGTCGCCCTTTTGAACGCGTATCTTTCGGAGATGACGGACATCATTCTCAATGAGGGCGGGACGCTGGATAAATATGAAGGGGACGCGATCGTCGCGTTCTGGAACGCCCCTCTCGACGATCCGAATCACGCCCTGAGGGCTTGCCGGGCGGCGCTCGCCTGTCAGAAGAGGCTGGGCGAGATCGAGCCGGACTTTAAGAGACGATTCGGGCACGGCATCCGTTCGCGCATCGGTTTGAACACCGGTCCGGGCGTCGTCGGCAACATGGGCTCGAGCCGGCGTTTCGATTACACGGCCATGGGAGACACGGTGAATCTGGCGGCCCGGCTCGAGAGCGCCTGCAAGCAGTATCAGGTTTCGATCCTGGTCGGAGAAACCACGTTCGAGCGGGTCAAAGACAAGATCGTTGGCAGAGAAGTCGATTGGGTCCGCGTCGTCGGCAAGAAGCGGCCGGTCAGGATCTTCGAGCTCATCGGTGATATCGGCAATGTCGCTCCGGATGAAGCCGAAAACGTCCGGCTCTTCCACCAAGCCCTTGACCTTTTCCGGAGCCGGCGGTGGGACGACGCGATCGAGCGCTTCCGGGCGCTTGCCGGTGATCCTCTGGCCGGAATATATTTGGAGCGGTGCCTCAGTTTCAAAAAAGATCCGCCGCCAGGCGATTGGGATCACGTCTTCGGATTGAAGACGAAGTGAAAGGATGGATCGGGATGGAGCTTGAATTCTGGGGAGTTAGGGGGACATTTCCTTTGACCGGGAAGCCGGCTTCCGCATTCGGCGGAAATACGCCGTGCGCGGCTGTGACATCCCGTCGGGGGGATATTCTCATCGTCGATGCTGGCACGGGCATTCATGCCCTTGGGAACAAGCTTGCCGCCGAACACGAAGCAGCGCCCCTCCGCCTATCCCTGCTCTTGACCCATTTCCACCTCGACCATGTCCAGGGCCTGCCGTTTTTCGGGCCTCTTTTCCTGCCGAACACCGAGATCTCCTTTTATTCCGCCGCCGACCCTGAAGAAACGCGAGCGCATCTCGAACGCCTGATGGGCCATCCGTTCTTTCCTATGCCCTTCGAACGGACGCCGGCGAAAAAGACGTTCAAAAAAATCGGGGCGGAAAGTATCATGATCGGAGCGATCCGCGTTTCGGCCTGTCCTCTGAACCATCCCCAGGGGAGCGTCGCGTACCGGCTGGAAGAGGAGACCGCGTCTGTCGTCTTCGCCACGGACACCGAGCCCGCCGCGGGCAGTCTGGATGAGCGTCTGGCAGGCTTCGCCAAGGAAGCGTCATGTCTTGTCTATGACGCGATGTTCACTCCCGAGGAATACGTTGCCGGGAAACAGGGTTGGGGCCACAGCACCTGGCTCGATGGAACGAAACTGGCCAAAGCCTCCGGCTCTTCTCGACTCCTCCTCTCCCACTTCAATTACGAACATTCTGATCGTGTCATTCGCGGGTTCGAGCGCCTTTCCCAGAGGGTGTTTCCGGATTCGGAATGCGCCCGGGAAGGCCTGCGGTTGAGGTTGGCCCAGACGAATCTGAGGACTTGAAGAATGGAGACCATGGAGCCATGACAATGTCATCAAAGATCAAAGGAAAAGGCTGGGGAATTTTTATTTCCCGGCTGGGCTGGCCGGCTGCTTTCATCATCTTGATCATCATCGCCAAAAAGGTCTGGCCGTTCGGCGACGCCGTCCGTTCCTATCTCGAAGCCGCCCTGGTCTTCTTCGCAGTCTTTTTCGTCATCCGGTTTTTGGACGCCGCTCTTCTTGTCAAGTATACACAGCGCCGCAAGCCCTATCCGCTGCCCGACGTATTGCGCGGCCTGATCCTGGCCGCGCTCTACCTCGTCCTCCTGTTCGTTATTCTCAAGACCAAGCTCCAGTTCGACATCAAGCCGTTCCTGACAGGATCGGCGATCCTTACGGCGATCCTCGGTCTTGCTTTCCAGGGTGTCTTGAGCAACATCCTTTCAGGCATGTCCCTCCATTTCACCCATTCATTCGGCCGCGGCGACTGGGTGGGGATCGGGCCGCACGAAGGAGTTGTCGTTGATACGAACTGGCGCGAGACGCGCCTCCTCGACCGGAACTCGAATATCGTCGTCATTCCCAACAATACCGTGGCCGCGGAGCGGATCATCAACTATACGAGGCCCGATCGGAAAACGGCGCTGATCCTGACCCTCAAAGTCAGCGCCTCTGCTCCGGCGAGCGAAGTCCTTGCCGCCGTCCTCGCTGGGGCGGGGGAGTGTCCTGATGTTCTGGCCGAACCGAAACCCAAGGCCTATATCACGAGCTACGACGAAACCGGCGTTTCCTACACGCTGAAGTTTTGGGTAGAGGACTTTGCCCAAAAGTTCATGATCATCGGAGATGTCGGCCGGCTGGCGTGGTACAAGTTGCGGCGGCGCGGTATTGAAGTCGCCGTGTCCTGGCCGGACCGGTTCCAGGAAGTCCGCGAGGCGATCGAGGCCTCGCATCCGGAGGCCCGGGTTGTCGGCAAGGCCGGTGCGGAGTTTGAGCGGACCAAGGCCGTTTTGCTCGGATCGTCGTTCCTTCGCCGCCAGACGGGTGACAAAGCGGGAGAATTAATCGTTGGCGAGCACGAAATCGCGGTCTTGGCCGAACATGTGAGAAGGTCTGTCTACTCGAAGGACGAAGTCCTGTGCCGGCAGGGAGACAGGGGAACGAGCTGTTTTGTCGTGGCGAAAGGCAGGATCCGGGGAGAAATCGTTTACGAAGAAAGCGGGAAAAAATATGTGTCCGAGTTCGCCGTCGGGCCGGGGGGCATTTTCGGCGAGATGTCGCTTTTCACGGGAATGCCCCGGACGGCGACGGGGATCGTCATGGAGGAGTCGGAGCTCTTCGAAATCCGGGCCGAAGATTTTGCTGTCCTCGTCGGCCGCAAGCCGGCTCTTGCCGAAGCGATTGCCGAGATCGTGAGCCGGCGCAACGAAGAGAACAGAGATTTTTTGAAGAAGATCAAAGAGCTTTCGGAAAAGGACATCCAGGACGGAACGAACAAAAAGACGATATTAGCGTATTTGAAGCGGTTTGTTCACGGTTTGATAAAATAAGACGAATGTCATAGCGGCTTAATTTTCAATAAGCTATCAAGATTGATGATCGCCTCCCCCTTTGGGGTGAGGACGGCAACCTATAAATCACCCCTAAAATCATTCCTTGAAGCGATTATCTGCGGTAAGTCTTTAATATATATAGAACTTGAGGCAGAATTCAGAAAAAAGATTTGTTTCGGAGGGTAATGCCTAAAGCAACATGTGAATGAAGGGCTCAGGAGAGACAGCGTGAGAGACGGGGATAAGCCGAAAGAACAATCTAAAGAAGAACTCCAGAAATCGGGCACAAGAATCGATGAATTGGAAATTGTTGAAGCCCAACGCCAGCAAACAGATCAAACGCCCCTCGAAAGCATTGAGGAATATAGATTCCTTATCGACCATTCAAAAGAGATTATTCTAGTCCTTAACAAAAGAGGACAAATAATCTTTGCTAACAAAAGTACTTTAACGAACTTTGGTTATTCTAAAGAAGAATTAATCGGAAAAACCATTACCCATTTCTTGGCGAAAAGCAGCATCAAAAAAACTTTATATGCGCTTGGCCAAGAATTTCTCGGCCGTCCCCAACGGGAGTTAGAAGTTCAAGCGACAACGAGAGATGGCGAAATTAGATATTTAAGCGTTGCCGAGGGCTCAGCGCCTATTTATGAGAACGGGAAATTGATGGGGGTGATGATTAGCGCCAGCGACATCACCGAACGCAAAAAGGACGAAGAAATCCTCCGAAAGCGGAGTGCCCAACTCGAGTTGATTCATCATATTCAAAGCGAAATTCCGATGAATACCGATATTGAAACCATCCTGATCCGGGCGGCCGAGAGCATCGGCAAATCCTTTGGGTACTACAAGATTTCCGTGAACCTATATGATCGAGAGACGAATGAAATCGAATATCTGACCGGCTGGAACAAGACCGGCCTTTCCATTCCCAGGGGCCATAGACAAAAGCTGGGGCAGGGGCTGATCGGCAAGGCGGGACTCTCGAAACAGACGATTATCGCCAATGATGTTTCCAAGGAGCCGGACTATATCGTTTATCACCTCACGGAGACAAAAGCGGAGCTGATCATTCCCCTCCTTGTCCAGGACAAGCTCGTCGGCGTTCTTGACCTCCAAGCGACTCGGGTCAATGCGTTCTCTAGAGAAGATGTCTCTGTCCTGGGATCTGTCGCCAACTATATTGCCTACATCATCGACTGGAGGCAGAGAGAGGAAGCCCTGCGGGAAAGCGAGGAGAAATTCAGAAGCTTAGCCGAACAGTCGCCCAACATGATTTTTATCAACAAGAAGGGCAGAGTTGTCTACATCAATGCGAAATGCGAAGAAATTATGGGATATAAAAGAAAAGAGATTTACTCTCCTGATTTTGATTTCCTTATCCTCATCGCCGCGGAATTTAGAGACGGTATAAAAACAAATTTTAGCAGTCATAAGAAAGGAGGAGAGGTTCTTCCACTGACTTGTGCTCTTCTTACTAGAGAAGGGAAAAGAATCGAGGCAATCCTGACCACAAAATTGATCGATTATGGGAAAGAAAAAGCTATCCTCGGCATCGTCACAGATATCACCGAACAAAAGAGAGCTGAAGAAGCGATAAAAAATTCCGAAGAGCGATTCAAGATGATATTCGAATATGCGCCCGACGCTTACTATCTGAACGATATGAAAGGCAGTTTTATTGATGGCAATAAGGCTGCGGAGAAAGTAACGGGTTATAAGAGGGAGGAGCTCATTGGGAGCAGCTTCTTAAAACTTAGATTACTTTCCTTGGATCAAATTCCAAGAGCCGCAGCACTTTTAGCAAAAAATGCCATGGGAAGACCAACGGGTCCCGACGAATTTGTGTTGAAAAGAAAAGATGGGGCTAAGGTCTCGGTGGAAATAAGCACGTATCCCGTAAAAATCAAAGGCAAAACTTTAGTCTTGGGAATTGCCAGAGACATCACTGAGCGCAAGCATGCCGAAGAGGCGCTTCAAGAGAGCGAGGAGAAATTCAGGAGCATGAGCGATTCAGCCCAAGATGCGATTCTGATGATGGATCATCAGGGAAATATTTCCTACTGGAATAAAGCCGCAGAAAAAATATTCGGCTATTCGGCACAGGAGACCCTCGGCCGGGAATTGCACACATTTCTAGCCCCGAAGCATTACCAGGCAGCTTTTGCAGAAGCATTTAGCCGGTTCAAGAAAATAGGCCAAGGCCCTGCCGTTGGCAAAATGCTTGAATTGAAAACATTGAGGAAGGATGGAACCGAAATTCCAATCGAGCTATCTATTTCAGCGACAAAGCTGAAGGGTCAATGGAATGCCATCGGGATACTCCGAGATATCACGGAGCGTAAGCGCGTAGAATACGACTTAAAACAAAGTTCCCTGAGGTTAGGACAAGCCTTGGGAAGTATTATTAATGTTGTCGGAGCAACGGTTGAATTAAAGGATCCCTATACAGCGGGCCATCAAAAGCGGGTCGCTGATCTTGCTCGGTCTATTGCAACTGAGATGGCTCTTTCAAAAGACCAGATAGAGGGGATTCGCATAGCTGGGATTATTCATGATATAGGAAAGATCTCTGTCCCCGCAGAAATTCTCAGTAAGCCCGGCAAGTTAAACGAAAATGAATTTTGTCTGATAAAAAATCACGCTCAGGTTGGTTATGAGATATTGAAGGACATAGAATTTCAATGGCCGATTGCCCAGATCGTGTATCAGCACCATGAAAGAATGGATGGCTCAGGATATCCGCAAGGTCTTAAAGGGGAAGACATAATCCTGGAAGCAAGGATTTTGGCGGTAGCTGATTCTGTTGAGGCGATGGCCTCCCACCGGCCGTACCGACCTGCCCTGGGGATTGATAAGGCATTAGAGGAAATATCTCAGAAAAAAGGGATTTTTTATGATCCAGATGTTGTTGATGTTTGTCTCAAGCTATTTTCCGAAAATAAGTTTAAGTTTGAATGATTTCTTAAAAGAGGGAAAAGCGAACCGGACAATGCCCGAGAAGAAGGTGAGTTTAAGATCTTCCCCTGAGCTGGCGCTCATTCAGAAACTCGGATTGCAGATCAGCTCAGAACTTGAATTGAACAAACTCCTTCAGCTTATCGTAAAAGGGATAAAGGAAACGTTAAACTATTCTCACTGTGCCATCCTTATCAAGGAGGGACAAGATTTAACCATTCGAGCCATCACGGATTTGCCTGAAGAAATCATCGGAAAGAGAATTCCCATGGGCCAAGGCGTAACCGGACGGAGTGCTCTGCTGCAAAAGGTGCTTTGGATCAAGGACACGTCCACGTGTGATTTTTTTGTTCGCTTTTCTGAGAAGGACTTCCAATCCGAATTAGCCATTCCGATTATTTATCAAGGGACAGTCCTCGGAGTATTAAACATACAAAATGTCGAGAAAGATACGTTCAGCAAGAAAGACATTCGAATTCTCCAGATTTTGAGTAATCAGCTTGCTCCCGCCATCCGGAATGCCCAAATTCATCGTCAACTGGAGGTGGTCCAAAGGGTCGGAATGCAGCTTGTTTCCTTAATGAACCTTAGAGAACTTCTGTCCAAGATTATTCAAGAGATACGAAATACGTTCCTCTATGATTCCTGCGCTTTTTTTCTTGTCGAAAATGGGAATATCGTCGTAAGCGCGGTAACGGGAATTCCCGATCAGATTTTAGGATTAAGAATTCCCATCGGCCAGGGTATCACCGGCAAATGCGCTGAGTCGAAAGAACCTATTTCTGTAGGAGATGTTTCTCTTTGTGAACATTATATTCCCTCCGGGTTGGAAGGTGTCAAGTCTGAGATCGCCATGCCCATCCTTTATGGCCATGAGCTTCTTGGAGTTCTCACGATTGAGAGCACAATGAAGAATGCCTTTGATGAAAATGACCTTCGTTTGCTATCCATCTTAAGTTCTCAGATTGCTGTTGCTATTCATAATATAAAACTCTTTGAAGAGATTGAGAAGCTCGCGATCACAGATCCGCTGACAGGCTTGTATAATTATCGTTATTTCTATCAGAGTTTTGCCCGGGAGATCGCTCGATCGGAAAGGTACGAACATCCGTTATCTCTTCTCTTATTTGATGTCGATGATTTCAAGCTCATTAATGATACGTACGGCCATCTCAAAGGTGATGAGGTTTTGAAATCCATGGCTCGCTTAATTTTAAAAAATATAAGAAGAGGCCGCGACACGGCCGGGAGGCAGGGCATCGTTGATGTTGATATCGCCGCAAGATGGGGAGGAGATGAATTGGCTATTCTCCTGCCGGAGACACAATCTAAAGGAGCTATCATTGCCGGAGAAAGATTAAGAAAACTTATTGAAGACAACTTGGCGGAAATGGCGAATCTTATGAAAACCGACGGTTCTTCTCTTCGTCTCACAGCAAGTGTCGGCGTTACTTCTTATATAAGCAAAGAAGGATTAGAGGAATTTCTTAAAAGAGCGGACAAAGCCCTGTACAAGGCCAAGGAACAGGGGAAGAATAGAGTTTGTTCTCTCATATAAATCTCAGATGAATTCTTCATCCCCTAAAAATTTGAATATTTTTATGAGGGTATTCTTGTTTTCCGCAAATTCTCGGAATAAGGTTGTTGAAAAATAGTCCGTTTCTTTTCCCAGGGAATGGATTGACTTGTTGAAAAGGCCTGGTTAGATTTTGATTTTTCCCTCGCTTTTGGTATAAGCTCAGAAGCAAGAGACCATGAGGGCAAGAGGCTTATTCGTCGTCCTTATCCTTTCGGCAGGGATTGTTTATCTCGTCTGGTTCGTCAGAACGGGGAAAAAAACTCTATTGGAGACGAAGATGGACCAAAACGTCCAGGCCCATGCGGATCTGACAAAAGTAAATATGCAGGTTCTCCAGAAAATCGTTATTTCTTATATGGCCAGCGAAGGTCAGACTCCCAAAAGCCTTCAGGACCTGCGGAATTCCAGCCTGCTGGGAGGCGGCGCGATCGATGCCTGGGGAAAATCAATTCAATACGAGAGGCTGTCGGATTCTTCGTTCCGTCTGATCTCCGCCGGCAAAGACGGCATCTTTAGCACACAGGACGATATCGTTCTAGAATATTAGGTTCTCCGCTTTCCCCGAGGCCAACTGGATATCAAATTTTGCGGCAATGGGCATTCTTCTTCCTATCCCGAAAGCTTTAATAGAGCGCCCGCGTAGAAAAAGAAATTCGGACCCTTTCTATACTGGAAATTCGCTAATTAAAGAAAACATAAGAATGAATTGAATAGAAGACCTGAGAGAAAGGGGATTTGAGCCCCTATTTTTGAAAAGGGCCTTCTCCTTTCGGCCAATTTGTCCGGCTGGATTCATCAGGCGTTTCCCAATTCACAATCACTCTCATTGCCTCCTCGGGAGTTCGAGCCGACCGAAGACGCTGGAGAAGGTGCCTATTTTGGGCCGCTCGGCTGGCAAGGCCTAAGAGTTGCACTTGAGTGTCAGGAGTTTGGGCAGGAGAAAGGATGAGGAACACAATTTCAATCGGTTTTTCCGTAGAGACATCCGAAACTCCCTGTCTCGTCAGCCCGATGGCGACAAGCGGATTGGTCAAGCCCCTGACGCGGACATGAGGGAAGGCCACGCCTTCATTAAAAAAGGTGGAACCCTGTTCCTCCCGTTTCATGATATCGCTGAATAATTCTTCAAGGTCTTCAATCCCGTTATCCTTCCCGGCAGCTGCTGCAAGCGTTCGCAGAACGTCTTCTTTTGGGACAGGGCGGTCCCAGATGATGATGCGTCGGACAGAAAGTGATCGGCTGAGTGTTGGCTGCTCCAGAGGCGGTGCCTCCGTCTGGGAGATTGTCGCAGCGGGCGGCATGCCTTCCGGGACCTCAACAAGGGGCCTAATCCGGATGGGTTTTTCCTCACAGGGATCGATAACGATGATCGTGACTCCCCGGGCAGTCTTGACAAGATTTGCGACGATGGCTTTATTCTTACTGATCCTTTTCCAAAACGGCTTTGGATGTGATCTCCCGACAACGATATGCCCCACACGATATTCCTTGGCGAACCTGAGGATGGTATCGACAATGTCTTCACCTTTGTAGGTAAATACCACAGCGCCCAGCTGCTTGGCCAGAGTCAGTGTGTCAGAGAGGACCCGCTGGGTTCGGGCGTCGATGACGGTGGCCTCCTCGGAAGGAGTCTGAACGTAGACGGCATACCAGTTCCGATTCAGCTTTCCTGCCAGACGCGAACCATAGCGCAGCAATTTCTCGCTGTTCGGGCCGTGCGAGCTCAAGCAAACCATGACCTGGTCCGAGGCGGCCCCACTTTCTTCTTCCTGGGTCTCGCGCCTCCGGAGGTCGATCTGCGACGCAAGCTCCCGCAGGGTGAGTTCCCGAAGCTTTTCCAGGTTCGAGGGAATAAAGAAATTGGCGAGGGCGGTCTTGATCCGGTCGGGCGGATAAATTTTGCCTTCCTCCAGCCGTTTCCTGAGATCTTCAGTAGCCAGGTCCACATCGACGATTTCGTCCGCCTCAGCCAGGACGGAATCCGGCAGACGTTCACGCACCTTCACTCCCACGGCTTTTTCAACGATGTCATAAAGGCTTTCAAGATGCTGAACGTTCATCGTGCTGATGACATGGACCCCGGCCGCCAGAATGTCCTGGACATCCTGGTAGCGCTTTTCGTTCCGGCTTCCCGGAACATTCGTGTGGGCCAACTCGTCGATAAGGGCTACCTGGGGCTTGCGGGCCAAGATGGCATCCGCATCCATTTCTTCTGCGGTGATCCCGCGATACTCCTGCCGGCGTCTGGGGACGACTTCCAGCCTCTCAGCGAGTTTGGCGATATCGGAGCGGCCGTGAGTTTCGAGCAGGCCAATGGCCACGTCTATGCCTTCGCCTTTCAGTCGATGGCCTTCCTGGAGCATCTGATAGGTCTTCCCTACGCCGGCGCAGTAGCCGAGGTAGAGCTTCAGCCTCCCGCGCTGGGCGCGGCGGATCATCCTGAGAAAGGCGTCGGCTCGATCTTCTTTCATTTTAAAGTCCTATCCAGGGCCAGGTTCAGCATCAGGACATTTACCCGGGGCTCTCCGAAGATCCCCAGGTCACGGCCCTCGGCATAAGTTTCGACAAGCTTGCGAACAGCCATTTCGTCCAATCCCCGGACTCTTGCCACGCGAGGTGTCTGCAAGAGGGCGTTTTTTAAGCTGATGTGAGGATCAAGGCCGCTGGCTGAGGCCGTGACAGCATCTGCGGGCACTATTGTGTCAGGGCCGAGGTTATTTTCGGCACGGTAGTCGGCAATGCGCTGCCGGACCGCATCGACCAATTTTTTTGACGTGGGTCCGAGATTCCTCCCGCCAGAGCTGGAGGCATCGTAACCTTGTCCTGCCGCCGAAGGACGAGGATGAAAATATTTTGACTCGACAAATCCTTGCCCAATCAATCTTGACCCCAGGATTGCCCCGCCCCGCATGACCAACGAGCCATTGGCTTTGGCCGGGAATAGGCCTTGAGCCAAAATCCAAACAGCCGCCGGATAGATGCCGCATGAAATGACCGCCAGGGATAAAACGGCCGCCACCGAGTGGCGAATTTCTGAAAGCCAAATTTTCATATCTGCCTGCCCTTTTTTATCCTATACGAGATGAAGCGCATTCACAATTAAATCGGCCAGTTTGATTCCCGGAAATGGGGCGATGAGGCCGCCCAGGCCGTAAATCATAAGATTGCGCCTGAGGAGCGCGGCCACTCCCAAGGGCCGGAAGCGCACTCCCCGCAACGCCAGTGGGATGAGGGCGACGATGATAAGGGCGTTGAAGATGACGGCGCTCAAAATGGCGCTCAAGGGCGACCGGAGTCCCATGATGTTGAGAGGAGCCATGACCGGAAACACGCTGACCAGCATGGCCGGAATGATGGCGAAATATTTAGCGACATCGTTGGCGATGCTGAATGTCGTCAACGCTCCCCGGGTGATCAGCATCTGTTTGCCGATCTCGACGACTTCTATCAGTTTTGTCGGGTTGGAGTCGAGGTCGATCATGTTCCCGGCCTCCTTGGCTGCCTGCGTCCCCGTGTTCATGGCCACGCCCACATCGGCCTGGGCGAGAGCCGGAGCGTCGTTGGTGCCGTCGCCTGTCATGGCCACGAGGTGACCCGCCGCCTGTTCCTTGCGGATCAACGTCAGCTTGTCCTCCGGTTTGGCTTCGGCTATGTAATCATCTATGCCCGCTTCTTTGGCAATTGCGGCTGCCGTGAGACGGTTATCTCCGGTAATCATCACGGTTTTTATCCCCATGGCCCTGAACCGCTCGAAACGATCCTTCAGCCCACCTTTGACAATGTCCTTCAAATGGATGGCACCGAGAACCTTTGTTCCGTCAGCGACCAATAGGGGTGTCCCCCCGGAGAGGGCGATGGAGCTGACCGCTCCCTGGAGCTCGCCGGGGACATTATCCCCGGTGAATGCTCTGATCGCATCCGGGGCGCCCTTGCGGATCTGTCGGCCGTCGAAGTCGACGCCGCTCATCCTTGTTTGCGCCGAAAAGGCAATAAATCTTGCCCTGGCCATCTCGGAGATGGAACGGCCTCGCAGGCCGTATTTTTTGGCTAAGACAACGATACTGCGCCCTTCCGGTGTTTCATCAGCCAAAGATGCGAGTTGGGCGGCATTAGCCAGTTCCTCAACCGAAACCCCTGCGGCCGGGAGAAAATCAGTTGCCTGTCGGTCCCCCAAGGTAATGGTCCCCGTTTTATCGAGCAGCAAAACGTCCACGTCCCCCGCGGCTTCAACCGCACGGCCGCTCATGGCCAGCACATTTTTCTGGACCATGCGGTCGATGCCTGCAATCCCGATGGCATTAAGGAGGCCGCCGATCGTGGTGGGAATCAGACAGATCAGCAGGGCCACAAGCACAGTGACCGTGAAGGTCACGCCAGAGTAAAAGCCAAATGGTTTCAAGGTGATGATGACGACCAAGAAGATGATCGTCAACGCCGAGAGGAGGATGGTCAGAGCGATCTCATTCGGCGTCTTCTGGCGCTCCGCGCCTTCGACCAGGCGGATCATTCGGTCCAGAAAACTTTCGCCGGGGTTAGCTGTGACGCGGACTTTGATCCGATCAGATAGAACTCGCGTGCCGCCGGTGACAGCGCTCCTATCGCCGCCCGCCTCACGAATGACAGGGGCCGACTCACCCGTTATGGCCGATTCATCCACCGTGGCCACACCCTCGATGATTTCGCCATCCGCCGGTATGATTTCGCCTGCAGACACAAGAACGAGGTCGTTTTTCCGCAGCTGTTCAGCCCGGACTCTCTCAACCCTGCCGTCGGCCTTCAGGCGGTTGGCGATTGTTTGGATGCGTGTTTTTCGGAGAGCTTTAGCCTGGGCCTTGCCCCGTCCTTCGGCCATGGCCTCGGCAAAATTGGCGAAGAGCACGGTGAACCAGAGCCAGAAGCTTATCTGAAGGACAAAGCTGAAAGGTTCGTTCTCGGACCTCGAAAAAAGTCCGAGAGTGATCACGGCAGCGCCGACTTCAGTGACAAATATGACCGGATTTTTCAACAAGGACAGGGGGTTCAGCTTCTTGAAGGAATCGACAATAGCCGGCCCGATGATCTGCCATTCAAAAAGGGAGTGGGATTTTGCAACCACAGCCTGTTCTCCTCTAATATAAAATGTCCGATCCCGTCATTAAGAAATGCTCGACGATGGGGCCGAGGGCCAGCGCCGGCAGAAAGGTGAGCGCGCCGACGATCAAGACCGTCCCGATCAGGATAATGATGAACATCGGCCCGCTGACGGGGAAGCTCGCTTCGCTTGGCGGGCGAAGCTTCTTTCTGGCCAGGTTTCCGGCCAGGGCCATGACCGGTACGATCATGAAAAAACGGCCGAAGAGCATGGCCAGGCCCAGGGTAATGTTGGACCAGAATGTATTTCCGTTTAGACCGGCAAAAGCGCTGCCGTTGTTGCCTGTGCCGGACGAGTAGGCATAGAGGATTTCGCTCAGACCATGCGGCCCGGCATTGTTCAGGCCGGCCAAGCCCCATGGGCTCACTGAGGCCCAGGCTGAGAAGCCGAGAATGCCGAAAATCAGGATGATTACGGCGAGCACGGAGACTTTCACATCATAGGATTCGATTTTTTTCCCCAGGTACGCGGGTGTCCGTCCGACCATTAAACCCGTCAAAAATATCGCCAGCACGACAAAAACGAGCATTCCGTATAGCCCGGAACCGACTCCGCCGAAAACCACCTCGCCCAATTGTATGTTGAACAATGGAATCATTCCCCCCAGGGGGGTGAAGGAATCATGCATGGAGTTGACCGCTCCGCAAGAAGCATCTGTGGTGATGGCGGCAAACAGGGCGGAATTAAAGACGCCGAAACGGACCTCCTTTCCCTCCATATTTCCGTCCGCAGGATCCACCCCAAGGGCATGCAATCGGGGATTACCGTAGCTCTCGGCCCGCCAGCAAACCAAAACCGCGGCCAGAAAAAGAATGGCCATAGCGCTCCAGACTGCCCAGCCGTGCCGCTGGTTTTTGACCTTGCGCCCAAGATAATAGGTCAGGCCGCTCGGGATGAGGAAGATCAAAAGCATCTGAATGAAGTTTGAGAGCGGCGTTGGATTTTCATAAGGATGGGAAGCATTGGCATTGAAAAAGCCGCCTCCGTTCGTCCCCAGCATCTTGATCGCCGCCTGAGAGGCCGTCGGACCTTGGGCGATGGTTTGTGCCGCGGAATCATTTTTTGGGGCCTGGAGGTTTGAGGGTTCAACGAGCGTTGCCTTCTCATAGGGTTTGAAGTTCTGGACGACACCCTGCGACACGAGGAAAAGAGCGAAAACAAGGGAGAGAGGCAGGAGCAGGTAGAGGTTCAATCGGACAAGATCGACCCAGAAATTCCCAACGGTTTTGGCGGACGGACGGGCAATGCCGCGGACGAGGGCCGCCGCCACGGCTATGCCCACGGCGGCCGAGACGAAATTATGGAAAACAAGCCCGACCATTTGGGAAAAATAGGACAGGGTGATCTCGCCCGCGTAATTCTGCCAATTCGTGTTGGTCGCGAAACTGGCCGCAGTGTTAAAGGCGAGGTCCGGGCTGACTGGCCCGAATCCTTGCGGGTTCAAGGGCAGAACGTGTTGAAGACGGAGAATGGCATAGGTGAACAATAATCCGGCGAGGCTGAAAGCAAGAAGGGATAAGGTGTACTGTTTCCAATCTTGCTCTTTTTTCGGGTACAAACCGAGAAGACGATACAACAGGCGCTCGACCGGCCGTAACGCCGGATCTAAAAAAGTCCTTCCTCCCGCATCCAGAACTCGGATAAGGTAGAGCCCAACCGGTCTGGTGAGGAGAAGAAGAACCAGGATGTAAAGCGCCAGTTGAATCCAGCCGTAAAGGTCCATGAATTTGTTTCTCCGTCAAAACTTATCCGGTCGAAGGATGGTGAAGAACAAATAACCGATCAATATAAGTCCGACGATGATTCCGAGGATATTTGACATTTTTCAAAGCCTTTCACAACCACGGGCATACAAAAAGCAAAGTCCAAAAAAAACGATGCAGCCTACGATGTAAACAAGATCGATCACGAAGGATTCTCCTCTTTTTGGATCCGGTCGGCCCTTCGGAGCGTGAAGATGAATGTGGACCCCTTTCCTTCCTGGCTTTCCACTCCGACCGTCCCGCCGTGGGTTTCTACGATTTCCTTCACGATGGCCAAGCCGAGCCCCGCGCCCTGCTCTTTTCCGCGGTCCGGGACGCGGAAGAACGGCTCGAAAACTCTTGGAAGGTATGGACTGGGAATGCCGGTGCCCGAGTCGGAAATTAAAAAGCGGACCTGATCCTCCTCAGCCTTGGCGGCCACGATGATTTTACCTCCAGGAGGCGTATACTTGAGCGCATTCGAGAGCAGGTTACTGAACACATGGCTGATTCGGGTCCTGTCCACCCAAACGTCGGGGAGATCTCCCCTCAGCTCAGCGTTAAAACTCACTCCCTGATCTTGGGCGGTTCTCCGAAAGGGTTCGAGCGCATCCATGACAATCGATTGAGGCGAGACAGCTTGAAATTCCAATTGGGCTTTCCCGGATTCAATTCGACTAATATCCAGAAGGTTGTTGAGAATGGTATGCAGACGGTCACTGTCTTCTCTGGCCGCCATCAAAAGTTCGGCCTGTTTCTCGGTGAGTGAGCCCACTTTTTCTTCGAGGAGGAGGTGAATGGCCATGCGTATGGAAGTGAGCGGGGTTTTCAGTTGATGGGATACCGTAGATATGACGCCCCTTTTTATCTCGTCCTGCTGCCGGAGCTGGGTGACATCCTGAAGGACTAGGATGACTCCCGTCGGCTGTCGTTCATTGTCCAGGATGGGCACCGCCTCCGGACGAAAATATCGCTCCTCTCCTCGCACAAAATGTTGGACCACTCTTTGGCCTGTTAATATTCTGTTGCGGCCATCCTTGAGCGCCCCATCGTACAAATCAGTCATCCATCCAAATGGCAAATCAAAAATCGTGGCGTTGGGCCTAAGTCCAAAGATATTCTTGGCCGGTTCTGTTGCCACCTCCACCTTTCCTTCCGAGTCAATAACGGCGACTGCCTCAGGAAGGTTGTCGAAAGCCCGTTGGGTGGCCTGTTGGATCCGAATGAGCCTGGCCTGATCGGTGCGCCGGAATTCCCGAAGGCTTGCCGCCATAGCGTTGAATGATTCCGAAAGATGTCCGATCTCATCCCGAGAATTGCTTTGGACGACAAGGTCAAGATTTCCCCGCCTGATTTCATCGGCAGATCGGATTAAGCGCTGAATAGGGCGAAGAATCCATGTTCCGGCCAAAAATATGAACGCGACAGCGATGATTGTCCCGATAACTAAAAGAACATACATTTGTCTTCGGGCTGTGGCCGCGCCGCGGCGAGCTTGATCATTCGCATCACTCATGTTTTGCTGGTTCATTTGAAGGATTCCGTCCGCTGTATCCTTAATCTGACTGAACAACGGGAGGAAGCTGGTGAAGTAGGCATCGCGGCGGAGTCCGATCGGCTTTTCCGGATCCTCGACACTCTTGAGCGTTGTTTTATACCGGCCATAGAGCTCCCGCAGACGGGCCGCCTTTACGCCTTCCCCTGGAACAGTGATGTTATTCAGCTCGGCTTGAAGGGCCTTCTCAAAAACTGATTCATTCTTGCGGATCAGTTCCTCCCCTTGCTTTGAGTATCCAAGAAGGGTAAAAAGCAATCCGCTGTCGATGCGTTCCAAGGCTTCCTTCATTTGCTGACAGGCAATAACACTCCGGTAGTTTTCTTTAAGGATCACGTCAATGGACTCTCCCAGATTGGTGATATAGAGGATGCTTTGAACGCCGATGATCACCAGAATGATTAACAGAACGCCAAACCCGAGAGCTAATTTTTGTCGAAGTCCTAGCATTTTTTTTCTTCTTTTGGGATGAATTATGCAAATGTCATACCAAAGCCGCCTTTGTTGTAACTTGTAGAAAATAAAGATGTTTATTTTTATGCTGGATTGGACACGTTGCATTTTTCAAGGAACAGGGCAAAACATATATTGAAAAATGCAAGGTGGGCTTAAGGATCGAACGCAGAGAAATATGTGGTCTGTTAGGTCTTAGATCCCATACTTCTTCCGGCGACGCCAGAGCGTGGCCTGGTCAATGCCAAGGATTTCCGAAGCTTCCTGGAGTGATTTCGTCTTGGCGAGAACCTGTCTGATATGCTGTTCCTCGATCTTTTCTATTGTCACGGGATCGCCAATCTTTGGGGCGAAGTCACCTGGCAACAAGATGGCCGGGAGACACTCCATGCTGATATGATCGGTCCGGCAAAGGATGGCTGCCCGTTCGATGACATTGCTGAGTTCTCGGACGTTGCCAGGCCAGTGATATTCGCGGAGCGCTTGGAGGGCCTCTTTCGTGAAGCCAACGAATGATCGATGATTGCTCCGGCCATGAAATACAAGCAGCCTTTCCGCAAGTGCGACGACGTCATCCGGGCGCTCCCGCAGGGGGGGGATTTCGATCTGGATCACGGCGAGCCGATAAAAGAGGTCTTCTCGAAATCGTCCTTCTTCGACGGCTTTCTCGAGATTCACATTTGTCGCCGCAATAATCCGGACATCGGCCTTTCGCGTTATACAATCGCCGACGCGTTCATACTCCTTGTCCTGGACGAAACGCAGCAGTTTCGGCTGGAGGGAAAGAGGCAAATCGCTGATCTCGTCTAAAAAGAGCGTGCCTCCTTCACAGGCGGCGATGCGGCCCGGATTATCGCGAACGGCGCCGGTGAATGCCCCCTTCACGTGGCCAAAAAGTTCGCTCTCCAGGAGCTCGGCTGAGAATGACGGACAGGAAATGATGCTGATGGGCTTTGTCGCCCGATTGCTCCAGGAATGAATGGCCCGGGCAAGAACGGTTTTGCCGGTTCCGCTTTCTCCGCGAAGAAGGATGGTCGCCTCGGATGAGGCCACCTGGTGGGCCAGATTCATAGCCCGCTGCATCATGGGATTGGTGCTTGAAAAATCAATCTCAGGGTGGGCCCGACCCAGATCTTCCTGGAGCGTGGCAACCCGTTGTTCCAGCGTTCGCATTTCGAACACTTTTTGGACGGCCAGCTTTATTTGCGTTGGCGTGAAAGGCTTTGGAATGTAATCGGTCGCCCCCCGTCGCATAGCCTCAACGGCCGTATCGATAGAGGCATAGACGGTAATGACAATGATCTTCAGCCAGGGCGTCGTGGTCAACAAAGCAGGGATAAGGTCAAGCCCGTTATCCGTGCCGAGCCGCAAATCCACGAAGGCAAGCTCAAAAGATCTCCTTGATGCCTCCGCCAATGCATCCTGAAAATTACTGACGGCCATAACTTTGTGACCTTCTGTCTCGAGGCACACCGATAATGTTTTGCGGATATTGACCTCATCATCCACGACGAGGATATTCAGAGGAGGGTGTCCGGGAGAGTCTGTCATTGCTTTTCCTCTTGAATAAAGTATAGAGAATTTACAAAACTAAATCAAAAAATTCCTTGGCTTTCTCTGGTCGGAAGAGGCTTAGAGAAAAGATATTATTGCCTGAAAAACTGCCCCTCCAGAATTTGCAGGCAGATCATCGCGGGCATTTGCAAATGCCCGTCTTTTGTCTTATATTTAGCCCACGCAAGCGACGCGCCTGTAGCTCAGTATGGATAGAGCAAGGGATTCCTAATCCCTAGGTCGCTGGTTCGAGCCCGGCCAGGCGCGCTTCCTCTTTCCTCTGTAACTCATATTATTTTATAGAATTACGGATTCTCAGGCTTCTCTCCTCCTTAAGCCAGAATAAGCCAGCTTAAACAAATAAGTTAGAAACAGTAAGCTGGGCTATGAATGTAACGTCTGTGGGGATTTTGTTGGCGATTTAAGGCTATCTAATCAATTTTTTCTTTATTCAACTTGACATCGCCTTGAGTTTTGCATAAAATCGCTCCCTCATGAGCAAAGAGCTGATTTTTTCCATTGACCTGTTCGGCTCCTACCTCTACGTTTCCTATGGGCGCTGAGCGCCCAACATAACTCCCCCCAATACCGTTTTCCCTTAATAAATATTTCCCTATCTTAATTCTCCTAATAACGGAATGAAAACCATGAAAGATATTAAGCTGGCATCGGGAGCCGGCAAAAAACGCACCCGAATTCAAGTCGGCCGGTTGCAGGTCGGTCTCGATTTTATCGTGATCGCCGGCCCCTGCAGTGTCGAAGACGAAACGCAGACCGTGGAAGTCGCCCATGCCGTCAAAGCGGCGGGAGCTAACATGCTCCGGGGCGGCGCCTTTAAGCCCAGGTCGTCCCCTTATGCTTTCCAAGGCCTCGGGTTGAAGGGCTTGAAAATCCTGGCCAAAGCGAAGGAAGAGACGGGACTTCCGATCGTCTCCGAGGCTCTCGACACGCGCGACGTGGTCTGGATGTGCGACTATGTCGATGTCCTCCAAATCGGCGCGAGGAACATGCAAAATTTTCCCCTTCTCAAAGAAGTCGGCAAAACCCGAAAGCCCGTCCTTCTCAAAAGGGGAATGAACTCGACGCTTTCCGAGTGGCTCAACTGTGCCGAGTATATCCTGAATGAAGGCAACGCCGACGTCATCCTCTGCGAGCGGGGGATCCGTACCTTCGAGACCTACACCAGGAATACGCTCGATTTGAGCGCCGTTCCGGCCATCAAGGAACTCAGCCACCTGCCCATCATCGTCGACCCGGCGCACGGGACGGGACGGATCAGCCTGATCGCCTCCATGAGCCTTGCGGCCGTGGCCGCGGGAGCCGACGGCCTGATCGTCGAAGTCCACAGCAACCCGAAGACGGCCTTGAGCGATCGCGACCAGACCTTGACGCCTTTGCAGTTCTCCGAGATCGTCCGCCAAGTGCGTTCTCTCCGTTCATTCATGGAGGGCTTAAATTGAAGCTCCTCCTGCTCGAGAGCCGTATCGGGAACTGCCGGATTTTCATCGACGAACCCTTTGAGAAAATCGGCCGCTTCCTCGAATCGGCTCCGTCGGTCGTCATCACCGACACGAACGTCCGGCGCCTGTATGGTCCCCTTCTTTCGAAAGCCAACGTGATCGAAATCGGTTCGGGAGAGAGCTTCAAGGACTTGAAAACGGCCGAATTCATCTATCAAAAATTTCTGGAGATGGAGGTTGACCGATCGACGTTCATCTGGGGAATGGGCGGGGGAGTCGTCTGCGACATCGCGGGCTTTGCGGCGTCTACGTTTATGCGAGGCCTTCGGTTCGGATTTATCCCTACGACGCTCCTCGCCCAGGTGGATGCCGGCATCGGAGGGAAAAACGGCGTCAACCTGGACGGTTACAAAAACCTCGTCGGCGTCTTCCGCCAGCCTCAATACGTCATCCTGAATTTCGACTTCCTCCGGACCTTATCCGGCACGGACATTCTCTGCGGGTTGACGGAAATCGTCAAGTACGGACTGATCAAAAAAGCCCCGTTCTTTCAATTCATCGAAAGAAATTGGCCGGCCCTGCGCTCCCTCGAGCGCCGGACGTTGAAAAAGGCCATCGTCGAATCCATCCGGATCAAAGCCGGAATCGTCCGGGCGGATGCCGAAGAATCCCATGAAAGGAAAAAGCTGAACTTCGGACACACGCTGGGCCACGCGATCGAACAAGCCGGCGGCCTTCCCCACGGACAGGCCGTTGCCATCGGAATGACGTTTGCCGTCCATCTTTCGGTGGCCAAGGGCCTTCTCCCTGAAACGGACGGGCGCCGTGTGGAGACGATTCTAAAAAAACTTCGGCGGCCGTCGACGGTCGGCCCGGGGCTCGGTCTGCTCCTGAAGTCCATCCAAAAGGACAAAAAGCGCCGGGGTCCAGATATCGATTTCGTCTTGCTCGAAAAGATCGGAAAGGCCAGGATTATGGAAATCCCTTTTCAAGAATTGCAGGAATCTATCCGTGATTTGTATCAGCATCGCTGAATCCACCCCGGAAGGGTGTCTCCGGGCGATGAAGGGTATCGGTTTTGCGGAAATCCGGATCGACAAGATCGCCGGCGTCATGGGTGAAGATATCCGGAGGATCTTTTCCCGGCCCGCCCGGCTCATCGCTACCTGCCGGCAGGGACGGATCGGCGATCAAAAAAAATTCGCTCTTCTCAAAGCGGCCGTCCATGCGGGAGCGGCATTCGTGGACATCGAGCTCGGATGGAAGGAAGCCCTGGGGGCCGCCCTGATCGAAATGGCGCGGTCGGCCCGATGCGCGGTCCTGATCTCCCATCACGATTTCGAGAAAACGCCCTCCCGGCCGGCACTCGAGCGGATCATCCGGAAAAGCTTTAAAGCGGGCGCGGACGTTGTTAAGATCGCCTGCCGCGTTCGATCGCCAGCCGACAATGCGAGATTGCTGGGACTTCTTGACCGCAGGCGGCCGCTTGTCGTCGTGGGCCTCGGAAACGAAGGGAGAATCACTCGAATCGTCGCGCCTTTGCTCGGCAGCCCTTTCACCTATGCCTCGCTTCGGCCGGGAAGGGAAGTCGCCGGCGGCCAGCTCGATCGGGCCACGCTCAAAAGAATCATGCATCGGTTGAAAAATGTCTGAACTAAGGATCTACGCCGTAACGGGAAGACCGGTTCTTCACAGCCTGAGCCCGAGGATTTTTAACTCCTGGTTCCGGGCCGCGGGGATGAACGCCGTCTATACGCGTTTGGCCGCGGGGAGCGCCGAAGAAGCGGTCCGGACGGCGAGAGCCATGAAGCTCGCGGGAATCAGTATTACCTCGCCTTACAAGGAACGGATCATGTGTCTTCTGGACGGCGCCGACGTCCATGCCTCGAAGGTCGGCGCTGCCAATTGCGTGGTTCCGCGGGGAAATCGGCTTTGGGGATATAACACGGATTTCCTCGGAGCCGTCCACGCTCTGACGAAGAACGGCATCGATCCCAAAAATAAAAACGTCGCGATCCTGGGGGCCGGGGGCGCGGCGCGTGCTGCGGCCTATGGCTTACGGCGCTCCCGCGCGGCGCGCGTGACGTTTTTGAACCGGACGGAGGGCAACGCGAAAAAGGCCTCGATCCGGCTCGGATGCGACTACGCGCCGCAAGAGCATGCAGAAGACGTCATCCGGCAAAGCGATATTCTCATTTCTTGCGTCTCCTCCAGGCCGGCTCTGGGTTCTGCCTATCCCTTAAAGAAAGAGCTTGTCGTGCTGCAGGCGGACTATCGGGATTCCCTGCTCAAGAAAGGAAAGGGCCATCAGAAATACACCCTCATCCAGGGGCTGGATTGGCTGATTGCGCAGGCCGTTCCGGCGTTTCATCTTTTTACGGGCCGGAAGCTTTCTTCCCGGCTCGAAAAAATGGTCCGAGCGCTGGACCTGTTCGAACGGCCGGCCGATAAGGCCAACATCGCGCTGGTCGGATTCATGGGCTCGGGAAAAACCACGATCGGCCGGCTCCTATCGGAAAAAATGGGTTGGGATTTTGTCGATACGGACTCGGAAATCGAAAAGCTCTCGGAAATGACGGCACCGGAAATATTCAAGAAGCGGGGGGAGCCGTTCTTCCGGGAAAAAGAAAAATCCTTGATCAGGACGCTGGTCTCGGATTCGAGGAAAAAGATCTTTTCGCTCGGCGGAGGGGCGATCCTGGACGAAGAAACGCGTTCTTTGTTGGCGCGCCGCTGCCAAGTGATCTGGCTCTGGGCGTCCTTGGAAGTCGCTCTTGCCCGCATCGATCCCTCGTCCAGGCCGGTCCTCCATTCGGCCGACGGGGAGCGGGCGGCACAACGGGCCTTTCGAGCGAGGTCTCAGGCCTGCGCAAGGATATCCGACCTCGTGCTGAACACGGAGACCGCGCCGCCGGAAGATCTAGCGGGGAGAATTCAATATGAGATGGATCAAACCTTCGAAGATTGACGGCCGGGTCGCCGCGCCGCCTTCAAAGAGCATGATGCTTCGGGCCACGGCCGCCTCCGTGCTCTCCCGTGAAGAAACCCTGATTCGGAATCCTTCTTTTTGCGCCGACGCTCTCGCCGGGCTTCAAATCGTCGAAGCCTTGGGCGGACGCGTGGAGCGGAACGCTCGGGCCGTCCGGATCCGGGGCGGGGGGCCCTTGAAGGGCGAGGTGCTCAACTGCGGGGAGTCGGGATTGTCCATGCGGATGTTCGCCCCGATCGCCGCTTTGTTCGATCGACCTTTGAGCCTTGAGGGGGAAGGATCGCTCCTCAAACGGCCGATGGCCATGATGGAAAAGCCCCTCCGCCGGCTCGGGGCCGCTTGCCGATCCACGCGGGGTTTTCCTCCCCTCCGGGTCAAAGGGCCGCTAAAGGGAGGCAAAGTCGCGCTCGACGGCTCTCTGAGTTCACAGTTTCTGACCGGGCTGCTCATGGCTCTCCCGTTCTGTCCCGGCGATTCGGAGATACGGGTGACGGACCTAAAGAGCCGTCCCTACGCGGTCATGACCATTTCGTTCCTAAGGGCATTCGGCCTCACAATCGATGCCGAGGATCATCTCGAAAACATCCGCATCGCCGGCGGGCAGCATTTCCAAAAAATCGACTATCAAGTGGAAGGCGATTGGTCGGGGGCGGCCTTCCTGCTCGTCGCCGGAGCGCTGTGCGGCCGGGTCGAAGTGAGCCGCCTCCAGGCCCTTTCGGGCCAGCCCGACAAACGGATTCTCGAGGCCCTCGAGCGGGCCGGCGCCGAAATGACTTTCAAAAAGGAAAGCGTCGCGGTTGAAAAAAGCGGCCTCAGGGGATTCGACTTCGACGCCACGGATTGTCCCGACCTCATCCCCCCGCTGGCGGCTCTTGCCTGCCATTGCGAGGGGCGGACGAGGATTTTCGGCGCGGAACGATTAAGACACAAGGAAAGCGACCGGGCGCGGGCCTTATGGATGGAATTCTCCAAAGCAGGAGCTAAGATCGCCGTCCATGGAAATTTTCTCGAAATTTGGGGGGGGGCGCTCGACGCGGCCGTTATCGATTCTCATGGCGACCACCGGATCGCCATGGCGGGCGCCGTCGCCGCCCTCAAGTCAAAAAAGGGCATGGGGATCGACGGGGGGGAATGCGTCTCCAAATCTTATCCACGGTTTTTTGAAGACTTGAAATCCATCGGAGGTCAAATCGCATGAACTCGTTCGGGAGGATCTTTCGTATTTCCTTGTTTGGAGAGTCCCACGGGAACGTCGTGGGGATCGTGATCGACGGTTGCCCCGCCGGTCTGCTTCTTGATGCCGGGGACTTCGCGGCCGACCTCAAACGAAGACGCCCCGGCGCCGAAGGGACAACGCCGCGCCGCGAAGCCGATCGTCCCTTGATCCGCAGCGGCGTCTGGAGACAGAAAACGACGGGCGCCCCGATCATGATCTATTTTGAGAATGAGAACTTCCGCTCTCGTGAATATGAGGCGATGCGGCATCTTCCCCGGCCGGGGCACGCCGATTTCGCCGCGTGGCGCAAATACGGTGGATTCCATGATCACCGGGGTGGCGGGCAATTTTCGGGCCGAATGACCGTCGCTCTTGTGGCCGCGGGCGTGGTCGCAAAAAAAATCCTTCGGCGGGTCCGAATCAAGGCCGCGCTGATTGAAGCAGGGGGATCGACAAAGATAAAAAAAGCCGTGGGCGAGGCTCTAAAGGAGATGGACTCGATCGGCGGCATCGTGGAGTGCCGCGCCGCAGGCGTTCCCGCCGGCCTCGGCGAACCGTTCTTCGACTCCGCGGAGTCGCTCCTGAGCCATCTCGTCTTTGCCGTCCCGGGCGTCAAGGGCATCGAATTCGGGTCGGGCTTCGGCTGCAGCCGGATGAAAGGAAGCGAATGCAACGATATCCTCATCGACAAAAACGGAAAGACAAAATCCAATCATGCGGGCGGCATCAACGGAGGTATTACCAACGGCAACGAGCTTGTCTTCCGGGTCGCCGTCAAACCGCCGTCGTCGATCCCCATGGAACAACCCACGGTGCATGTCGTCAGCGGGGAACCCGCGATGATTTCGGTCCGGGGCCGCCACGATGTCTGTTTTGCGCTGAGGGCGCCCGTCATCATCGAAGCGGCCGCCGCGGTCGTCCTCGCCGACTT
>Ga0256868_10000351_pt1 | contig 27479 bp, 27 predicted proteins | sample RVTome_13_FD_187341 | JGI IMG/M metagenome (GOLD analysis project Ga0256868, IMG submission 187341) | Soil microbial communities from uranium-contaminated site in the Upper Colorado River Basin, Wyoming, United States - RVT92D227 HiSeq ...
GAGCAGTCTTGCCTACAATCTCAAGATCATTATGTTTTCCACCGGCACGAACACACTTCTGGGATGTAGCGGCCCGCTTGTAGTCCCGAATCTCTTCGGATAAAAATACCCCTTTGAATTGAACCATTCCGGCATTGGTGAAAAGCAGGGTGGGATCGTTTTTGGGAACCAATGAGGAGCTTCTAACAATGCGGTGTTCCTTCTCCTCAAAATAATTGAGAAAGGCCCTTCGAATCTCGTCAGAGGTCATGGTTTCAAACTTGTCCCCCCTCGACCATCCATCTTTGCATTGATGGGCTTCGCAACTTGCAACTTCTTCTCTTCGACCTTCTCCTGTTCCTTAACCGTTTCCTTATCTTTCTCTAATCTTTCATAGTCCTCCCAACCAGCGTCGCTCGCAGCGAGAATTCCCTTCACCCTCAGAGCAAAGTCATCTGGATTGGTGCAGTGTTTGAGGGCTTCATCATAGGTGACCAATCCTTCCTTCATTAAGTTCATCAGGGATTGATCAAAAGATTGCATCCCATAACTGGTGACCCCTCTAGCAATGGCATCATTGATCTCGCTCGTCTTATCCTTTTCGATGATGCACTCCCTCACTCTCGCTGTGGAGACCAGAACCTCAACCGCAGCCACCCTTCCCATTCCATCTGCCCTTGGCACCAACCTTTGGGAGACGACACCTTTCAAAACACCTGAAAGTTGAAGTCGAACCTGTTTTTGATGATACGGGGGGAATACAGAGATGATTCGGGTGATCGTCTCCGTGGCATTCAATGTGTGGAGCGTGGACATGACCAGATGTCCCGTCTCTGCGGCAGTCAGAGCTGTCTCGATCGTCTCGAAATCCCTCATCTCACCCACTAAGATCACATCCGGGTCCTGCCGGAGGGCCACTCTCAAGGCACTGGAAAATGAACTGGTATCCGAACCGATCTCCCTTTGGTCCACGATCGATTTCTTATCTTCGTGGACAAATTCGATGGGGTCCTCGACGGTGATGATGTGGCAATTTCGTTCATTATTGATGATATCAATCATCGCGGCCAGGGTGGTGGATTTTCCACTTCCGGTCGTCCCTGTAACGAGAATGAGGCCCCTCTGTTCAAGAGAAATGTCTCTGAGCACGGGGGGTAGATGGAGTTCCTCCAAGCCCTTGATCTGGTAAGGCACAATCCGGAGGGCAATCCTGAGTTTTCCTCTCTGCTGGAAGACATTGATTCGAAACCGTCCCAGGCCGTAGACTTCATAACCCATGTCCACCTCTCGATTCTTGATAAACCGCTCCTTCTGCCAGTCGTTCATCAGACCGAAGGCCATCTTCGACAAGTCATTATGATCGAAGGGCTTCAACTTATTCCAGGGTCTCAAGGTGCCATTGACCCTGAAGATCGGGGGAGCCCCTTCCTTGATATGAACATCAGATGCTTCCTGGGAAAGGGCTTCTATTAGGATCTGATTTAAATCCATTTTTTTCTCCTTCCTTTTCTCACCCTATTGATCCCGCTTTGGCGATGCGAAAGTTCTCAAGGATCTCTTTCTCCATCTGCTCTAAAACTTTAGGATTCTCTTTTAAAAACTGCTTTGCATTCTCTCTTCCCTGACCGATGCGTTGGCCTTCATAGGCATACCAGGTTCCGCTTTTCTCCACCATATTCTTCTCCGCAGCCAGGTCGAGGATGTCTCCCTCTCGTGAAATCCCCTCTCCGTAAATGAGGTCGAACTCGACCTCTTTGAACGGAGGTGCGACTTTATTCTTCACCACACGGACCTTTGTTCGACTGCCGATCACTTCCTGGCCCTGTTTAATGGAAGCGATTCGTCTAATGTCGAGCCGAACAGAGGAGTAAAACTTAAGGGCATTGCCCCCGGTGGTCGTCTCCGGATTTCCGAACATGACTCCGATCTTCATCCGGATCTGGTTGACGAAGACCACGATCGTATTCGACTTGCTGATGGTGGCGGTCAATTTTCTCAGGGCCTGAGACATCAGCCTTGCCTGAAGTCCCATATGGGCATCACCCATCTCTCCTTCAATCTCCGCCTTGGGAACCAGGGCAGCCACAGAGTCGATGACAATCACATCTACAGCGCCACTGCGAACCAGAATCTCTGTAATCTCCAATGCCTGTTCTCCCGTATCAGGCTGGGAGATGAGAAGATCATCGATTTTTACACCTAACTTATTTGCGTATTTAACATCTAAGGCATGTTCTGCATCAATGAAAGCAGCGATGCCTCCCTTCTTCTGTGCTTCCGCAACGACATGAAGGGCTAATGTCGTCTTACCTGAAGCCTCGGGGCCGAAAATTTCCACCACCCTTCCCTTTGGCAATCCTCCAACCCCCAAAGCAAGATCTAAGGAGATGGATCCTGTGGAAACAGTGGGAATCTCTCCGAGCATTGCTTCCGCACCCATTTTCATAATGGCGCCTTTCCCATATTGCCTTTCAATCTGGGTGACGGCCAAATCCACTGCCTTTCCTTTGTTTGGATCTACTTTCGTCTCTGCTTTCGTTTCGGTTTTCGTCATCGAATCCCCCTCCCCTGCGTAGCAGGGGTAAGTTCGAAATCCGAATATCAAAATCCGAAACAATTACAAAATTCAAATTTCTAAAACCAAGTTATTTTAAATTTGGTATTTCGGTCATTGGAATTTGTTTCGAATTTTGGATTTCGTGTTTCGTATTTACATCTTATTTCAAAAAATTAGCCCCCCAATCTTAATTCCCTAAGCGGTGTATAAATTGGACCCGTTGGCCTCAAATCGCTCTTAAATAATACTAACCTCTCCACCTGAAAATCTCCAAACTCCTCTTCTTTATATCTCTCCATCCTTTTCACTAACTCCTCCTTCCCCTGGCTCGATCTCATCCTTCCAAGGGTCAGATGAGGGTGAAAGGGACGATCTTCAGGTTGAAATCCAACTTTCTCTAATTGAGTCTCTATTTGTTTCTGAAGCGAGACGAGAACTTCCCTTCCATCCACCAGTCCCATCCAGATCACCCTTGGATTTTTCAAATTGGGGAAGGCCCCTACTCCTATAACCTTGAGAGAAAATGGTAAGGTGTTCCGGATCGTTTCATCAATAGATTGTAAGATGAGGTCAATCCTCGACTCTTCAATGTTTCCAAAAAATTTTAGAGTGAGGTGGATCTTTTCAGGACTCACCCACCGTACATCTGTATGAGTTGATTTTAGGTCTGCCTGAACCTCCTCAATCTTTTTGAGGATCGGCTTCGGAAGCTCGATTGCCAGAAAGGATCGGATCAATCAAAAAACCTCTTCAATAATCCCCCCAAACCCCCCTTTAATAAAGAAGGGTTTGGGAAGGATTATTGTTTTTTTATGTTAACATAACTACCAAAAAAGTCAATGAGAAAAACCCATTAAAGAGCCTGATATGCCCTATAAAAAAGGCCTGTCACCGTTACAATGACAGGCCCTTTTAACCTTTTGTCTGATCGCTTCTCTACTTCCAATAACGGTCGTTAGAGAGACGCTCCTCAATATTCACTTTATAAAAATCCTGAAGAGGCATAAAAACCTCCTTATCCTTTTCATAAACCTCTTCCAGGGCATTTCTAACGACCTCCACTCCCTTTGGTGTCATCTTTCCAAGGGGTGGACGACATGGCCCGGAGGGTAAACCAAGACCTTTCATCATGGTCTTAATGGCTACCGGATTTCTAAATTTACATGGAACATCAAAGCCTTCATAAGATTCGATGGTATTGACTGTCACCACTTTGAAAAGGGAATCGAGAATATCTTTTAGCTGATTGGCCTTCTCTATATTTCCATCCCGTATCGCTTTGACCATCTCACCGATAGGGCCCGGAACAATATTCGACATGACCGAGACTACCCCAGAGGCACGAATATCATTTCGGTTCATCATATCAAAGGTTTTATCATCATCGCCAGAGAGAATATCAAAGTCCTCTCCACACAGAGTTCTCGTCTTGGCCATCCGCTCGAGATCTCCAGTGGCCTCTTTCACCGACCTCAAATTCTTGAACTTGCGATGAAGGATAGCCAGGTCCTCCACCTCCAATTTCGTCCCTGTTCTTCCGGGGATGACATAAGGCACAACGAAGGTTTTCCGGAATGCCTTTATTATCACTTCATAATATTGCGTTCTCAGCTCGAGGGAGGATGGTCCGTTATAGTAGCAATCCACAAGTAAAACTCCTTCAGCTCCAACCTCAACAGCATGTTTTGTTCCCCGATGCGCCTCTTTGGTGGAATTCGAACCTGTGCCTGCAATGACAAATGATTTGCCTTTTGCCAACTTAACTGTTCTCGTAACCACCCGATCGTGTTCTCTCCAGTCCAATGTAGGAGATTCCCCGGTTGTCCCGGTGGGGACAAGATGGGTTCCATTCTCAATCTGGAACTGAATATTTTTCTCCAAACCTTCAAAATCGACTTCCCCTTTCCGATTAAAAGGGGTCACCATCGCTGTCCAACAACCTTCAAACCTTTCAAGTTTCATCCATACCCCCTCCTTCCTAATTTAATCGCAAAGCGCAGAGGGCATAGCGCATAGCGTCTTATCAAGTAATCTCAACCCTCTGGACTTACGTCGAACAAGCTTCTTAACCTAAACCTTAACCTTTGTTTTTTCATATTATGGGTAAAAAGATAAAATTTCAAGAAGAAAAGATTCACAAATTAAATTTTCCTGAGAACCTTTTGCTACAAGGCTGCAATTTCTCTATTCAGGCTTAAGGTAATGTTGAAAAGATTTATCTTGACTTACTCAAGCTGTGGTATTAAAATTACCACGTGGTATATGATTTACCACAATCCCAATGAAGAAACTAATGGAAGGGAGGGGTCGTGATGTTTGGAGAATTTATAAAGGAAGGAAGGATTGCCAAGGGCATAAGCCTAAGAGAATTCTGCAAACGAATGGAAATGGATGCTAGTAACTGGAGTAAAGTTGAACGCGGTTTGCTTGCACCTCCTCAGGACGAAGAAAGATTAAGAAAGATCGCGCGCGTGCTGGATATCAAAATCGGCTCACTCTTATGGAAAGAAATGAAAGACAAGGCGAATATTGATGCTGGCATCATACCAGAAGATATTCTTTCTGATGAAAAGGTATTAAACTCGCTACCGATGTTCTTCCGAACCATAAGGAGCGAAAAACCTAATCCTGAAGATCTGGATAAATTGATCGATATGATTAAGAAGGAGTAGCCCTTTGGATTACAGCGAGTTTAAGTGCAAATGGATTGACCCCATATCTCTTTGTAACGTTGCGGACGAAACTCGGAATAAATATTGGCCCGAATCAAAGCTGCCTATCAACACAGAGGAGATTATCGAGTTCCGACTCAGGCTCAACATTGAACCCGTGAAATACCTTTTATCAACCGTTGATATAGACGCCTATCTTAAAAGGGATTTGTCTGGATAAGTCCCCACAGAATAACTATAATCCTGGTGGGCCCACAAGTCATTATGGGTACGTTGCATGAAAAGCTTGGTTTTGAGATATTATCAGCGCGCCGAAGGTAGGCATGAATACTTTTATAAATTAAGGAGGTTTGTATATGAGTAATCTGATGAATAATAATGCTGAAGACACTATTACCGTTGCAAGTGTTAATTTTCACGCTGTTTTCGGTGATAAAGATACCAACCTTAAAAATATGGAAAACTATATGACTAGAGCGGCTGAAAATGGAGTTAATTTTATCGTCTTTCCCGAAGTTGCACTTACCGGGTACAATCTTTCGAATGAAAAAACGTCTGGATTAGCTGAAACAATACCGGGCCCATCAACGGAAAGAATTATGAAGATCGCTGCAAAAAATAATCTCCATGTCGTTTTTGGAATGCCTGAGAAAGGAGGAGATAATATTGTTTATAACACCGCTCCGCTAATTACACCTAATGGTTTTTTAGGTGCATACCGTAAAGTCCATATACCCATTATTGAGCCATGGGCTTCATCGGGTAATGAATATCCAGTATTCGATACAAAATTTGGCAAAATTGCAATTGGAATTTGCTGGGAGGACTATTGTTTCCCTGAAGTGCCTCGTATTTATGCGCTTAAGGGTGCGCGCATATTAGTCCACCTCACCGCAACTCCTGATTTCGGAAACTTGAAAGACACTCAAGAATCAACACTAGGACAGCTCAAGGCACGGGTCCATGAAAATGGATTCTATATTGTTAGTGCTGATTTGGTGGGGCAGGAGGGTGATACAACTTTCGTGGGATATAGCGTCATTGTGGGACCTAGACCTGATGTGATGACGCCCCAGATCTATGCTGGCCCTGCCAGTGATACAAAGGAAGAAATGCTTATTGCTACTCTTGATTTATCTTTGGTAAATAAAAAACATCCCGCACTGGCACATATATTGAATCGCCGCCACCCACATACTTACCTACCTCTTACGAGTGATGAGTATTAGGACGTCAAGACTTCGGGGGCGAACAATTGGAGTGGCAGAAAAGTGATGTTTTCAGTGACCCGCTAAATGGTCTCAAATTGCCGTAATTGCTCCAGCATGCTTCTGATGTCCCGATAGCACTTATCAAATGAATCGGCACGGCGTGCTGAATTGATGTCAAAAATAGCGGTAAATGCTGGCTGATCCGTCGCTTCTGCGTAAGCTCGGCTAGACGGCATTTTATCAGTTAACCATTCTTTGGCACCACGGATGCTCTCTGGATACGCCGGTGATTCAAGATCACCTGGAAGGCCGAATTTGTTCCTCAAGGATTCCGCTGCCGCAAGAAACCATGCTTCAAATTCCCTTTTTGCGAGAATAACTGCAATCGGCAGATCATTGCGTGTGGCGATAGCCCGTTTCAGGAAGACCGGACCATCCTCGGCTGGACAACCGTTTTCCCAGTCGCAATCTACAATAATAAGAATCCCACCTCTCCCCTGTAGCTTTCTGGCAGCAAGGTCAACAGACCGTTCTATCTCGCCTTCCTTCAAGAGTCGTGAAGCTGGAACACGAAGGGGCGACAGGACCTTCGGTACGAATCCTGGATCAATCATCTGTGCAATTCTTCGTATGAGAATGGGCACGGCTTCGGATTCGCCATGTCCCTCAACGATTGCAGCAATTCTCACTTCTGTCATGGCTTGTAATCTGCGAAAAGATCAAGTTGATATGGAGAGATTTTCGCCACGGCCTCTTCGTCTGGTTCTATCTGATTCAACCTCAGCAGCTCGCCGGCTGTGTACAATCGATCCCTTATCGCAGAACGTCCCGCTTCGTCAAGCGGGGCAATCTTTGTTTCGCCGTTCCTGTTTACGACGGCTAAAATACTTTCATCCAGAATTTCTTTATCGTCCAGTAAATCCGGACTGTGACTGGTTACTGCGATCTGGGTCGTCTTCGACGCGGTGACCAATCCGTCTCTGAGCACGCCCGCCGCGCCGGGGTGCACGGCCACTTCCGGCTCCTCTATTCCCACGAATGGGACTCTCTTTGCCGCTTGGCCCGATGATTGAAACAGGGCAGTTAAAACACCCAGGGCCCGCAGGGTGCCGTCAGACATGTTCTCTGCCATGAAACGCCATGCATCTTTACTGTTTCCAACGAGTTGCCGAAATTCCAGCGTTTCTTTCTTTCCTACATGCTTAACATCAATACCTTGAATTCCAGGCACAACTTTAGATAAAAAAGCAACGACACGCTCAAACCCCTCTGTGTTTTCCTTCGACATCATGCTCAAGACGCTTGCCAGATTACTCCCGTCCCGTTTCAGTACTTCTCCGGTATCGGGCGGTTGAAGCTCCCTAATTTCATCGGGGTTCAGGTTGTAGAAACCCATGCGGGACAATGCGTCGTACAGCGGTCTGAATGGAGAAAGACCAGACGCAGCCACAAGATAAAGGCGATCGCTGGAGGCAGGAGGGCCAACTTGAAAGCTCCTATCCTTTAGAGTGCCATTTTCCACCATGTAAGATTCCTTCTCCAAGACCCCGTGGCTAAAAACTCGACATTCTTCCTTTTGAATCTCAAAACCACCCCTCTTTTGCGCACCCACACGGAAGGCATAAACCCCTTGAGTCCCATCCGGAAGTTGCCATTCAAGGCGGATTCCAAAATGCGTTGGATGCCCGGAGGACCGTCTCCTGACTTCATTGATTCCTCCCCTTTCTCTGAGCGCATGCTCAAGGGAGGTGTTGAGCGATTCCGTCACCAGACGAAGGGCATCGAGAAAATTGCTCTTACCAGCCCCATTTTGCCCGACAAAGAAAGCCAACGAACCAAGGGGCACCGAGCATTCTTTGATGCTTTTGTAGTTATTCAGAACTACCCTTTTAAGAAAAACCGGGGTAATCATAGAGATAGAAGCCCTCCATCTTGTGAATCTAACTCCCAATATTCTTGCTCAGGATTTGCAAGAAATTAACACTTGATATCCTTTCAATTAACCACTTGGTTAGACTATAATTAATTATTTTTAGGTTATCAAGAAAAAATATTCTCAAATTATTTTTTTCTGGATTGAACCTTTATGTATTGTGTCTTCAATGTTTCATAAAAAAAATCAAGGCTTCTTTCTGCGGCCTTTTTCTTGATCTCCCTACGATTACCTTTAAAATCTTCTTTTTTTACCCAAGTTCTTTTCCCATTAGCGAATCCAATGAAAACTCTCCCAATGGGAGCCCTTTTTGTTCCACCCATTGGTCCTGCCACACCTGTGGTGGATAATCCGAATGTCGTCTTAAAGGTGTCTCGAACTCCTTGCGCCATTCTCCTCGCCACCTGTGAACTTACTGCTCCATATTTCTTTATATAATCCAATGGAATTCCTAAATGTTTTGCTTTTGATTCATTACTGTAATTGACCATTCCTCCATCAAAGTAGTCTGAACTTCCTGGTACATTGGTGATGCGGTCACAAATCAAACCTCCAGTGCAAGACTCCGCAATCGAGACTGTCCATCCCCTTTCTCTCAAAAGATCTCCAATGGCCTTCTCTAAAGAATTCCGCATTATTTTCACTCCCACCCCTGAACCATATGAGGTTCAGGGCATTGTCCTGCACCCTGCGTGGTGCAGGGCTCACCCTCCCCCGTCAAGGGGGAGGGGTTCTTAAACTAAAGTTATATGAAGAGGTAGACAAGACGGAGAACGACATTGGAATAGACTCCTGCTGCCACATCATCCAAAACTACCCCAAATCCTCCCTTCAATCTTCTTTCCAGAAGACGGATTGGAATGGGTTTAAGAATATCGAAAAAACGGAAGAGAAAAAAACCGATGAGAATGAAGTAAATGGTTTTGGGAATCCAGAGCATGGTAATGAGAAAACCCATCATTTCATCGATAACGATCCTCCGATCATCTTTTTTCCTAAAAATTATCTCTGCATTCTTTGAAATCCAAATAGAGAGAAATAAAAAACCAATCAGAGTGATTTCATAGATTGGGGAAGGGATGTTCGAAAGAAAATAATAAATAGGGAAGGCAATGAGAGTTCCCAGAGTCCCAGGAGCAATGGGAGAGTAACCGACGCCAAAGCCAGTAGCCAAAAAAAGGAAAAATCGATTCATTCTTCATTCAGGGTTCAAGGATTCGAGGTTTCAAGGGTTCGAGTGAAAAGAAATTCATTTAAGTTTACGCTTGACTCCTTGAACCCTAGACCCCTGGAACCCTTTGTTTACAATCGAACGACGACTCCTTTTCCCATCAAATATGACTTCACTTGGCCAATGGTATATTCACGATAATGAAAAATGGAGGCCGCGAGAACTGCATCAGCTTTTCCGAGAATGAGCCCTTCGTAAAGGTGTTCGAGAGTGCCGACCCCACCTGAGGCGATGACTGGAATGCCTACCTGCTCGGAAATTGTACGGGTTAATTCGATGTCATAGCCATCTTTCGTGCCATCCCGATCCATGCTCGTCAGCAAGATCTCGCCTGCTCCCATCTCCTCCATCTTCTTTGCCCAATGGATCGCATCAATCCCTGTAGAAACCCTTCCTCCATGGGTGAAAACCTCCCAGCTCTCCCCTTTTCTTTTTGCATCGATGGCGATGACAATACATTGGCTTCCAAAACGTTTTGATGCTCTTTCTACAAACTGTGGATCCTTTACTGCAGACGTATTGATCGATACCTTATCCGCTCCAGCCTTAAGAAGTCTCCGAATATCCTCTAAACGTCTAACTCCACCTCCCACTGTGAGGGGAATTAAGATTTCCTCGGCTGTCCTGCGAACAATATCAATGAGAATATCCCTCTCCTCATACGAAGCTGTAATATCTAAAAAGGCGATTTCATCCGCCCCCTGCTCGTCATAAACCTTGGCATTCTCGACTGGATCGCCGGCATCTTTCAGGTCTACGAACTGAGTTCCCTTCACCACCCTTCCGCTTTTCATATCCAGGCAGGGGATAATTCGTTTGGCAAGCATCTCAAACTATTCTCCGTGTTACTGTTTAATCCCCCCCAACCCCCCTTTAGTAAAGGGGGGAGGCACGGTGGATTTTGTAATTTGTAAGGCTTCTTCTAATTTGAGGCATCCTGTGTAGAGGGCACGACCTACAATCACTCCGATGATCCCATTCTGTTCTAACTCCAGGAGGTGTTCAATATCTTCAATTCGAGAAACTCCTCCTGAAGCAATTACTGGTATCGAGGTGGATCGAGCTAAATTCTTGGTCGATTGAAAGTTTAAACCTGTGCCCATCCCATCTCTCTCAATATCTGTAAAAACAACCGCTGAAAGACCCATTCCTTCAAACTGTTTTGCCAAGTCGATCGCTTCTAAAGAAACCACCTCTTTCCAGCCTTGAATGGCCACTTTTCCTCCTTTGGCATCGATCCCAAGGATTACCCTTTCAGGAAAGCGATGGCAGGCCTCCTCAATTAATGGACGATTTTGAAAAGCCGCTGTTCCTAAGATAATCCATTTCACTCCAGAAGAAAGGTAATCCTCGATGGTAGCGAAATCACGAATGCCTCCGCCCACTTCTATCGGAATTTGGACGGATCGGGCGATCTCCCTGATCAGAGATCGATGAAAGGGTCTCCCCATCATGGCTCCATTCAGATCCACCACATGAAGTCTCTCTGCGCCCTTTGACTCCCAATGCCTAGCCATTTCAACAGGATGTTCCGAATAGACCGATTCCTGATCCATCCTACCCTGAGAAAGCCTGACACATCTCCCATCCTTTAAGTCCACTGCAGGAATGACTATCAAGGCATTTCCTCCAACTCTTTGTACCCTGGGAATCGTTTTAACATCTCATCCATTCCCACCCTTGAGAGTTCCTCTGCTGTTAGCCATGAGGCTTTTCTTCTGAAAAAAGACCCTATTTTAAAAAGGTTCTCACTAAGCGGCCTTTGTGTCTCATCAAATCTTCCTGTCCACACCATCTTCCCATCCCTCAACCGAATGAGGTGGACATCAAAACCCACTGAGGCAGGTTTTTCTGCACCGATATGAGATCCAATCCTTTCTTCAAAGCGGAAGAGAAATCCAACGAATAAAAAATCGACGCCCAATTCATTTCCAATCTGAATGGTGGTTGGGATAGGTTTCTCTCCAAATTGCTTTTTCAATGAAGGGGAGAGGGTTTCTTCTACCTGTTCCAAGGGAAGGGTCTTAAATCTCCCAAGGGCATCTATCTTCGTATAGAAGAGCTGAGTCAAGGGACTCTCGGAGCCTGGGACAATCTCTCCGTATTTATAGATCCCTTTGCAAAGAGGACATGAAATGACTCCTCTTGCAGTCTTCTCAATCCTCTCTACATAGAAGGGGAGTATAGCCAGGCTGGGCTTTGCCTCTGAGCCTGCTCCGGCCATTGATGTAATCGATAATCCTAATATCAAAACGAATAATAAACATATCCCCCTCACCCTATCCCTCTCCCACCAGGGGAGAGAGAAGGTTCCGGGGTATCTGCTTACCCAATCCCCTCCCCTTCTACAAACATGTCTCTTCACTTCTTAGCTCCAATCTTTTTAGCATCCTCTAAAAATTGAGCGATCCCCTTATCGGTCAGTGGATGTTTCATCATCTGCTCGATGATGGCAGGAGGGATCGTCACAATTTCCGCTCCCAACATACCAGCCTCAATGACATGAATAGGATGTCGGACACTGGCGACAATAATCTGAGTCTCGATATTAGGATAGCAGGAATAGATTGCCCTGATCTGGCGAATCAGTTCAAGTCCGTTGAAACTGATATCATCAAGCCTTCCTAAAAAAGGACAGACATAAGTGGCTCCAGCTTTGGCAGCCAAAATGGCCTGACTAGCTGAAAAAAGGAGTGTAACATTTGTGTGGATCCCTTCAGAGGAAAGAATCTTAACTGCTTTTAATCCTTCTGAAGTAATGGGAATTTTAATGACAATCTCATCCCCCCAGGTGGCCATAATCTTTGCTTCCCTTACCATCTCCGCGCTGGTGTTCCCAGTTACTTCCACGTTGACAGGGCCCTTCACCTCTTCTGAAATCTTTCGGATCAGCGCCTCTGTTTCCTCCCCTTCTTTTGCAAGGAGCGTTGGATTGGTCGTCACCCCATCGACCAGACCAATGGCCATTGCTTTCTTGATCTCATTGAGATTCGCTGTATCGATAAATATTTTCATGAAACCCTCCTCTCTCTCAAAAGAATCGCAAAGGGCACAACGTCTGAAATCCTAAATCACAAATTCCAAATAAGCTCCAAATTTCAATTTCGAATGACCGAAACGATTTTGTTTGAAATTTCGAATTTGGATTGTTGGATTTATTTGTTATTGGGTGCTTGGGATTTGGTGCTTTCATGTACGCTATGCTCTATGCGCTCTGCGCTATGCTATTTAGACGATACCCCATGTCCTGACCATATCATGAATGGTCTTGGTCTGTCGGAGAAGATTTTCCATCTCGTTCATAGGAATCATGCTGGAGGCATCACAGAGTGCTTGGCTCGGTCTGGGGTGAGTCTCGAGGAAGAGACCATTGCAACCTACGGCTACGGCTGCCCTGGTGAGATGGGGAACATATTGAGGACTCCCTCCTCTCGGATCCTCACTCGGGATACCATAATTTCTAATCACATGCGTGGCATCAAAGATCACCGGGCAACCGATCTCCTGCATGATCGGAATGGAGCAGAAGTCAGAAATCAATTTATTATAGCCAAAACAAGTCCCTCTCTCAGTCAAAAGGACCTGACGATTCCCAGTGCTGTAAATCTTCTTCACGGTCCCTGCCATATTTTCAGGTGCAATGAATTGCCCCTTCTTTATATTGACCACTCTTCCCGCCTCTCCCACCTTAAGGAGAAGGCTCGTCTGTTGACAGAGAAAGGCAGGGACTTGAATGATATCTAAAACTTCCTTGGCCTGATCCACATCTTCCATCCGATGCACATCAGAGAGGATAGAAACACCTACTTTTTCTTTCACCTTGGACAGGATCTTCAAACCTTCTTCAAGACCAGGGCCTTTATAAGATTTTTCAGAGCCCCGATTATCTTTTTCAAAGGAGGCCTTGAAGATGAAAGGGATTTTCAAAGTTCCACAGAGTTCCTTCAACTGCCTTGCGATCTCCAGGGCGAGGGTCTCCCCTTCTAAAACACATGGGCCTGCGATTAACACCAAAGGATTTCCCTTTCCGATTCGAATATCTCCAACTTTGACTTCATTCATCGAACGCTCCTTCGATATTAGATAACTTCTTTAATCCCTCCTGATCTCCCTTTATTAAGGGGGAGGTAAAACATAATTCCACCTTTTATAAAGGGGGATAGAGGGGGATTATCAATTTTTATCCCTAAATTGATTTTACAAAATTTTCCAGTATCCTCAACCCTTTCTGCTGACTTTTTTCCGGGTGGAATTGGGTGGCAAAGAGATTCTCTCTCCAGACGCTCGAAGCAAAAAGTTTCCCATAGTTAGTGAAAGTAGAGATCCACTGCGGCTCCTCTGGAACGACATAATAGGAGTGGACAAAATAGAAGAAATCGCCACTTTCTATGCCCTGGAGCATGGGAGTTTCTTTCTCCTTCACAATCGTATTCCACCCCATATGGGGAACTTTATGCTCTGGGTTGGGCTTAAATTTCACCACCTTTCCTCTGATCAGATTTAACCCTTTGTGCGATCCAAATTCTTCACTCTCAGAAAAAAGAATCTGAAGGCCGAGGCAGATGCCCAGATAGGGTTTTCCTATTTCAATGGATCGGAGAAGAGGCTCGACGAGCCCATACCTTTCCAGATTCTCCATACAATCCTTGAACGCACCTACTCCTGGAAGTACAATGGCGGAAGCCTTTCCAATCTCTTTTTTGTTCCGTGTTAATTTTGCTTCAAAACCAATCTTCTCAAAACCCTTCTGCACATTTCGAAGGTTTCCCATCCCGTAATCAACGATAACTATTTTTGGAACTACCATTCTTCCCTTTATTTCAGATTTAAGATTTCAGATCACAGATTTAAAATCTGAAATCTACATTCTGTAATTTGAAATTACAGAATGCCCTTGGTGGATGGTACTTGAGAGGCCCGTTCATCAAAAGAAACCGCTTCTCTCAGCGCTCTCCCAAATCCTTTGAACACCGCTTCTACCATATGATGACTGTTTCTTCCATAATGGAGATTGATGTGAAGGGTAATCCTTCCATGGTTGCAAAGGGCCCTGAAGAACTCCTCTACTAATTCTGGGTCAAAGGTCCCAATCTTCGATCTTCTTAGCTTCATCTGAAAAACAAGAAAGGGCCTCATCGAAAAATCTAGTGCGATGGAAACCAATGTTTCATCCATGGGTGTCATGGCCATCCCATATCTTGTAATTCCCTTCGCCTCTCCAAGCGCCTTTCTGACCCCATCCCCCAAACAGATGCCCACATCTTCCACCGTGTGATGAGCATCCACGCTGACATCACCCTTTGCCTTGAGGGAGAGATCTATCTTGCCATGATAGGCCAGCAGACTGAGCATATGATCGAAGAAAGGGATTCCCGTTGCAATAGAATGTTTCCCGGATCCATCCAGATTCAGTTTTAAGATGATCTCTGTCTCCTTTGTCTTCCGCCTCACCTCTGCCCTGCGATGTCTCTTCATGGTTTCTCCTCGCTTAAAAAAGTCAAGGGTTGAAAGGTCAAGGTTAAGATACCCGTTTCGTTACGACGATGAACGTTGAATGATAAACGATGAACATGGTGTTATCTTTCTTGTTCATTGTCCATTGTACTAAACTGGCTTCGTTACCTTTGCCCAAAGACTATTAAGGCCTTCTTATTCTTATCTGGACGGCCCGATAGTGTCCTTCCAATCCTTCCCACTCTGCAAATCTCTTCACATCTTTCTCAAACCGTTTTAATGCACTTTTTGTAAACCTCACCAGATTCGTCCTCTTGATAAAATCCTCCACGCCCAAAGGGGAAGAGAATCGGGCTGTGCCCGATGTTGGAAGGATATGGTTGGGCCCGGCCATATAATCTCCAATGGCCTCAGGGGTATGGGGTCCGAGAAAGACGGCACCTGCGTGTTTCACATTTTTTATCAGGGAGAAAGGTCTCGAAACAGCAAGCTCTAAATGCTCTGGGGCGATCCGATTCACCAACTTCAATGCCTGTTCGAGATCTTTGACAACCAGGAGTGCACCTCTTCGATGAAGGCTTGCCGAAGCGACTCTCCTTCGTTTCAAAGAGGAGAGTTGCCTTTTTATTTCTTTCGTCACCTCTCTTCCAAAGGCTTCTGAGGTGGTAATCAGAATGGCCATGGCTATTTCATCATGCTCAGCCTGGGAAATCAGATCTGCCGCTACGAAGGAGGGTGGGGTGCTCTCATCGGAGACGATCACAATCTCGCTCGGCCCAGCGACCATATCGATATCGACCTCTCCATAGACCAGTCTTTTGGCTGCGGCTACATATTGATTTCCCGGTCCAACAATCTTATCCACCTTAGGAATCGATTCCGTCCCAAAGGCAAGAGCTGCAATGGCCTGAACGCCTCCGACTTGATAGATTCGATCCACGCCGGCTAAATCGGCTGCGACCAGGACAGCAGGGCTGATCCCCTCTTTTTGAGGGGGGGTGACCATGAGAATTTCCTGAACACCCGCTACCTTTGCAGGAATGGCAGCCATGAGGACGGTCGAAGGGTAAGATGCTTTTCCACCGGGAACATAGATCCCTACTTTCTCTAAGGGCCTCGTCACCTGCTCAAGACGAATCCCTTTCTCCTCTCCCTTCATTGGGAGGATCAATCTCTTACTCAGAAGTTGGTGAAACTTTCGAACGCGGTGAGCTGCCTGCTTCAGTGTTTCTAAAAAATCCCGAGGAACCTTCCTGTAAGCCTCTCTTACCTCGGTTCTCTTCACCTGGAGTTGATGGATTGGAATTCGTATACCGTCGAAGACTTGAGTGTAATGAACAAGGGATTTGTCTCCTCGTCTCCTCACATCTTTTATTATGGAACGAACTCCCCTTTCAAGACGAAGGCCATCCTGAGCCAGTCTTCCCTCCACTTCAGAGATGTATCGATCAAATCCTCTTTCTCCTGCCCGATAAATCTTCATTAAAGAGCCTCTTTGAATGGCCTGTTTTTCATTCCGCAATCCGCAATCGCCATTCCGAAATCTCAATCCCCCTCTTTCACCCTTTTTATATTTGCTCCGAGTTTGGACATTTTTATATCCAGACCTTCATACCCTCGGTCTAAGTGATAGACTCTGGAGACCTCTGTCAAACCCTCTGCAGCCAGCCCAGCCAGGATGAGTGAAGCACTGGCTCTTAAATCGGTCGCCATCACGGGTGCCCCACTCATGCCTTCCACACCCTGGATGATCGCTGAGTCACCTTGAATCCGAATATCGGCTCCCATTCTTCTTAGCTCGCTCACATGGATGAACCGATTTTCGAAGATGGTTTCAGAAATGACACTTAATCCTCTAGCTAAGCACATCAAAACCATGAATTGGGCTTGCATGTCTGTGGGGAATCCTGGATAAGGTTGCGTCTTGACATCTACGCTCCGGATTCTCTTCATCCCCACCACCCTGACGCCATCTCCTTCGGATTCAATCTCCATACCCGATTCTCTCAATTTATGGATGACCATCTCCATTTCAGAAAGAGGACAATGAAGAACTTTTATGTTTCCTCGCGTCAATCCAGCAGCCACCATCAATGTCCCCGCTTCAATCCGATCCGGAATGATCGTATGCTCAACTGCATGAAGCGACTCCACTCCTTCGATTTCGATCAAATTCGTACCTGCACCCTTAATCTTTGCGCCCATTTTAATCAGGACGTTCGCTAAGTCAACGACCTCAGGCTCCATGGCCGCATTCTGCAAAGAAGTTTTCCCCCTAGCCAGAACAGCAGCCATCATCAGATTCTCGGTCCCGGTGACGGTGACAGTATCAAAGGAGATATTTGCTCCTTTCAAAACATCAGCTTTGGCTTCGATGTATCCATGACGGAGCTCGATCTTTGCTCCCATGGCCTCAAGCCCCATGAGATGGAGATTGATTGGTCGGGCGCCAATAGCACATCCTCCTGGAAGTGAAACCGTGGCTTTCTTCGTGCGGGCGACCAAGGGTCCTAAGACGAGAATGGAGGCCCTCATCGTCTTCACCAAATCATAGGGAGCCTCATTATCGGAGACCTCTGTCGCATTGATTCGATAACCCCCCTCATTCTCCGAAACTTTTACTCCGAGATTTTTAAGAACTTTAATAATGGTCTGAACATCTCTCAGATTAGGTACATTGTGAAATAGGTTATCCCCTTCGCTCAGAATGCAAGAGGCAAAGATGGGAAGGGTAGCGTTCTTTGAACCATTCACCTCCACTTCTCCAATTAACCTCTCCCCTCCTTTTATGACGATTTTATCCATTCTTCGCTCCGCTTCTGGAAAGTCGAAGGGAGAAGGTTGTCAGTGGTTAAAACCACTCTCCACATTCTACTTTCTACTCTCTATGTTTTTGTGCTTTTACAACTCTCTCTATGCCAGATAAGTCCGGCAGAATTTGTGGCTTTAGAAAAACTCCTCTCCTCTCGATTTGTTCTGCGACTTTCTTACTCTGGCCCTGCCCTATTTCTAAAAGGAGCCATCCTTTTTCCCGCAGATAAAAAGGTGCTTGTGAGATGATGCGTCGGTAAAAATCCAATCCGTCTTCTCCTCCATCCAAAGCGATGATAGGTTCATAATCCCTTACGTCTTTGGCCAAAGTGTGGATTTCGGGGCGATTAATGTAGGGAGGATTAGAAAGAATGAGATCAAAAGGTCCTCTCTTTTTAAAAAGACAAAATGGATCAAAGAGATCGCCATTCACAAATTTGATCTGATTCTGGACGCCTGCAGATTCTGCATTCTCCTTTGCTAATCCAAGTGCGTCTCTTGAGATATCAGTGGCCACCAGAAAGATATCCTTCTTCTCTTTGGCCAAGGCAATGGCGATCGCACCGCTCCCCGTCCCTATCTCGAGGATAGAAAGGGTTTGACTGAAAGGAGTTTTGGATAGAATGAAGAGGCATTGTTCAACTAAAAGTTCTGTCTCCGGTCTTGGAATGAGGGCGCGAGTGTCTACCTTAAGATTGATCGACCAGAACTCTTGATTTTTTAAAATGTACTGGAGAGGCTCTCCAGAAATTCTCCTTCTGATCAGACTTACATATACCTCCTTTTCCTCTTCATTAAGTTGGTCTTGAAGTTGCATATAGAGTCCCTCTCTGCTGAGGCTCAGAGAACGAGCCAGAAGAAGCTCTGCATTCAGCCGAGGATTTTCAATCTGATGATCCTTCAAATAGTTCGTCGACCAATTGAGGAGGTCTAAGACCGTCATCTTTTAAAACCATAATGTCAAAGTTCAAATTCCAAATGACAAATGAAATCCAAATTCCACAATGTCAAAAATACTACCTTTCGGGATTCTTTGAAATTCATTTGACATTGGAGCTTTGATATTTGAAATTTTCCCCTTCTCCTTTTAGCGCCTCTGCTTGATAATGGGTCGTCAACGCACCAATAATCTCATCGATCTCACCTTCAAGGATAGATTCCAGTCGGTAAAGGGTTAATCCAATACGGTGATCGGTCACTCTCCCCTGAGGAAAGTTATAAGTTCGGATGCGTTCGCTCCGTTCTCCAGTTCCCACCTGGTTTCTTCTCTTCTCTGAAATCTCCATCTGTTTCTCTTGCTGGGCCTTATCCATCAACCTCGCTCTAAGGATCTTAAGACCTTTAGCCTTATTTTTGTGCTGGGATTTTTCATCCTGGCAGGACACTACCATTCCTGTGGGGAGATGGGTAATCCGAACAGCGGAGTCCGTAGTATTTACGCTCTGACCGCCTGGTCCAGACGATCTGAAGATATCAATCCGTAGATCATTGGGGTCGATCTGGACATCCACCTCTTCTGCCTCCGGAAGGATAGCTACAGTGACTGTCGAAGTATGAATTCGGCCCTGAGATTCAGTAATAGGAACCCTTTGAACCCGGTGGACACCACTTTCAAACTTCAGTTGGCTGTAGACCCCTTTCCCTTCAATCAGGGCAATGATCTCTTTGAACCCACCCACACCTGTGTAATGACGGCTTAATATTTCCATTCGCCAACCTTGCTTCTCTGCAAACTTGGAATACATCCTGAAGAGATTCCCTGCAAAAAGCCCGGCCTCCTCTCCTCCGGTTCCTGCACGGATTTCGAGCAAGATGTTCTTTTCGTCATTAGGATCTTTGGGGAGAAGGGCCATCTTCAACTCCTCCTCCAACTTCTCCTTTTCCTGGATTAGCCGATGGAGTTCCTCTTTGGCCAAACGCTTCATTTCTTCATCTTCCTCATCAGAAAGAAGATGTTGGCTCCCCTTGGTCTCCTCCTCTACTTTTTTAAGCCTTCGGTAAAGATCGACCACCTTTCCCAGTTCAGCATACTCCTTAGCCGTCTTATGGAACTCATCTTGTTTCGAGATCAATTCAGGTTGACTAAGAAGGTGGGTGAGTGTTTCGTATCGACGTTCAACCTCTTCTAATTTCTCAAACATCTTTCACCTCAAAGAATTTTCAAATGCCAAAACTCAGGCTAAGGGTAACCATATTTAAGGTCGAGGTTGAGAAAAAATAACCTAAGCCTAAACCTTAACCTGCACGAAGTGCGAAAACCTCAGCCTTAACCTTTATTTTAAAATTTGACATTGTTATTACTTTCGATATCCTTCTAATTCTAATACTTCACGAAGGGCACGGAGTGCCACCTCGATCTGATCCTCGGAAGGCTCGCGGGCAGTCATCCTCTGGAGCCAAAGACCAGGCTTGATGAAATACTGTATGCTCTTACTCTCTCGTTTTTGATCGGCGAATCGAATGATCTCGTAAGCAAGCCCTGCGATCAGAGGGATGAAGACCACTCGAGACGCCACTTTATATCCAAATGAGATTTGGTGAGGGATGAGGGCAAAGACCAAAATGCTCACCACCATGACGATGAGAAGGAAGCTCGTTCCACATCTGGGATGAAGGTGACTGAAGTATTTTACCCGATCAGCCGTCAATACCTCACCAGACTCGAAGGCGAAGATCGACTTGTGCTCGGCTCCATGATATTGAAAGATTCTTCGAATCTCTTTGAACATAGAGATGGTCCAAAGGTAAGCCAGGAAGATTATCATACGAATGACTCCATCCACAAAATTGAAGAGTATCCCGCTGGTGGAAACCATGGGGATGGCGAACCGCAACCACTTCGTTAAAAAGAGAGGGATCAGAAAGAAGAGGACGATGCCGAAGCAAAGTGCGAAGGCAAAGGTAAGACCCATGGTCCAGGAGTTGATCTCTTTCTCTTCCTCAAGGGACTGATTGGCTGAAAAGTTGAGGGCTTTCATCCCTAATACCAAGGCGGAGAGCAAGTTTATTACTCCCCTGACCAGAGGAAGTTTTGAGAAAAATTTCTTTTCAGAAAAGAAGTCCAATCTCTCTCGTTTCACCACAATCTCCCCATTGGGCCTCCGGACCGCAATGGCCATCGAACTTGGAGATCTCATCATCACCCCTTCGATCACAGCCTGTCCGCCAACTCGAATGCGATCTTCCCTTTTTTTAGAGATGGATAGATCGGTTGAAGAATATTCCTGCCCAGAACCCCTTTTCCAAAATGACATTTACTCCCTCCCAATGGAGCCAGTTGCAAAAGATCGGTCAAAATCGCTATTTATTTTGTTAGCATTAATCATACAAATTTCTTGGAGATAGACCAAAACATCCACTCTCTTCAAAAGACATTTTTATACAACAGGATGAACTAATGCTGAATGCCTGTTAAAAAAATGACAGACAGAAAGACAGGAGTAAAGGATGAACCCTTGGTCGCATAGAAAAAGGATAGGCCAAAGGTGATGGATCGGGATGAGTCGTGATGAATTTGGAAGTCTAACTTATTCCTTCTGATTTTCTTTTTTCCCATATTTTTTCTGAAACCGCTCTATTCTCCCGGCGGTGTCTAAAAATTTTTGTTTTCCCGTGAAGTAAGGATGACAATTGGAACAGATTTCTATATGGATCTCCTTTTCTGTACTCTTTGTCTCAAGGGTAGCTCCGCAGGCACATTTTATCAGCGTATCAAAAATCTTGGGGTGAATATCTTTTTTCATCTTGAAAGCCTCCAACTTTATATTTTACTGATTTTCCATAAATTTTCAACCTCTTTTTATCGATCCATTGCTGTTATCAACCTTCAACGTTCAACCGAGAGCTAACTGTCGACAGTTTATAGGATCAAAGAATCTTCAATTATTGATTCATGGAGTCGAGAAAATCCCTATTGTCTTTGGTGGCTTGTATCTTCTCCAATAGAAATTCCATGCTCTCTACTGTATTCATCGGTTGAAGGACTTTTCTCAAGAGCCAAATGCGGTTGAGATCGTTACGGTCGAGGAGCAACTCCTCTTTTCGAGTACCGGAGCGCTGAATATCGATTGAGGGAAAGACCCTCCGATCCACCAAACGCCGGTCTAAATTGATCTCCATATTTCCTGTCCCTTTAAACTCTTCGAAGATCACCTCATCCATACGACTTCCTGTGTCGACCAGGGCTGTTCCGATAATGGTCAGGCTCCCGCCCTCTTCAATGTTTCTGGCAGCGCCAAAAAAACGCTTTGGCCGCTGGAGGGCATTGGCGTCGATCCCACCGGAGAGAACCTTCCCGCTGGGCGGCACGACCGTATTGTAGGCCCTTGCAAGACGGGTAATACTATCGAGAAGGATGACCACATCCCTTTGATGCTCCACCAATCGTTTTGCCTTCTCGATGACCATCTCCGCCACTTGAACGTGGCGCGAGGCCGGTTCATCAAAAGTGGAACTGATGACCTCTGCATCGACAGACCGCTCCATATCCGTCACTTCCTCGGGCCGCTCATCGATGAGGAGGACGATCAAAGTGATCTCATTATGGTTGGAGGTAATGCTATGGGCGATCGTCTGGAGAAGCATTGTTTTCCCAGTTCTCGGTGCAGCGACGATCAATCCTCGCTGTCCTTTTCCAATGGGCGTGAGAAGGTCCATCACCCTTGCGGAGTAATTCTTAGAATCATTTGCAGCCTCCAAATTAATTTTATCCTGAGGATACAGGGGAGTGAGGTTATCGAAGAGGATCTTGTCCCGAGCAACCTCTGGGTCTTCATAATTGACCAATTCGACTTTCAACATAGCGAAGTATCGCTCTGTATCTTTAGGCGGTCGAATTTGACCCGAAACCGTATCACCCGTTCGAAGGTTGAATCGCCGGATCTGGGATGGGGAAATGTAAATGTCATCTGGCCCGGGGAGATAATTGTAATCAGGAGCTCTCAGAAAACCAAACCCATCGGGCAGGATTTCCAACACTCCTTCCCCAAAGATCAGGCCATTTTTCTCCGTCTGTGCTTGAAGAATAGCAAAGATCAATTCTTGCTTTCTCATTCCACTCGCACCTTCGACATTGAGCTCCTTGGCAATTTTGTAAAGTTCATTAATCTTCAACTTTTTCAAATCTTTGATGTTCATTGTTTTTTCTTTATCCTCCTTGATTGCTATGCGCTATGCCCTGACCCGCATAGTGTTCAGGGTACAGCCCTTCCCATTTTCGGTCATGAGTGGAGTCAATAGACAGGGTAGGCCGTTTAAGCACTTAGCGTCTTTCTTTTGTTTGAAGCCCAATCTTTTTTAACTCTTTAAAAATCTCCTTCGCCCTCTTCTTTGTCTCTTCAAGAGAGCCCTCATTTTGAACAACAAAATCTGCCAGTTCTGCCTTCTTTTTAAGAGGTATCTGAGAGGATAACATTCTCAATGCCTCCTCAGGAATTGTCCCATCCCGGTCTTTCAGCCTTTTGATTTGCTGTGTCTGCGTGGAAGTGACCACAATCAGTTTGTCCATCTCATGATGTTCTCCACGCTCAACGAGGAGCGGTGCATCGATCACCACGATGGCTTCAGGATCCTTTCGCCTGACCTCCCTTATTCTTCGATCCATTTCCTCTTTGATCCGAGGATGAAGGATCTGGTTCAGAAGTTTTCTCTGCTTGGGATCCGCAAAGACTTTATCCGACAATTTTTTTCGATGAATGTACCCGTCCTCTTGAAGGATTTCTTTGCCAAATGCCTTGATGAGCTCACCCCAGGCAGGTTGGTGAGGTTGTACCAATTCCCTGGCAATCTGGTCTGCATCGATGATATAAGCGCCCTCTTCTTTTAAAAAATGGGAAACTGCTGTCTTACCGCTTGCCACCCCTCCCGTCAAACCGACGATGAGCATTCTTTTTGGAGTCTCCTAAATATCAAGGCGTTGAACAAAGAGAGCATTTTCCTCGATGAATTGGCGCCTTTGCTCTACCTCATCACCCATTAAAATGCTGAAGATTTCATCGGCCTCGATGGCATCTTCAACCTTCACCTTGAGGAGGGTTCGGGTCTCTGGATTCATCGTGGTTTCCCAGAGTTGTTCGGGATTCATCTCTCCTAACCCCTTATATCTTTGGATGCTCAGCCCTTCCCTCCCCAATTGATTCAGGCTTTGAAGTAGTGCCTCTTCCTGATCGATGGTCACATTCTTCCCCTTCTCCACCAAGGTATAGGGAGGAGGTGCCATCTCTTGGATCTCTTGACGAACCTGAAAGAGATGGCGGTATTCAACGGAGGCGATGAGATCCCAATGAACCTGGCTTCTCAAATCTTTCCCATTCGATTCTTGAACCTCAAAACCGTAGAGATTGTGTTCTTCATCCCAGGAAAGATCGGAGACTTCGAAACCAATTTTCCTCAAGCGCTTCTGAAGATCGGCAATTTCCCCTTTCTCCTCGAACGTCGATTTGTTTCTAACTCCATTTTCAAGGAGGAATTTGAGGAGCGATCGGGAATACCCTTTTTTCTGAATCCGTTGAATCAAATCATCATAGGTATAAATTTTTTCTAAAAGGAGGCTGAGCCTCTTATCAGTCAATTTTTTATTCGTGGACTGAATGACGACCTCACTCTTATTGATGGCCCGATTCATCAGATATCGATTGAAGGCTTCTTCATTCTTGATATAGGTCTCGTTTTTGCCCTCAGTCATTTTGAAGAGCGGGGGTTGGGCAATGTAGAGATATCCCCTTTCGATGATTTCGGGCATATGGCGATAGAAAAAGGTTAGGAGTAAGGTCCGGATATGGGATCCATCCACATCCGCATCCGTCATGATGATGATGCGGTAGTAACGAAGTCGGTGAATATCGTAGTCTTCCTTCCCAATCCCTGCTCCCAAGGCAGAGATGAGGATGCGGATTTCTTCACTGGCCAACATCTTATCAAACCGAGCCTTCTCCACGTTGAGGATCTTCCCCTTGAGGGGAAGGATGGCCTGAAAGGTCCGATCCCGACCCTGCTTGGCTGAACCTCCTGCTGAATCGCCTTCCACAATGAAAATTTCACTGAGTGCAGGATCCCTTTCCTGGCAATCAGCCAATTTCCCGGGAAGGGAGTCTCCTTCCAGGGCTCCCTTTCGACGGCTCAGTTCCTTTGCCTTACGGGCCGCTTCTCTAGCCCGAGCCGCATCAATCACTTTGGAGATGATCTTTTTTGCGATACCAGGATTCTCTTCAAAGTAACTTCCCAGTTTTTCATTGACCAGAACCTCCACCAATCCCTTTACCTCACTGTTCCCCAACTTTGTCTTGGTCTGCCCTTCAAATTGAGGTTCTGGAATTTTTACGCTGATTACCCCAGCTAGTCCTTCTCGTATATCTTCTCCTGTGAGGTTTTCTTTAATGCCCTTAAGAAGATTGGCACTGGTTGCATATTGGTTAATCGAACGAGTGAGGGCACTTTTAAATCCTATCAGATGTGTTCCCCCTTCGTGGGTGTTGATGTTATTGGCAAAGGAGAAGAGATTTTCAGCATATCCATCGTTATACTGGAAGGCCATCTCAACGTCGATTCCGTTCTTAACTCCTTGGACATAGATAGGTTTCGGATGGATACAATTCTTATTCTTATTGAGGTATTCGATGAAGGAGAGAATCCCTCCTTTGTAAAAAAAGTCATGACGCTTCTCTGAACGTTCATCCTCGATGCTGATGGAGAGCCCTTTATTTAAAAAAGCTAATTCCCTTAGACGTTGAGAGAGAATATCAAAACTGTAATTGACGGTTTCAAAAATTTGGCTATCCGGTTTGAAACGAATCTGAGTTCCTGTATGTTTGGTTTTTCCAATCACTTCAAGTTTGGTTTTGGCATCTCCTCTCTCATAAATTTGATGATATACCTTCCCATCCCTTCTTATTTCAAGATCAATAAATTCAGAGAGGGCATTGACCACGGAGAGCCCTACCCCATGAAGACCCCCTGAAATTTTGTAACTGCGATTATCAAATTTACCTCCGGAGTGGAGTTTAGTCATCACCACTTCCACCGCAGGGCGTCTCTCTTTTTCATGAAGATCGACGGGAATGCCGCGACCGTCATCTCTAACCGTGACGCTGTTATCGATATGGATGATCACATCGATTTTGGAACAATATCCTTCCAAGGCTTCATCAATACTGTTATCCACCAACTCCTGAACTAAATGGTGAAGGCCTTCGATTCCTGTATTTCCAATATACATTGCAGGTCTTTTTCGGACGCCTGCCAATCCTTCCAGTATCTTGATCTGTTCCGCTGTATATTTTTCTTCCTGTTCTTTCATCCTTTCTCCTCAAGGTGTATTCAATAATGTTAATTTATAACAACTGATTTAAAGCCTCATGGGCATGATAATATAAAATTGATTTAAAAATCCCGAAGGGAAAGAGGGAGGTCTAAGAATTCCAGGACTCCCTTCGTCCTTTAACTCCATAATGATTTCTTCCGAGTCTATCACATTAAGTGCCTCAATTAAATATCTCGCGTTAAATCCAATTTGAAGAGGAGGTCCTTCGTAAGTCACCTCGACTTCTTCCTGGGCATCACCAAAGTCTTGATGAGTAGAAGACATTTCCATATTATTTTTTTTAAGAGAAAATTTTATTCCCTCCATCCTTTCACTGACCATGGTAGAAACTCGTTTTAGACTGTTAACCATCTTCTCTTTTGCCATTATTAATTTTATATCATTTCCCTTTGGAATCACTTGTTCATATTCTGGAAATTCACCATCGATCAACCTTATCACCGTTAAAAATTTTCCCAATTTAAAAAAACCATGGGTGGTATTGAAATAGACTCCCATCTCCTCTTCCTCACCTCTATCCCCAATAATTTTTTTAATTTCTAAAATTCCTTTTTTAGGAATAATAATTCCTTTTTCCTCAATACCTCTAATTTTTTGATTCTCTCGATCAACAAGAGAAAGTCGATGGCCATCCGTAGCGACCATTCTTAATATTTCCTTTTCCCCTAATTTCATTTTTACGAAGAAAATCCCATTTAGGTGATACCGAGAATCTTCGTTGGAGGCGGCAAATACCGTTTTTCCTATCATCTCTTGAATAAGTTGCGTTGAAACCATTAAAAAATTTTCCTCTTCATAGGGAGGGAGAGAAGGAAATTCTTCTGGATCTAACCCTGCAAGATTAAAGATGGATTTTCCACATTGAAGGGTTATCCATTGATTCTCTTTTTTTTGTATGTGAACAGTCTCTTCAGGTAATTCCCTTACAATTTCGTATAGCTTCTTCGCTGAGACAGATGCCTTTCCATCTTGATTAATTTTTGCAGTCAATTCTACACGAATTCCTGTCTCTAAATCTGTTCCGGTGAGATAAAGGGAGTCTTTTTCCCATTCTAATAAAATATGGGATAGAATGGGGAGAGTCGTTTTTCTTCCCGTTACACTCTGCATTAACCCTAATCCTCTTAAAAATTCCCTCTTATCAATTTCAAATTTCATTATTTCTACCTCCTAATAATAATAATTATTATTAAATATTTATATTACCGTCTTCATCGTATATCATTGTGGAAATGAAGAAAAAAGGTCTAACCCTTAAAAATAGAAAAGCAATTTAATGTTGAATCTCTCTTAAAAAGGGTTTAAATTTCTCCC
>Ga0256868_10000352_pt1 | contig 27467 bp, 24 predicted proteins | sample RVTome_13_FD_187341 | JGI IMG/M metagenome (GOLD analysis project Ga0256868, IMG submission 187341) | Soil microbial communities from uranium-contaminated site in the Upper Colorado River Basin, Wyoming, United States - RVT92D227 HiSeq ...
CTGGCTTGAGGAAAGACGTTGTTTATGCCTCTGGCAGTGCAGACTATATCGCTTGCCTTCTGACTGGCAAAATAGACGTTGTCGGCACCGGAGCCGGTGGCAACTGTATTGGCTATGTCCTTCTGGGTCACGTTGACCTTTCTTATTAACTCCGTCCTTATGGCCTCGGCGGATTTCCGGTAATCAGCTCCCGATTTGATTATATGTGAGGCAACAAGCTTGAAATCCCCGGTTAGGACTCCTTTGCTGTATGCCGAGCCTATGTCAATGCCCATGAACCAGCTCATCGGTACTCCTGGTTGAAGAAGGTGGCTTTTTCTAGCCGCCGTGACTTTGTGGGCAGGGCCTCACCCGCCGCCGGTGCTTTCTTGTAGGTCTCCTTTGCCAGGATGGCAGCACCAAGCGCCCCGGTCAGAAGTGGCTCTTTGGGAACAAGAATCTCACAGCCCAGACTTTCTTTCATGGCTTTGACCATGCCGATGTTCTTGGCGACGCCACCGGTGAGCACAAGCTCAGGCTCTATTCCGAGCCGCCGCGCTAGCGCCGCTACACGGCTGGCCAGGGCATCGTGGAGCCCGGCCAGGATATTCTCCAGCTTTTCCCCGCGGGAGAGCAGAGCCACCACTTCTTGCTGGGCGAAGATTGTGCACAGGTTGCTTATCGGGACTCTCCTGGTGGCTTTCAGGGAAATGTCTCCCATGTCTTCTAGCCTGATGCTAAGGGCAGAGGCAGTCACTTCAAGGAATCTGCCGGTTCCAGCGGCGCACTTGTCGTTCATAACGAAGCTGGCAAGCCTGCCGTTGTCAATTCTCAGGCACTTGGCATCTTGGCCACCTATGTCGATAGCAGTCCTGGCGCCGGGGAAAAGGCTGGACACACCTCGGGCATGGCAGGAGAGCTCCGTTATCTGGCGGTCTGCAAAAGGGACGTTGAGCCGCCCATAGCCTGTGGCTACGACATAAGAGATGTCATCAATGTGCAGGCGGGCTTCCTCGAGTGCCTGTCGCATAACCTCGTTGGCAAGCCGGCGATGCTCGGCGCCGGTTGGGCCCTTGATGAACGAAAGCAAATTGCCGGCCTTGTCCGTGAGCACGACCTTGGTCATGGTGGAGCCAATGTCAACACCGGCGAAGTACAAGTTGACCTCCTGGTGAGTCACTACCGGCTGATTGTCTCAATGAAGGCTTCCACCCTGGTTCTCATCGGGGCCAGGGCTCCTGTAGTATAGTCGTATTCTATGTAGGTGCTGGGGATGCCGATACTATTGAGATAGTCCTTGAGCGATGGCATTTCGAAGGCAAAGGGATCGCAATATCTGACAAGGAGCATTACAACGCCGTTGATTCTCCAGTCCTTGATGGTGCCTTTAAGATAGCCGAAACGGCTTTGCAGGTCTCGGGCATAGTCCTTTCTGGTCTCGCCGAGGGTAGCCTGCCTGAAGGTGCGGGCACAGGTGATTTCGTTCAGATAGTAATCGGCCAGCCCCTCCAGCGGGTCAGCGGTGAGTTTCACCTCGCCTCTGTAAGCCCTGACCCCGCCACAGCTTTCGTTCATCACCACATTTGCTTTAGCTTCGAATACTTGCATGATGTCCGTATCGTCAAGAGTGCTGCTCCATATGAGGAGACGCGCTGATTTCTTTTCCGGTCCAGCGGTACGTTTCTTGACTTCGCTTATAGTCTCAATTAGCAAGTCATTTCCCTCGGCTACAGGCAGGCTCGTCAACGCTTTTACTACCTGAACGATCTCCGTCCCCGAGATAAGAGGTGGAGAGGATTTTGTCAGTTCGTATAGTTCTGTCACCAGAGCCCGCTGCCGGTTATGAGATTTAGTAGCTACCTCAAGCCTATCTTTGGACAGTTTCTTTCCGGTGAACACCTCCAGAGTCTTTCTGAAATCGTCTAGCTGGCCTTTGAAGTATTCCACAGCCTCAGGACGAACCGTGATGGGCATGTCTATGAAATGGAAGTAGGGATACTTGGTATAAGATTCCCAGACGCGGGCTGTTTTCTCCTGGGGGTCACAGGAGTGAATGGTAACCATGCCCTCAAGGAAATCGTTTTTCCCTTTCAGGGCACAATGGAGGCAGTTGCGCATGATAGGGCAGAATGCATGAGGCAAAGCCCTGTCCGCTTCAGTCACCGGTTCCTTCATGTCACCACATGTCTGGTAGGGGACAAGGTCAAGGGCAGTCAGCATCTCCAGCGGGACGTAAACGCAAGGATAGCCTATTATCTTCTTGCCCGCTGCCTTGAGCTCCCTGGCTCTCTGTGAACGGTTTAGATAGATTTCCCGGGCTTTGCTGAGACCTTTGTTTTTGCCTGACATCGCTGCCTCCTTGTTAGATTGGAATCCCAGATTGATTCACCAGTCGAACCTTTCCTGTTTCCTCATTTTTCTGTAATAGTCCATAGTCTCCTCGAATGGCTCTGCCTTGGCTAAAGCTTCTTCTGGGTTAAACAGGCGCAGGTCCACGATGTCGCCTTCGATGCTCAGGGAGGGGACCTTAAGTTTCTCCATGAGCATGTCTGAGACGTAGGGGAGGTGGGTAGAAGCGCTGCGGCAGCTGATAAGCGGGTGAAGAAGCGCTCCGTCGCACTTCCATTCGTTGGCATACTTCAGGTAAGGATAGGCAGTGGTGCCGCCGAGCACGTTCTGTTTCCTGGCATCTTCGTAGTAGCCGACAAGGAACTGGAGGCTGAATTTGGTGATGCGCTCCAGCGGGTCGCTGATCTGGCTGAGGACAACGGGTATAGGCGGATGGTAGCCAACGCTCTCGATGACGAAGTCCCATCCTCTCTCAGCCAGCTTGTCGAAGAAGGCCAGGCTATGCCAGGGAGGGAGCTCGGCGAATAGCAGCCGGTATTTCTCATCGGGAATGGCGCCTACGTGGTTATCAACTCTATCTTTGACCTCCCTGTACATATCCTGGTAGAGTCTGAGTGAGTCCTCGAGGTCGCCGGCCAGGAACAGCGCAGCGGGCATGGCGCTCCAGAAGTCTCGGCTGTGCATTGGGCAGGGTCTTGCTTTGCGCAGTTCGTTGACTTCGTGCCAAACACGGTTGACCTCTATCATGAGGTTTGCTGTCTTGTCCAACTTGTCCCAGTCCATCTTCTTGCCCACCATTTTTTCCACGAAAGTAACAAAGTCCCTCAGGTGCTTAACTCCCAGTTTCACCATTTTGTCGTAGTAGCCCTCGATGAAGAACTCCTTGATGCCGGGAATAGGCGCTTCCAGCGGCCATACGGGGACATCCATGTAACGTCCCAGGGCCTGGAACCACTTGTATCTGGCGTCGCAGATCGCAGCTGAGGACATCAGAAATAGTGGCTTGGGCATTCCTCCCAAAGGCGCTTCCGGAGGTATCTGGCCTTTCAATTCTTTCATCATCCTGGATGCATAACCCAGGGTGGTCAAACTGTAACCACAAAGGTGAGTGGGAAAGCCCTCGGCGTCAGCGCGGTCCAGGTATTGCCGGGCAACTCCCATAGCCGCGGCAATAGCGCCATAGTTTTCAGGATAGACCACTTCTATATCCATGGCTTTTAAGATGGGGTCGCCATAATAGAAATTGAGCATAGCCCAGACAGCAGGTTTGCCCGCCTGTATAGCTTCAATGCTCTTCAAGTAGGTTTCATTTACCTTAGCCCTGAGCGGGTACATTGACTTCAGTCGGTTTATCGTCTTTTTTTCCTTTTGTACAACCATGACTGGTTTACCTCCTGACAGAATTCGCGTAGAGCTTTAGTGATTGATGCATGCTAGCATACAGAAGCTTGGAAGTCGAGTGACGTGTGCAGTATGGCTACACATCACAAGTCTGCTGACCGTTCAACCCATTTTGAGGTAATCCTCCACGGGAAGGCCGAAAACGCCTGACAGTCCGTGCAGTATCATGAGGCATGTGGCATCAAGTAGCGAAGCCTGCCCACTATATTGACGATTTCTGCCAAATAAGATACATTTCTGAGTTAGCAAAAGCCATGGTGGGGAGTTCCTGGGGTTCTAGTCATTTGGTGGATTGCCACCCTCCTGTGGAGAGACTGACTGATTGCGTCTGTAATGCATCTTCTTTGGTTGGACCCTGGATCGCTTCTTGTTCCAGACAATTACGTTGAGTAAATCTGCACATGTTCAAATCTGTACTGATTGCTAATCGAGGAGAAATTGCCCGGCGCATAATCAGGACCGCCAGGCTATTAGGTATCGAGACCATAGCCGTGTATTCAGATGTAGACGAGAAGTCTCTGTTCGTCCAAGAGGCTGATAAGGCGCTGAGGATTGGGGAAGCTAAACCCAAGGACAGTTATCTCAATATAGACAGGGTTATTGCAGCGGCCAAAGAATCTGGCGCAAGTGCCATTCACCCTGGATATGGCTTCTTATCTGAACGATGGGAATTCGCTCAAAGGTGTGAAACAGAGGGGCTGACATTTATCGGCCCGAGTTCAGAAGTCATTCGTAAAATGGGAGACAAGTACCGTTCACGGGAAATAGCTACTAGTTTGGGCATACCCATTCCGCCAGGGAGTGGTATATTAAGCAATGTTGAGGAAGCCAGGAAGTGGGCGACTGAGCTCGCTTTTCCAGTCATCTTCAAGGCCTCCGCTGGTGGTGGCGGGATTGGCATGGTGAAGGTGGGAAAAAAGGAAGAGGTTGCGGAAGCATTCGATACAGCCACCAACCGGGCCAGATTAGCTTTTGGTGATGAGAGAGTCTATGTCGAAAAATATCTGGAATCACCCCACCATATAGAAATCCAAATCCTGGGAGACAAAGACGGCAACGTGGTCACTTTCCCGGAAAGAGAGTGCTCGGTGCAGAGGCGGCATCAAAAGGTGATCGAAGAGTCGCCGTCTCCTTTCGCTACTGCCGGATTGAGGCAAGAACTACGACAGGCAGCCAAGAGCCTGGCTCAAGGAATTGGCTATACCAATGCAGGCACTGTTGAATTCGTCGTTGATGGGCATCGGAAGTTTCACTTCCTGGAAATAAACGCAAGGCTTCAGGTAGAGCACCCGATTACTGAAATGATAACTCGTATTGACTTGGTTGAGCAGCAAATGAGGATTGCCTCGGGCGAATCTCTATTGCTGAGAGAAGAAGACTTGGAGTGGAAGGGATGGGCTATGGAATCTCGTGTCTATGCCGAGGATTCGAAGAATTTCTATCCGTCGCCAGGCAAGATAATTTCATATATTGAGCCTCGCGGCGATAGAATAAGGGTGGACTCTGGATATCAGGCTGGGGACACCGTGAGTCAGTTCTATGATCCTCTGATTGCCAAGCTAGTGGTCTGGGGCGAGGATAGAAACAAGGCTATGGCGAAGATGCAACATGCTCTGGACAACTATGAAATCACAGGGATCAAGAACAACCTTTCTTTCCTCCAAGAAGCTTTTGATTCCGGGATATTCAAATCGGGGAACTACGATACTCATTTCATATCGAAATTAAAGGAGGAGAAAAATGGGTGAGATAATGAGACAGGAGGTTGAGAAGCTTGCGCGCCTCCGCGAGCAAATCAAGCAGATGGGAGGTGAAGAGGCTGTCAAAAAACATCATGGACGGGGAAAACTGACTGCCAGGGAGAGGCTTGACCTCTTGGTTGAAAAGGGAACATTCGTTGAAACTGGCATGCTGGGTAGCGAATTCGGTGTGGATGAACTTGTGCCCGCTGACGGCGTCATTACAGGCTATGGAAAGCTGAATGACGGTGTTCGCGTGAGAGACGTGGCAGTGGCAGCTTACGATTTCACAGTGAGAGGCGGCTCCATGGGGATTGTCAACGAAACCAAGGTGACCAGAATAAGGGAGATTGCCCTCAGGGAAAGAATACCGATGATATGGCTGAATGACTCTGGGGGTGCCCGAGTAAGTGGTGGAGGCTTCAGCGGCGAAAGAGTGGCACTATTTGCCGATACAGGGTATCTCTTTAAGGAAGAGTCTTTGATGTCAGGCGTGATCCCGCAAATCGCGGCTATGATGGGGCCGGGATACGCCGGTACAGCCTATATACCCGGCCTTTCTGACTTCGTGCCCATGGTCAAGGGAACGAGTTTCATGGGCCTAGGTGGGCCGGCTCTTGTCAAATCGGTGATTGGTGAGAAGCTCACTGAAGACGAGCTTGGCGGCTCCAAAATCCATTGTGAGACTAGTGGCTGTGGAGACCTCGAGGTTGATTCGGATGAGGAATGTATTAAAGCTATAAAGGAATATATTTCTTTCTTTCCTCAGCACTACGAAGAGAAGCCGGAACGAAAGGGATGGTCAGGGGACCCCATGGCTTTGCTTGATGACGGCATACTGAATGTTATACCGGACAATGCGCGGGAAGCCTATGACATGCACGATTTAATAAGATACATCGTGGACGATGGCTACTTCTTTGAAATGAAGCCGAAGTGGGGAAGGAACATTATTACCGCCTTTGGGCGTATAGCCGGGTATTCGATTGGAATTGTAGCAAACAACCCAATGTTTTATGGAGGCGTCATCGATATTGATGCTGCTGATAAAGCCGCTCGCTTTATATGGCTTTGCGATGCTTTTAATGTCCCGCTTCTTTTCCTTTCTGATGTCCCCGGCTTCATGGTCGGTTCCAAGGCAGAAAAATCGGGCATAATAAGGCACGGGGCCAAAATGGTTCATGCAGTTGCTGAAGCTACTGTGCCCAAATTCACCCTGATTGTCAGGAAATCCTACGGTGCCGGGTATTATGCCATGTGTGGCAAGGCCTTCGACCCCGACTTACTGATTGCTTATCCGGGAGCTGAAATATCAGTTATGGGAGCGGAGGGCATGGTGTCGATTTTCGCCAGAAAGCAACTTGCCGAGGCTGAAAACCCGAAAGAGATGGTGGCGCAACTTGCCGAGCAGATAAGACCACAGATCAACATATTCAAGACAGCGAAGTCCGGTGTCATAGATGATGTAATCGATCCCAGGGAAACGAAGAGAGCGCTGTTCCGGGCTCTTGAGTTTACCAGGGATAAGAAGATATTCAGGTATCCCCGGAAGCACGGAGTCTATCCGGTATAAGGAGAGAACCAATGTATCAGACAATAGTGACGGAAATAAGAGGCAAAGCGGGCATAATTACTCTGTCTCGCGAAGAACGAAGGAATGCCATTTCACCGACCATGGTAGTCGAGCTTTTTGACGCCCTGAAGAAATATGATGATGACCCGAATGTACTCGCCATCGTGCTGACTGGGGCTGGTAGCAAAGCATTCTGTGCTGGCGCTGATTTCGGTGAAGCTATAAGCGCCACAGCAAGTTTACTAGACCGCCACGAAGAACAAAGGAAATTTGCTGAGCTTTTCAAGGTGATCAAGGGTTTGCAAAAGCCGTTGCTGGGACGGATTAATGGCCATGCGTTGGGGGGCGGGTTTGGGTTGGCTTGTTCTTGTGACATAGTGATCGCCGCTGAAGATTGCCGGTTTGGCACGCCCGAAATAAACGTTGGACTGTTTCCCTATGTGATCATGGCAACCTTGCTCCGATCTACTTCAGCACCAAAAAAGCTTGTAGAGATGATGCTGACTGGCGAGAGACTTGATGCTAGAGAGGCTCAACAGCTTGGGCTGGTGAACCATGTTGTGCCGAGAGAACAACTGGATGCGAAGGTGGATGAAATCACCAAGAAGATAACCAGCAAAAGCCCGGCTATCCTAAGGCTGGGTAGGAGAGCCTTTTACACAATGCGTGACATGGAATATGAGAAGGCACTGGAGTATCTGTCATCAGTGCTGGCGATTAATACGATGGCTGAGGATGTAGCGGAGGGCATCAGCGCTTTTCTGGAAAAGCGTGAACCATATTGGAAAGGAAAATAAACAGAAAAGAGGCAACACATGGAATTAGCAGATAAAGTGGTAATAAGCGCGGCTCTGACCGGCGTAGCCGCTAACAGAGAGCAATGCAGATGGATTCCCTATACTCCCGAGGAGATTGCCGAAGAGGCATTCAGAGCCTACAATGCTGGAGCCGCAATAGTACACATTCATGGCAGGGAATACGACGGCACCCCGTCCTGGAGAGTAGAGATATTTCGCGAAGTAATGCAAGAAGTCAGGAAAAGATGCCCCATCATAATGAATTTCTCCACAGGAGCAGTGGGCGTGGACAGGGATACCAGAATAGGCCATATTCGGGAACTGAGACCGGAAATCGCCGCATTAAACATGGGAACAATGAACTATGCCAAATATAGTCCGAAGCGGAAGAACTTTGTTTTCTCCCTGGTTTTCCAGAATCCCTTTGATGATATAATGTTTTTTCTGGATACTATGAACCAGAATGGCGTGAAGCCAGAATGTGAATGTTTCGACCTGGGGCACCTGGAGAGCATTTTCCCTCTGATGGACATGGGCCTTCTCAAGAATTTTCAAGTTAGCCTCGTTATGGGGGTGGTTGGAGGGATGGCGGCCACAGCTAGGAACCTGGCGCATGTGTCCAGTGTGGTACCTGCCGGAGCAGCCTGGCAGGTCATAGGTATCAGTCAAGAGCAGTGGCTCTTGGTAGGTACTGCTTTGGCGCTGGGTGGGAATATTAGAGTTGGCCTTGAAGATAATTTCTATTTGTGGCCCGGCAAGATGGCCGAAGGGAACGGGCCGCTGGTAGAGAAGGCGGCAAGAATGGCACGCGATATCGGCAGGGAGCCGGCAACGGTGGAACAAGCTAGAGCTATCCTAAAATTGTACCAACCGGAGAAGAGGACTAAAGAGGCAAAGTAAGCCAGATATGACAGAAGTTCCATCACCTATCACTGGGAGTGTCTGGAAGATTCTGGTGGAGAACGGAGCGTCGGTTGGGGAAGGCGAAACTCTTGTAATACTCGAGTCCATGAAAATGGAGATTCGGGTGAAGTGTCCACATAATGGGAGAGTGGTTGAGATCCGGGTGAAGGAAGGTGACTCCATTCTCGAAGATGATGTTGTTGCCATTATTGAGTAATGGCTATCGCAATTTGCAGACTAGAGGCTAGGCAATATGGACTTCAAATTCACCGAAGACGAGGAAGCGTTCAGACGGGAAGTTCGCCAGTGGCTTGAGCGAGAGATCCCTCAGAGGTGGATTGAGCTTGATCCCGGGATTTGGGAGGAAACCGAGGAGTCCTGGGCGCTAGCACGCGAGTTCCAGCGTAAATTAGGTCAGAAAGGCTGGCTGGCGCCGGCATACCCCAAGGAGTACGGAGGCCTGGAACTGAGTCACATGAAACGGCTTATACTTTCCGAGGAGTTGGCTTACAACAGGACTCCAATGAGCATTGAGGAAGAAATTACAGTCAATTGGGTAGGGCCTTCCATCATGCTCTTTGGCACTGAGAAGCAGAAGAAAGAATATCTGACCAAGATGGCCAAGGGAGACATAATCTTCTGTCTAGGATATAGCGAGCCAAACGCTGGCTCTGACCTTGCCTCGCTTCAAACACGCGCCGCAGAAGTTGGGGATGATTATGTGATTAATGGTCAGAAGACCTGGTGTAGCTATGGTCATCTCGCGGATTATTGCTGGCTGGCTGCCAGAACTGATCCTGATGCTTCCAGGCATGAGGGGATCAGCATATTTATTGTGGACATGAAGACGCCCGGGATTACTGTACGGCCCCTGATAAATATCCTGAACAGGCACTCTTTCAATGAGGTTTTCTTCGACGATGTGCGCATCCCCAGGGAGAACCTGGTGGGGCAGAAGAACAAGGGGTGGTACCAACTGGTGATAGCTCTCGATTTGGAACGCTCCTCTATTGGCTATGCTGCCGGAAACCAGCGAATCATTGAAGAACTGATCAAGTATGTTAAAGAAACCACGAGAAATGGGGAGCCTCTTGCCAACGACTGTCTAACCAGGAACGAGCTGGCACAGCTAGTAGTGGAAAATGAGGTTGCCCGGATGATGGCATATCGCATCGCCTGGATGTTCAGTAAGGGTCTTCATCCTAGCTATGAGTCTTCCATGTCGATGGTCTTTGTCAGCGAAGTCATGCGGCGTACAGCCAATGCTGGGATGCGAATCCTGGGGCACTATGGAGAGCTGGACAGGGATTCCAAATGGGCCGTCATGAATTCACGGATAATGCGTATGTGCTTGAGTTCGCTTTCGATTGGTGTCGGCGGCGGCTCAAACGAGATTCAGCGCAATATCATCGCTATTAGGGGTCTTGGGTTGCCGCGAAAGTGAGGCGTCCCGGTATGTCGGGCAAACCGAAAAACTAGGGCGAATAATATGGATCTTGGTCTGAACGAAGAGCAGGAAATGCTAAGACAATCGGCTCGCGACTTCCTGCGAAGAGAGTGCCCAAAACAGTTAGTGAGGCAACTGGATGAGAGTGACGAGGGCTATTCATCGGAGTTGTGGCGCAAGATGGCAGAACTGGGCTGGATGGGTTTGGTATTTCCTGAAGAATATGGGGGCGGCGGGCGCGACTTCTCGGATTTGGCAATCCTTCTTGAGGAAATGGGATATAACATCGTGCCTGGCCCATTTTTCTCCACGGTAGTCCTTGGCGGGCTCACCATACTGATAGCGGGAAGCGAAGAGCAGAGAATGGAGTTCCTGCCCAAAATTGCCCGTGGGGGAATTATTCTTAGCCTCGCCTTAACTGAGCCCACTGCTAGTTATGATGCGGCATCAGTTAAGACCAAAGCCGTAGCTCGGAATGGCGAATATGTCATCAAGGGCACCAAGCTGTTTGTGCTTAATGCCAATGTCGCCGACTACATTCTGTGTGTCGCCAGGACAAGAAAGACGAAGGATCCAGAAGACGGCATAACTGTGTTTCTTGTCGATGCCAGAAGCCCTGGGCTCAAGTGCACACTACTCAAGACTCTGGCCCGTGACAAGCAATGTGAGGTCGTCTTTGACGATGTTACTGTATTGGAGAAAAGCATAGTAGGCAAAAGGGACGAAGGGTGGCCAATAGTGAAAGCCATTCTCCAGAAAGCTGCGGTTGCCAAATGTGCTGAGATGGTCGGTGGTGCCCAAGCAGCATTGGATATGGCAGTCAATTATGCCAAAGAGAGGGTACAGTTCGGCAGGCCTATTGGTAGTTTCCAGGCTATCCAGCATTACTGTGCCAATATGGCTATGGATGTTGGTGGTTCACGGTTTGTTACATACAAAGCGGCTTGGAGGGTGAGCGAAGGCCTTCCCGCTGCCCTGGATGCAGCTATAGCGAAAGCATGGGTAAGCGAGGCTTATGGACGAGTTGCCCTGTCAGCACACCAAATATTCGGGGCAATCGGCTTCACCATGGACCATGACATACACCTGTACTATAGGCAGGCAAAAGCCGCCGAGATAATATTTGGTGGCGCCGATTTTCACCGTGCTATCGTGGCTCGCGAGTTAGGTCTCTAATTTGGACGTCTTTGTCTCAGCGAAAGGACGTCTATGGTTAGTCTCACTCGATGGTTGATCAATAATGCTGCCTACTTGGATCTCAGGTTGCTCTTTCTTACAAACCTGTCCATCCTTCTTAGTGCCTCTTCAATACTAGGCAATGAAGTAGCATAGCAGCAGCGGACAAAACCTTCGCCACATGGACCAAAGGCATTGCCCGGGACTACAGCAACTTTTTCCTGCAACAGCAGCTTTTCAGCAAACTCTTCTGAATTCATTCTGGTAGCTCTTATAGAGGGAAAGGCAAAGAAAGCGCCCTTGGGCTCGAAACAGGGCAAACCAATCTCATTCAGTCTCTTGACCATGAAGCGTCGGCGTCTATTGTATTCTTGAACCATCTTCTCGACCTCGCCTTCACCGTTTTTTAAGGCCTCGATGGCTGCCATTTGAGTCATCGTCGGGGCACAGAGCAAGGTGTATTGATGGATTTTTGTCATGGCTTGGATAAAACGGCGGTCGGCTGCCACATAACCAATACGCCAACCAGTCATGGCATGAGATTTAGAGAAGCCGCTGATCAGGATGGTACGCTTCTTCATCCCAGGGAGACTGGGGAAGCAAATATGCTCCACCCCATAGATTAGACGGGCATATATCTCATCAGATATTATCAGCAAGTCGTGCTTTTTGGACAGCTCAGCAATAGCGTCAGCCTCTTTTCTGGACATGACTGCACCCGTGGGATTCGCCGGGTAACCTATCAGAATGGCCTTTGTCCGTTTTGTGATTCTGGCTTCAATATCGGTGGCCCTGACCACAAAGTTGTTTTTTTCGTTTGTGGGAACAAGGACAGGCATGCCGCCAGCCAGAGTGACGTCGGCAGGATAGGCCACATAGCAAGGGTCGGGGATTATGACCTCGTCACCGGGATTGATAATTGCTCTCAGCACAAGGTCTAATCCTTCACTACTTCCTGCAGTAATAAGAGTTTCCTGGTCGGGATGATAGCTTACCCCGTAATGAAGCTCCAGGTAACGGACTAATTCCTGGCGCAGTTCCGGCATGCCGGAATTCGAAGTATACATGGTGTAACCTTGTTCCAGGGAATATATGCCGGCCTCTCTGATATGCCAGGGAGTAACAAAATCGGGCTCACCTATGCCTAGTGAGATGACATCTTCGATGGAGGAAAGCAGGTCGAAGAACTTTCTGATGCCTGATGGCGGAAGCGAGGCCACTTTTCGTGAGATCAGGTTATCCAAAGGTTCGGTGGAAGTGGGTCTTGTGTTTGGCATGTTAGGGTGTTATGGGCAAACGTCTGTTTGTTTCCTTCGGCAGGTGAAAGGTCTCGCCATATTCCTTGTACCGTTTGAGAAGAAAGTGGGTGACGACACTCTGCACCTGCTCAAGAGGAGCCAGTTTCTCTGCCACGAAACTGGCAATTTCCTGCATAGTCCTTCCTCTCACTAGTACGGATAGATCATAAGTGCCTGAGACTAGATACGCAGAATACACTTCGGGAAACTGGTAAATGCGCTCCGCGATGGCATCGAAGCCAACACCACGTTGTGGAGTTACTCTTACTTCGATTAAAGCCCATATGTCTTCCTTTTCTAACTTAGGCCAGTTTATTATAGCTTTGTACTTGAGGATAGTCCCGTCTTTTTCAGCTTGCCTGATTGTTTTTTTCACCTCGCTGACAGGTTTATCCACCATGGCGGAGATCTGTTCCGGAGTTGCCCGGCCATTCTGTTCTAGAATCTCAAGAATCTCTTTCATGAGTTCTCCTTAAAGCGTCAGACCAGTTCGACGGCAGCCCATCGGTCGGTTGCTTCATTGTAACACAGTGCGAATAGTGTGCGATCCTGAGCGACAACTTTGAACAGCCTTTTACCTGGTTCCTGCCAGGCTTCTTCTACTGACTCTATTTGCAGTTCACTTTCTTGCCAGACAAAAGACCGTGGTTCTTCAGCGTAGAGATAACCTGAATAACAGTGCACCTTTACGTCCATGTTCTGCCGCCGGTATGCCAGAGATTACTTGACATAATAATGAGACTCAGCATTCCATTTTGGGCTTTCATGACAGGATCGAGAGTAACGTGTTTCGAATGTCAAGTATTGGTCTCATTCTAGCACAGCTCAGGTGGTCTACTATGCCCAGCAGCAATTCCGGAGTTGCTGCAAAGTTGTGTTCTATTCATTGCTTATGCTACTGTCAAACTGAATGTCAGTGTGTCCTCGACGCCTGCCGAAACCACTGACAACCTAATCACTGCGACATGATCCTTCATAAAATTGTGACATGTGCCTAAAATTAACAGGATTTTAACAAAACTGTCTTACAATAGTCTGGTGCGGAGATGTTGAGAGATCTGAATTGTCACGTGGCCAGAGTTGGCATCTTTTTGATTACGGCGGCCTTAATTGCTGGGGGGGCAGGCTGTGGTTCTCTCACTCTTACTATCGACAGTACCGAAGGAGGATCGGTAACCACCCCTGGAGAAGGGACTTTTACCTATTTTGCTCCGCAATGCTGTCCAGGGACTCAGCTGGTAGCCGAGGCCGAGGAAGGGTACCGCTTTGTTGAGTGGACTGGTGATCCGTACGGACCTGACAATGCCGACGCTGCTACAACTGGGATCACACTGGGTCGTGACTGCTCTATAACGGCCCACTTCTGGCCCGAATGTATCCCCATGGTCGCGGCAGGCGGGAACCACACGGTCGGGCTTAAGGACAATGGCAGGGTGTTCGCTGTGGGAGACAACTCCCATGGGCAGTGCAACGTGAGTGGCTGGAGGGGTATCACTCAGGTCGCTGCAGGATACGGGCACACGGTCGCAATTAATAGCGACGGCACCGTAGTTGCGATGGGAGCCAATGAGGATGGACAGTGCGATGTTACCCGCTGGATGGACATCATCCATATCGCCGCAGGCGACAGGCACACGATCGGAGTTAAGTCTGGTGGCAAGGCGGTCGCGGTGGGAGACAATGAATACGGGCAGTGCGATGTTGGGAGTTGGAGGGGCATAACCAAGGTCGCCGCCGGGAGCTCTCACACAGTAGGGCTTAAAGCAGACGGCACTTTGATCGCGGTGGGAAACAATGATGATGGGCAGTGTGATGTCAGCAACTGGACAGACATAAGGCAGATTGCGGCAGGCAGAGCTTTTACAGTGGGGCTTAAATCCGATGGCACCGTAGTCGCTGTGGGAGACAATGACCACGGGCAGTGCAATGTCAGTGACTGGAGGGGCATCACGAAGGTTTCCGCCGGGAGCTCTCACACAGTAGGGCTTAAAGCAGACGGCACTTTGATCGCGGTGGGAAACAATGATGATGGGCAGTGCGTTATCGGCAGCCAGAGTTGGACGAACATTACCCAAGTCGCCGCAGGGCTATATCACACGGCAGGGCTTAAGTCCGACGGTACGGTGACCGCCGCGGGATACAATTACTACGGACAATGTGACGTCTGCGGCTGGAGGGACATCGCCCAGGTCGCAGCAGGCTGGGGTCACACGGTGGGGCTTAGGGACTGGGGGAACGTGATCGCTGTAGGATACAACAGTGATGGGCAGTGGAATGGCGGCGGACCGTGCAATGTTGGGGACTGGACGGACATCGCTCAGGTCGCCGTAGGCGGGTATGTTTCGAGTCACACGGTTGGGCTCAAGTCCGATGGGACCGTAGTCGCTGTGGGGGACAACTATTACGGGCAATGTAATGTCGGTGGCTGGAGTAACATCACCCAGGTTGCTGGAGGCAATGACCACACGCTGGGGCTCAAGTCGGGCGGCACCGTGGTCGCTGCGGGAGATAATGAAGAGGGGCAGTGCGATGTGGGTAACTGGACGGATGTCACCCAGGTCGAGGCAGGCATGTGGCACACGGTGGGGCTCAAGTCCGACAGCACCGTGGTTGCCGTGGGATGCAGCAGCCACGATCAACGCGATGCCGGACAACTGAATGTCGGCGCCTGGACGCTCATCAGTAGTAACTCTTATTACCTCGCCATCGCCAGTACCGATGGCGGTGATGTAACCGCCCCTGGTGAAGCGACTCTTTTCTATGCCGCTAATTATACGGTCGAGCTTGTCGCTGAGCCTGACGAACACTACCACTTTGTCAACTGGACCGGTGATGTTAGCACCGTCGCCGATGTCAATGCTGCTTCAACCACCATTATCATGAACGGCGACTATTCCATCACCGCTAACTTTGAACTAGATGAGGGCTGCTATACCCTCACTATCCTAAGTAACTACGGGGGGTCGGTAACCAAACCCGGTGAAGGACGTTTTGCCTATCCTGGTAACACGGCAGTCGACCTTGTCGCTGAGCCTGATGAAGGCTACCGGCTTACGGAGTGGACCGGCGATGTACGCACCATTGCGGATGTTAATGATGCTGTAACCAGCATCACCATGGGTGGCGACTACTCCATCACGGCTAACTTTGGGTGGTTCGACATTGCCCGGGTCGCCGCATGTGGCGACCACACGGTGGGGCTCAAGTTCGACGGCACAGTGGTGGCCGTCGGAAGGAACAACCAGGGGCAGTGCAATGTCGGCGGCTGGACAGACATCGTCCAGGTTGCCGCAGGCACCTGGCACACAGTGGGACTCAAGTCCGACGGTACAGTGGTCGCCGTGGGATACAACGGCGATGGACGGTCCGATGTCGGCGGCTGGATGGACATCGTCCAGGTGGCCGAAGGCGGCTATTACACCGTGGGACTTAAGTCCGACGGCACCGTGGTCGCCGTGGGAGATAACATTGCAGGGCAACTCGCCAACTGGACGGACATTATCCAGATCGCCTCACTCTCCTTGCACACGGTGGGACTTAAGTCCGACGGGAGCGTGGTCGCCGTGGGGTGGAACGGCGATGGGCAATGCAATGTCGGCGGCTGGACAGACATCACCCAGGTCGCGGCAGGCGACTGTCACACGGTGGGACTCAAGTCCGACGGGACCGTGGTCGCCGTGGGATGGAACGGCCATGGGCAGTGCAATGTCGGCGGCTGGACGGACATCGCCCAGGTCGCGGCAGGCGGCGACCACACGGTGGGGCTTAAGTCCGATGGGACCGTGGTCGCCGTTGGAAGGAACTACTTGGGGCAGTGCAATGTCGGCGGCTGGACGGACATCGCCCAGGTCGCTGCAGGTTGGGATTACACGGTGGGGGTTAAGTCCGACGGCACAGTGGTCGCCGTTGGAGACAACGAAGTAGGGCAGTGCAATGTCGGCTGGACACTCATCAGCTAGGTTGCCATAGGCAGCTGAACAGACATCTTGCTCCAAGCCACAGGTCAGAGGTCGAAAATTCAACTTCCTTTTCACAGAACTGCCATACCTAAGATGTGGATTCGGCTAACGACTCTGTCTGAGATAGTTTTACAGTAACATGCGCATGTAGTGGCAGACATCCTTATGTACGTTCAATGTCACATTTCAGCGTCAAGTTTTGTTTCCACACCACATCTGCGGACACCTTGAAGTCAAAAGGTATGGGTGTTACGCTGCTTACGTCATATTGATTGACAAACGCGACACGCTCAAGTAGTATCAAATATGAAGGGAGACGGGAGATGAAAAAAGATTTGCTGTCAATAGCTGACCTTAACCGTAAGGAAGTTGAAGACCTCATAGAGAAAGCGCGGCGTATGAAACGTAAGGGACTGGCTCCCCTGCTGTCTGGGAAAACCCTGGCGCTCCTTTTTGAGAAGCCGTCCTTGCGAACAAGAGTCAGTTTCGAGATGGCTATGTATCAACTGGGTGGACATAGCATCTACCTATCTCCAGAAGAGGTAGGTGTGGGCAGGCGAGAAGCAGTGGGTGACGTGGCGCGAGTGCTCAGTCGTTATGTCGATGCCATAGCCGCTCGCACATTTTCGCATGAGACTTTGAGTATTCTGGCTGCCCACTCTTCTGCGCCAGTGATTAATGCGCTTTCTGACCTGGAACACCCCTGCCAGGCTCTTGCCGACCTTCTCACGATCTATGAAAAGAAAGGTGAGCTTCCCGGCTTGACTCTGGCATTCATTGGTGACGGCAATAATGTAGCCAATAGCTTGCTTCTCTCCGCCTCTCTGGTGGGCATAGACTTCCGCCTCGCCTGTCCGCCAGGCTATGAGGTTAAAAAGGAGGTATTGAGTAAAGGAAGGAAATTTGCTGCTCTGAGTGGTAGCCGGATTCAGCTGACCAATGATCCTTACAAGGCAGCTAAAGGTGTTGATGTAATTTATACTGATGTATGGGTTAGCATGGGGCAGGAAGCTGAGGCGGAGAAGCGTCGTCGTGCCTTTTTAGGCTATCAGGTGGATAGTAAATTGTTGAGCTTCGCCAAAAAGGACGTTCTGTTCATGCATCCCTTGCCGGCCCACCATGGCGAGGAGATTTCCACGGGGCTGCTAGACGACCCCCGGTCAGTGGTATTTGACCAGGCAGAGAACAGGCTCCATCTGCAAAAGGCATTATTAGTGAGGCTGTTGTCGAATCACAAGGTGTCAGGCAGATGACCGGCCCCATCGTAGCCATTGTGGGTAGAACCAATGTGGGCAAGTCCACCTTACTTAACCGCCTGGCAGGCAGGCAGATAGCTGTAGTCGCCGATTTGCCGGGTACCACCAGGGACCGTGTTTTTGCGTTTGTTTCCTGGCAGGGGCGGGAATTGACTGTGGTTGACACTGGTGGCTGGCAAGCACAGCCGACGACGTCTTTGGAGCAAAAGGTCAAGCAGCAAGTCGAAGCAGCAATTGCCCAGGCGGATGTCATCATCTTTTTGGTGGATGTCAAAGACGGAGCTATTGGGGCTGATGAGGAAATTGCTGATGTGCTGCGCGCTGCTAAAAAGCCTAGCATACTGGCGGTGAACAAGGTAGATTCTGCCAAGCAGGCAAATCAGGTGGCTGATTTCTATCGTCTAGGCATGGGTGAGCCTGTAGCTATCAGTGCTCACCATAATCTCGGGATAGATGATCTGATGAATGCTATGTTAGCTTGCTTGCCCGCACAACCTGTCAGTATTGTCGAGCCGGCAGAAGCTAAAGTAGCCATTGTTGGGCGACCCAATGTTGGCAAATCGACTTTGTTGAATGCATTGCTAGGACAAGAAAGAGCCATTGTTAATGAGTGTCCGGGGACGACTCGTGACTCACTTGATGCTATGATTCGCTGGGGTGATAAGGAAATTCTCCTTGTCGATACTGCTGGGATTAAGCGCCGAGGAAGAGTCAATGCCGGAGTGGACTATTATAGTTTGCTGCGCGCCCTTCAGGCTATCAACCGCTGTGATGTTGCCTTGTTGCTGATCGATGCCGGTGAATTCATCACCGCGCAGGATATGCATATCGCGGGCTATATTATTGATGCTGGAAAGGGTGTGATGTTGTTGGTCAACAAGTGGGACCTTATTCCCCGGGAACAAAGACAGATATTTAAACAGGGCATGGAACGAAGGCTCAGATTTGCCTCCTACATACCTGTCATTTATATCTCCGCTAGACTGGAGTCTGGAATAAATGAAGTTCTGCCCCAGGCCTGGGAAGTCTGCCAGGAGAGACAAAAACAAATACGGCAAGCAGAAGTTGACGAGTTAGTCAAACAGGTAGTAAGGAGCTATCCGCCACCCCGTATCGGTTCCAGACGGTTACATGTTACTCGAGCCTATCAAGATGAAGCTCAACCAGCGACTTTCGTTCTCCATGTCAACGATCCCAAGCTGGTTCATTTTTCCTATCGGCGCTACCTGCAAAATAAGCTCCGCCAGGACTTTGGTTTTCGCGGTGTTCCTTTGAAGTTGATTTTCACGAAGGCTGGCCGTAAAATTAATAGAAAAATGGAGGCGGGAGCATGATGATAGCAGAGTTTGCTGCTGTCGTAATCATTGCCTATCTTCTTGGTTCCATCCCCTTCGGTCTCATAATAGGCAAGCTGAAAAAGGGCGTTGATATCAGGCAGCAGGGAAGTGGCAAGACCGGTGCCACTAATCTGATGAGAGTCGCAGGAACCAAGCTTGGCGTGTTAGCTCTGGTTCTTGATGTGGTTAAGGCTACTGGGGCGGTTATGCTGGCCACAGTAATCATAGGTCGTGATAGTGGAGTCCTGCCTATCGCTGGAGTGTCCGTCTATTGGCGGCATATAGCCCAAGTTGCAGCTGGCTTGGCCGCGGTGGTAGGACATAACTGGCCCATCTTTGCCAAGTTTAAGGGGGGGAGGGGGGTAACCGCCTATTTTGGGACGGTATTTGCAATTTTCCCACCGGCGGGTATATTCGGTGCCGAAGTTCTGGCTATAGCGGCGTTACGCAGTCGGCACATGTCCCTTGGTTCCCTTCTGGGAGCATTAGCCACCTGGTGTTTGATGTTACCTCTGACTATTGTGTACAACTTGCTTCCCTCCATTTATCTAGTTTATGGTTCAGTGGTTGTCGCATTGGTTGTCTACCAGCACCGGGACAACATAAAACGGTTAAGACAAGGCACGGAACGCCAATTATGGTGAGAGAGCGCCGGGGGCAATGCCTAAGAGTCACTATCATAGGCAATACCTCTTGGGGTAATACTTTAGGTGCTTTGCTGAGTGGTAAAGGGGCAGCGGTAAAACTGTGGACACGAAGCGAAGCTGAGGCCGAAGAGTTAAATCAAGGACGACGTAGTTATTCCTCTACTAGCCAAATCGGGGAAGCCTTAAGCGGGGCCGACCTGGCAATCTGGGCGGTTCCCTCCCAGAAGTTGCGAGAAAACGTCGGCCAAGCCAAAGATTATCTGACCAATTCGATGCTATTGATGAGCGCTGCCAAGGGACTGGAAGTAGATAGTGGTAAGAGGATGTCGCAAGTGCTCGCAGAGGAGATTGCTCCTTCCTTAAGAGGACAAATTTGCGTTTTGTCAGGTCCCAATCTGGCGGGGGAAATTGCCCGGGGTCTCCCTGCTGGTTCGGTCATCGCCGCTCAAGATATGGCTTTGGCGGAAAAAGCTCGGAAATTGATGGAATCGCCAAAATTCGTTCTATCTGCCAGCGACGATGTCATTGGGGTTGAATTGGGTGGGGCTTTGAAAAACATCATAGCTCTGGGTGCAGGCATGATAGATGGGTTAGGCTTGGGTGATAATGCTAAGGGTGCTTTTGTTGCCTGGGGGTGGACTGAAGTTGTGTCGCTGGGGGTGACTTTGGGAGCTCGGGCTGGCACTTTTTATGGTCTGGCCGGCTTAGGTGACCTGATAACTACTTGCGCCAGCACTCTGAGCCGCAATCATTATGTTGGCTATGAGCTAGCTAAGGGTCGCTCTTTGTCTGATATCTCTGCCTCTATGACGCATGTTGCCGAGGGAGTCGCTACCACTGCGGCAGCCCACCGGTTGGCAAAGAACCACGGGCTTAGATTACCCGTTATCGATCTTATTCACGGGGTTCTTTTCGAGGGCTTGCCTCCCAGCCGAGCGCTGGGTGGGTTCGGGGAACTAGCAACAAGCCATTACTGCTCTCTGGACTAAGCGTCTCGAGGCGGTTCAGTCCGAGGTAGTACCTTAGCCAATTCCTCAAAAAGACGCCGCTGATTTTTGTCCAGGTGTTGTGGGGTTGTTATGACTACCTTGACGAGCAAGTCTCCTCTTCCCTTGCCATCAATATAAGGGATTCCCTTGCCTTTACAGCGAAACGTCTTTCCATTCTGAGTTCCTGGTGGTATTCTCAAGTCCACCTTTCCATCTAAGGATGGGACTTTTGCCTCATCGCCCAGAGCAGCTTGAGCAAAATTGATGGCCAACTCATAGAGAATGTCACTGCCATCTCTATGGAATAGACTGTGGGGCTTTACTGAAAAAGTAACATAGAGGTCGCCGGGTGGACCTCCATATGCACCAGCGTTCCCTTCTCTGTCCATGCGCAGTCGGTATCCATCATCCACACCAGCTGGAATAGTAACGCTTATCTTGCGCTTCGCCTTTATCCTTCCTCTGCCCTGGCATTGAGAGCAGGGATTGCTGATTACTGTGCCTGTGCCTCCGCAGCGAGAACAAGTGGTGGTACTGGTGTAGCGTCCAAAGATGCTTTGCTGGACTCTCCTAACTTGCCCCGTGCCGCGGCAATCAGGGCATGTCTCGGGGTTTGTCCCCGGTTTGCTACCAATGCCATGGCAGGAAGGGCAAAACTCGATGCGTGATATTTCAATTTCCTTCTCACAGCCGAGGGCCGCCTCCTCAAAGGAAAGAATAAGGTGACTCTGCAAGCTATCCCCCTTCTGGGGAGCACGTTGAGCAGTCCGCCGAAAAACGGTGCCCAAATCGCCGAAGAAGGATTCAAAAATATCTCCCAGCCCACCAAACTCAAAATCGGGGAAGCCTCCCTCAACATCTACTCGGCCATAGCGGTCATACCTGTTTCTTTTCTCAGGGTTGGAAAGAACCTGGTAAGCCTCGTTCATTTCCTTGAATTTCTCCTCGGCTCCTGACTCTCTATTGCGATCGGGATGGTACTGAAAGGCTAACTTTCGAAATGCCCTCTTTATTTCCTCATCACTGGCATTTCGAGGCACTCCCAGCACTGCGTAATAGTCTTGTTTGATCGCCATAACCTTCAATTATAGCTCTTAAATGCTCATGCGACAACTTTCAGCTATTGACCGTGCAGATAACTGACGTTTTTTGAGGTGATATAATCACAGCACCGTGAAAGAGCAGATTAGAGAAATCCTCCGTCACCGTAAGAAAGAAGAAATCACTGGCGCAAACCTTAAGGCTTCGGCTGTGCTCATACCGATCTTCTATAACCATGGTCAATATCATGTCTTGTTTACTGAAAGGAGTGATGAGGTAGTTTTTCACAAAGGGCAGGTCTGCTTCCCCGGTGGGACCCGGGAGCCATCTGATTCCAGCTTACTCCAGACTGCCCTCAGGGAGGCCGAGGAAGAGATAGGTTTGGAGGCTAAAGATATTGAAATTTTGGGGGAACTGGACGATATGCTGACCTTTGTCACTAGCTATGTCATTTCGCCTTTTGTCGCGTTCATACCCTATCCCCACTCTTTGAAAACCAACGGGAGAGAAGTCAAGGGAGCCTTTTCTGTTCCCCTGTCATTTCTGATGGACGAAGCCAACTTCAAACAGGATTCTTACGCCTATGAGTACGAAGGGCATATCATCTGGGGGGCTACCGCCAGGATCTTGAGACAGCTTATCGATTTGTTGAAACCTGAGAGTGGGGCATGATGACAGTCATTTCTTCTCTTTAGGCTTGTCTTTAGCCTTGACTCTAATTGCTTTGGGCCTAAGCTCTTCAGCTTTGGCTATGGTCAGTGTCAGAACGCCATCCTCCATCGTCACCTCAGCCTTGTCTGTCCTAAGCCCACTGGGAAGAACCACGCTGCGGGAAAAAGAACCATACCGCCTCTTCTGATACAGGTAGTCCTCTTTCTTGACCTCTTCTTCCGCCTTGGTCTCTCCCCTGATGGTCAAAGTCTCGCCGGTGATGTCGATGCTAAGGTCCCCAGGTTTCACCCCGGGCAAAGTTGCCTTCACCACCACTTCATCGGGTGTCTGGTAGACATCCAAGGCTGGTGCAGTTACTTCACCAAGGGCGGCTAGAGCGCGAGAGGGGCGGACAAAGCTGTCCTCGAACAGCTTGTCCATTGCCTGTCTCAGGCTCGTGAGTTCACTAAAAGGTTGCCATCTTTCTATAGCCATTTATGTCACCTCCTTCTTTAGTCTCTTACTGAGCCCCAGTCTCAGTTCAGCTAACCATTATAGGTGGCTTAAACAACTTTATCAGGTTCCCTCTAAATTCAATGAAGAATATTTGACAAAAACATCAACCCAGTTTATAATTGAAAGCAAGAATCAATAGAGAAAAGATATGGCGAAGAAGGATTATTACCAGACTTTAGGCGTAAGTAGGAACGCTTCGGAAAAAGAAATCAAGCAGGCCTACCGCCGTTTGGCTCGCAAACATCATCCTGACCTCAACCCGGGCGACAAGTCGGCTGAGGCAAGGTTTAAGGAGATAAACGCCGCTCATGAAGTCCTCTCTAATCCTGAAAAGCGCAAGAAGTATGACCAATTTGGTGACCAGTGGGAATATGCTGAGCAGTTTGCCAAAGCTGGAGGCCAGGAGAGGATGCAGTGGGATTTCGGGAAAGGTGGCGCAACTTTCGAATATGGTGACCTGGGCGAGTTTGGCGACGTTTTCTCGAGCTTGTTTGGCGATGCCGGCATAGGCTCCAGGATGAAGCGTGGGCCGCAACGTGGCCAGGATGCAGAATCTCCCATCGAGGTAAGTCTTGAGGAAGCTTACCGTGGCTCTGCACGTATTGTGCAGCTTGAGACTGCGGAGCCCTGTACCGCCTGTGGGGGCACAGGCAGAGTGGGCAATCGAGTCTGTACCATCTGCAATGGTGCTGGTGTAAAAACAATTCCCAGGCGGCTGGAGGTTAAGATTCCCGCGGGGGTTAGAGATGGTTCCAGGATTCGTATAGCTGGAGAAGGTGTGCCGGGTCGTGCCGGAGGCAGCAAAGGTGACCTTTATCTAGTTGTTAAAGTCCTGCCCCACAAACTCTTTGAGCGCAAGGGAGATGACCTTTACGCTGAAGTCTCAGTGCCTTTAGCCACCGCTATGCTGGGTGGAGAGGTCGGATTAACTACTTTGAACGGCAGTCTATCTCTTAAGATTCCACCGGAGACTCAAAACGGCAAGGTTTTTCGCCTGGCCGGAAAAGGGATGCCGCAGCTAGGCAATGCAAATTACGGTAGCCTATTTGCCAAGGTAAGAGTGGACCTGCCCACCAGATTGACCGGGGAGGAAAGAAAACTATTTGAGAGATTGCGGTCTCTGCGGCCAACATGAAGCGAGGTGCCACGATGGTAGACTGGGAATCCAAACCAAGATATGTAATAAGCATAGCCGCCAGGATGATAGGCATAGAGGCTCACACACTGCGTTATTATGAAAGGCTGGGGCTGGTCCAGCCCGAGCGCTCGAGCGGCAATATCCGTCTCTATTCGGAGGAGGAAATTGACCGCTTGCGCTATATTAAGGCTCTGATGTGCGATTGTGGTGTTAATCTGGCTGGAGTGGAGGTGGCACTAAGGTTGATGCAAAGGATGAGAGAGATGCAACAACAGCTTGAGGAAATGGAGAGAAGAATTAGCAAAGTTGCCGAGGCTGAGATGGAAGACATCATACAGGACATAATAGAAGATGCAGAATGGAAGGAGATATAGAAGCCATTCGACAGCTCATCTGTCATTCTGAGCGAAGCGAAAAATCCAGACCCTTGGCTATCGCTCAGGGTGACAAAATAGACAATCAGGAGGTATGGAGAGTTGAAACCAGAGAGATTTACTGAACAGGCGCAGGAGGTTTTGGCAGCTTCACAGGAGTTGGTTCGTCGTTATCATCATAACCAATGGGACGTGGAGCATGTCTTGCTGGCGTTGCTGGAGCAGGAAAAAGGAATAACCAGGGATATATTCCAGATGCTAGGTGTGGACGTTGATGTGGTAAGAAAGCGGGTCGGAGCAACGCTTGAAGGTTTTCCCAAGGTAACCTACGAAGCGGGGCAAATTTATGCCACTCCGCGGATTTCTGCTCTTCTCGAAAATGCAAACAGGGAGGCTGACAGGCTCAAGGATGAGTTTGTCAGCACTGAGCATTTGCTCATTGCCATTGCTGGGGAAACCAGAGGTGAGGCAGCAACCATTCTGGCTGAGTCTGGCATTAACCAGGAAAAGATTTATCAAGCGTTGCAGAAAATTCGTGGTGGTCATCGGGTTACCGATCGCCAGGCTGAAAGCAAATACCGCTCCTTGGAAAAATACGGGCATGACCTCACGGAGCTAGCCCGTCAGGGCAAACTCGACCCGGTAATCGGACGGGAAAATGAAATCAAACGCGTGATTCAAATACTTTCCCGGCGCACCAAGAACAATCCTGTGATTATCGGCGACGCTGGCGTGGGCAAGACGGCTATTGCTGAGGGACTAGCTCAGAAAATCGCCGCTGAAGATGTTCCCGATTCCTTGAAGGGGAAAAAGGTGATGGCTTTGGACATGGGAGCGCTGGTAGCCGGAAGCAAATTCCGCGGGGAATTTGAGGAAAGATTGAAGGCAGTCTTAGATGAAGTCCGGCAAGCGGCTGGCGAAGTTATTATGTTCATTGATGAGCTTCACACTGTGGTGGGGGCTGGAGCTGCCGAGGGAGCAATTGACGCCAGCAATATGCTGAAGCCGGCACTGGCTCGTGGTGAGATTCAATGTATCGGGGCTACTACACTCGACGAGTACAGAAAGCGTATTGAGAAAGATAAAGCGCTGGAGAGACGTTTCAGCCCTGTTTATCTCGATGAACCCAGTGTAGAAGCGACCATAGAGATGCTCCGAGGCCTTCGTCCCCGATACGAAGCGCACCACAAAATAAAGATTGAAGATTCTGCCCTGGTAGCTGCTGCCAAGCTGAGCCAGCGATATATCTCCGATAGGTTCTTGCCTGACAAGGCGATTGACTTGATTGACGAAGCAGCCAGCAAGCTACGCCTTGATATGGAAAGCGCTCCCGAGGAGGTTAAAACTTTGGACCGAAAGATAAAACACCTTCGGGATGAGGAAGAGGCGGCTTCACAACGACAGGACTATCAGAAAGCTGCTGAATTGAAAGCGGAAAGGATACGGCTGGAACAAGACTACAACCAGGCCAAACTAAAGTGGCAGAAAGAGAAAAAGATTGACAGCGTGGTTGATGAAGAAGATATCGCTGGACTGGTCGCCCAATGGACGGGCATACCCGTTTCCCGGATGATGGAAACGGAAACCGAGAAATTGGTCCACATGGAGGAAAGGATTCACCAGAGGATAGTGGACCAGGAAGAGGCAGTGTCTGCCGTTTCTGAGGCTGTCAGGCGAGGCCGAGCCGGGCTCAAGGACCCCAAACGCCCCATTGGCAGCTTCGTTTTCCTTGGCCCTACCGGCGTGGGGAAAACCGAGCTAGCTCGTGCTCTAGCCGAGTTTCTCTTTGACGACGAAGACGCTATGGTAAGACTGGACATGTCCGAATATATGGAAAAGCACACTGTATCCCGTCTTATCGGAGCACCACCGGGGTATGTGGGTTATGAGGAAGGAGGACAACTGACCGAGGCAGTGCACCGCCGTCCCTATCGGGTCATCCTGTTCGACGAAGTGGAAAAGGCTCATTCCGATGTCCTTAGCATACTGTTGCAGCTCCTGGAGGATGGCAGGCTTACCGATGGACATGGCCGGACTGTGGATTTCAGGAACACAGTAGTAATCATGACCAGTAACCTGGGCAGCAAGGAATTCCAGCGTGGGGGTATAGGTTTTCTCCGTAAAGAGGAAGGCGACGAAGAGAAAATGAAGGCCGATATGAAAAGCGCCTTGAAGGAAAGCTTACTTCCCGAGTTACTTAACAGGATAGATGATGTCATCACATTCCACCCTCTGACCAAAGAGCACTTGAAGAGCATCGTTGGCCTCCTTATCCGTGGGGTGGAACGGGGGTTAGCTGAGCGTAATATTAGACTTGAGGTGAACGAAGAAGCCAAAGCCTGGTTAGTTCAGAAAGGCTATGACCCTGTATACGGCGCTCGCCCCTTACGCCGGGCTATTCAGAAGTACGTGGAAAATCCCATATCGACCAGGATATTGCAGGGTGAGTTCAAGGAAGGAGATACTGTAGCTATCAGTTTGGAGGGCGATAACCTGACCTTCGCGGCTCGGAAAACTGCCAGGACGAAAGCCAAATAGAAGGCGGTTCAGCAGTTCACTCTCCTCGGCTCCCCCTTTCCTTTGCTGCGCTGAGATCTTAGAGACGTGTGCCCCCTTTGACGCCTGCGAACAAAGCTGGTAAGCTAACAAGCTCAAAGGAGATCTGAAGATGCCTAGTAAAGTAGATATGGAGAAAATCGTCTCTCTATGTAAGCGGAGGGGATTTATTTTCCCGAGCAGCGAAATATACGGCGGGTTGGCCAGCTGTTGGGACTATGGCCCTATGGGAGTGGAGCTTAAGCGCAATGTGAAAGAGGCCTGGTGGAAAGCTATGGTCCAGGACCGCGATGATGTGGTCGGTCTGGACACATCAATCATGATGCACCCGGGAATTTGGG